>Ga0247820_10001826_pt1 | contig 11961 bp, 14 predicted proteins | sample 13C_Glucose_Day1_2_FD_192480 | JGI IMG/M metagenome (GOLD analysis project Ga0247820, IMG submission 192480) | Soil microbial communities from agricultural site in Penn Yan, New York, United States - 13C_Glucose_Day14 | ecosystem: Environmental > Terrestrial > Soil > Agricultural land | place...
CATCCTGACCTCGCCCAGCCAGCAGGTGGTCCTGCCGGACCTCGCGGCCGGCTGCTCGATGGCCGACATGGCCCGCCTGCGGCAGGTCGAGGACGCCTGGGACGCGATGGCCGACGCGGGCATCCAGGACTCGGTGGTCCCGGTGACCTACATGAACTCCAGCGCCGACATCAAGGCGTTCTGCGGGCGCAACGGCGGTGTCGTCTGCACCTCGTCCAACGCCGACGTCGCGCTCGACTGGGCGTTCGCGCAGAAGCCCGACTCCAAGATCCTGTTCCTCCCCGACCAGCACCTCGGCCGCAACACCGCCGTGCTCCAGATGGGCATCGCGCTCGACGAGTGCGTCGTGTGGGACCCGCTGCAGCCGGGCGGCGGCCTGACCGCCGAGGAGCTGCAGAGGGCCCGGATGATCCTCTGGAAGGGCCACTGCTCGGTGCACGGCCGCTTCTCCGAGGACGTCGTCGACGAGCTGCGCGCCCAGCACCCCGGCATCAAGGTGCTCGTCCACCCCGAGTGCAAGCACGAGGTCGTGCTGAAGGCCGACCTGGTCGGATCCACCGAGTTCATCATCAAGACCATCGAGGCGGCCGAGCCCGGGACGGTGTGGGCCGTCGGGACCGAGCTGAACCTGGTCAAGCGCCTCGCCGACGCCCACCCCGACAAGACGATCGTCTTCCTCGACCGCAACGTCTGCTACTGCTCGACGATGAACCGCATCGACCTCCCGCACCTCGTCTGGGCCCTCGAGAGCCTCGTCGCCGGCACCGTGGTCAACCGGGTCACCGTCGACCCCGACACGGAGGCCGACGCGCTGGTCGCGCTGCAGCGGATGCTCGACCTGCCCGGCAAGTCGCACCGCGACTGATCGACCGGGCGGGACGACGGTGGCACGGCGGCGGATCACCGACTCCGAGCGTCGCAGCCGGATCGGCGTACGCCACGCGTTGGCGCCCGCGCACCGACTGGCCGATGTCGCCGAGGTGACCCGGGCGATGACGGTCCTGCACGCGACGGAGGCGGCCACCGTGCACCTCGCGGTCGCCGCCCGCGCGGAGGGCTTGAAGCCCGAGGACGTGGACGCGGAGCTGTACGACGCCCGGTCGGTGGTGAAGCAGCTCGCGATGCGCCGGACCCTGTTCGTCTTCCCGCGCGACCTGCTGCCCGCGGCGTGGGGCAGCGCCTCGGCACGGGTCGCCACCTCGGAGCGCAAGCGGATCGCGAAGGCGATCGCAGGCGCCGGGATCGCGCCTGACGGCGAGGCGTGGCTCGATGCAGCCCGCGACGCGACGCTCGCCCGCCTGGCCGCGGGGCCGGCCACCACCGCGGAGCTGCGGGCCGAGGTCGCGGAGCTGGCCGGGATGGTCGGCGGCACCACCGACAAGCCGTGGGACCGGCCCGTCCCGGTCGCCCCCTGGGTGCTCACCCACCTCGGCCTCGAGGGGAAGGTGCTCCGGGGACGCAACGCCGGGCACTGGCGACTCAACAAGCCGACCTGGACGACCGCCGAGGACTGGCTGGGCGTCGCGGCCGAGCCCCTCGGGGAGGCGGAGGGGTACGCCGCTCTGGTCCGCTCGTGGCTGAGCACCTTCGGCCCCGGCACCGCGGCCGACATCCAGTGGTGGCTGGGCTCGACCAAGACCGCCGTCACGCGGGCCCTGGCCGACCTCGACGCCGTCGAGGTCGAGCTCGACGACGGGACGACGGGCTGGGTCCACCCCTCCGACGAGGGCACCGGCCCGGTCGAGCCCTGGGCGGCGCTCCTGCCGACGCTCGACCCCACGGTGATGGGCTGGAAGTCTCGCGAGTTCTACCTCGACCCCGCCCACGTCCCGTACCTCTTCGACACGAACGGCAACGCCGGGACCACGGCCTGGTGGGACGGCCGCATCGTGGGCTGCTGGGTCCAGGACCCCGAGGGCGTCGTACGGCTGTCCCTGCTCGAGGACGTGGGCCCCGACGGGCTCGCCGCCCTCGAGCACGAGGCGCGGCGGCTGACCGACTGGCTGGACGGCACCGTCATCGGCAACGTCTACGCCTCGCGGCAGATGAAGCTGGCCAGGCTGCCCTGACCCCCGAGCGGGCCGCGCTCAGACGTCGGCGCGAGGCAGCTCGAACCAGAACACGGCTCCCCCACCCGCGCGGTCGTCGACGCCCATCCGGCCGCCGTGGGCCTCGACGATCCGTCGGCACGTCGCCAGACCGATGCCGGAGCCCTCGACGGTCTTGTCGAGTCGCGCCAGGGGCGCGAAGACCCGCTCGCGCTTGTCCTCCGGGATCCCGCGACCCCGGTCGCGCACCTCCACGCGGTGGTGCCCGCCGATCGGCACCGAGTCGACCTCGACGTCGGGCCGCTCACCCGGGACGGTGAACTTCGCCGCGTTGTCGAGGAGGTTGACCAGCACCGACCGCCACTGCCCGGAGTCGCCGCGCACGGACGGCAGGTCCCCCACGCTCACCTGCTCCCGGGGGATCCGCCCCGCCAGGTCGTCGAGCGCAGCCTGCATCTCGACGGCGAGGTCGACGACGTCCTCCCCGGGGGCCTCGCCCTGCTGGGCGAACTCCACGAGGTCGTTGATCAGGTCGGTCATCCGGTCCACGCCCCGACGCGCCCGGGCGACGGTGTCGAGCAGGTCGGGCTCCTCGACGTCGAGCTCGAGCGTCTCGAGCGACAGGGAGATGGACGTGAGCGGGTTCTTGAGGTCGTGGCTGACCTGCCCGGCGAAGTGGGCGAGGCGCTCGTTCGAGGTGCCGATCCGGGCGTTGGCCTCGCTGAGCCGGCGGGAGGCGAGCTCGAGCTCGAGGACGCCCACCACGCGGTCGGCGAGCTGGGCCAGGCCCCGGGCGACCTCCGGCGTCACCTCGTGGGACCGGTCGTCGAAGACGCAGAGGGTGCCGATGGTGACACCCGCGGGAGTCGTGAGCGGGTGGGAGCCGTAGTAGGCCACGTGGGCGATCCCGCCGGTCGTCCGCGGGTTCGCGGCGAAGCGCACGTCGTCGCCCGCGTCCTCCAGCATGATCGGCTCGCCGCTCTCCACCACCAGCCGGCACATCGACTGCTCGATCGGGGAGTCCGCGCCCTCGAAGCCGGAGGTGGCGACCTGGTGCTGCGCGTGCGAGCTCAGCACGTTGACGGCGGCGAAGGGCACGCCCGCGACCTGGGCGGCGAGCTGCACGAGGGAGTCGAGCTCGCGCCGCGGCCCACCGTCGAGGACGCCGTACGCCGCGATCGAGCGGTCGCGTGCCTCGCCGTGGTTCACAGTCCGGGGGCCTTCCAGACCGCCAGCCACCGCTGCAGGTCGGGCTCCATGGGCAGCTCCCCCTTCAGCAGGTCACGTACGGACAGCTCCAGCAGCGTGTCACGGGTCTGCTCGCCCGAGGGGGCGAACGGGTAGAACGTGCCCTGCTTGTAGAGGTAGGTGAGGCCGAAGCGCTGGCCCGACGCGTTGGCGAACGGGACCATCGAGCACAGCAGCCCGGAGTCGAAGCCGTTGAGCTCCAGCGTGGTGTTCACGGCATGGAGGTCGGTGCACAGCCCGGACACGTCGTCCTCGTCACCGTCGACCACGAGCCAGGTGAAGCCGAAGTCGTCCTGGGTCACCTCGACGTCGGGCGCCTCGGCGTCGTCGCGGATCAGCGCCACCACGTCGGCCTGGGTCTGCGCGAAGGCGGCCCCGGCGGCCGCGCGGTAGCAGACCGACCCGGTGCCGGTGGGCTCGAACCCGAGCGCGGCCTGGAGGGTGATCGCCGCGCCGGGGATGTGGAAGAGGGCGTCGAGGTCGTTGCGCTTGGGCTGCGTCCTGCCGCGCATCGCCTCCCACAGTCCCATCGCGGTTCGCCTCAGCCGGTCGGCCGGCCGAGCTCGGCCTGGATCCGGGCGAGCTGCTCGAGCCGCTGCTGGAGGGGCGGGTGGGTGGCCATCAGGCCGCTCAGGCCACCGGCGAACGCCGGGACGATGCACAGCGCGCTGGCCGAGTTGGCCGTCCGCAGGTCCTTCGTCGGGATGGCGGCGGCCGACTCCCCGCTGATCTTCTGCAGGGCGGAGGCGAGCGCGGCGGGCTTCATCGTCAGGTAGGCGCCCGACCGGTCGGCGCAGAGCTCGCGGTAGCGCGAGAGCACGCGCAGCATCACGAAGCTCACGGCGTACACGAGCAGGCTGACGAGCAGCACCACCAGCGCCACCGGCAGGGCGCTGTTGTTGTTGCTCCGCGAGCGGCCCATCCCGCCGAACTGGGTGAACCGCATCAGCAACCCAGCCGCGATGCCGGCGGACGACGCGATGGTCATCACCAGCACGTCGCGGTGGGCGACGTGGCTCAGCTCGTGGGCCAGGACCGCCTCCAGCTCCTCGGCGTCGAGGGTCTGGAGGATCCCGGTCGTCACGCACACCACGGCGCGGTCGGGCGAGCGCCCGGTCGCGAACGCGTTGGCCGCCGGCAGGTCGGAGACGCCGACCCGCGGCTTGGGCATGTCGGCGAGGGCGCAGAGCCGGTCGATCATGCCGTGCAGCTCGGGCGCCTCCTCGGGGGTCACCTCACGCGCGCGCATGGCACGCATGGCGACCTTGTCGGAGCTCCACCACTGCCAGAACGCCATCCCGATCGCGATGACGGCGACCATGATCGCGCCGCCGGCGCTGTTGACGTAGGAGATGACCAGCGCGACGAGGCCCACGAACATCGCCCCGAGCAGGAACATGGTGAGCGTCATCCTGGCGGTGAGCCCGGAGTCCTTGATGAAGCGTGAGGTGGCCACGAGTCGGGCCGTCTCAGCCAGGGATGAGGCCGTCGTCGCCCAGGAGCTCGCGGACCTCGTCGATGGTCGCGTCGGGCGGCGGCAGGATCAGGTCGGACTCGTCGAGCGAGTCGATCTGGTGGTGGGAGCCGCTCGCGCGCACGGCGGACAGCAGGCCGTGCAGCGCGGTGCGGAACATCGCCTCGTCACCCGAGTCGATGGCCTGCTCGATCTGGGTGTCGAGGCCGTTGAGGGCGTCGAGCGCATGGTCGTCGAGGTCGTACTGACCCTCGCCGAGGATCCGCACGATCATGCCCGTCCGCCCTCGTTGGCCTCGCCCTCGGCGCGTACGGTCTCGGGCTCGGCCGCGAGGATGTCGCCACCCTCGTCACCGGACTCGATGGCCTGGGGGGTGGAGCCGGCCTTGAGCCGCGCGAGCTCGGCCTCCACGTCGGAGGTGGAGCTGAGCGCGTCGAGCTCACGGGAGATGTCGTCGCCGGCGTTGAGCTGGGAGGCGTCGTCGAGGGCGCCGGAGGCGATCAGCTCGTCGATGGCCTGCCCACGCGCCTGCATCTGGGCGGTCTTGTCCTCGGCGCGCTGGATGGCGAGGCCGACGTCGCCCATCTCCTCGCCGATGCCCGACATCGCCTCGCCGATGCGCGTCTGCGCCTCGGCCGCGGTGTAGGTGGCCTTGATCGTCTCCTTGCGGGTGCGGAACGCCTCGACCTTGGCCTGCAGGCGCTGCTGCGCGAGGACGAGCTTCTCCTCCTCCCCCTGGAGCGTGGCCTGCTGCTCCTTGAGGGCGGTGATCTGCGAGGTGAGCCCGGACTTGCGGGTGAGGGCCTCGCGGGCGAGGTCCTCGCGGCCGGCTCCGATGGCCTTCTCGGCCTGGCCCTGCAGCTTGGCCGCCTGCTGCTCGAGCTGGTTGACCTGGAGCTCCACGCGCTTGCGGCTGGTGGCCACGTCCGCGACGCCCCGCCGGACCTTGGAGAGCAGCTCCAGCTGCCGCTGGTAGCTGTAGTCGAGGGTCTCTCGGGGGTCCTCCGCCTTGTCCAGGGCCTTGTTGGCCTTGGAGCGGAAGATCAGGCTGATGCGCTTCATGAGACTCATCGGGGTGGAGACCCTCTCTTGGTCATGCGGGGGTGGTGGCTGGGGACGACTGGCGTGAGGTTCTCACCCTAGAACCAAACCCAAGGAGGAGGTAGGGCATCCCGCGCCGCCGTGCCCGGCGGGTCGCGACGATAGGCTGGTGCCACCTCCGTTCCTCCCGAAGCCCATGTGAAGGCAGCACGCGTGTTCCGTCGTACCAACTCCGAGCCGGAGACCCCCACCCCTGACGTGAAGGCGGGTGGCAAGGGTCGGCCCACGCCGACGCGCAAGGAGGCCGAGGCCGCAGCCCGGGCCCGCGCGAAGGTGCCCCGCACGCGCAAGGAGCAGGCGGCCGCCCAGCGCGCCGCCCGCGGCGACACGTCGCGCAAGATGCGCGAGGCGATGAAGACCGGCGACGAGAAGTACCTGCCGGCTCGCGACCGTGGTCCCGTGCGCCGCTTCATCCGCGACTTCGTCGACTCCCGCTTCTCCTTCATCGAGCTGATGGTCCCGCTGCTGGTCGTGTCGATGGTGCTGGGCTACTCCGGCAGCCAGAGGATGGTCCAGCTCGGCAACACGATCCTGTTCACGACCCTGCTGGTGATCATCGTCGACATCGTCATGCTCCGCTTCAGGCTGCGCCGCGAGCTGGCCCGCCGCTTCCCCGACGAGCCGACGAAGGGCACCACGCTCTACGCCGCGATGCGCTCGCTGCAGATGAAGTTCCTCCGCATGCCCAAGGCACAGGTCAAGATCGGCGAGAAGCTCCCCGAGACCTACCGATGAGCCCGCGCTGATGTCGCACAGCCACTCCCCCTCGGGCGGCGGCCCGAGCGCCGACGTGTCCGTCCGCGTGGCCTGGGCCGACGACGCCCCGGCGATCGCCCACGTCCAGGTCCGGGCGTGGCCCGAGCTCTACGCCGGCCTGCTGCCGGCCGAGGTCCTGCCGACCGACGTCGACGCCGTGGCCGACCAGTGGCGCCAGGCGCTGGCTCGTCCGGCCGACGCCCGCAACCGGGTGCTCGTCGCCCTCGAGCGCAACCGGGTGGTCGGCTTCGCGCTGACCTCACCCGCCGCCGACCCCGACTGCGACCCGGTCGCCGACGGCGAGCTGGCGGAGGTGACCCTCGACCCCGCGGAGCGGGCGAAGGGCCACGGCTCCCGGCTGCTCCAGGCGGCCGTCGACACCCTGGCCGCGGACCGCTTCACCCGGGCCGTCACCTGGGTCAACGCCGGCGACGACGCGCTGCGGACCTTCCTCACCGACGCCGGGTGGGCACCCGACACGGCCCACCGCGAGCTCGACCTGGACGGGACCGGGGCGACCACCGTCAAGCAGGTCCGCCTCCACACCGCGATCGCCTGACGCTCTCCCCGCAGATCCACGACGGCGCGAAACCACCCCTGGAGGCACTTGTTTTTCGCGTGACGCGCGTCACCATGGACTGACCGGCCACCTCGCCGGCCGACCACGGGGGTCCCGATGCTAGGTCCGCTTCCCGCTCTGCACAGGTTGGTGCTCGTCCTCGCCGCGCTCGTCGTCTGCGTCGGCATCGGCCTCTGGTTCGGTGCCGTGCCGGAGATCCCGCTGAACCTGCGCGTCGGTCTCGCCGCCGGCGCCGCCACCGGCGTCGCAGCAGGGTTCGTGCTGGTCCACGACTTCCACCACCAGGGCCGCCCCGCGCGCGTACGCCGTCGGCACTGAGACGGGACCGCGGGCCGGTCCGGCAGATGACCTAGCCTTCGGGTCGTGTCCGACGCCGCCCTCACACCTGCGGAGCGCTCGGCGATCGTCCGCGACAGCCTGGCCGTCGGCGTGGCGACCGGGGCGTACGGCCTCGGGTTCGGCGCCGTGTCGGTGGCCTCCGGGCTGAGCGTCGCCCAGACGTGCGTGCTGTCGCTGCTCATGTTCACCGGCGCCAGCCAGTTCGCCATGGTCGGCGTCGTCGCCGCGGGCGGGGCCCCGGTGTCGGGCGCGGCGACGGCGCTGCTGCTCGGCACCCGCAACACCCTCTACGGCCTGCGGATGGCACCGCTGCTGCGCTGGCGCGGCTGGCGGCGCGCGGCGGCGGCGCACGTGCTGATCGACGAGTCGACGGCAATGGGGGTGAACCGTGAGACCACCGAGGGCGTGCGGCTGGGCTTCCTCACCACCGGCCTCTCCGTGTTCGTCCTCTGGAACCTCGCCACAGCCGTCGGCGCCGTCGCCGGCGAGGCCATCGGCGACCCCCGCACCTTCGGCCTCGACGCGGCCGTAGGTGCCGCGTTCCTGGCCCTCCTCTGGCCGCGGCTGCGCGACCCGCGCAACGTCCTCGTGGCGGTCCTCGCCGCGGCAGTCGCCCTGGCGGCGGTCCCCGTGACCGCGGCGGGCGTCCCGGTCCTCGCGGCCGGCGGGGTGGCCGTGCTCGTCGGGGTGATCGGCAAGCGGCAGGACCCCACGGAGATCCCCGGACCGGACGACGTGGCTGGGAGGCACCACTGATGTGGACCGCCGTGCTGCTGGCCTGCGTCGGCTGCTACCTGCTCAAACTGGCCGGGTTGTCCCTCCCGGAGCGGGTGCTCGCGCACCCGACGGTCGAGCGGGTGGCCGACCTGATCCCGGTCGCCCTGCTCGCGGCGCTGGTCGCGGTGCAGGTGTTCTCGTCGGGTCCGGAGCTCGGCGTCGACGCGCGCGTCCTCGGCCTCGGCTTCGCCGTCGTGGCGTTGCTGCTCCGGATGCCGTTCCTCGTCGTGGTCGTGGGGGCGTCGGTCGTGGCGGCACTGGCTCGCCTCGTCTGACGCCCCCACCCGCACGTGGTCGGCCGGGTCCCTCAGCCGACCGAGACGGCGCTCCAGGCGGCGGCGACAGCGTTGTGCTGGGCCGACCCGGCGCCGTACAGGTCCCGCGCCGCGTTGAGCGTCGCGGTGCGCGCACCTGCGTACGTGGTGCCGGAGGTCATGTAGACGGTCAACGCGCGGTACCAGATGGCGGCTGCTGCGCTCCGGCCGATGCCGGTGACCGACGAGCCGTTGCAGGTCGTCGAGCTGTGGCTCACGCCCCCGATGGTCTTCGTCCCGCTGCCCTCGGCGAGCAGGTAGAAGAAGTGGTTGCCGATGCCGGAGGAGTAGTGCACGTCGACGTCCTTGGCGCTGCTGCTCCAGCAGTCGAGCGAGCTGCCGTCGGACGACGGGCGATCCATCCGGCGGAAGCCGACGTGCTGCTTGAGGTCGAACTCCTCGCCGATGAGGTAGTCGGCGGGGTCGTTGGCGTTGGCCGCGTGGAACTCGACGAGGGTGCCGAAGATGTCGGAGGTCGCCTCGTTGAGGCCGCCGGACTCACCGGAGTAGGTGAGGTTGGCGGAGTTCTCGGTGACCCCGTGGCTCATCTCGTGACCGGCCACGTCCAGGGAGACCAGCGGGCCGAAGTCCACCCCGTCACCGTCGCCGTACGTCATCTTGCTGCCGTCCCAGAACGCGTTGACGTAGCCGTTGCCGTAGTGGACCCGGTTGTAGGAGCCCCGTCCGTCGTTCCAGATGCCGTTGCGCCCGTGCACCGCCTTGAAGTAGTCCCACGTGACGTTGGAGCCGTACTGCGCGTCGGCGCCGGCGCTCGCGCGGTTGCTGTTCTGACCGTTGCCGAACGTCGTCGAGGTGGAGGTGAACGTCGTCCCCGCCGAGCACCCGCTGCCGAAGACCTGGCAGAAGATCGAGTCCTCGGCGTTCTTCATGTCGGTCGTGTAGGTGCCGCCGCGAGTGGCGTCCTTCAGGGTGTACGACGTGCCCGATCCGCTGACCTGCAGCGGGACCGTGCCGCTGTAGAGCGTCTGGCCCTGCCCGTCGACGGTGACGATCTGCTCCTCGCTCCGGATCACCGAGCCGGTGCGTGCGTCGACGTAGGTCGCCAGGCGTGAGGGCGTTCCGTCGACCTGGGTGCCGCCGGTGACGACCTCCCACGCCAGGCGCGGCGTCGCCGAGGTCGCGTCGACGACGAGCTCGCGGGCCTCGGCGCGGTCGTCGCCGCGTACGGCGGCGGTGCGGCCGTTGCGGGTCAGGACAGTCCGCGTGGCCGCGGCCTTCGCGACCGTGGCGTCGGTGCCGACGACCAGGGGGTTGGCGAGGGTCTGGCTGACGCCGTCCCAGCCTCCGGAGGCGTCGCGGTGGACGACGAGGTCGCCACCGACGACGCGCAGGCCGTCCAGGGTGCGGTCGAACCGCACGTGCGTGCTTCCGTCGGGGTCGACGAGGGTGGTGCCGGCGACGAAGGCCTGGCCGTCCGTGCTGCGCGCGGCGCCGGGATGGCGCTGGAGTGCGGCGAGGGCAGCCCCGACGACGTCGGGCCTTCCGGCGGCGGGCGCTCCCTGGGCCGTGGAGGCGGTGGTCAGCGGCAGCGCCGCCGCGGTGGCGGCGACGACGGCGAGCGCGGCGAGTCCTGCGGTTCTGCGCATGGTGGAGCCTTCCGAGAGACGAGCCGGGCACCCGAGCGGTCCCGGCACCCGTCCCAACGAGCCGTGGCGAACCCGGGTTACGCCGGCACGCTCCGGAAGCCCGCCGTGCCGGGCTCAGTCGATGTCGAGGAAGGTCTCGAGCCCGACGGTGAGGCCCGGGTGGTCGCCGATCGCGCGGATGCCGGCGAGCACACCGGGCGTGAAGGAGACCCGGTCGAGCGAGTCGTGACGGATCGTCAGCGTCTCCCCCGCCGTGCCGAGGAGGACCTCCTGGTGCGCGACGAGGCCGCGCACGCGCAGGCCGTGCACCCGGACGCCGTCCACGTCCGCGCCGCGCGCGCCCTCCAGGCCCGTGGAGGTGGCATCCGGCATCGGTGCGCTGCCGGCCTCGCGACGGGCCGCGGCGATCAGCTCCGCGGTGCGTCGGGCGGTGCCGGACGGGGCGTCGGCCTTGTCGGGGTGGTGCAGCTCGACGACCTCGACCGACTCGAAGAAGGGGGCGGCCTGCGCGGCGAAGCGCATCATGAGGATGGCGCCGATGGAGAAGTTGGGCGCGATCAGAACCCCCACCTCGGGCGCGTCGGCGAGCCAGGCCTCGAGCTGCTCGAGGCGGGACTCGTCGAAACCGGTGGTGCCGACGACCGCGTGGATGCCGTGCTCGATGCAGAACCGCAGGTTGTCCATGACCACGTCGGGGTGGGTGAAGTCCACGACCACCTCGGCACCCGCCCGGGCGAGCTCCTCGACGTCGTCCCCGGCGTCGACCGAGGCGACCAGTCGGGTGTCGTCGGCCGCCTCGACCGCGCGGCAGACCTCGGAGCCGACCTTGCCGCGGGCGCCCAGCACACCGACACGGATCTGGGCCCGGTCCTGGTCCTGGGCCTGGTCCTGGGCCTGGTCCTGGGCCTCGTCTGCAGTGCTCACGAGGCCAACGGTATCGGCCCGGGCGGATCGGTGAGTGGCGGTGGCTGACGCGCGAACAGGCGTCTGGCAGGCTGTGGGCCATGCCTGCCCCGAGCATCCCGCCGCGCATCAAGTGGGCCGTCGACCTCATGGACGTCCAGCCGGCCGACCAGATCCTCGAGATCGGCTGCGGCCCCGGGGCCGGCGCCGAGGCCATCTGCGCCCACCTGGAGACCGGCAAGCTGTTCGCGATCGACCGGTCCGAGTCGGGCGTGGACCGCACCAAGCGTCGCAACCAGAAGTACGTCGACGCCGGCCGGCTCGTCGTACGCCAGATCGACCTCGCCACGCTCCGCGTGCCGGTCAAGCGCCTCAACAAGGTCTTCGCCTTCAACGTCAACCTGTTCTGGGTGCGGGCCTGCGACGACGAGATCGCGCTCCTCCACGAACGCGTGGTCCCCGGCGGCGCGGTCTACCTCTTCTACGACGCCGCCCGCCCCGAGCTGGTGCCCAACATCGTGAAGAAGGCCTCCGAGAACCTCCTCCGCGGCGGCTTCCGGGTCAGCGTCGTGGAGCAGAAGGCTCCCCCGGTCATCGGGATCATCGCCAAGCGCTGACCCTTCCCCTTCGCTTCACGCCGCCACCTCACCACCCCTCACCGCCGCTGCTTCACCATGGGATGTCGGGGAGCACCACACTTCCCCGGGTTCGTTGACTTCGGGAAGTGCGGCAGTTCCCGACATCCCATGGTGAAGCACCACCGGTCGGAAGGGAGGGGCGGGAGGAGGAGGAGCCGTCAGGACTTCGCCGGCCC
>Ga0247820_10001829_pt1 | contig 11950 bp, 15 predicted proteins | sample 13C_Glucose_Day1_2_FD_192480 | JGI IMG/M metagenome (GOLD analysis project Ga0247820, IMG submission 192480) | Soil microbial communities from agricultural site in Penn Yan, New York, United States - 13C_Glucose_Day14 | ecosystem: Environmental > Terrestrial > Soil > Agricultural land | place...
CCTGGGAGATCGGCATCGGGATTGCCGTTGCGCTTGATGCCCCTAGCCAAACCTCTCACCTGCCCTCGTCACCCGCGAAGGCTCGTGTCGAGCCACGCGGACAGCTCCCGCTACTACCCACGGCCGCGGCCGTCTCCTCGGCTGACATACCGACCACGAGGCGGAGGATCGAGATCTCCCGGTGCTTTTCCGGCAGCGTGCTCAGCAGTTCGTTCATCTGCCTGCGCGCTTCCGAGTCCAGCGCCCTCTGTTCGGGTGCGTCATCGTCGGCTACGTCATCTAGTACGTCGGCGACGGGCTTCGACTTGTTACCGCATGTCAGAGAAGAGCGACAAGAAATCGGAGCCCTCCACGTCGATTGTGGGTTTCCCGGTGTTGGTCCGCGCGCAGTCGGTTGCCGCACGACCACGCCCGTCGTATGTGGGCCGACCCCGGCGCACTCGGGCGGTCCTGAGGCCCTGGGCCGGGGTCGACGTTTTGCGAGGGCATTGCTTCTTGGGGGTGGAAGATCCTCCTGGTTGGATTATCCCACCAGCGGCCGGTACTCGGCGAGGTTCAGCAGTTGCCACACCTCATGCGCTTCCCCACGCGCGGTCGCGTCGTCCGGCGTGGCCAGTTCGTGGTTCGCTGACCTCCCGGCCTGGCCGATGGTCCATGCGGCGACGACTGTGCTGGTGGCGGGCACCATCTCCGTCGCCTACACGTTCTTTCTGTCGACGTTCTCCGTCGTTCGCTGTGTCTATCCCATCTGTCTGCGCCACGGCCTCACGACTGCGTACGACACCGTCGTTCTTCGCGGGTTGCGCCGACGAACGACGGTATATCTGGTGGTGACCCCGTCCGTGCCGCTCGTCGGGGTGCTTGCCGGCTTCAGCACCTCGAGTCTGCGGAGCTTCCCCTCGTGCGCGATTCGGTCCTGGGCTTGTGCGCGGCCTCCGGGCTCGCGTTCGTCGCCGTGCAATGGTTGTACCGGAAGCTCGATGCCGACGTGCGCGTGCTGGAGCGGGTGGTCTAGCGCAGCCGTTCGATCCCGATGAGTGCCCTGCAGTCACGCTGGTGGTGCCCACATTCGTCTGCGCACGCAAGAAGCCGCCGGCACCTGACGGTGTCAGCGGCTTCGCTTCCTTTCCAGGCGCGCTACGCAATGTAGGTCCGACCCGGTCGGGGGTGACGGTGCCCGCCAGTGCGCCTCTCGGCAAGTGGTCGCTCGAAGCGACAATTTTCAATGTGGTACCCGGGGCATCGGGTCGAACACCGTCGAGTGTGTCAACGGTTCGCGGTGCTGCGGTATTCCCTTCCCTGAAGGGCATCCTTCAGAGGTGCGCTTCGGCCCGTCGGCGCGCAGACTGGAACCAGGAGGTCAGGAGGTCGTCATGCGATTACTACGGGGCCTGCTCGACGTGGTGCTGGGCATCCTCACGGCCATTCTCGGCACGGTGCTGGGCATCGTCGCGGCGGTGGTATGGCTTGTCGGTGGGGTGCTCTGCGTGACAGTCATCCTGCTTCCTCTGGGCCTTCCCGTGGTGAGGCTGGCGCGCCGCCTCTTCACCCTCGCCAGGAAGCTGATGCATCTTCCCTGACGCGCAGTGTGAAGAAGATGAACGGCGCCTCACGGCTGAGCCGCTCGAAGTGTTCGGGGGAGCGATCGCGCACCGCTGCAGCGGGCCGCGGCTCCGAGATACGTTCGACGGTGAATCCCGCTGCGGTGAATGCGTCGAACATGGCGTGCAACGGCCTGTGCCAGAACTTCATGTGGAACGTCTCGCCGGACTTCACCCATTCCTCGGTGAACTCGTACGTTCCGAGATAATCGCCCTGCCCGGCAAGCCTGAAGTCCACGAACGGGTGATGGGTCGAGATGACGACGTACCCGCCTGGCGCGAGTACCCGGCGGAACTCGGTCAACGGTCTCGACCAATCGTGGACGTAGTGCATCACCAACGACGCGACGACGACATCGAAGGTCGATGACCGGATGGGTAACTGCCGGTTGAGATCCGCCCGGATCAACGACACGTCGGGACCCAGGCGCGTTCGGGCGATCGCGAGTAGACCCGTGCTGAGATCGATGCCGGTGACGGCAGCACCGGCGGCGACGAGTGCGCGCGACAGCGCACCGCCGCCGCAGCCCGCATCCAGCACTTTCCGGCCTGCGACGTCGCCGACCAGCGCCAAGGTCGCGGGTCGCTCGTACAACGCGTTGTACACGTTGTTCCCGATGTCGGCGTCATACGCCGACGCGTACGTGTCGTAGTCGTTGAAGGTTGCCACGGTGTGATCATTGCGGATCGGCGCTACCGTTGTGCCCCGACCGCCGCGGTAGCCCTGGTGCCGCGCGGGGCATTCTGCAATGCGACCGGACTCATCAGCCGGTGGCGATGTCAGAGTTGCCAGGTGGGGAGTCAATGCGCCCCGACGTATTCCTCCCTGCGATGCAGCATGGCCACTGCCATCGCGGGGAGCATCAGCACATGGCCGGCGAGCATCAGGCCGTCGCCGGAGAGCAGGCCGAGCCAGAGCGGCGGGAACAGCACGACGAACGCGAGATACATCGCCAGCCCCATCTCGGCGATCGCCGGCCACGAATGCCGCCGCCAGGCCATCCATGCCGTCATCCCGGCGGTCATCGAGGTGGCCATCAGCAACGCATGCACTTCGACGTGCGCGTCGTCGCCGACAAGCATCGACAGGGGCGCGAACACGGCCATTCCGGCCAGCATCGCGAGAAGCATCTGCAGGTAGTGGACGACGAACGCGCGGTTGGTGAGGGCGGCACGCCACGTGGGGCGTGCCGAATCGACGGTGCTCACGACCTTCTCCTTGCACAGTGGGGTCAGGATGCGGTGGCGGCGAAGTGCCGCCGGTAGTGGTCGGGTGCGACACCGAGACGTCGCAGGAATGCCCGGCGCATCGTTTCGGGTGAGCCGAAGCCGCATCGGGTGGCGGCCTCGGTGACGAGGACGGGTTCGGACTCCAGAAGTCTCCGCGCTGCGTCGACCCGAACCTGCTCGACATACTCCGCGGGTGGTCGTCCGAGCTCACGGGTGAACTCGCGGGTGAAGTGACGCACGCTCATGTCGACCCGCCGAGCCAGCTCAGGCACCCGCAGGTCGGCGCCGGGTTCGGCGTGGATGAGGTCTTGCGCTGCCCGCACCGAGGGGCGTCGCGCCGGGGGATCCCATGTCGGCGCTGCGAATTGGCTCTGCCCGCCGGGGCGGCGCACGAACACCAGCAGCTCGCGGGCGATCCGCTGGGCGAGGTCGGGCCCGTGGTCGGCCTCGACGAGGGCGAGCGCGAGATCGATTCCGGCCGTCACCCCGCCGGAGGTCCACACCCGGCCCTGCCGCACGTACATTGCGTCCTCGTGGACGTCGACCGCCGGGTGCTCGGCGGCGAGCTGCCCGGCCCAGCGCCAATGCGTCGTGGCCGCAAGCCCGTCGAGCAGGCCTGCCGCCGCGAGGGGAAATGCCCCCGTGCACACCGACACCACGCGCTCGGCACGCGGTGCGGCACGTTGCAGCCAGGCGACGAACTCGGGGGCATCTCGCGCGGCCCGCCGCACGCCGAACCCACCGGGGACCAGCAGCGTGCCGATCGGCCCACGCTCGGGAAGGCATTCGGTGGCCACCAGGCCGAGGCCGCTGTCCGCGCGCACCGGACCGACCTCGGCGGCGGCGAGCCTGGTCGAATAGCCGCTCGCGCCACCGTCGCGGGTGAGCAGTGCGCCGGCAACGGAGAACACCTCGTGCGGTCCGACCACGTCGAGGGGCTGGTAGCCGGGGGTCAGGGCGACGAGCACGTCGTTCATGTATCTATCGTGCGCAGGCCGAAGCCATGGCGTCAATGACGGGTATCCCTCGGATTCGGCCATGGTGTGGTGTCCACGGATAGCCACTTCGGAGGAGCGAAGCGTGCTGACGTGCCCGCCCGGAAATCGCTTGAACAGTGTTGTATTGAAAACTTGTGCGTTCTAATATTGGGGGTATGGCGACGGTCGAGTACGACTCTGCGGAGCCGGGCGGATCTGGGACCCGCCGGTACCGCTCTCCGCTGCGTCGGATGCAGGCAGCTCAGACGCGGGCGGTCGTACTGGAGGCCGCCACCCGGCTGTTCGCCGAGCACGGCTGGGTCGCCACCGGGATGAGGGATGTCGCGCGGGCCGCGGCGGTTTCCGTCGAAACCGTCTACACGACGTTCGGATCCAAGGCGGACCTGTTGAAGTCGGCGCTCGAGGTCGCCATCGTCGGCGATGACGCACAGGTGCCGTTGGCCGACAGGCCCGTTTACACGGCGATCGGTACGGGGCGCACGACCGGCGACCGCATCGAGATGGGTGCGCGCATGATCGCCATGATCAACGAGCGCATCTACCGCCTGGCCATGGCAATCCGCCAGGGTGCGACGGCGGATGCCACGCTCGGAGCGGTGGCCGCCGACCTGGAGGGGCAGCGCAGGCGCTCGGTCGCCGACGTCGCAAACCTGATCATGGGCCACCACGCCGAGCCTGGTCAGGTCGACGAACTGTGGGTGCAAACCCACGATCAGGTCTATGCCCTGCTCGTGGACGAATGCGGTTGGAGTCGCGTCCGCTACGAGTCATGGCTGATCGACCGCATCGCAGAAATCTTCGACCGCCCGGTGTGACATACGGGCACCATTGTCTGGAGTAGGTCATGACAACCGATACTCGGCCTCCCGCCGACACTCGCATCATGCGCATCGTCCACAGCGCGCTGCGCCGCGATATTGCGCGCGCCGCGCAGGTGCTGCGCACAACACCTCCGCCCGCGCAGACTCAGCGGGTCGCCCTCGCCGATCATCTCGTGTGGATGATGCATTTCCTGCACCTGCACCACAGCGGCGAGGACCGTGGACTGTGGCCGCTGGTTCGCGAGTTGAACCCGGCCGCCGGAGCACTGCTCGACGCGATGGACGCCGACCACACGCGAATCGGCCCCGAGATGGAGCGGGTCACCGCTGCGGCAACCGAGTACCGTGTGCATCCGGCTGCCCGAGAAGACCTTTCGCGTTCCCTCGCCGCTCTCGATCAGGTTCTGCTGCCGCACCTGCAGCGCGAAGAGGACGAGATGATGCCGGTCGTCGCCCGCACCCTGACCTGTCGTCAGTGGGACGACGTGGAGCAGCAGGTCTTCATCGCCTCGAAGACCAAGCGGGAGCTGGGGATCGAAGCGCACTGGATCGTCGACGGTGTCGATCGGGAAGACTACGACGTCACCGTTCGCAAAGTGGATCCCGCCACCCGGTTCATGCTGCTCCATGCGTTCAAGCGACCCTATCGGCGGGCATGCGCCGCTCGGTGGGGCGCCGACCTCGACGTGAGCCCCCGGCTCCACCAGCCAGTCCGCACCGAGGGCTCGGCAGAACTGTGGATCGATATCCCGGCCCGGCAGCTGTACGACGCGGTCGCCGACGTCACCCGCATCAGCGAACGGAGCCCCGAGTGCCGCAGCTGCGCGTGGCTACCGGGACGGTCGCCGGGGACCGTGGGCGCCCGATTCCGGGGGCACAACCGCGCACATCACATGCGCTGGTCCCGGGTCTGCGAGGTGACCGCCGCCGATCCGGGGAGGAAGTTCGAGTTCCACACGGTGTCGGATCGGCGCAACCCGCTGTACCACGACTCGACCACCTGGTCATACACATTCAGAGCGGACGGCGACGGGACCCGGGTGACGCACGCGTATCGGATCGACGTACTGCCGTACCGCCCGCTGCTCTCGCTCTACTCACGCCTGCAGCCGCAGCACCGGGACATGCGGCCGCAGATGCAGCAGAATCTCGAGGCGCTGCGGCTGCAGGCGCGCGCCGGCACGCTTAGCGGGTCGTCCCTGCCTCGAACGGCCTAGTGCCCCTTACTCACTGCTATCTGCAGGTGGGGCGTCAGGGTTGCGGTGAGTCATGCTGTGGTCGGCCAGGGTCGGGCGCTTGTCGGCGGGTGCGGATTCTCTCGCTTCGCTACTGTCGCAGCCGCGCGCTTCGGCGGAGACCTGGTGCTCCCAGTACGCATCCGATCGTGCCCGTGGTGCCCACGGAACTCCCATGCGAAGTCCTCTCTGTGCGTGTGGCTGGAGGAGATCGCTCTTCCTGTCACGTAGATCGCGCGGGTGGCGGCTTGTCGCGCCACTGCCGAGCCTCCTGGGTGTCTTTCCTTTGTACGCCTCGGCAGTGAGTTCTGTCGTGCCCAGCGGACCGGGTCGGTGACTTTGCAGCTCGGCTATTGGGCGAATTGGACGTATCGGCCGGCGCGCTCGAGCTCGGGTTCATTGCCTTATCCGGATATGCGGGGTAGACCTGAGGTACGGATCCACGGCAGACCAAGGTCGAACCGGAAGAGAAGATTCCACCTCTCGGTCGTGGCACCCAGCACGAGTTGTAGGCACCCACGCAAAAAGCACAGCCCACTAACTGGGCTCAGCGCGGCGGGCTTGCGTCAGACGGGGGGATGTCTGACGCCGAGGCCACATTTCACCCCGCGCAACCATGCAGCTTGGTAACCAGACGTTCGTGCTCGCGGGCGGCGTCCCCTTGATCAGGGGCGCCGTCCGACGTGTGTCTGTGGAACGCCGCGAAGTTTCGATGCCCGGAGAAGGAGAGCACATGCTGGTGGCATTCAGCGTCAGCCCGATGGGCGGGGACTCCGACAGCGTCGGTGCCGCGGTCGCCGCGGCCGTGCGGGTGGTCCGCGAATCCGGGCTGTCCAACGAGACCACGTCGATGTTCACCACCGTCGAGGGTGAGTGGGACGAGGTGATGGCCGTCGTGAAGCGTGCGACGGACGTTCTGCTGGAACAGTTTCCGCGGGTCAGTCTCGTTCTCAAAGCGGATATCCGGCCGGGTCGCAGAGATCAGCTGCGAACGAAGGTCGAGACGGTGGAGCGCTACCTGACCGACTGACGCTCAGTCAGGCTCCCCGACCGCGCTCGCCGGGATACCGGCGGGCGAGTTCCTCGCCGATCCGGGCGAGCTCGGCCCGGACCGATCGCGGTTCGAGCACCTCGACCGTCGAACCCCAGCCGGCGAGGTTCCGGGCGATATCCAATGGGGTCGGGGCGGCGAGGCGGATCCGGGCGCGACCGTCGTCGTCCTCACCGTCCGGGTGGCAGTGCCGCCCGAAGTGATCGCGCAGGATCGGCACGAATCTGGCGTCGATGAGCACGGTCGCCCAGGTCGTCGAGCGACGCTGTTCCACCTCGCCGACCACTTCGTCCCACGCCGCGGCGAGTGTGAAGTCGTCGGGGCGCTCGGCGGGCTGCTCGGTCGATTCGGCGTGGACGATCCGGTCGACTCGGAAGGTCCGCCGGCCCCGTTCGGTCCCGGCGAGGAGATACCAGATGTCGTCTTTGTCGACGAGACCCCACGGGTCGACCAGTCGCTCGGACCGTTGCCGGGCGCTGTTCGTGTAGGTCAGGCGAACTTTCCGCCGCCGGATCACGGCGGCCTGCAGCAGGTCGACCATCTCGGGCCTGCGGCGATCGCGTTCGCCCCAGCGGGTGGGATCGATCATGGTGGCGCTGGCGGCGGCCTCGGCGTCGGCCCGGAAGGTCTGCGGCAGCGCCCGCACGAGTTTGCGCAGCGCGGCCTTGGCCTCGCCCGAGACGGCGGCCGCCGGGCCGACCAGCAGGAACAGCGCCTGCGCCTCGGTCGCGGACAACCCGCTGAGGTCGGTGCGAGCGCCGCCCACGAGCGACCATCCTCCGCCGCGCCCGGACTGCGGATACACCGGGATGCCGGCGGCGGACAGCGCTTCCAGGTCACGGCGGGCGGTGGCGACGGACACTTCGAGTTCGTCGGCCACTTCGGCGGCGGTCACCCGACCTCGGGACTGCATCAGCAGGAGGGTGGCGACGAGTCGGTCAGCGCGCATGTCTCGAGTTTCCCTCGGAAAGTGCTCAATTGGTGAGCACTTTGGGTCGGAGGATGGGTGTTGTCACCGACCGAGGAGAGGAACCACCCATGTTGCGAGGACTCACCACCGTCAACTTCTACGCCGACGACCTCACGGCCGCCCAGGCCTGGTACACCGAACTGCTCGGAATCGAGCCGTACTTCGTGCGCTCGGTGGAGGGGGCGCCCGCCTACATCGAATTCCGGATCGGCGACTACCAGCACGAACTCGGCATCATCGACAGCCGTTTCGCGACGCCCGACCGGTCACGCGAAGCCGAGAACACGATGACCTACTGGCACGTCGACGATCTGGAGGCGAGCGTCGAGCGGCTGCTGTCCCTGGGGGCCACCCTGCACGGAAAGCCGGTCGAACACGGCCCGGGATTCGTCACCGCGTCCGTGGCCGACCCGTTCGGGAACATCCTCGGCGTCATGTTCAACCAGCACTACCTGGACATTCTGGCTGCACAGGCAGGCGCGTGATGGACACCCACGACGTGAACACCGTCGTCGCTCGCACGACCGCGCAATGGCGTGCCTGGCTTTCGGAGAACTGCCGGACCGAGAAGGAGGTCTGGCTGATCATCCACCACAAGGACAGCGGAACGCCGAGCCTGCGATACCACGAGGCGATCGAGCAGGCCCTGTGCTTCGGGTGGATCGACGGCCTGCACCGCAGACGAGACGCCGGCAGTTCTCAACTGCGCTTCACGCCGCGCACCCCGCGTAGCACCTGGAGCGCGGTGAACCGGCGGCGCGCGGCTGACATGATCGAGCAGGGACTGATGACCGAGCACGGTTACGCCGCCATCGATCTGGCCAAGGCCAAGGGGACCTGGGAGAACACGGCGAACGGGGACAGCTCGGTCGTCCCCGGCGATCTGCGGGCAGCGTTCGGGCGAAACGACGCTGCACGCGCGAACTTCGACAAGTTTCCGCCGTCTTCGACACGGCTGATCCTGGAGTGGATAGCGTCAGCCAAGAAGCCGGACACGAGGCAGCGACGGATCGAGCGGATGGTCGCGCTGGCGGCGATGAACCTCCGGGTCAACCATCCGGGGGTCCGGGTCCCGGACGGTGTGCGGTAGCCGTCCCGAAACCACTGTCCCGATCGGCGACAACGAGAGGGGAGTCAGGACATGGACTGGCCGCACGAACTTGCCGACCAGCTCAGCTGGCACTGGGAGCATCAGTTGCGTCCCCGGCTGGAGGGGTTGACCGACGAGGAGTATTTCTGGGAACCCGCGCCCGACGGCTGGAGTGTGCGCCCGCGCGGGGAGTCGCAGGCGCCGGTCCAGGCCGGAAGTGGCGCGTTCACCATCGACTTCGCCTTCCCCGAACCGGACCCGCCACCGGTCACCACCATCGCGTGGCGGCTCGGGCATGTGATCGTCGGCGTCTTCGGGGTGCGGATCGCCAGTCACTTCGGCGGGCCGCCGGTCGACTATCAGACGTTCGAGTACGCCGGCACCGCGGCTGAGGCGCTCGCGCAACTCGACGAGAACTATGCGGCCTGGTCTGCGGGTGTCCGAAACCTCGGAGTCGAGGGGTTCGCCCGGCCGTGCGGCCCCAACGAGGGGCCGTTCGCGGATTATCCGATGGCGGCGCTGGTGTTGCACATCAACCGGGAGGTCATCCATCACGGCGCCGAGGTGGCGCTGCTCCGCGATCTCTATCTGGGCCGGCCGGTAATCTGACCGGAATCCTGGCCGGCTCCACGGTTTTCACCCCCAGCGGCCGCCCGCATCTGCCAAGCTCGGGTATGACACCGAATCGGCGGGTTCTCCTGTTGACGTGCGTCCTCGCTCTCCTGGCCGCGTGCACGTCGAACACCTCGTCCTCCGATTCTTCCTCCTCGGACGCGAGCAACGGTTCTGCCGTCTCGTCGGCCGACCCGGCGCAGGCCGACGCGGTGATGAAGATCGTGCGCGACACCATGGCGGAGAGCCACCTGAAGGCGGTGATCGTGCGTGTCACGGTCGACGGCAAGGAGATCGTCACCCAGGCGCTCGGCGAGTCGATGACCGGGGTGCCCGCCACCACCGACATGCACTTCCGCAACGGAGCCGTCGCCATCTCCTACGTCTCCACGCTGCTGCTCCAGCTCGTCGACGAGAAGAAGGTGAGCCTCGACGACACGGTGTCGAAGTGGTTGCCCGACATTCCGCACGCCGACCGCGTGACGCTCCGTCAGCTCGCCCAGATGACCTCGGGCTACGTCGACTACGTCATCGGCAACACCGAATTCGCCGAGGCCCTCTACGCGGCGCCGTTCCGCAACTGGACGCCTGAGGAACTCTTGGCGTTCGCGACGTCGAAGCCGCTTCTGTACGAACCCGGGACCAACTGGAACTACGCCCACACCAACTACGTCATCCTCGGGTTGGCTCTCGAGAAGGTCACCGGTCAGCCGGTGACGGAACTGATGCAGGACAAGGTGCTCGGTCCGCTCGGCCTCGACGACACCACGGATCCGGGGACGGCGGCGATCACCGAACCCGTCCTGCACGCGTTCTCGTCCGAGCGGCGCGAGGCCCTGCACATCCCGCCCGGTGCGCCGTTCTACGAGGAATCCACATACTGGAACCCGTCCTGGACCATCACCCACGGAGCCATCCAGACCACGAACATCTACGATCTCCACGACACGGCCGTCGCCATCGGCACGGGCGAACTTCTCACGCCCGAGTCCTACGAGGCCATGGTGTCGACCGACCTTCGCGGCAAGACGACCACCCTGCCCGGCTGCACCACCTGCTTTCCGCAGTCGGAGGACTACACCTACGGGCTCGGACTGCCGATCGTGGGCAACTGGCTGATGCAGAACCCGCTGTTCAGCGGATCCGCGGCGGCGGAGGCCTATCTGCCCTCGCAGAAGATCGCCATTGCCGTCGCCGTCACCTACGAGGAGGCCGCCTTCGACGACACGGGGGCCTACAAGAACGAGGCCGACAGGCTGTTCCGGAAGATCGGCGCTCAACTCGCTCCGGACGACGCGCCGCCGATGGCCGTCAGCTAGTGTCCTGAGTCTTTAATTCTGGCGCAGTAGTGTGCGATGGAGTCGAGGATCTGGTCGGCGGTCTTGACCCAGACGTAAGGTCTGGGGTTGTCGTTCCAGGTCTCGATCCATGCTCGGATGTCTTTGTTGAGCTGTTGGACCGAGGTATGCGTGGAGCGTTGGAGCTTCTTGGTGGTCAGTTCGGCGAACCAGCGTTCGACGAGGTTCATCCACGATGAGCTGGTCGGTGTGAAGTGGCTGACGAAGCGCGGGTGCGCGAGAAGCCATCGTTTGACCGCGGGAGTCTTGTGCGTCGATGCATTGTCCATCACGAGGTGGACATCGAGATCGTCGGGCACCTCAGCGTCGATCTTGCGGAGAAATGCGATGAATTCTTGTGCGCGGTGGCGTGAATGGAGTGATCCGATCACCTTCCCCGAGGCGATGTCGAGAGCGGCGTACAGGCTCGAGGTGCCATTGCGGACGTAGTCGTGACTGGCGCGTTGCGGGGTGGTGGGAAGCATCGGGAATATCGGTTGGGTCCGGTCCAGTGCTTGGATCTGAGTTTTTTCGTCGACGCAGAGCACCAGAGCCCGCTCGGGCGGGTTCATGTACAGGCCGACGACGTCACGGACCTTTTCCGTGAACAGTGGATCCTTCGACAGTTTCCATGAGTCCTGTTTGTGCGGGGCCAAACCGAACGCGCGCCACACTCTCGAGACCGTCGATTGCGAGATATCGAGATGCTCTGCCATCGATCGTGTGGACCAGTGTGTGGCGTTCTTCGGTGTCGTTTCGAGGGTCGAGGTAATCAGATCCTTGATCTTGTCGTCGTCGATCGTCCGGGGACGGCCGGGGCGTGGTTCGTCGAGCAACCCGTCGCATCGGTCCTCGACGAACCTGTCGCGCCACCGCCGAACCGTGCCTCGGTTCAACCCCAGCCTCTGCGCCACTTCGGTATTGGATCCACCATCGGCAGCAGCGAGGATGATTCGCGACCGTACCGCCAAACCTGCAGCGGTCTTGCGTCGCCGCGACCACCCC
>Ga0247820_10001830_pt1 | contig 11949 bp, 12 predicted proteins | sample 13C_Glucose_Day1_2_FD_192480 | JGI IMG/M metagenome (GOLD analysis project Ga0247820, IMG submission 192480) | Soil microbial communities from agricultural site in Penn Yan, New York, United States - 13C_Glucose_Day14 | ecosystem: Environmental > Terrestrial > Soil > Agricultural land | place...
TAGGGCGCGGCTCGGCCGAGGTGGTCACGTGGCACGGCCGCGCCCTCGGCGCGCCGGCGACCCTCGTCCTCCACCATCACGACCGCCCGGCCGCCGAGCGCCTCGTCGCCGCCTGCGCCGCCGAGCTCGACCGCCTGGAGTCGATCTTCAGCCTCTACCGGTCCGACTCCGCCCTCTCCGAGCTCAATCGTATCGGCGCACTCGCCGTCCCGCCGCCCGAGCTCGTCGCCATCCTCGACGACTGCCGGCGCTTCCATGCCCTGACCGGCGGTGCCTTTGACCCGACCGTCCAGCCCCTCTGGCGCCTCTACGCCGGCCATTTCCAATCCGGCGGCGCCCCGGAAGGCCCGTCCCCCGAGGCGATCGCCGCAGCGCGCGCCACCGTCGGCCTCGACGCGGTGCGCGCCAGTGCCGGGCGCATCGCTCTCGCCCGCCCGGGCATGGCGCTCACCCTCAACGGCATCGCCCAAGGCTGGATCACCGACCGGATCGTCGACCGGCTGCGGGCCGCAGGCGTCACTTCGACCCTCGTCGACATGGGCGAGATCCGCGGCCTCGGCACCTGGCGCGTCGGCATCGCCGGCACCGACGCCGTCCTCTCCCTGACCGACCGCGCCGTCGCCACCTCCGCCCCGCAAGGCTTCGCCTTCGACCCGGCGGGCCGCTTCACCCACATCATCGATCCGCGCACCGGCGCCACCCCGGCCCGCTTCGCGCGCGTCACCGTGACCGCCCCGACCGCCGCCGCCGCCGACGCGCTCTCGACGGGCCTCGCCCTGATGGAGGAGGTTCCGGCGATCCCGGGGGCGACGGCCGAGCGCACCGCGCTATGAGGCACCGCCGAAACGCCCGGCGGTGACGAGACGTTCGGCGCGGTCGGGCGGCTGGTGCAACGCGGCACGCGATCGCGAAGCGGAGTCGGCGAAGGTGCTCGATCCGGCTCACTGCCTGCCGTGTCACACGGGCGGGCGCGTGATCTGGCCGGACGTCGCGTCGGCCTCCGCCATCAGGCGTCGGATGTGGCCGGCGAACGCCCACGCGGCGGGGAGGCCGAGGAGCGCCCCGCCGAGCACCGCGAGCCCGGGCGTCAGCACCGGCAGGCCGAGCCAGCTCAGCACCAGCGACGCGAAGAAGAGGTTTACCGCCGCCGCCCCCGCGGCGAAGGGATAGACTGCGGCGACGAGCCGCCAGCCGGGCCTCAGCGGCGGCTGATCAGCCATTGCGCGGCTCCGAGCCCGAGGACGAGGGCGAGCGAGGCGAGAGCGTAGGAGATGGCGGCGGCGCCGGTCTCGCCCTGTGGCACCGGGCGCTCGAAGGCTGCCGCGAGCACGGGCGCCGGGATCAGTGCGAGGAGCGGCAGGAGGCGGCGCATGGGTCAGGTCTCCATCGTCAGGGTCTGGTAGATCTCGGGGAGCGCGCGGGTCAGCCGCGCCGGGTCGGGCAGGAGCGTGAAGCCGCCGCGGCCGAAGATGCGAGCGAACCAGTCCTGCCCGTCGGCGTCGACCACGACGCCATGCACCGACTGGCCGAGGGCGCGGGCCTCGCGAACCGCCATGCGGCTGTCCTCGATGCCGTGTGTGCCCTCGTAGTGGTCGAGGTCGTTCGGCTTGCCGTCGGTCAGCACCAGGAGGAGACGTCGGGCGGCGCCCTCTTCGGCCAGCATCGCCGAGGCGTGGCGGATCGCGGCGCCGAGCCGGGTGTAGTGGCCCGGGCGGAAGCCGCCGATGCGGGCCGTGACGGCGGGGCTCATCGGCTCGTCGAAGGTCTTGACGCGGGTGAGGAACACCCGTTCCCGGCGCAGCGAGGAGAAGCCCCAGATGCCGAACCGGTCGCCGGCGGTGTCGATCCCGGCGGCGAGCGCGGCGAGCGCGTGGCGCGCGGTGTCGATGACGCTCGTCTCGCCGACCGCGGCCTCGGTCGAGCGCGAGCAGTCCATCAGGAAGGCGACCGACAGGTCGCGGGCGCTGGCCCGCGACGCCTGCCATATGCGGTCGCTGCCGGTCTGGCCGGCGCGGATCGCGACGCGGCTGGCCACGGCGGCGTCGAGATCGAGGTCGGCGCCGTCAATCTGCCGCGGCAGCAGCACGCGGCGCGGGTGCAGCGGCGCGAACTGGCGCCGCACGCGCGCGACGAGCCGCTGGTCGGGGACGAAGGCCGGCCCCGGCGCGCCCTCGGCCTCGAGCACGCGAACGTGGTCGGGCATCAGCGCCCGGGTGCGGTGGTTCCACTCGGGATAGGTGAAGCGTCCCGCCAGCCGCTCGTGCTCGGCCTCCTGCGGCGAGAGGTCGAGCGAGAAGCGCAGCCGCGAGGCGGCGCGGCGGACGTGGTCGGCGAGGCTGATGTGGTCCTGGTCCTCGGCGGCCTTCTGCGCGTTCTCCGCATCGTCGTCGTCGGTGGTGCGGTTGAGGTTCAGGCTCTCCGCCCAGGACATGATCGCCTCGAAGCGGTGGATGATGAAGCTGTCCTTGCGGCTGGCCTGGTCGCGCTCCTCGCGCTTCGCGGTCTTGCGGATGCCGACCGGCAGGCTCGGCGCCGGGGTGTCCTCCTCCGGGTCCGGCGCGGGGGCGCGCCCCTTTCCCTCGCGCGCGAGTCGCAACAGGATCGCGACCGGTGCCCAGGTGCGATAGCCGCGCGGGGCACGGCCTGGCGGGGCGATGTCCGGGGTCCCGCCGGCAAGGACGGCCTGCACCGCGGCCTCGACCGCCCGTTCCGCCCCGGACAGCGGCCAGCGCCGGGCTGCGCGGAGGTGGCCAGCCATCGCGGCCCGGGCGGGCGCAAGGCCGAGGCAGGCCGCCAGCGCGGCGCGGCTGGCGGCGGCGAGGGCGGCGAGCTCGGCGAGGTCGTCCGCCAGCGGATCCTCGGCCGGCTCCGGCAGGACGACGAACGCGGCGAGGGCGGCGAGCCAGAGGTAGGCGGCGCGATTGAGCTCCCGCGTCGGGAAGGCGTCGATCACCGGCGGCAGGCGCAACCGCTCGCCGGAATGGTCGGCGACGTGGACGGGCTCGGCGTTGACGTCGCGCCGCGACGCCGGCGCCGGCACGATCTCGGTCGCCGGCGCCCCCCCGAGGGCGCGGTAGAGCGCCGCGATGCTCGGCCGCATCGGCTCGAAGGCGACGGCGGCCTCGGTGGCGGCCGTACGCGGTCGGCTCGCCCAGCCGTGCCACAGGTTGCCGACGGTCTCCTCCGGCTCCATCAGGTCGAGCGGGTGGATCATCGCGCCGGCCTATCCGTAGACCGAGGCCGCGAGATCCCGCAGCGCCTGCTGCACCTCCCGCTCGTCGCTGAGCGGCGCGACGATCGCCGTCTCCAGCGCCCGGTCGACGGCCATCCCTCCGGCGATCAGCGTGCCGGTGTAGACGAGGAGGCGCGTGGAGACGCCCTCCTCGAGGTCCATCCCCGACAGCTTCCGGATGTGCCCCGCGAGCCGCACCAGCGCCCCGGCGCGGGCCGCGTCAAGGCCGGTCTCGGCGACGAGCACCGCCGTCTCCGTGGCCGGATCGGGGAAGTCGAAGCCGATCGAGACGAACCGCTGCCGGGTCGAGGGCTTGAGCTTCTTCAGGATCGACTGGTACCCGGGGTTGTAGCTGGCCACCAGCATGAAGGAGCGCGGCGCTGCCAGCTCTTCGCCGGTGCGGTCGATGACCAGGCGGCGGCGATCGTCTGTCAGCGGGTGCAGAACGACAGTCACGTCCTTACGCGCCTCCACCACCTCGTCGAGGTAGGCGATCCCGCCCTCGCGCACCGCGCGGGTGAGCGGCCCGTCGACCCACTCGGTGTCTCCGCCCCGCAGCAGGTAGCGCCCGATCAGGTCGGCGGCCGAGAGGTCGTCGTGGCAGGCGACGGTGAAGAGCGGCAATCCGAGCCGCGCCGCCATATGCTCGACGAAGCGGGTCTTGCCGCAGCCGGTCGGCCCTTTCAGCAGGAGCGGCAGCCGGTGGCGGTGCGCCGCCTCGAAGGTCTCGCACTCGTCTGCGACCGGGCGGTAGAAGGGAAGCGTCGCGAGCGGCGCCTGGGCGTTCATCCTCACTCTCCCGGCACGGCGACGGGACCGGGCTTGATGACCTCCCGCCGGACGACGACCTGGCTGTAGATGAAGACGAGCGCGCCCAGCACCACCGCGCAGCCCGCGCCGAACCGCATCAGGTAGAAGAGCGCGAGCTGGTCCTGCACCTCCATGTAGAACATGCCCATCACCCGCTGCAGGTGCGTCTGCACCACTCCGGCGAAGGTGAGCGTGAAGGTCATGAAGGCCATGCCGCTGGTCATCAGCCAGAAGGAGGCCATGTTCAGCACCTGGTTGTAGGGCTCGCGGCCCCGCAGCACCGGCATGGCGTAGGTGATCATCGCGAGGTTCAGCATCACGTAGGCCCCGAAGAAGGCGAGATGCCCGTGCGCCGCCGTGACCTGCGTGCCGTGGGTGTAGTAGTTCACCCCGTGCAGCGTGTGCAGGAACCCCCAGACCCCCGCCCCGAAGAAGGCGACCACCGAGCAGCCGAGCGACCAGAGCAGCGCCGCCTTGTTCGGGTGGTTGCGCCTGCCCTTCCAGACCATGACGAAGGCGAAGCTCATCATCGCGAAGAAGGGTGCCGCCTCGAAGATCGAGAAGATCGAGCCGGTCCACTGCCAGTAGGCGGGGGTGCCGATCCACAGGTAGTGGTGGCCGGTGCCGAGGATGCCGGAGAAGAGCGCGCAGGAGACGATGACGTAGAGCCACTTCTCGATGACCTCGCGGTCGACCCCGGTCAGCTTCAGCATCAGGTAGCCGAGGATCGCCGCCATCACCAGCTCCCAGGTCGCCTCGACCCAGAGGTGGACGACGAACCACCAGTACATCTTGTCGAGGGCCAGGTTGTCGGGGTTGATGAAGGCGAAGATCCACAGCAGCGACAGCAGCCAGAGGCCGAGCAGCAGGATGCCGGTGATCGCGGTCTTGCGCCCGGCGAGCGCGGTCAGCGAGACGTTGACGAGGAAGATCACCGCCGCGACGAGGATGCCGAACTTGACCCAGAGCGGCTGCTCGAGGAACTCGCGGCCGCCGTGGATGCCGAAGAGGTAGCTGACCACCGCGCCGAGGGTGCCGACGACGAGGATCGCGAGCTGGATGTAGGCGAGCTTCACCGAGAAGAGCTCGCGCTCCGTCTCCTCGGGCAGCAGGTAGTAGGTGCCGCCGAAGAAGCCGAGCAGGAGCCAGACGATCAGCGCATTGGTGTGGATCATCCGTACGATGTTGAAGGGCAGCGTCTCGCTGAGCGTGTTCGGCGAGACGTAGATCCAGCCGGCGAGCAGCCCGCCGAGCACCTGGATGGCGAAAAGGCCCATGGCGACGTAGAAATAGGCCAGGGCGACCTTCTGGGACCGGTACTTCATCGCTTTTCCCCCTCAGCCCGCGTCGTTCGGCGGCCAGTTCTGCGTGTCGTTGTGGTCGGCCCAGCGCAGGAACTCCGACAGGCCGCGGATCTCCTCGTCGCTGAGTGCGAAATGCGGCATCTGCCGCCGGCCCTCGACGCCGGAGGGCTGCGCCTCGATCCAGCCCTTCATCGTCTCGAAGGCGGCGTCGGGATCGTCGTAGACCCCCCAGCGCGTCGTCACGTTGCCGAGCTCCGGCGCGAAGTAGGCGCCCTCGCCGTGCAGCGTGTGGCAGTTGATGCAGCTGTTGCGCTCCCAGACGTGCTTGCCGAGCGCGACCTCCTCGGTCAGCGGCAGTGCGGCGGTGGATTGCGTGACGATGTAGTGGTGGCTGTGCCAGACCATCAGCGCGAACACGCCGGCGAAGAACAGCGAGCCGCCGTAAAATACGTTCCGCGCCCTCGCCTTGGTGAGAAATTCTGACATCCGCGTCGCTCTCTCGGTGGCTGCGTCCCGGACGACCTAGCGCCGCGTCCACGCCCCGACGTTGCGCAAGCGCAAAGAACGGAGGGTTCGCCGCCGGCACTCTCGCCCATGCCACCCGAGCGCCGCCGAACAGGACCGACCGCGCATGACCGACATCGACGATCCGGAGCTGACGCTGTCCGAGCTCTTCCGGTCGTGCCCCGGCGTGGCGCCGGTCTTCTGGCGGCACCGGGTGGCCTGCGTCGGCTGCCCGATCGCGCCCTTCCACACCGTCCTCGACACCTGCGCCGAATACCGGCTGGACGAGGCGGCCTTCCGCGCGGCGCTGGAGGCGGCGCTCGCGCCTAGTCGGCCGCCCCGCTCAGGACGACGAGTCGATGCGGCGCGGTGACGGTCACATGCCGGCGGCTGCTCTGGACGATCCCCTCCCGCTCCCAGGCCGAGAGCAGGCGGCTGACGGTGTGGAGCGTGGTGCCGGTCATCTCGGCGATGTCGGCGCGGGTCACCGGGAAGGCGATCTCGATGCCCCTCTCGGTCTTGCGGCCCGACTGGTTCGCCATCCTGAGGAGCGCCGAGGCGACGCGGCGCTCGACCGCCTGCGTCGCGAGCTCGGTCACGCGGGTCTGGACCTCGCCGAGGCGCGCGCCGAGCGTGCGGTAGGCCTCGGTGGCGAAACCGTCGTATTTCGCGGTGAACTCCGGCCAGAGCCTCCTCGGCCAGCCGAGGGCGAGCGACTCCGACGCGGCCATGGCGGTCGCCGGATAGGTGTCGCGGCCGATCGCCGGCGCGATGCCGAGGAGCTGTCCCGGCGGGATGTGCAGCAAGACCACCTGCTCGCCCTCGGGCGTGGTGCGCACCACGCGGATGAAGCCGTCGAGGAGAAGGTGGAAGCGGTCGGCCGGGGCGCCCTCGCGAAACACGGCCGTCCCCTCCGGGTAGCGCTCCGGCGTCGCGCGGTCGAGGATCTCCCGCACCTGGAGCCGCGACAGGCGCGAGAAGGGCGGCAGTCCGGTGAGGAGGCTTTCGTCGAGCTTCGGCAAGGCGACCGGCCTTCTGGAGTTGCTGCGACGCCCCTTAGCGTATCGGCGCGGGATGGGGAACAGCCGCGGGCCCGGCCGGGCGCGACGGGCTCAGGGAGCGCGATGCGACTGCCGTCTCCTCCTTCGGTGGCTTGACGGGCCGTGCGGCGGGCGGGCCAATGGCCGAGGTCCACCGGAGACAACGATGTCCGAACGTCCGCTCGCCGGCCTGCGCGTCCTCGAACTCGCGCGCGTGCTCGCGGGGCCGTGGATCGGCCAGACTCTCGCCGATCTCGGCGCCGACGTCATCAAGGTCGAGGCCCCGGGCGGCGACGAGACGCGGGGCTGGGGGCCGCCCTTCGCCGCCGACGGGGCGGCGGCCTACTTCCACGCCTGCAATCGCGGCAAGCGCGGCATCGCCCTCGACTTCCGCGACGCGGGCGACCGCGCCATCGCCCGGCAGCTCGCGGCGGGCGCGGACGTCGTGCTCGAGAACTTCAAGGTCGGCGGGCTCGCCCGCTACGGGCTCGACTATGCGAGCGCGGCGCGGCTGAACCCCGGGATCGTCTACGCCTCGGTCACCGGCTTCGGCCAGGACGGGCCGGAGGCGCCGCGCGCCGGCTACGACTTCGTGATCCAGGCGATGGGCGGGATCATGGACCTGACCGGCGACCCGGACGGCCCGCCGCAGAAGCCGGGGGTCGCCTATGCCGACCTGTTCACCGGCATGTACGGGACGGTGGCGGTGCTCGCGGCGCTTCACATGCGCGCCCGCACCGGGATCGGGCAGTGGATCGACCTCGCCCTCCTCGACACCCAGCTCGCGGTGCTCGCCAACCAGGCGGCGAATTACCTGATCGGCGGGGTCTCGCCGCGGCGCATGGGCAACGCCCATCCGAACATCGTGCCCTACCAGGTCTTCGACGCCGCCGACGGGCCGCTCGTCATCGCTTGCGGCAACGACGGCCAGTTCGAGAGGCTCTGCGTCGGCCTCGGGCTCGAGCTGCACCGCGATCCGCGCTTCGCCCGGAACCGCGACCGCCTAGCGAACCGGGAGGCGCTGCTCGCGATCCTCGGGCCGCGAATCGGGGCGATGCAGCGGGCCGAGGTGCTCGCGGCGCTGCACGCGGGCGGTGTCCCGGGCGGGGCGATCAACACCGTCGCCGAAGCCTTCGCCGAGCCGCAGGCGCTCGCCCGCGGCGCGGTGCAGGAGGTCGGCGGCTCGCGCAGCGCGCGGCTGCCGATCCGCTTCTCGGCGGCGGAGACGGCCGCGGACCGGCCGCCGCCGCGCCTCGACGAGCACGGTCCGGCGATTCGCGCCGCCCTCGCCGAGGGGGCCGCCTGGCCCGCGAGCTGACGCGGAATCAGGCGGCGCGGAAGTTGCGGGCGACGCCGAGCAACAGGTCGCCGAGGTCGAGCAGACGGGCGACGTAAAGGTCGTAGGCGACGAAGCCGGCGGAATCGCTGCCGTGGAAGCCCTTCTCCAGGCTGTCGACGAGCGCGTTGAGCCGCCGCCGGTGCAGGCCGGTGGCGCGTTGCACCGGGTCGGCGACGATCCCGGCGAAGGCGGTGGCGAGGGCGGCGACGCCGATCACGCCCGCCGTCGCGCCGGCGACGAGCAAGGAGGAGGCCTTGGCCGGGAAGACCGCGTACCACAGGCTGCCGGCGCTGGCGCCGAGCGGAAAGCTCGCGACCGCGGTGCCCTGCGCGATCGAGCCGGCGATCACCGGGCCGAGCGCGATCGCCCCGGGCGTCGCCTTCTGGAAGGCGAGCGCGCCGGTGCCGAGGGCGACGAGCCCGGTGGTGATCTCGGCCGCCGCGGCGCGGCTGCCGGTGTAGCCGGCGAGCGCGGCGGTCAGGCGCCGGTGGAATTCCGGGTCGTCACGGCGGGCGGCCGCGGCCCTCCCGGCCTCGACGAGGAGGTCGAGGACGCGGGGATGCTGCAGGATCGCTTCGGCGAGCCCGTCCCGGGTCGAGACGCGCCCCTCGTCGGCACAGGGGAGCTCGAGGAGATCGGTCATCATGCGCCAGCGCAGCTCGCGGGCGACCTCGGTCTCGAGGAACAGGTCGCGGTCGAGCGCCGCCGCGACGCCCCGTCGGCCGAGGCGGCGGGCCGCGCCGGCGCCGAGCTTGAGCAGCACCTGCGGCACCGCCAGCGCGACGTTGGCCGGCGCCTTGAGCAGGTCCCAGCCGATCGCGCGGCCATGCAGGCGGGCCGAGCCGGAGAGGGAGAAGTTGGCGTCGACGAACGGCCCGATCCGCGCCCGGCAGCCGGCGAAGTATCGGCGCGCCGCCTCGTCGACGATGGCCGCGGCCTCGGCCCGTCCGAGGCCATGGCCGCCCTGGTCGCCCGCGAAAGGTCGGTCGTGCACGTCGCGCTCCTCCTGCCCGCAAAGATGGTGCCCCGGCCGTCCCGGGCCAAGGCCCGGGTTGCGGCACCGGCGGCGACCTGCTACCTGCCGCCTCGTCGTTTGCGCCGGCCGCGCCGAGAGGTTATCGTCGCCGGCGGAGGCTCGCGTGACGGAGGAGACGAGTTGCCCGCGCCCTTGGCGTCATGCCGGCGGTTCTTCCGCGCGACGTTGCTCGTCGCGCCGCTCGCGCTTGCCGCGTGCGGCGGGGGCGGCCTCGCCGGCGCGCTGCGTTCGTCGGGCGTGACCAGCACGCCCGACGAGTTCATGGTCCTGCCGACGCGGCCCCTCGAGATGCCCGACAGCTTCGCCGCGCTGCCGACCCCGACCCCGGGCGCGGTCAACCGCGTCGACTACCGGCCCCATGCCGAGGCGATCGCCGGGCTCACCGGGGCGCCGGGCCCCGCCGGCAACGCCGACGGCGCGGCGCTCGTCGCCCAGGCCGGGCCGCGGCAGCCGGGCATCCGCCAGGAGCTTGCCGTCGAGGACGTCGAGTGGCGGAACACCCACCACGGGCTCCTGATCCCGCGTCTCATCGCCAAGGACAAGGATACGGTGACCTACCAGCCGATGATCCTCAACGCCGCGGGCGAGTACGAGCGGCTCCGCGCCGCCGGTGTCGAGCAACCCCCCGCGCCGCCCCAGTCGCTCGACTGACCCCCGACGCCGCGGCGGGAGCCGGCGCCGGCGTTAACCATTAGCCTGTAGCGCCGTCGGCCCTCCCCGTGCTAGACCTTGGGGTATGAACGCCGAGATACCCAACATAACGGCTCGACGGCCGATTCGGCAGCTCGATGCAGCTGCGGCGAACCGGATCGCCGCCGGCGAGGTCGTCGAGCGGCCGGCCTCGGCGGTGAAGGAACTCGTCGAGAATGCGCTCGACGCCGGCGCCCGGCGCATCGACATCGCCTTCGCCGACGGGGGCAAGCGGCTGATTCGCGTCCAGGACGACGGCCACGGCATTCCGGCGGAGGAGCTCCTCCTCGCGCTCGACCGCCACGCGACCTCGAAGATCGACGGCACCGACCTCACCCGCATCCTCACCTTCGGCTTCCGCGGCGAGGCCCTGCCCTCGCTCGGGGCCGTCGGACGGCTGACGCTGACCTCGCGGAGTGCCGGTGCCTCCGAGGCCGCGGCGGTCACCGTGCGCGGGAGCGACGTCTCGCCGCTCCGGCCGGCGGCGCTGGCCCGCGGGACCCTGGTCGAGATAGAGGCGCTCTTCTCGGCGACCCCGGCGCGGCTCAAGTTCCTCCGCTCCGACCGCGCCGAGGCGCAGGCGATCGCCGACATCGTGCGGCGGCTGGCGATGACCGCGCCAGACGTCGGCTTCTCCCTCACCGATCGCAGCGACCCCGAGGCCCCGCGCGAGATCCTGCGGCTCGTCCCCGAGTCGGGCGACCTCTTCGACGCCCTCGGCGGCCGGCTGCGCGCCCTCCTCGGTCCGGATTTCGTGACCAACGCCCTCGCGATCGACGCCGAGCGCGACGGCGTCGGGCTCGGCGGCTTCGCGGCGCTCCCGACCTTCTCGCGCGGCGCGGCGGTCGCCCAGTACCTCTTCGTCAACGACCGCCCGGTCCGCGACAAGCTCCTGCTCGGGGCGCTCCGCGCCGCCTACGCCGACGTGCTCGCCCGCGACCGCCACCCGGCCGCGGCGCTTTTCGTCACCTGCGCGCCCGAGGCGGTGGACGTGAACGTCCATCCCGCCAAGGCCGAGGTGCGCTTCCGCGAGCCGGGGCTGGTGCGTGGCCTCGTCGTCGGGGCCCTCCGCCAGGCCCTCGCCGGGGCCGGCCACCGCGGGTCGACGACCACCGGCGGCGCCATGCTCGGCGCCTTCCGCGTCCCGCCGACGCGGCCGCTGTCGCCGGCGGTCGAGCGCGCGCTCTGGTCACCGGTCCGTCCCGAACCGGCCGCGGCCGGCTTCGCCGAGCCGGCGATGCCCGGCGCCGGGGGCTGGTCCGCGCGCATCGAGCCCGCGGCGCCCGAACCCGTGGCCGACGAGGCGTTGCCGCTCGGCGTCGCCCGCGCACAGATCCACGAGACCTACGTCATCGCCCAGACCTCGGACGGCATCGTCATCGTCGACCAGCACGCCGCCCACGAGCGCCTGGTCTACGAGCGGCTGAAGGCCGCGCACGCCGCCGACCGGGTGGCGAGCCAGATGCTCCTCATTCCCGAGGTGGTCGAGCTCGACGCCGAGTCGCATGCGCGCCTCCTCGACGCCGCCGCGGCGCTCGAACGCCTCGGCCTCGTCGTCGAACCCTTCGGTGGCCACGCCCTCTGCCTCCGCGAGACCCCGGCGCTCCTCGGCGAGGTCGATGGGCGGCGCCTGCTCGCCGACGTCGCCGACGCCCTCGCCGAGGACGGCGGGCGCGGCCTCGGCGCGCGGATCGACGCGGTCCTGTCGCGCATGTCCTGCCACGGCTCGGTGCGCGCCGGCCGGCGGATGCGGGCGGAGGAGATGAACGCGCTTCTCCGCGAGATGGAGGCGACCCCCCTTTCCGGCCAGTGCAACCACGGGCGGCCCACCTGGGTCGAGCTCAAGCTCGCCGACATCGAGCGGCTGTTCGGGCGGCGATGATCACCGTCGGCTCGACCGTGATAGCCCTCGACGACCCGCGGCTGTGGGCGGCGGGGGCGGCGCTCCTGCTCTTCCTCGTCCTCTGGCGGGGCATCGCCCGTTCCGCGCGCGC
>Ga0247820_10001831_pt1 | contig 11947 bp, 8 predicted proteins | sample 13C_Glucose_Day1_2_FD_192480 | JGI IMG/M metagenome (GOLD analysis project Ga0247820, IMG submission 192480) | Soil microbial communities from agricultural site in Penn Yan, New York, United States - 13C_Glucose_Day14 | ecosystem: Environmental > Terrestrial > Soil > Agricultural land | place...
CCCCCAGGGCGCCTTCCAGCCCCGCGAGCTGCTGCAGTCCGAGCCGGACGCCCGGCTGGGCGACCTCCTGCAGAGCCGCGCCATACGGGTGTCGTGGAAGCTCGAGCTGCGCGAGCGGCTCGCCGCCATCTTCCGCGGCGCCGCGTACGCGCCGTTCCTGGCCGGTTGCGACCGCATCCACCAGCGCGTGCTGCGCGGGCGGGTCTTCGTCGCTCTGCACATGCACGCGGGCGACGGCAACGTGCACACCAACATCCCGGTCAACTCCGACGACTACGAGATGCTGCAGGAGGCCAACCAGGCGGTCGCCCGGATCATGGCGCTCGCCCGCTCGCTCGACGGCGTCATCTCCGGCGAGCACGGCATCGGCATCACCAAGCTCGAATTCCTGACGGAGGAGGAGCTCGGCGGGTTTCGCGCCTACAAGCAACAGGTCGATCCGCACGGACGCTTCAACGCCGGCAAGCTGATGCCGGGGGGCGACCTGCGCGCCGCCTATACGCCCAGCTTCGGACTGATGGGCGCGGAGTCGCTGATCCTGCAGGCGTCGGAGATCGGCAGCATCGCCGATTCGATCAAGGATTGCCTGCGCTGCGGCAAGTGCAAGCCGGTCTGCGCGACGCACGTGCCGCGTGCCAACCTGCTCTACAGCCCGCGCAACAAGATCCTCGCGACGTCGCTGCTGGTGGAGGCATTCCTCTACGAGGAACAGACCCGGCGCGGCATCTCGATCAGGCACTGGGACGAGTTCTCGGACGTCGCCGATCACTGCACCGTGTGCCACAAGTGCGAGGCGCCGTGCCCGGTGGACATCGACTTCGGCGACGTGTCGATGAACATGCGCAACCTGCTGCGCACGATGGGACGCAAGAAGTTCAACCCCGGCAATGCGGCCGCGATGTTCTTCCTCAATGCCACCGATCCGGACACCATCAAGGCGACGCGCGCGCTGATGGTCGGAGTCGGCTACAAGGCGCAGCGGCTGGCCAACGACCTGTTGGCGCGGCTGGTGCAGCGCCAGACCCGCAAGCCTCCGGCAAGCACCGGCAAGGCGCCGGTGGGCGAGCAGGTGGTGCACTTCGTCAACAAGAAGATGCCGGGCAACCTGCCGAAGAAGACGGCGCGCGCGCTGCTCGACATCGAGGACAGCCGTTACGTGCCGATCATCCGCAACCCGTCGTCCACCAGCGCGGATTCGGAAGCGGTGTTCTACTTCCCCGGTTGCGGCTCGGAGCGCCTCTTCTCCCAAGTCGGGCTGGCGACGCAGGCGATGCTGTGGGAGGTCGGCGTGCAGACGGTCCTGCCGCCCGGCTACCTGTGCTGCGGCTATCCCCAGCGCGGCTCGGGGCAGTTCGACAAGGCCGACCGGATCATCACCGACAACCGGGTGCTGTTCCATCGGATGGCCAATACCCTGAACTACCTCGACATCAGGACGGTGGTGGTGTCCTGCGGCACCTGCTACGACCAGTTGCAGGGCTACCAGTTCGACAAGATCTTTCCCGGCTCGCGGATCATCGACATCCACGAGTTCCTGATGGAGCGCGGCGTGCGCCTCGACGGTGTCACCGGCACCCGCTACATGTACCACGATCCCTGCCACTCGCCGATGAAGCTGCACCAGCCGCTTGCGGTGGTGAACCAGCTGATGAACAGCGCCGTCAACGGACGCATCGAGAAGAACGACCGCTGCTGCGGCGAATCGGGCACACTGGCGGTGACCCGTCCCGACGTCTCCACCCAGGTGCGCTTTCGCAAGGAGGAGGAGATGAGAAAGGGCGCGACCGCGCTGCGCAGCGACGGCGCCACCGCCGTCAAGGTCCTGACCTCCTGCCCGTCTTGCCTGCAGGGCCTGTCGCGCTTCTCGGAAGACGCCAGCGTGGACGCGGACTACATCGTGGTGGAGATCGCGAGGCACCTGCTGGGCGAGGATTGGCTTCCGGCCTATGTCGCGAAGGCCAACGCCGGCGGCATCGAGCGCGTGCTGGTGTAACGCTCCGAGGACCCCGGGCCGCGTCGGCTGGCTCCTCGTTGTGGCTAATTCGCAACGGACTGGGAGGGGTGACTTCCCATCCCGGCGCCCGGCCGTCGCCTCATGAATGGCGTGACGACAGACGAAAGGCCGAAATTCGACACCCGCAGGCGCTTGAGGGGGCCTGCGCGATGGTATTCACAATGGTGATACCCGACATCAAGATTGCAGGGGTTGATTTATATCTTGCGTCGCACCAATATAGCCTCCATGCGCCTCGTCGGGAGGCGTTTTCCATGGAGCAGATCATGTCCTCGCAGTCTACGACCCACTTTCCGGTGGAGACCCTTCCCCTCGGAGATGGCGCGCCCGCATCCTCGGAACAGCCGGTCGTACTTCTTGCCTTCGCCAAGCTCGTCATCCTGGTGGGGCTGCTTGCCGTCCTGACGCCACCCTGGCTCGACCTGCTGGGCGAGCTCGCCCGCGCGCAGTCGTCCGGCGCCTGGGGCACGCTGCGGATCGTGGCCCTCACCGGTGCTGCCGGCTGGATCGTGCTGGGCGCGCTGGCCGTCAAGGTCTGGGTGGGGCTGCTGCAGTTCCTGGCGCGGGCGGACTGAGCCGGAGGAGGATTCAGCCGGAGGGCGGAGCCTCGGGCACCGCCGGTCGCGCCGATCCAGCGCCGCGCCAGCCGGCCGAGACCGCCGACGCCGTTCAGGCCGGCTGCGGGCCGGGCCGGCCGGCCTCCGCCACAAAGGCCGCCAGCCGGCCGATACCTGAATGGGGACGGCGTACGTCCTCCAGTGCCATCAGGTCCGCCTCCAGGCGATCCCTCGACAAGGTCAGCCTGAGATAGCCACGCCGGCGGCCGTCCGCCAGCCGGATGTGCGGATTGGCCGCCCGCACCCGCGCGAAGTGATCCTCTCCGGGCGCCTGTGAAGTGATCGACGTGGTGACGAACTCGCTCGCGATCACCGCGGAAGCCGGGTCGTCCGCCTTCGCATGCAGGTCGGCTGCATAGAAGGCATGCAGGTCGCCACCGAGCACCACCGGATTGCGAAGCCGGTGCTGCACTATCGAATCGAGCAACCGCTGCCGGGACAAGGGATACCCGTCCCAGCCGTCGGTGCGCACCCGCGCCGGCCCCGACCGCGCCGGCATCAGCATCGGCGCCATCAGGGTCTGCTGGCCGACCAGGTTCCAATGGCTGTCCGCGGCGGCGAAGCGACGGTCCAGCCAGCGCTCCTGTTCGGCACCGAGCGCGCTGCGCGCCGGGTCGCGAAGCGCGTCGCACGCCGATGGGACGACCGCGTTGCCGCCGCCGCGGCCCGGCATGGGACAGGCCTGCGGGCTGCGGTACTGCCGGTTGTCGAGCAGATGGAGGGTGGCGAGGTCGCCGATGGGCAGCGAGGTGTGGATGCGCATCGCGGCGCCCTGCGGTGCCATCCGTGGCGGCATCGGCATGTGCTCGTAGTAGGCCTGGTAGGCAGCCGCCCGCCGCTCAAGGAACAAGGCGGGCGGCAGGATCCGCTCGGGGCTCGCGTCGGCATAATCGTTGGCGACCTCATGGTCGTCCCAGACCATGACCCAGGGGAACAGCGCATGAGCCTCCTGGAGGTCCGGGTCGCGCTTGTAGATCGCATGGCGCTGGCGGTAGTCGGCCAGCGTCTGTGCCTCACCCAGCCGCAGCGGCCGGACCAGGTTCTGCCCCCAGGTGCCTTCGTAGATGTAGTCACCGAGGTGCACGACCAGGTCGGGATCGTCGGCCACCATGTGCCGGTAGGCGGCGAAGTAGCCGTGCTCGATGTTCTGGCAGGAGGCGACCGCGAGCCGCAGGCGCGACACGGCGTCGCGTTCGCGCGGGAATGTCCGCGTCCGGCCGACGCGGCTGCGATAACCGAGGGCGCTGAACCGGTACCAGTACCAGCGGTTGGTCGCCAGGCCGGCGACCTCGACATGCACGCCATGGGCGGCCGCTGCGGTTGCGTCGACAGAGCCCTTCCTGACGATGCGGCGCATGCCTTCGTCCTCGGCGACTTCCCACTGCACCGGGACGGTCACCGGCAACGTTGCCGGAACAAGCGGATGCGGCGCGGCCCCCGCGGACACGCGCTTGGCGCTGCCGGCGAAGAGCTCGTGCGCCTCCGGCGCGAGCCTCGTCCAGAGCACGAAACCTTCCGGTGTCGGATAGCCGGAGGCGATGCCCAGCGTGAAAGGGTCGAGCCCCTGCGCCCGCGAGCGGCCGATCGGCGGCGTGCAGCCGGCGAGGAGCAGGCCGGCTGCGCCCCCGGCGGCGGCGGCCAGCAGCGCGCGGCGCGTCGTCGTCGCAGCCCCTTCGGCCGTCGCCGCATCCTCGCGCTGCTGCCGATCGCCGCTCTTGGCCTTCCCGTTCTCGCTGCTCCTGGCGTTCTGCTCCAATTCGTTCCTCCGCACGCACCACCGGGCGCCAGCCGGCGGCGGTCGCGTGATCCTCGCACAGATCGGACCCATCCTGGCGTTGTGCCAGAATGGTCGCCTGCCATGTCTGCGATCCCGATGTCCGCTTCGTCACGCGCCGCCCGCGCAGCCTCCTTCCCCTTCTCCCGCACCGCCCGCCGATCCGCCCTGGACCTTGCGCGGCTCGATCGCTGATGCGGGTCGCCATTCTCTCGGACCTGCACATCGAGTTCGAGCCCTTCGAGCCGCCGCCGCAGGTTCGGCAGGCGGACCTGGTCATCCTCGCCGGCGACATTCACAACGGCATCGCCGCGCTGGACTGGGCGCGGCGCACGTTCCCCGGCCAGCGGCTGGTGCAGGTGGCCGGCAACCACGAGTTCTTCGGCGGCTGCTGGCAAACCACGCTCAGCCAGCTGCGGCACGCGGCCGCGGCGCTCGACATTCACCTGCTTGAGAACGACGCCGTGGAGATCGACGGCGTGCAGTTCCTCGGAGCGACGTTGTGGACCGACTTCCGGCTCTTCGAGGTGCCGGGACGGCCGCTGCAGATGTCGGCCGATGAAGCCAAGCCGCTGCTGCAGCGCCGGATGGTCGACTTCTCGCTGATCCGCTTCCGGGGCGGAAATGAGGGGGAGGGCACGAACGGCAGCGGGCAGGGTGCGCGCGACGAGCGCATCTTCACGCCCGACGACAGCATTGCGATCCATCGCCGCAGCCGCGAATGGCTTGTCCGCCAGCTGGCGGCGCCTTTCGCAGGCGCGCGCGTCGTCGTCACCCATCACCTGCCGAGCTGGCGGTCGGTCGCGCCGGCCTTCCTGCGGGCGGTGTCGAACGCCTCCTTCGCCAGCGACCTCGATGCCTTGTTCGGGCCGATGGCGCTCTGGGTGCACGGCCACACCCATCATTCATTCGACTATCGCGCCGGTCCGACCCGCATAGTCGCCAATCCGCGCGGCTATCCGATGAAGGCAGGCGGCTTCGAGAACCCACGCTTCGAAGCGGCGCTCCTGGTCGACATCCCCGGCTGAGCTACCATTTCCTCATTGACAGGGGCAGGCACGATGGCAGGACTCGACAGCAAGACGCCGATACCCACACGAATCGTCGTCCACCAGAAATCACGGATTCTGGAGGTCGAATTCGAGGGGGCGGGCGTACATCGCCTCAGCTTCGAGTTCCTTCGGGTGTTCTCACCGTCGGCCGAAGTGCGGGGGCATGGACCCGGCCAGGAAACCCTGCAGGTCGGCAAGCGCGACGTCGGCATCGAGGCGCTCGAGCCGGTCGGCAACTATGCGGTCCAGCCGCGCTTCAGCGATGGCCACGCCACCGGCATCTATTCGTGGGACTACCTGTACGAGCTCGCCAGGAACCAGCAGACGCTCTGGCAGGACTACCTGAAACGGCTCGAAGCGGCCGGTCAGAGCCGTGATGCGCAGGCACCCGGTACGCCTGCCGCGGCCCCCGCGCCCGCTGCGGCCGCCGGGTCCGGGGGCGAATTCCAGGCCGTCCCGCTGACGCGGCGCAAGCAGGCTCCCTAGGCACGCCCGCGCGCGGGCACGACGCAGGCATACAGGGCAAAGGCATGGCGGACAGCAGCGATCCGAAAGACAGCGACCTCGGGCAGGGCTCCGTAAAGGCCGGCGCCGATGGCAGCCCCTGGACGGCGGGATCGAGGGCGTCGACCCCTTCTCGCCCGGCCGGGGTGGGCCAGGCGACTCATTTCGGCTATCAGACGGTGGACGAGGGCGAGAAGGCCCGCAAGGTGCGCGGGGTGTTCGATTCGGTCGCCGCGCGCTACGACCTGATGAACGACCTGATGTCCGGCGGCCTGCATCGGTTCTGGAAATGGTTCACGGTGGGACAAGCGGCGCTGCGCCCGGGCATGAAGGTACTCGACCTGGCAACCGGCAGCGGCGATCTCGCCCGCGCCATGGCCCGGCGCAGGGGCGTCCAGGTATGGATGACCGACATCAACGCAGCGATGCTGTCGATCGGGCGCGACCGGGCGATCGACCGCGGCCTCGCCCTGCCGGCGGTCCAGTGTGACGCGGAGCGCCTGCCGTTCCCCGACGGCAGCTTCGACCGGGTCACCGTCGCCTTCGGACTGAGGAACATGACCCGAAAGGAGCTCGCGCTCGCCGAGATGTACCGGGTGCTGAAGCCTGGCGGCATGGCGCTGGTGCTGGAATTCTCGAGGGTCTGGAAGCCGCTCGCGGTGCCTTACAACGCCTTCTCCTTCGGCGTGCTTCCGGTGCTCGGCCGGCTGGTCGCGCGCGACGCAGGCAGCTACCGGTACCTCGCCGAATCGATACGGGTCCATCCGGACCAGCAGGCCCTCTCGGGCATGATGGAGGCCGCCGGCTTCGTCCGCGTGCGTTACCACAACCTCGCGGCCGGCGTCGTCGCCCTTCACCAAGGCGTGAGGATCTGACCGCAGCGCCGGCGGCACCCCGTCGGCGATGGGATGGCGACGCTGCGGCGCGGCGCCGGGGCGCGGCGCAAGGCCGCCGTTCCGAAATGCAGACGGAATAACCGACGGCGCGTGCGGTTGATAGGTGCGCCGCTTGCTCTTGACCACATACTGTTTGTCCCCATCATCTGGATGGAACCTGGAGACAATTTAGATGAAACGAATTCTGGTCATGCTGATGGTTGCGCTGTTCAGCGCGGTGCTGGTGGCGCCGGATGCAGACGCGCGGCGCCTCGGCGGTGGCCGCAGCGTAGGCAAGCAAAGTGATCTCATCAAGCGCGATGCGCGGCCGCCGGCCCAATCCGGGCAGCAGGCCACGCAGCAACCGCCTGCCAGCGGTGCGGCCGGTGCAACCGGCGGCCGCAGATGGCTTGGCCCGATCGCCGGCATCGCCGCCGGCCTGGGCCTCGCGGCGCTGGCGTCGCACCTCGGCCTGGGTGAGGAGTTCGGCACCATCATCCTGATGGCGCTGGTGTTCTTTGCGGTGCTGGTCGCGGTGCGCATGTTCATGGCTCGACGCAACGGTATGCCGGGCGCCCAGCGCTCGGCATACGCCGGTGCGGGTGCCGGCCAGGGCGGCTCCCGCGGCGGCCCGGCCGCGCAGCCGTGGGCGGCGCGCAGCGCGCGTCCGGGTGACGACGCCGGCGGTGCCGGTTCGGCCTGGGCACCGGGAGCCGGCGCTGCCGCCGCAGCCGGCCTGCCGGCGGCCGCGACCGCGTCGGCCGATGTCCCCGCCGACTTCGATGTCGACCGCTTCGTTCACGCCGCCAAGGTCAACTTTGTCCGCCTGCAGGCGGCTTTCGACAACAACCGGCCCGACGACCTGCGCGAGTTCACCTCGCCTGAGATGTTTGCCGAGTTGAGCCTCGACCTGATGCAACGGGGCAAGGACGAGCAGACGACCGACGTGGTCACGCTCGACGCACGGCTGCTCGGTGTCGAGCATTCGAACGGCCTCGAGCTGGCTAGCGTGCGCTTCGAAGGCATGCTGCGCGAGGGCAGCGACGCGGCCGCCGCACCGTTCGTCGAGGTGTGGAACTTCACCCGCCCCGTCGATCGCAGCAGCGGCTGGGTGCTAGCCGGCATCCAGCAGGTCAGCTGAACCCGGGCCGCGCCCGCCCCGGCGGGCAGGCGCAGGCGCTTCAGGGCAGCGGCAGGAGCGGGTCGTGACCCGGTTGCCGCTGCCGCTTGCGCAGTTGGCCCTCTCGGGCCTCAACCATGTGCTCAAGCAGCAACCCGCGGCCCGTGACGACATGCGGGCGCAGGCGGGTCGCGAGGTCCGGATCGTCGTCGCCGGCCCGCTGGGTGCGGTTCATTCCGATGCCCGCATCGATGCGGACGGCTTCTTGTCGCTCGCCAGCAATGCCACGCCGGCCGCCATTCTCACCTTGTCGCCCAGCCTGGACGCCTTGTTCGGCGTGCTGGGCGCCGGCGCCGGCGGCCTGGGGCCGCACATCAAGGTCGAGGGAGACGTGATGCTGGCCGCGCTGCTCGGGCAGGTGGCCCAAGGGCTGCGCTGGGACTTCGAGGAGGACCTCAGCCGCTTCGTCGGCGACGGCGTCGCGCATCGGGTCGGCGAGACGGTGCGCGGCTTGCGCGATCAGGCGGACGGCCTGCGGCTGCGCTCCCGCGAGGCGGTGCAACGCGCGACGACGTCGCAGCGCGGCCCGCTGGTGTCGGCTCCCGAACTGGCGGTGTTCGCCGCGGAGATCGGACGCCTCTCGGCCATGGTCAGCCGGTTGGAGGCGCGGGCGGCGCGCGAGGCGCGAGCCTAGTACCGCTCGAACTGCTGCTGGATCCCGCCGCTGGACATGCCTGCGGCCAGGCAGCACTGCAGGAGGATCCTGGCCTTCAGCGGCGCGACGTGGCCGCTCGCCACGAAGCCGAGGGCATCGTCGCGATCGGCTGGCTCGGCTTCTGCATTGCGCACCACCGGTCCCGCGGCAACCCGGCTCGCCCGCACGACGATGCAGCCGCCGCGGCTCGCCCGCGCAAGGGCGGCACGCATCGGATCCGGCAGCATCCCGTTGCCGGACCCGGCCACCACGATGCCCTTCGCGCCCCCGGCGACGTGCCAGTCGACGACCGCAGGATCGCAGTCCACATGCTGCAGGATCAGCGCGACCCGGGGCAGCGAATCGGGCAGCGTCATGCCGGCCAGCGCCCGCCGTCCTGAAGGTGATTCCGCGTCCGGCGCCGGACGGCGCCAGTGCACCGCCTGCGCGACCAGCTCGCCGACCGCCGCGTCGTCGCGCGCCACGAAGGCATCGGTGCGCAACGTGTGCGCCTTCGCCACAGTCGCCGCCGCAAACGCGCGGTCGCCAAAAGCGACCAGCACGCCGCGGCCGGCGGCGCCGGGATCGCAGGCGAACCGGCAGGCGGCCAGCAGGTTTGCCGGCCCGTCCGCGCTCAACGCAGTCGCTGGCCGCATCGCCCCGGTCATCACGACCGGCTTGCCCGCCGCTGTGACGACATCGAGGAAGAAGGCCGTCTCCTCCATCGTGTCGGTGCCGTGGGTGACGACGACGCCGTCGATTGCCGGGTCTGCCTGCGCGTCGCGGACCAGGGATGCCAGTGCCAGCCAGTTCGCAGACGTCATGTGCTGGCTGCCGATGGAAAACGGCTGGCTGGTGCGGAGATCCGCAATGTCCGCCAAGCCCGGCAGGTTGCCCACCAGCTGGCTCACCGCCAGCGCGCCGGCCCGATAGCCGATGGTCTGGGTGGCGGCCGGCGCCGAGCCGGCAATGGTGCCGCCGGTGCCGATGACGAGCAGCGTCTTCATGCAGGAAGCCGGGGCGATCCCGCCGGCTGTGGAGCGGTCCTCATGGGTTCACGCCTGCGGTGTCTGCGCGCGCGCTCGCATTGCCGGCAGCGGGCGGCTGCAGCGCCATTACCGCCTGCCGCAGTCCCGGCTCTTCCGGCGCATCGCCGATCTCGAACCCCATGCGCCGCATGAACTGGAGCATGCGCAGGTTCTGGCCGTGGACATAGCCGACCATCGTGCGCAGCCCCACGCATCGCGCGTGATCGATCAGGTGATTCATGATCGCCCGCGCGAGGCCGCGGCCCTGCCATTCGTCCTCGACCACGACCGCGAACTCGCAGCGGCTGTCGTCGACCTCGCGCAGGTAGCGTGCTACCGCGACGATGCGCTCCTCGATCGTGCCGTCCTCGGCGACCGGCAACGCCACCAGCGCCATGTCGCGGTCGTAGTCGATCTGCGTGAAGCGCGCGATCATCTCCGGCGTCAGCGACTTGATCGGATGCAGAAAGCGCCATTGCCGCGTCTCCGGCGACAGGCGGTCGAAGAATTCGACCTCGATGCGCGCATCGTCGGGCTGGATCGGCCGCAGCAGGACGCGCAGCCGCGACGGCTGGGCCGGTTCGGCGCCGGGGGGCGCAGTCGCGGAGGCGGGCGCTGCGGCGCGCTTGAGCGCGACCACCTTCTCGACCTCGACCGGGTACGGATGGATCGCCAGATGGCGGTAGCGGTTGTCGCGCTGCGGGTTCGCGGGGTCGAGGAGGATCCGGGCGTCGAGCGCCAGCACGCCGCGGGAATTGGCGAGCAGCGGGTTGATGTCCATGCCGGCGATGGCCGGAAAGCGGCATACGAGCGCGGATATCGAAACCAGCGCGTCGGCGATCGCCTCGCGGTTGGCCGGCGGCAGATGGCGGTAGCCGGCGAGCAGCCGCGAGACCTTGGTGCGCGAGATCAGGTCGTGCGCGAGCAGGCTGTTCAGCGGCGGCAATGCGATGGCGGTGTCGGCGGTCACCTCCACCGCGATGCCGCCGGCGCCGAACGTGATCACCGGCCCGAACGCCGGATCGCGGCTCACGCCGACCAGAAGCTCGAACGCGCCCTCGCCGCGCATCACCATCGGCTGCAGCGCAAAGCCGTCGAAACGCGGATTGCCGGGGCTGCGTCGCAGCCGCTGCTGGATCGCGGTCGCGGCGCCGCGCAGCTCGACCTTGTCGCGGATGTCGAGGCGCACGCCGCCGACGTCGCTCTTGTGCGCGATGTCCGGCGAGATCACCTTGAGCACCACCGGGTAGCCGATGCGGTCGGCAAGCCGCGTCGCCTCCTCGATGGTTTTCGCCACCAGCGTTTCGGGCACCGGAATGCCGCAGGCCGCGAGCAGCTGCTTGCTGCGCACCTCGTCGAGCACCGCTTTGCCGGCGGCGATGGCCGCGTCGATGGCCGCTTCGATCGCAGCCTCGTCGAAGGCCTGCGTCGCGCGACGCATCGGCGGCGCCTGCAGCAGGTTGCGCTGGCTGCGCTGGTACTCGACCACGATCGAGAAGGCGCGCACGGCTTCTTCCGGTGTCTTGAAGACACTGTGGCCCTTGCGGTTCATGGTCGACCAACCGTGCTGCGCATCGGCCTCGCCGACGAAGCCGTACATGGTCGGCAGCCCGGGTGGCTGCTCGAGCAGCGCCTTCGCCAGGGTGGCGGAATCCGCCGCGCGGGTCGCGCAGAAGATGGCCAGCACGGCGTCCGCCTGGGGATCGGCGGCCACCGTCTTCACGGCGGCGGCGATCCGATCCGGCGGCGCGTCGGGCAGGACGTTGACCGGGTTACCCCCCGACCAGCTGCGGGGCAGGTGAGCGGCGAGCGCGCCGATGGTCGCGGCGCCGAGGGTCGCAAGGCCGACCGCATGGCGGCGGCAGGCGTCGGCCGCCAATGCCCCGAGGCCGCCGCCGTTGGTCACGATGGCGAGTCGGTCACCGCGCACCTTGCGCCCTTGATCGAGCCATTCGACGGCGCTGAACAGTTCGCCGAAGCTGTCGACGGACACCGCACCACAGCGGCGCAGCGCCGAGCGGAAGGTCTCGTGGTCGCTGGCCAGCGCGTCGGTATGGGTGAGCCGGGCGCGGCTGCCGACATCGTTCTGGCCCGATTTGAGGATCACTACCGGTTTGCCGCGCGCTGCGGCGCGCAGGGTGCTGAGCAGGCGGCGGGCGTCGCGAACGCCGTCGATGTAGACGGCGATGCTGCGGGTGGTGCCGTCGTAGCTCAGGTAGTCGAGGATCTCGCTGACGTCGACGTCGATCCCGCCGCCCAGGGCAGCGAC
>Ga0247820_10001833_pt1 | contig 11944 bp, 11 predicted proteins | sample 13C_Glucose_Day1_2_FD_192480 | JGI IMG/M metagenome (GOLD analysis project Ga0247820, IMG submission 192480) | Soil microbial communities from agricultural site in Penn Yan, New York, United States - 13C_Glucose_Day14 | ecosystem: Environmental > Terrestrial > Soil > Agricultural land | place...
CGGCAGGTGCGGTCGTTCGCTGGCTCATGACACTCCTCCAGTGTGGCGGGCAGTGGGGGATACCTTCGAGGAGAGTTGCTTCTGTGTCAATAAGTAACACTTGTCCGTTTTCCCTCGGGGGTGAGCGGCGCGAGTGGACCGAAGCCCCTGTCCGCGGGCGCCACTGCGACCGATGCTGGTCTTTGGGCAGTAGGACCCGTCGAGAGGTCGGAGGCACCGATGAACCTGCGTGAGCTTGAGAGCGTGGCCAGCGCCATGACGGCACCTGGCAAGGGGATCCTGGCCGCGGACGAGTCCTCAGGGACCATCAAGAAGAGATTCGACGCCGTCGGTGTCGAGTCGACCGAGGACGCCAGGCGGGCGTACCGGGGACTGCTGTTCACCACCGCGGGCCTGGGCGAGTTCATCAGCGGTGTCATCCTCTTCGATGAGACGCTGCGGCAGCAGACCGACGACGGGGTGCCCTTCGCGGAGGTGCTGCAGCGGCAGGGCATCCTCCCGGGCATCAAGGTCGACAAGGGGGCCAAGGCACTGGCGGGCTACCCTGGTGAGACCGTGACGGAGGGCCTCGACGGGCTTCGGGAGCGGTTGGAGGAGTACCGCGGGCTGGGGGCGCGCTTTGCCAAGTGGCGTGCGGTCATCCACATCGGCGACGGCATCCCGACGCCCTTCGGCACTGAGGCCAATGCCCATGCCCTGGCGCGCTACGCCATGCTGTGCCAGGAGGCTGACCTGGTTCCCATCGTGGAGCCCGAGGTCCTCATGGATGGCGACCACACCCTGGCCCGCTGTGAGGAGGTCACCAGCCTGGTGCTGGCCTCGGTGTTCGACCAGCTCACCAAGCACCGTCTCCACCTCGAGGGAATGGTCCTCAAGCCCAACATGGTCATCTCGGGGCTGGCCTGCCCACAGCAGGCGAGCGCTGAGGCGATCGCCGGGGCCACGGTGCGCTGCTTCCGACGGCACGTGCCCGCCGCCGTACCGGGGATCGCGTTCCTCTCTGGCGGCCAGAGCGAGAGTCAGGCCACGGCCAACCTCAACGCCCTCAACCGGGTCGAGGGACTGCCGTGGCAGCTGAGCTTCAGCTTCGGGCGGGCGCTTCAGCAGACCGCCCTGGCGACGTGGGGCGGCCAGCCGGCGAACGCCGCCAAGGCACAGGAGGCACTGCTGCACCGGGCCCACCTCAACGGCCTGGCCAGGCGCGGCACCTACCAGTCGGGCCTGGAGCAGTCCGGGGTGCCCGTGACGCAAGCGTGATGCAGGGGTGACTCAGCGGATCCCGACCACCAGGTCGTACGCGTCCCAGCCGTAGCCGGCGACCTGGGCCTGTGCGACCGCGGCCCAGCCACCGCGGCCGTTGCCGTAGTAGGCCACCAGCGCGCCATCTCGCCGCAGGGCGAGCAGATCAGCGAGACCGTCTCGGTTGCGGTCACCGCCGGGGAGGAGCTGGGCATAGCCCTGCCAGCCGCTCCCGACCTGCTTGCCGCCGGCAGCCCAGCCGCCGCGGCCGTTACCGGCATACAGCCAGAGGGAGCCGTCCGTCCTGCGGGCCAGCACGTCGGCGTTCCCGTCCCCCGTGAAGTCGCCGGGCGACTCGATGGTGTCGAAGATCTGCCACCCCGAGCCGATGCGCAGCCCAGCCGCAGCCCACCGGCCGTGGCCGTCACCGGCATACAGCCACAGCGTGCCGTCGGCCTTGCGGGCGAGGACGTCAGGGATGCCGTCGCCGCTGAAGTCGCCGGGGGAGAGCAGGCTCGTGAACCCCTGCCAGCCCGTGCCGATGCGCACCCCGCTGAAGAACGTGCCGCTGCCGGTGCCGGCGTAGAGCCAGAGGGAGCCGTCGGGCTTGCGGGCCAGCACGTCGCCCTTGGCGTCCCCCGAGAAGTCGCCGGTGCCGAAGACGGTGTTGAAGGCCTGCCAGCCAGTGCCCAGCGACACCTCGGAGGGGCTGGACATCGACGTGCGCAGGCTGAGGCTGCCGTCCGCGCGACGTGCCAGCAGGTCGGAGCGCAGGTCGCCGTCGAGGCCCTGGGCGACGGGCGCCACGGCGTACTGGCGTGTGAGCACCCTCCAGGTGGGGGCGTCGGTCACGCCGGTGGCCGGCAGTCCCTGTCCGCTCTGCCAGGTCAGCAGGGCGCTGCGGGTGGTGGACGAGAAGCTGCCGGTGGCCGCCGTGCCGATGGCCGACTGCACCGCGGTCACAGCGGGTCCCGTCCCGCCCTGGGTGAGGTACATGCCCGAGTAGCCGACGAGCTGCTTGCCGAGTGCGGTCGCGCCGGGCTTGGCCACGACCTTCGCCGGTGTGCCGCAGCGGCTGAGGTTGGCCCCCGTCGAGGGCACCGCCCAGTTCAGGTACCACGTGCGGCACGGCCCGAACTCAGGCGGGGCGACCGCCTTGGACCAGTAGGACGAGCGCTTCATCGCCCCGGCCCACGAGAGCGAGACGTGCACGTGGTTGCGGTGGCAGGCCGTGTCGTAGGCGGTGCCGGCGCGGGTCGGGTCAAGGCAGCCGTTGTACTCGCTCCAGCCGTCCTGCGGGCGGTAGGCCGACCAGGAGCGGTTGTTCCAGATGAGGTACATGACGCCGAGCCGCCGAGCGTTGGCGAAGGTGTTGCCACCAGGGTCGGTGGCAAGCATCCAGCTGAGCGCTGCCTGGGCGTAGGCGCGCTGGGTCGTGTCGCGGACGCTCACCATCCAGTCCACCGCGCGGCCGTCGTAGTGCTCGCTGGTCGAGAGCGAGTCGGAGCCGCAGGGGCGGGCGATGCTGTAGCTGGTGCCCGCGTAGGTGGCCTTCAGGAGACTGCCCAGCGCGGTCGACCCGGGCTTCGCCACCGCGTCGCACGAGTTGGCTCCCACGTAGTCCGCCAGGGCCTCGATCCCAGCCGGGAGGCCGGCAGGTGTGGGCGGCACCGGAGTCGCCGCCGAGGCGGGGGCGGCGCTCATGGCCGTGCCGAGGGCGACGGACAGCACGATGGCCGTCAGCAGACAGGTGCGGCGGGTGGGCCGGAGGAGTGCGCCGAGGCATCGGGCGGGAGAGGGCATGGCACGGCTTTCGCGTGGGGGAGAAGCGGCTCACCGTACGACGAGTTGCGCAGACTTGTTCGTAGTTTGCTGCGGTTTGCGCCCGTTCGGATGACCCTGTCGCGGCCCAGGTCTACGGCGGCGGCTACGACCGTGGGGCTGGCTGAGGCAGGAGCGGCCTGCCCGAGGCGGCGTCGACGACGGCACGGGCTCCCACGGGCTGAGCCAGGGTGAAGGTGACGTCCTGGATGCGCAACCGGGCGGTGCAGGCGGTGCCCGGTGCAGGCCCAGTGCCCGTGCCGCCCACGACGACGAGGTCGGCGGTCTCGAGGAACCGTCCCGTGACGTGGGTGTCACAGTCCCCGCTTCCGAGCGCGACGGTCAGCGTGCGGCCCTCGGTGGCGCTGACCACCTGCGAGTAGAGCAGGATGCTCCGGCCGTCCACGGGGGGCGTGGCCAGCGATGGCCTCAGGTCCTCCGGCTCGAGAGCATCCGCCACCGCGACGCGCACCAGCGGTGTCGAGAGGCCCTCCACGGTGAACTCCCACGTGGGGACCGTGGCCTTGCCCCGACTGCTCAGAATGGTCGCCGTGCCTGCGTGGACTCCAGTGATGGTCACCCATGCACAGTCGGTCGAGCCGTCATCCGCGTGTGGGCACTCGCCGACCTTGGGGTTGACCATGGCGTCGTATGCCGATTGGGCGCCCGCCGTGCGCACGCGCACAGTGGTGCCGTCCACGGCATACCGGAGCTCGCCTGTGCCCTCAGCCGTGGGCAGGGCCGTGGCCGTTCGCACCCAGCCGTTGCCGAACGATGCCTTCAGGGCGCCGCGGGGGGTCCAGTCAGGCTCGATCGTCAGGCCTTGGGCGGCGATGAACGAGGTGCGCCACCGCGCCAGCAGGTCGCCCTCGGTCCACGCGGTCACCACCTGCTGGGCCCGCTTCGCGAAGATGTCGCGCGACGAGCCCGGGGGAGCCGAGGAGCCCGGGGGAGCCGAGGAGCCGGGGGGAGTGGACGAGCCGCACGCCGGCAGGGTCAGGAGGGCAACAGACAGGGCGGCAACGACGACGCGCTTCATGGTGATGAGACGGGGGGATTCCGGTGGGCGTTCCGGGCGGCCGCCGGTCGCCTGTCACCGGAACCTGTGAGCCGTGAGGCACCCGCGATGCCCCCTCCCGAAGCCGCAGAAGCACGCGAGGGCGCACGAACGAAGGCGTACGCTGGCGAGGTCGGGCCTTCCACAGTCACCTCGTGGCGTCGCCGCGAGGACGCGCGGAGGGCCCCCGCGGGAGGGAATGCGTGAACCAGCTGAGCCTCGGGGTCGTGGCACGCTCGCTGAAGGAGAACGAGCGGCGACTTCCGCTGCACCCGCACCACCTCGCCCGGATTCCCGGCGACCTGCGCGAGAGCATCTATCTCGAAACGGGCTACGGGCACCGCTTCGGTCTGTCCGACGACCAGCTGAAGCGCTGGGTGGCCGGCTTGAGGACGCGCGAGCAGCTCGTCGACGAGTGCGACGTCATCCTGCAGCCCAAGCCGACGGTCGCCGAGATCGCCGCGATGCGCATCGGGCAGGTGCTCTGGGGGTGGCCGCACTGCGTGCAGGACGAGAAGCTCACGCAGCTCGCGATCGACCAGCGACTGACGCTGATCGCCTTCGAGGCGATGAACCACTGGCACGCCGACGGCTCGTTCAGCCTCCACGTGTTCCACAAGAACAACGAGCTGGCCGGCTACTGCTCGGTGCTCCACGCCATGCAGATCGCGGGGTCGACCGGCGACTACGGACGTCGGCTGCGCGCCGTGGTCATCGGATTCGGTGCGACAGCCCGCGGCGCCGTGACGGCGCTCAGCGCTCTCGGCGTGCACGACGTCGACGTCCTGACCCATCGCCATGTCGCGGCCGTGGCGGCACCCATCCACTCGGCTCGGATGGTCCACTTCGACAGCGATGGGGCGACGTCGGGCGTGAGCCACGCGGTCACCGAGAGCGGCACGATGCCTTTGGCGCAGTTCCTCGCTGGGCACGACATCATCGTCAACTGTGTGCTCCAGGACACCGACTCCCCGCTGACCTTCATGACCGACGAGGACCTGGTGGAGATGACTCCCGGGACGGTGATCGTGGACGTCTCCTGCGACGAGGGCATGGGGTTCACCTGGGCCCGCCCCACGACGTTCGCCGACCCCACCTTCGTGGTGGGCGACAACGTGCTCTACTACGCGGTCGACCACAGCCCGTCGTACCTGTGGAAGTCCGCGACGTGGGAGAACAGTGAGGCCCTGCTTCCGTTCCTCCCCACGGTCATGGGCGGAAGCGCGGCCTGGGACGCGAATCCCACGATTCGCAGGTCCATCGAGATCCGTGACGGGGTCATCCAGAATCCCGCCATCCTCTCGTTCCAGGGCCGCGACCCGAAGCACCCGCACTGGCCGCTGGCGACCTAGCCGAGCCGTCACTCGGCGGGTGGTCTGCCCGCCGCCCGCAGCACTGCGGGGTGATGACCTGCGGTCGACCACGGGCCCGACACCGTGATCACCGCGAGAGCCGCGGTGGGCATCGGTACCGGCTCACCCGTGAGAGTGGAGGCCAGGTCCTCGAGGCCGGGGTTGTGACCGACCAGGACCACGGTTCTGAGGTCGTCAGGGAGCTCTCGTACGACCGCGAGGAGCTCACGGTCGGGCGCGGCGTACACGCGGTCGTCGATCCGCGTCGGCGGCGGGGTGTCGAGCTCTCCTGCGACGAGGTCCCACGTGCTCCGAGCGCGCGTGGCGGGCGACACGACAGCGAGGTCGAAGCCGTCGATGTGCGCGGCCAGCCATCTCCCTGCGACCGGCGCCTGACGTCGGCCGCGCTTGGCCAGGGGCCGGGCAAGGTCGGCCTGATCACCCGACCAGTCGGACTTCGCGTGCCGGAGCAGGATCAGCGTGTGCTCAGGCATCGTCGGGTCTGGAGAAGCGGGCACGTGAACAGTCTCGCTCATGAAAGGGGACGCACTGTCAGCGTCTGGCTGGCTTGTCCCACCGGCCCGAGGACGTCGTGGAGCACGGTGCTGGTCAGGCCGTGGCCGCCCGTTCCGAAGATGACTGTGGTGTCGAGGCCGACCCAGTCGCCGGTGGGTTGTCGGTGCAGGTGGATGGTGAGGTCGACGTTGGGGAACATCCATTCCCGCGGTGAACGGCGGACGGCGATGCCGTTGGCGGTGTCCACGAGGGCGATGAAACGGGCGAGGTCACTGCTGGGCTCAGCCTCGACGAGCTGCAGTGGCGTGTTCACCCACGCGGTGGCCCGACCTGGTGCTGGTGGTGTCGTGAGGCGTACGTCGAGGGAGGCGATGTAGTCGCCCGGCCACAGGGAGGTCATGGGCCAGGGCTGGAGCGTCTGGGGAGCCGGCAGTGCCGGGCCTTCGCCACCTGCGACCCCTTGGGTGTCGCTGGTGGCCAGCCGCCAGGCGCGGGCGCGGACTGCAGGTCTGCCGCCGGACGTGACGACCGCCTCGAGCAGCTCGACCGTGCGCCCGGGCCGGACGACCTCGACCTGGAGGTCGAACTCCTCCAGGGGCAGGACGCCGAGGATGTCCATGCTGAGCCGGGTGATGGCCGGGGCCTGGATCGTGCCCTGCTGCTCGACGCGCGCGGCGGCGTGCGCCTCCATCTCGTGCACGATGAGCCCGCCCATGGGGCTGATGTGCTGCTCGGACTCCGCCCACGCGCCGCCCGTGTGGCGCGTGGGCATGAAGGTGTGCGGTCCGGTGCGTGTGAAGTACGCGTCGGGAACTGCTCTCATGGTCTCCACGGGGTCTCGGTCAGGGGCCGACGTAGGCCGCGAGGTGCTCGCCGGTGAGGGTGGAGCGGGCAGCGACGAGGTCGGAGGGCGAGCCCTCGAAGACGACCCTGCCGCCGTCGTGGCCAGCGCCGGGGCCGAGGTCGATGATCCAGTCGGCGTGGGCCATGACCGCCTGGTGGTGCTCGATCACGACGACCGACTTGCCGGAGTCGACGAGCCGGTCCAGCAGGCCGAGCAGGTTCTCGACGTCGGCGAGGTGCAGGCCGGTGGTCGGCTCGTCGAGGACGTAGACCTCGCCCTTCTCGGCCATCTGGGCGGCCAGCTTCAGCCGCTGCCGCTCGCCGCCGGACAGCGTGGTGAGCGGTTGGCCGAGGCTGAGGTAGCCGAGCCCGACGTCGGCCAGCCGGTCGAGGACCTTGTGAGCGGCCGGCGTACGTGCCTCGCCGTCCCCGAAGAACGCCACGGCTTCGGTCACCGACATCGCCAGCACCTCGGCGATGGTCCGGCCGCCCAGCGTGTACTCCAGCACCGCCGCCTGGAACCGCTTCCCCTCGCACTCCTCGCAGGTGGACTCGACGGTGGCCATGATGCCCAGGTCGGTGTAGATGACGCCGGCGCCGTTGCACGTGGGGCAGGCGCCCTCGGAGTTGGAGCTGAACAGCGCCGGCTTCACACCGTTGGCCTTTCCGAAGGCCTTGCGGATCGGGTCGAGCAGCCCGGTGTACGTCGCCGGGTTGCTCCGCCTGGAACCGCGGATCGCCCCCTGGTCGACCACCACCACGCCGTCGCGGCCCGCGACCGAGCCGTTGATCAGCGAGCTCTTGCCGGAGCCCGCCACGCCTGTGACCACGCAGAGCACCCCGAGCGGGATGTCGACGTCCACGTGCTGGAGGTTGTTCGTCGACGCGCCGCGAACCTCCAACGTCGCAGCGGACGAACGCACTGCTTCCTTGAGCGCCGCCCGGTCGTCGAAATGGCGGCCGGTCGTGGTGTCACTGCTCCGCAACCCATCCACGGTGCCCTCGAAGCAGACGGTGCCGCCCTGGGTGCCGGCGCCGGGGCCGAGGTCGACCACATGGTCGGCGATAGCGATGGTCTCGGGCTTGTGCTCCACGACGAGCACGGTGTTGCCCTTGTCCCGCAGCTGCAGCAGCAGGTGGTTCATCCGCTGGATGTCATGGGGGTGCAGGCCGATCGTGGGCTCGTCGAAGACGTAGGTGACGTCGGTCAACGACGAGCCGAGGTGACGAATCATCCTGGTGCGCTGCGCCTCTCCGCCGGACAGGGTGCCCGACGGCCGGTCGAGCGAGAGGTAGCCCAGCCCGATCTCTGCGAACGAGTCGAGGATGTGTTGCAGACCTTTCAGCAGCGGTCCGACGGAAGGCTCCTCGAGGCCTCGGACCCAGTCGGCCAGGTCGCTGATCTGCATCGCGCAGACGTCGGCGATGTTCTTCCCCTTGATCTTCGACGAGCGGGCCTCGTTGGTCAGGCGAGTGCCGTCGCACTCGGGACAGGTCTGGAAGGTGACCGCCCGCTCCACGAACGCGCGGATGTGCGGCTGCATCGCGTCGACGTCCTTGGACAGGAACGACTTCTGGATCTTGGGGATGAGCCCCTCGTACGTCAGGTTGATCCCCTCGACCTTGACCCTGGTCGGCTCCTTGTAGAGCAGGTCGTGCAGCTCCTTCTTCGTGTACTTGCGGATCGGCTTGTCCGGGTCGAAGAACCCGCAGCCGCGGAAGATGCGGCCGTACCAGCCGTCCATGCTGTAACCGGGGATCGTCAGCGCGCCCTCGTTGAGCGACAGGCTGTCGTCGTACAGCGCAGACAGGTCGAAGTCGGTGACCGAGCCCATGCCCTCGCAACGCGGGCACATGCCGCCGAGACGGGTGAAGGTCACCTTCTCGGCCCGGGTCCTGCCTTCCCCACGCTCGACCGTGATCGCACCGCTGGCCCTCACCGAGGGCATGTTGAAGGAGTACGCGTTGGGCGAGCCGATGCGCGGCTTCCCAAGCCTGCTGAAGAGGATGCGCAGCATCGCGTTGGCGTCGGTCGCGGTGCCGACAGTGGAGCGGGGGTTGGAGCCCATCCGTTCCTGGTCCACGATGATCGCCGTCGTCAGGCCGTCCAGGACGTCGACCTCCGGCCGCGACAGGGTCGGCATGAAACCCTGCACGAAGGCGCTGTAGGTCTCGTTGATCATCCGCTGCGACTCCGCGGCGATGGTGCTGAACACCAGCGAGCTCTTGCCCGAGCCGGAGACACCCGTGAAGACGGTCAGGCGGCGCTTCGGGAGCTCGACGCTGATGTCCTTGAGGTTGTTCTCGCGCGCGCCCTGCACGCGGATCAGGTCGTGGCTGTCGGCAGCGTGCGGCGCAGGCGCCTGCGCGTCCGTCCTCGTGGCCATGCTCATCGTGTCTCCATCTGTGGCGCGGTGCCTCCGCGGCGGCCTCGGTCGGCGTCGCCGGGCTCGACCCTGACCAGCCTGTCACAGTGCATTCGGTTCTCTCTCGCCATGGCCCTTGGCCCTTGGGGCTCGGCCAGGCGACGCGACTGGCCGAGTCGTCAGACCAGCCACTGGCCGTCGCGCATCAGCTCGCGGTCGGGCAGCTCGTTCACCTCGCGCCACGCCTGGATGCGGCGCGGGTAGATGTGGAACCAGCGGTAGGGCGTGGCCAGCGCACGCGGGTCGAAGCCGGTGCGCGCGGCAAACCGGTCACCACGCTCCTGCGGCAGCGCGTCGATCTCGAGGACCTCGACCTCGCCATCGATCATGGACACGTCGCGGGTGTGGCCGAGCCCCAACCGAACGGCCCGGGTGGAAGCCAGGTTCCTGCCCGTCGGGCTGTCTGTCGGCGTGGCCACCAGCAGGGCCTCGCCGTCCCAGTCAAAGGACAGCGGCACCAGGTACGGCGCACCGTCCGCAGATGCACTCGCGACCCAGACATCGATGTCGTGGGTGAGCCGATGCTGTGTGTCGCGACGGCGCTGGGCGCGGGAGCGGGGGTCGTCAGTCATCGGTCCTGGTGAATATTGATGCTGATGTCCATGGCCGTCACGCTAGCTTCGGCTCGGGCGTTCGCGCTTCTCGACCCGTGACGTCGTCGCTTCGGCTCCGGAACCTCGGCGGAGCGCGGGCCGTCGAAACGGGGGAGAAGCGGCACGAGGAGGCTGGGATGGGGTTGGTGTCGTGGGGGGTGGCGGCCGTCATGGCTTCGGTCGTCTTGTCTGCGTGCGCGACCACGACGAGTGTCGCTGGGAGCTCGTCCGCCCATCGCCCTGAAGGGACCGGGGGCGTCGTGGATGCAGCACCGTTTGCCCTCCATACGCACTGCGGCATCCACGAGCTGGCGTACGAGGGCAGGTACTACACACGGGCGGGGGGCCCGCTCAGCGACGGCCACGGCAACCCGCCAGCCGGCTGGGACAACCCCTACCAACGCGGCAGCTTGGTCGTCGAGTCCTCGCAGGCTTTCTTCTCGGATGCCAAGGGCCACCGCGAGACCTTCGCGTTGAGGCCGGGCGCGACGTCCTTCGAAACCATCTGTTCCTAGCCTTCCTTGCTGGCCCGAGACGTGCGCTGGTGGGACATGGAGGAATCGGCGCGTCGGCGGGCCGAGTGGTTCTTCGAGCATGAACGGTTACGTCGCACCTTCAGCCTGTCGGGGCTCGATCTGGCAACGCCGCCACTGCGGACACCTCCACCATCGCGCCGGGGACACCAAGCCCCGACACAATCGCCGCGCTGACGAGCGGAGGGGCCGTGGCGGAGCCAAGCGTGGCCGCTGCGGCCGTGTACGCCGCCTGCACGTCAACGCCCTCCACCAGCAGCACCAAAACGCTCACCAGATGCTCGATCCCCGCGCCGGCCGCCTGGAGAGCAGTCACAAGGTTGGCCATCACCTGCCGGGTCTGCGCGGCCACGTCTGTGCCGCCGACCAGCTGGCCGTTCTGATCGACAGCGTTCTGGCCGCCGACGTACACCGTCGTGGCGCCGGGAGGGACGACGGCGACGTGGCTGAAGGCCGGGCTCGCGAAGAGTCCTTCGGGACGCAACAACTGGATCTGGGTCATGTCCAGGAGGCTACGCGCCGCCCACGACGCCGCAGTGTCGTCGGGCGCGGCGGCAGAGATACGGATGTCGGGAGTGGAGGGGCTGCTACTCGAGAGGCTTCGCTGGGCCCCGATCGGATTCAGAAATCGAGAAGCGCCGCGGTGTGGTCGGGCCTAGCCTTTCGACGGAAGGCCGGCATGACGCCGAGCCACGGAGCGTCAAGAAGGGAAGTCCCGAGAATGCCCGCGAAGGATGCCATGACCGAGTCCGACGGCTTCAGCGCCGAGGAGCGTGCCGCGATGAAGGAGCGCGCCGCCGAGCTGCGCGCCGAGGGCAAGAAGGGCGCCAAGAAAGCCGACGGCCTGCAGGCGGTCCTCGACAGGATCGCGGAGATGTCGCCGGACGATCGTGCGCTCGCCGAGCGCGTGCATGTGACGGTGACCGCGACCGCCCCCGAGCTGTCGCCGAAGACCTGGTACGGGATGCCCGCCTACACGAACGAGGACGGCAAGGTCGTCGTCTTCTTCCAGGACGCGGGCAAGTTCAACTACCGATACTCGACCTTGGGCTTCCAGGACGCTGCGAACCTCGACGACGGTGACCTGTGGCCGGTGTCGTACGCGCTCAAACAGTGGAGCCCCCTGGTGGAGAAGAAGGTCGTCGAGCTGGTGAAGGCCGCGATCTCCTGACCGTTGCCGCGACCGCCGCGGCGGGCAGTGGTCCCCGGGTGCTCCGGCTTCGAATGGCTCCGCCTAGACACCCACCTCGACCGTGACTAGTTTTTTGACAAGAACTTCGCACGTAAGGGCAAGGCGATGGGAGACGAAGCCGAGACCACAATCCTCGCCGGCGGATGCTTCTGGGGAGTGCAGGAACTCCTCCGCAAGAGGCCCGGCGTGATCTCCACGCGCGCCGGCTGGTCCGGCGGGGACATTCCCAACCCCACCGAGGCCAACCCCGGGACCCACGCGGAGGCGGTCGAGATCGTCTTCGACCCGGAGCAGACCTCCTTCCGCGACATCCTTGAGCTCTTCTTCCAGATCCATGATCCGACGACGATGAACTGCCAGATGGACGACATC
>Ga0247820_10001834_pt1 | contig 11941 bp, 7 predicted proteins | sample 13C_Glucose_Day1_2_FD_192480 | JGI IMG/M metagenome (GOLD analysis project Ga0247820, IMG submission 192480) | Soil microbial communities from agricultural site in Penn Yan, New York, United States - 13C_Glucose_Day14 | ecosystem: Environmental > Terrestrial > Soil > Agricultural land | place...
GTGCCTTGGTGATGTGAAACGCACGGTCGAGGTCAACCTGACCGACCGCAGCAGCTTCAACTACCCGCTGCTGATCGGCGCCAAGGCATTGCGTGAGTTCAAGGCAGCAGTGAACCCGGCGCGCAGGTTCACCGCAGGCAAGCCTGACTGCTGATTGATGTCCTCTGCACTGGCCTCTTCGCGGGCAAGCCCGCTCCCACAGGTACAGCGCTGCGCCTGTAGGAGCGGGCTTGCCCGCGAAGAGGCCGCTACAGACCCCAAATCAATCCCGCACTTGCTACATTCCCCCCAATCCCCTAAAAGTCCTGCATTGCCCCAGCAAGGCCGGACGCCATGCCCCACATCCTCATCGTCGAAGACGAATCCGCCATCGCCGACACCCTGATCTACGCCCTGCAAGCCGATGGCCACAGCACCGACTGGGTCAGCCTCGGTAGCGCTGCGGTCGAGCGCCAGCGCCTGCAACCGGCGGACCTGGTCATTCTCGACATTGGCCTGCCCGACATCAGTGGCTTTGAAACCTGCCGCCAGTTGCGCCGCTTCAGCGAAGTCCCGGTGATGTTCCTCAGCGCCCGCGATGCCGAGATCGATCGGGTGCTGGGCCTGGAAATCGGCGCCGACGATTACGTGGTCAAGCCGTTCAGCCCACGCGAAGTGGCCGCGCGGGTGCGGGCCATCCTCAAGCGCATCGCCCCGCGTGCTGAAGTGGCCAGTGCCGCTACCCCGTTTCAGCTCGACACCCTGCGCATGCAGATCATCTACCGCAGCGAGACGCTGGTGCTGACTCGCCACGAATTTCGCCTGCTGCAATGCCTGCTCGAACAACCGCAGCGGGTGTTCAGCCGCGAGCAACTGCTCGATGCCTTGGGTGTGGCGGGCGACTCTGGCTACGAGCGCACCATCGACAGCCATATCAAGAGCCTGCGCGCCAAGCTGCGCCTGGTCGCCGCCGATGCCGAACCGATCCAGACCCACCGTGGCCTGGGTTACAGCTACAGCCCGGAACACGCCTGATGCGCTTGGGGATCCGGATCTTCCTGGTGTATTTCCTGTTCGTGGGGCTGTCGGGTTATTTCCTGCTCAATACCGTGCGCGAACAGATCCGCCCGGTGGTGCGCCAGTCCTCCGAGGAAACCCTGGTCGACACGGCCAACCTGCTGGCCGAGATCCTGCGCGATGACGTCAAGGCCGGCACCCTTGCGCAAAGCCGCCTGCCGCAATTGCTCGAATCCTATGGCCAGCGCCGCCCAGGTGCCGAGATCTGGGGGCTGGCGAAAAATCAGGTCAGCCACCGCATCTATGTCACCGATGCCAAGGGCACGGTACTGCTCGACTCTTCCGGTAACGACCTGGGCAAGGACTATTCGCGCTGGAACGACGTCTACCTGACTTTGCAGGGCCAGTACGGTGCGCGCTCCACCCGCAGCGACCCTGATGACGAAAGCACCTCGGTGATGCACGTGGCGGCGCCGATCATGGACGCGGGCAAGATCATTGGCGTGGTCACCGTGGCCAAGCCCAACAGCTCGTTGCAGCCGTATATCGATCGCGCCGAGCGGCGCTTGCTCAACCTGGGCTTGGGCTTGATCGGCCTGGGCCTGTTGGTCGGCGCGCTGCTGTCGTGGTGGCTGGCGCGCTCGTTGCGGCGCCTGACCCACTATGCCCAGGCGGTCAGCGAGGGCCAGCGCGCGGCGCTGCCGCATTACAAAGGGGGAGAGCTGGGGCAATTGGCGACAGCGGTTGAGCGGATGCGCACAGAACTGGCGGGCAAGGCCTATGTCGAGCGTTATGTGCATACCCTGACCCATGAGCTGAAAAGCCCGCTGGCAGCGATACGCGGCGCCTCTGAGCTGCTCCAGGGCGAGATGCCGGCTGAGCAGCGCGTGCGCTTTGCCAGCAACATCGAACGCGAAAGCGGGCGCTTGCAGCAGATGATCGAGCGCCTGCTCAACCTTGCCCAGGTCGAGCAGATGCAGGCCTTGGAAGATGAGCAGGACGTGGCCTTGGCGCCGATGGTCGATGAACTGCTGCTGGCACATGCGGCGCGGATTGAAAGCGCAGGCTTGCAAGTGCGTCAGCGCGTGCCGGTGAGGGTGCGGCTACGCTGTGATCCGTTCTTGATGCGTCAGGCGCTGGCCAATCTGCTGGAGAATGCGCTGGATTTCACCCCCCAGGGCGGCGCGCTGTTGTTCGAGCTGGAACAGGCCGGGGAGCGAATGGCGTTGAGCCTGTTCAACCAGGGCGAGGCCATTCCGCACTATGCCATTGGCCGGGTCAGTGAACGCTTCTACTCCCTGCCGCGGCCGGGCAGCGGGCGCAAGAGCACCGGCTTGGGGCTCAACGTCGTGGCTGAGGTGATGCAGCTGCATGGCGGGGCATTGGCAGTGGATAACGTCGAAGGTGGCGTGCGGGTCAGGTTGTGGCTGCCGGCGCGGCGTATCGCCTAGCGCCGCGCTACCACACAATCTTCACAGACTCTCCACACACCCTCCCTAAGGGCTCCACGGACGCAGCACACACTGCGCCCATCGCAAACGGAGCCCTTGCCCATGAACAAAACCCTGAGTTTCAAGCTCGGCATGATCGCCTTGCTGATGTTGCTGCTGTTGATCCCGCTGCTGATGATCGGCGGCCTGATCGAGGAGCGGCAGATCCTGCGTGACAGCGTGCTGGCAGATATCGCCCAGAGCTCAAGCTTCGAGCAGCAGATATCTGGCCCCTTGCTGGTGGTGCCTTACCGCAAGTACGAGCGGCGCTGGATCGACAAGGACGGCCACAGCGTGCAGGAGACCACCACCGTCAACGGTCACCTGTACTTCTTGCCGGAAACCTTCGACGCCGAGATTGGTATCGACACCGAGCTGCGCTCGCGGGGCATTTATCAGGCGCGCTTGTTCCACGCCAAAAGCCAGATCTCCGGGCGCTTCAAGCTGCCAGAGCGTTGGGGCATCGACAAAGACTACGAAGACTACCGCTTCGACAACCCCTTCCTGGCTGTTGGCATCAGCGATATCCGCGGCATCGAGAGCAACCTGGAGCTGACCCTGGATGACCAGCGCTTGCCGTTCGAGGCTGGTACAGGGCTGGACTGGATGCGCGGCGGGGTACACGTCGCCCTGCCTGGGCTGGATGGGCAGAGCGCTCGCGAGTTCAGCTACGCCTTCGACCTCGCGCTGCAGGGCACTGGCCAACTGCATGTGCTGCCGATTGGCCGTACCAGCAGTGTCGACATGCACGCCAACTGGCCGCACCCAAGCTTCGTCGGCAGCTACCTGCCGAGCCGCCGCGAGATCAACGCCGAGGGCTTCAAGGCGCACTGGCAGACCTCGTTCTTCGCCACCAACCTGGAGGATGCCCTGCGCCAGTGCGCCACGGTTGCCCAGTGCGCGGACTACAAGGAGCGGACCTTCGGCGTGAGCTTTGTCGACCCGGTTGACCAGTACCTCAAGAGCGAACGGGCGATCAAATATGCGCTGTTGTTCATTGCCCTGACCTTCGCCGGCTTCTTCCTGTTCGAAGTGCTGAAGAATCTCAGCGTGCATCCGGTGCAGTACGTGTTGGTCGGCGTGGCCTTGGCGTTCTTCTACCTGCTGCTGTTGTCGCTGTCCGAGCATCTTGGTTTTGGCCCGGCGTATGGCTTGTCTGCTTCGGCGTGTGTGCTGCTGATCGGTTTTTACCTGAGCCATGTGCTGCACAGCCTGTGGCGTGGGGTCGGCTTTGCGGCCGGGCTGGCGGTGCTGTATGCGATGTTGTTTGGGCTGCTTAGCGCCGAAGACTATGCGCTGCTGATGGGCTCGTTGCTGTGCTTTGGCTTGCTGGGTGTGTTCATGGTGCTGACCCGCCGGCTGGACTGGTCGCGGGTGGGGAGGTCGGCATGAGGGAGGATCGCGAAGTTGGGCGCTGGTTGGCCCGGAAGATTGGGCTGTTGTTCGCAGTGACAGCCAGATGAGCCAAGCCCGCTTCCACATGCTCTGAGACAGCGCGTGGGAGCGGGCTTGCCCCGCGATAGCGTCAGTCAGGCCACAGGCGCGGTGGCGACCATCGAAGGACGCAAAGCCACCTCGGCATACCAGGCAGCCAACCCCGGTTGCTGCTCGCGCCAGCCAAAATCGGGCTGGCGCAGGTCCAGATAGCCCAACGCACAAGCCACACCAATGGCAACGATATCGAAGCCTGAAACCAGCTCCGCCAGATGCTCGCGCTCAAGGTTCGTCAGGCTCCGGCGGATCTTCTGCGACTGCGCCTCGACCCAGCCGTCCCAGCGTTTTTCTGCCGGGCGCAGGAACGTCTCGTAACGCAGCGAAACAGCCGCATCCATGATCGCATCAGCCTGGGAGGCCAGCGTCAGCCGCCGCCAGCGCGCCGAGCCCTCACGGGGGATCAATGGAATGCCCACATGCTGCGTGTCGAGGTACTCGCAGATCACCCGGCTGTCATGCAGCACGCCGCCATCTTCCAGGCGCAATGCCGGGATCTTGCCAATCGGGTTGCCTTGGTTGAGCTGCTCGTCGCCGGCCACCGGGCTGACGTTGACCGCTTGCAGTTGCACCCGATCCAACTGCCCGGTTTCATGCAGCACCACCATCACCTTGCGCACGAACGGCGACAGCGGTGAGTGGAACAGGGTCATCGTCGCCATGGCTTGCCCTCAGTTGCCTTGCAGGCTAGGGGGCAGGCACACACCGGTACCGCCGATGCCGCAGTAGCCGTCGGGGTTCTTGGCCAGGTACTGCTGGTGATAGGCCTCGGCGAAGTACACGGTAGGCGCCTGGGCGATCTCGGTGGTGATCGGGCCGAAACCGGCCTTGTCCAGCTCGGCCTGGTAGGCCGCTTTGCTGGCCTGGGCCTGATCCAGCTGCTCAGGGCTGGTGCAGAAGATCGCCGAGCGGTATTGGGTGCCGATGTCGTTGCCCTGGCGCATACCTTGGGTGGGGTTGTGTAGCTCCCAGAACATCGCCAGCAGTTCGCCGTAGCTGACCTTGGCCTTGTCGAACACCACCAGCACCACTTCGGTGTGGCCGGTCAGGCCCGAGCAGACTTCTTCGTAAGTCGGGTGCGGGGTGAAGCCACCGGCATAACCGACCACGGTGCTGACCACACCTTCACGCTGCCAGAAGCGGCGCTCGGCGCCCCAGAAGCAGCCCAGGCCAAAGATGGCGAAGTCGACGTCGTCGAAGAACGGGCCCAACAGGGGCGTGTCTTCGAAGACGAAGTGCTTCTCCGGCAAGGTCATCGGCGTTTCGCGGCCAGGCAGGGCCTGTTCAGCGGTGGGCAGGACGTTTTTGTTCACCAGGATTTCCGAACGCAGGACCATGGCCGTTCCTCTGTTGATAGCTAGGCAGTTGTGGCCTCATCGCGGGGCAAGCCCGCTCCCACGCGTATTTAGAGGGAATTCGTGGGAGCGGGCTTGCCCCGCGATGAGGCCCGAATGGTTCCTATATTGCCCGAGACTGGCCTTGCTGTCAGGCCATCGGTCCGCGCGGATAGCGCTTGAGTTTATCGACCAGCTCACGCCCTGGGATTGGCCGGTCGAACAGGTAGCCCTGACCGACGTCGCAGCGGTGGCGACGCAGGAACGCCAGCTGTTCGGCGGTCTCGATGCCCTCGGCAACCACCTTCAACTTGAGGTTGTGGGCCATGGCCACCACCGCTGAGGTGATCTCCATGTCGTCCTGGTTGTCGGGGATCTCGTTGATGAAGCTGCGGTCGATCTTGATGATGTCGATGGGAAACTTCTTCAGGTAACTCAGCGACGAGTAACCGGTGCCGAAGTCGTCCATCGCCAGGGTCAGGCCCAGCGCCTTGAGTTCGTCGAGCTGGCGGTGGGTGTCCTCGGTGGCTTCCAGCAGCAGGCCTTCGGTCAGCTCCAGCTCCAGCAGGTGCGGCGGCAGGGCCTCTTCCTTGATGATGTTGCCAATCGAGCTGACCAGCTCAGGGTCGGAAAACTGCTTGGGCGAGAGGTTGATCGCCACATGCAGGTTGCCCATGCCCGCGTCGCGCAGTTGCTGGCTCATCCGGCAGGACTGGCGCACCACCCACTTGCCGATCGGAATGATCAAGCCGGTTTCCTCAGCCACGCTGATGAACTGGTCGGGGCGAATCATGCCGCGCTCTGGGTGGTTCCAGCGCAGCAGCGCTTCCAGGCCCAGCAAACGCCCGCTGCGCAGGCACAGCTTGGGCTGGTAGAACACTTCCAGCTCATTCTGGGTCAGGGCGCGCCGCAGGTTGTTCTCGACGAACAGCTTATAGCTGGCCTCGGCGTTGAGCACCTCGGTGAACACCTGGACCTGGTGCTTGCCGTTAGCCTTGGCCTTATGCAGGGCAAGCCCGGCGTTTTTCATCAGCGTTTGCGGGTCGCTGCCATGCAGCGGCGCGCAGGCCAGGCCTACCGAGGCGGTGACGTTGATCAGCTGATTGTCGACGAACATCGGTTTATCGAGAGTACGCAACAGCTGTTGCGCCACCGCCTGGCCGTCTTCCAGGCCGATATCATCGAGCAGCACGGCGAATTCGTTACTGGCAAAGCGCGCCAGGATGCCGCCAGCGTGCAGGCTATTGCGCAAGCGTCGGGCGAGGCTGACCAGCAGCTTGTCACCGGTCTGGTGGCCGAGGCTGTCGTTGATCCGCTTGAAGTTGTCGATGTCGACCAGCAGCAGGCAGATCGAGGTTTCTTGGTCGCGCGCGAAACGTTCGTCGAGGTTGCGGATGAATGCCGGGCGGTTGCCCAGGTTGGTTAGGTTGTCGGTATAGGCCAGGCGCTCGATGCGCTGCTGGGCCAGCTTGCTCTGGGTGATGTCTTCGTAGATGCCGATGTAATGAGTCAACTCGCGGTTGTCGCCATACACCTTGGAAATCGACAGCTGGCCCCAGTAGGGCTCAAGGTTCTTGCGCCGGCTCTTGAACTCGCCTTGCCAGCTGTTGCCCATGGCCAGGCTCGAAGGCGAGTCGAACAACAGTTCACTGAGGTTTTCCAGGGCGGGTAATTCCGACAGGCGGTGGCCTTGGACCTCATCGGTGCTGTATTGGGTAATGGCGGTGAAGCTCGGGTTGACGTACTCCACCACGCCGTCACGGTTGACCAGCAAGAATGCGCTGGCGCTCTGTTCCACCGCACGCTGGAACAGGTGCAGGGCGCTGGCGGCGGTGCGCCGGTTGTGGTTGGTGATGACCTGGGCGAACTGGTCGGCCAACTCGCCGGCAAAGGCGATTTCATCGGACTGCCAGGCCCGCGGCGTGCCGGTTTGCTCCAGGCACAACACGCCGACCACCTGGCCATCGACGCGGATGCTGGCATCGAGCATGGCGTTGTTGGCGCTGGGGTAGAGGGTCTCGGCCATGTCGCGGGTGCGCGGGTCGTGGCTGGCATTGTGTGCGTCGATGGCGCGGCTGGCGTGCAGGGCGTCGAGGTAATCGGGGAAGCGGCTGGCGTCGATGGGCTCGGGCAATCGGTGCTGCTGCTCCAGGCGATACCAGGCGCTGATCGGCTCCAGGCGCTGGTCATCGAGGTACCAGATGCTGGCGCAGTCGACCTTGTAGATTTCGCAGGCGCTCTGGGTAATCAGCTCGGCAGCTTCGAGCAACGAGTTGTCGGCGCTGTAGCGCTGGCGTGCCAGGCGCAGGATCAGATCCTGCTGGGCGCGTACCCGCTCCAGGTGTTCGAGCTGCTCCTGCTGGGCGCGCTGGTTCAGTTGCAGGGCGATTTGCAGACGGTTGTTACGCGTTTCCAGGTCGCTGGCGGCGAGGTCCGGTGCGTCTTCTGCAGCGTCGTCGAGCACAGTCAGGTAGCCGCGCAGCAGTTGCCGGCCATGCTGCTTGTAGGCTTCGCCGACTTCCAGCAAGCGCAGTGGCTCGGGGCTGGCGTGCAGGGTGTAGCGCACCCGGTAGTGGCCGCGCTGGGTCAACTGCAGCTGGATCTCGTCGTGCAACCGGTAGCGCGCTTCTGGCTCCATCAGGCTGGCATAGGGCGAGCCGATCAAGGCGCAGAGGTCGGCGGCAGGCAGGCCGAACTGACGGTCGCAGGCGGGGTCGAGGTACAGCATGGCCCAATTGGCTTCGTTGAGCCTTTCGAAACGCAGCATGCCGAGCCGCGAGGGCACGGGGAGCTGCGTGACGACCTCGGCCGCCACACGGCTGGCGGCATCGGGTTGGCTTTTCATCGAAGACTCGCTTGAAGAGGGTGGCGCAGGCCTGGTCGGTCGCGCATCTGGCAAGGTTGCATCATGTCCCGGAGGCTGGCAAGCGGCCATAAGGGATGCTGTGAACAGGTTGTCGGCAGGCTGAGTGAAGTCTGAAGGTTGCTAGGGCGGGTTGACGGCTAAAGCCGCTCTGGCCTGGGCAAAAAAAAGCCCCGCCAAGGGCGGGGTTGAGGTACGAGCGTGGCAGCTCGAAAGGGGGCCTGCCTTCGCGCATGGGAAGGCAGGTTGCAGCGCGTTACAGCAGCATGGTGCGGATGTCCGCCAGCAGGTCGCTCAGGCGCTTGGTGAAGCGCGCAGCTGCGGCGCCGTTGATCACACGGTGATCGTACGACAGCGACAGCGGCAGCATCAGCTTGGGCTGGAAGGCTTTGCCATCCCAGACCGGCTGCATGGTGGCCTTGGATACACCGAGGATCGCCACCTCAGGCGCGTTGACGATCGGCGTGAAGCCGGTGCCGCCAATGTGGCCGAGGCTGGAGATGGTGAAGCAAGCGCCTTGCATGTCGTCGGCCGACAGCTTCTTGGTGCGGGCTTTTTCGGCCAGCGCCGCAGCTTCGCCAGCCAGTTGCAGCAGGCTCTTCTGATCGACGTTCTTGATCACCGGGACCAGCAGACCATCCGGGGTGTCCACGGCAAAGCCGATGTTCACGTACTTCTTGCGGATGATCGCCTTGCCGCTTGGTGCCAGCGAGCTGTTGAAGTCCGGCAGTTCCTTGAGCAGGTGGGCACAGGCCTTGAGCAGCAGTGGCAGCACGGTCAGCTTGACGCCCGCCTTCTCGGCCACCGCTTTCTGGGCAACGCGGAAGGCTTCCAGCTCGGTGATGTCGGCGGAGTCGAACTGGGTCACGTGCGGCACGTTCAGCCAGCTGCGGTGCAGGTTGGCGGCACCGACCTGCATCAGGCGGGTCAGGGCGACTTCTTCGACTTCACCGAACTTGCTGAAGTCCACCACCGGGATCGGCGGGATGCCTGCGCCACCGGTTGCACCCGCTGCTGCCGGTGCTTCCTTGGCCTTCTGCATCATGGCCTTGACGTAGACCTGCACGTCTTCCTTGAGGATGCGACCGTGCGGACCGGTGGCTGCTACTGCACCCAGGTCGACGCCGAACTCGCGGGCCAGCTGACGCACTGCCGGGCCGGCATGGACCTTGGCGTTGCTGCCAGCCGCTGGAGCGGTGGCGGCAGGTGCTGGAGCGGCAGCAGGGGCAGCGGCAGGTGCGGCGGCCGGAGCCGCGTCAGCCTTGGCCGGCGCAGCAGCGGCTGGCGCTGGAGCCGGTGCGGCAGCAGCCGCGCCTGCGACTTTCAGCTTGAAGATCAGGTCGCCAGTGCCGACTTCGTCGTCCAGCTTGCAGATCACTTCTTCGATCACGCCAGCGGCAGGCGAAGGGATCTCCATGGAGGCCTTGTCGGACTCCAGGGTGATCAGCGACTGGTCGGCTTCGACGCTGTCGCCAACCTTGACCAGCACTTCGATGATCTTGGCCTTACCCGACGAGCCGATGTCCGGCACGTGGATGTCCTGCACGCTGGCTGCAGCTGGAGCTGCGGCCTGGGCAGGTGCTGCAGCCGGGGCGGCAGCGGGTTTTTCTTCGGCGGCGGGCGCAGCAGGGGCGGCTGCGGCCGGAGCCTCGGACGCCGCAGCGGCGCCCTCGACTTCCAGCACCAGCAGCTCGTCGCCTTCTTTCAGGCGATCGCCCAGCTTGACCTTCAGCTCTTTGATCACGCCTGCCTTGGGGGCAGGGATCTCCATGGAGGCCTTGTCGGACTCCAGGGTCAGCAGGCTCTGGTCAGCCTCGATGCGGTCGCCAACCTTGACGAACAGCTCGATGATTTCACCTTCACCGCTGCCGATGTCAGGTACGCGAATGAGTTCGCTCACTTAAAATACTCCTCAGCAGTCCAGTGGGTTGCGCTTGTCCGGGTCGATGCCGAACTTGACGATGGCGTCAGCCACCACCTTAGGTTCGATCTCGCCACGGTCAGCCAAGGCTTCCAGGGCAGCCAGCACCACGAAGTGACGGTCGACTTCGAAGAAGTGACGCAGCTTCTTGCGGCTGTCGCTGCGACCGAAGCCATCGGTACCCAGGACTTTGAACTCTTTGCTCGGCACCCACTGGCGGATCTGCTCGGCAAAGATCTTCATGTAGTCGGTCGATGCGATAACCGGACCCTTGCGACCGTTCAGGCACTGCTCGACGTAAGTCTGCTGTGGCTTCTGGCCAGGCTTGAGGCGGTTGGCGCGTTCTACGGCGAGGCCGTCGCGACGCAGTTCGTTGAAGCTGGTGACGCTCCACACGTCGGCGCCGACGTTGAACTCTTCACGCAGGATCTTCGCCGCTTCACGGACTTCACGCAGGATGGTGCCGGAGCCCATCAGCTGAACGTGGTGGGCCGCGTCCTTGGTGTCTTCCTCGAGCAGGTACATACCCTTGACGATGCCTTCCTCGACACCGGCCGGCATGGCTGGCTGCTGGTAGGATTCGTTCATCACGGTGATGTAGTAGAAGATGTCCTGTTGCTCTTCGGTCATCTTCTTCATGCCGTCCTGGATGATCACCGCCAGCTCGTAGCCGTAGGTTGGATCATAGGTGCGGCAGTTCGGGATGGTCCCGGCGAGCAGGTGGCTGTGACCGTCTTCGTGCTGCAGGCCTTCACCGTTGAGGGTGGTACGGCCGGCGGTACCGCCGATCAGGAAGCCACGGGTGCGGCTGTCGCCAGCGGCCCAGGCCAGGTCACCGATACGCTGGAAGCCGAACATCGAGTAGAAGATGTAGAACGGCAGCATCGGCTGGTTGTGGTTCGAATAGGAAGTGCCCGCAGCAATGAACGACGACATGGCGCCGGCTTCGTTGATGCCCTCTTCGAGGATCTGGCCCTTCTTGTCTTCGCGGTAGAACATCACCTGGTCTTTATCGACTGGCTCGTAGAGCTGGCCGACCGAGGAGTAGATGCCCAGCTGGCGGAACATGCCTTCCATACCGAAGGTACGGGCTTCGTCCGGGATGATCGGAACGATGCGCTGGCCGATCTCTTTGTCCTTGTCCAGCTGCGCCAGAATCCGCACGAAGGCCATGGTGGTGGAGATTTCGCGGTCGCCCGAGCCGTCCAGGATCGCCTTCAGGGTTTCCAGTGGCGGGGTCGGGATGCTGATGCTCTTCTCGCGGCGCTGTGGCACGAAACCACCCAGGGCGCTGCGGCGCTCGGCCAGGTAACGGGCCTCGGCGCTGCCTTCTTCAGGCTTGAAGAACGGCAGGTTTTCCAGCTCTTCGTCCTTGACCGGGATGTCGAAACGATCGCGGAAGTGACGCAGGCTCTCGACGTCGACCTTCTTGGTGTTGTGCGCGGTGTTCTTGGCTTCGCCAGCACCGGTGCCATAACCCTTGATGGTCTTGGCCAGGATGACAGTCGGCTGCTCTTTGTGGTTGACCGCCTGGTGGTAGGCCGCATAGACCTTGTACGGGTCGTGACCGCCACGGTTGAGCTTCCAGATCTCTTCGTCGGACAGGTCTTCGACCATGGCCTTGAGTTCTGGGGTGTTGAAGAAGTGCTCACGGACGAACGCGCCGTCCTTGGCCTTGTAGTTCTGGTACTCGCCGTCGATGACTTCGTCCATGCGACGTTGCAGGATGCCGTCGACGTCCTTGGCCAGCAGTGGGTCCCAGAAACGGCCCCAGACCACTTTGTTGACGTTCCAGCCACCGCCACGGAACACGCCTTCGAGTTCCTGGATGATCTTGCCGTTGCCG
>Ga0247820_10001835_pt1 | contig 11941 bp, 9 predicted proteins | sample 13C_Glucose_Day1_2_FD_192480 | JGI IMG/M metagenome (GOLD analysis project Ga0247820, IMG submission 192480) | Soil microbial communities from agricultural site in Penn Yan, New York, United States - 13C_Glucose_Day14 | ecosystem: Environmental > Terrestrial > Soil > Agricultural land | place...
GATGAACAGCTGATACAGGAACTTCTTGAGCCCCGTCGAATCCTGCATCCGCACCTGGATGGCGGTGAGCATGTTGTCCCAACTGCGCGGCGCCGCCAGGTAGAAGGTCGGCGCGATCTCGCGCAGGTTGTGCAGGACCGTCTCCTGCCGCTCCGGAATGTTGATGACGAAGCCGAGCGCGATGCCGGCGCCCATGGTGATGGCGAAGTCCCCCACCCAGGCCATCGGCAGGTAGGCCAGTACCTCCTCGCCGGGGCCGAAGGCCTTCGCCCGATAGGCGTTGCGCACGCCGGCGAGGATGTTCCGGTGCTGCAGGGGAACGCCTTTCGGCTTGCCGGTGGTGCCCGAGGAGTGGATCAGGACGGCGGGATCGTCCGGCTGCGCCAGGTGCGCGAGCGTGTCGCCGAGGGCGGGGTGCGATGCAAGCCGCTCGCGTCCCGAATCCTCGAGCGACTGCCACGACACGAGGCCCGGCACCGCGTAGCGCGCCATGCCGCGCGGGTCGTCGTACACGATGCACGGCAACGCGGCGCCGCGTTCACGCAGGTCCAGCGCCTTGTCCACCTGCTCCTGGTCCTCGGCCAGCACGATGCGGACATCGACGTCCTGGAGCGCATGAAGGATCTCCTCCGGGGTCGCGTCGGGATAGACCGGCATTGGCACGGCACGCAGTGCGCCGGCCGCGAGCATCCCCATGTAGAGCCGCGGCCGGTTGTCCCCGAGGACCAGCACCGCCTGCCCCGTTGCAAGCCCCAGCGCCTGCAGGCCGGCGGCGCAGCCGGTTACCGTTTCATGGACCTGCCGCCAGGTTGTCTCCTGCCAGATCCCGCGGTCCTTTTCGCGCATCGCCACCCGGTCCGGAAATGCCTTCGCATTGGCGGCCAGCAGCCGGACCAGGGTGGTCTGCGGGTCGAAGTTCCAGGCAGCCTGGCTGCTGCCCGGCACCTGCTCAGGCGACCGCATGGGCGCTGCCGAGGTAGGCCTTGACGACCCGTGGATCGGCGATCACGTCGCGCGGGATACCGGTGTCGATGACCTCGCCGTAGCTCAGGACCAGCATGCGGTCGCAGATGCCGACGATGATGTCCATGTGGTGCTCGATCAGCATCACCGTCACGCCGCGCTCGTCGCGCGCATCGAGGATGAACCGGGCCATGTACTCCTTCTCTTCCTGGTTCATGCCGGCCATCGGCTCGTCCAGCACCAGGAAGCTCGGCTCCGCCACCAGCGCACGCGCGAGTTCGACCCGCTTCTTCAGCCCCAGCGGGATCACGTCGACCGGCTCGTCGCGGACCTTCTGCAGTTGCATGAAGTCGATCACCTCCTCGACCAGCGTGCGGTGGGCGATCTCCTCCGGCCGGCTGAGCCAGGGGTAGAGGGCGGTGCGCAGGACGCTCGGGCGCATGTGGACATGCCGCCCGAGCAGGATGTTGTCGAGCACGGTCATGCCGTTGAAGAGGGCGAGGTTCTGGAAGGTGCGCGCCACCCCCAGGCGGGCGACCTTGTGCGGCGCAAGCGCCGTGATGTCACGGCCGTTGAGCAGGATGCGTCCGCGCTGCGGCGGGAAGAACCCGCTGATGGCATTGATCAGGGTGGTCTTGCCGCTGCCGTTCGGGCCAACGAGGCCGAAGATCTCGCCGCGCCGGATGGCGAGGTCGACCCCGCTCAGGGCGACCAGCCCGCCGAAGCGGCGCTCGACCGCCCTGCACTCCAGCACATGGTCGGATGTCTGCCCGGTCGCTTCTCTCACCCGCGTTGTCTCCCGCCTGTTCCGCCTTCATCCGGCCGGGCGCTTCGCCGGTATCTCAGCGTTATTTATGCAGCATGTTTCGGATATTAGACATGAATCGAGGCGCCGGCAAGATGGTTTGGCGGCGTTTCCATTCGCAACCGGTTGCCACGTCAGGCCCTGCAAGGCCAGTGCAATCCAGGAGGCGATGCGCGCGGGAAGGAGGCTGGGCGATTAGGAAACATGTTGCCTTTCACGCGGTCGGTGGCGCCACGGCCACCGCCGTGAAAATGCATCATGGGCCCGCGGCGCTCATCGTCGGGTGCAGGCTTCGCAGGGGATGATCCGAGCGCCAGGCCATGAGTTTCTCCAGCACGTTCGAGACGAACTGCTCGCGGCTGAACTCAGTGACGTCGACGGGAACCGCGCGTCCCTGCTCGCCGCAGACCGCGTGCAGGCGCCACTCGAACGTGCGCCTCGACTCCTGCGCGTCGAGCAGGGAAAAGGCGGCGAGCGGCTGCGGCACTGCCCGGACCCGATAGGCGAACAGGCTGCCGTCGGGTCCCGTCGCCTGCAGCATGACACCGTCAGCCTCTCGCGCCACCTGGGCATCGATGCCCTCGGCTACCAGGGCCTCGCGCACCGCGTCGAGAGCCGGCGCTGCCGCCGCCTCGATCTGCACCTCGACCTCGTTGCGCCGGGTGGGCATGAGGATGCGCCTGAGCCGCGCCGCCAGCGGCGCCTCTTCGTCTTCATCCGACAGGGTAATGCCCTGCAGGTCGGCGCTCATGCCGCGATAAAGGCCCCAGGCAAGCAGGATCATGATGATCGCGAACGGTAGGGCCGCCACCAGGGTGGCCGCCTGCAGCGCGCCGAGGCCGCCTGCGAGCAGCAGCAGTGCGGCCGCGACGCCTTCCAGGCTGCACCAGTAGACGCGCTGCCACAGCGGCGTGTCCTCCACGCCGCCCGACGCGATTGTGTCGACGACCAGAGAGCCGGAATCGGCGGAGGTCACGAAGAAGACGATGATCAGCGCCACCGCCAGCGCCGATGTGAACTCGGCGCCGGGCAGGTAGGTGAGGAATTGGAACAAGGCGGTGGAGAGATCAGCCTGCACGGCCGCGGCAATGGCGCCTGTCGCTTTCCCCATGTCAAGGGCCATTGCGGTGTTGCCGAACACGGTCATCCAGAGGAACGAGAAACCGGTCGGGACGAGGAGGACCCCACCGACGAATTCGCGCACCGTGCGGCCGCGCGAGATCCGGGCGATGAACATGCCGACGAAGGGCGACCAGGCGATCCACCACGCCCAGTAGAACAAGGTCCAGTCGGCCATCCAGGCGCGCGGCTCGTAGGCGTAGAGCGTGAAGGTTCGAATGAAGAAGTGGTCCAGGTAGAGGCCGAAGTTCTGGACCAGGGCCTTCAGCAGGAAGCCGGTGGGACCGGCTGCCAGCACGAAGAGCATCAACAGCACGGCCATGATCAGGTTCAGTTCCGACAGCCGCCGCACGCCCCGGTCGAGGCCGCTGAGCACCGAACCGGTGGCCATGCCCATGACGATCACGATCAGCACGATCTGGCTGAGCGTCGTGTTGGGAATGCCCAGGAGATATGCGAGCCCGGTGTTGATCTGCGCCACGCCCAGTCCGAGCGAAGTGGCGATCCCGAACAGCGTCCCGCAGATGGCGAAGATGTCGACCGCGTCGCCGATCGGTCCGTGGATGTGCCTGCCCAGCAGGGGCTGCAGGCCTGATCTCATGGTAAGTGGCAGGCCTTTCCTGTGGACGAAGTACGCCAGGCTCAGTCCGACGACGGCGTAGATCGCCCAGGCATGCACGCCCCAGTGAACGAAGGTGATGACCATCGCTTCGCGGGCGGCGTTGATCGTGCCGGCCTCGGCCTCCGGCGGTGCGGCGTAGTGCTGCACCGGCTCCGCGACCGCGAAGTACATGAGGCCGATGCCCATTCCGGCGGCGAAAAGCATCGCGAGCCAGGAAAGATAGGGAAAGTCGGGCTCGGCATTGTCCGGGCCGAGCCGGATTCGCCCGGTCGGGCCGATCGCGAGAAAAAGGACGAACGCCAGGAAGCCGGCCACCGCGGCCACGTAGAACCATCCGAAGGTCTCGATGACCCAGCGCTGTGCGGACGTGAAGACGAAGCCCGACAAGCCCGGCGCAAGCGTGGCGACGATCAGCAGGAGCACGACGATGCCACTCGCGCCCCAGAAGACGCGCGGGTTCATCGTGCGGTCAGGCACGGAATCCGCCTTGGATTGGTCGCGCTCCTTGGCATCCATTCGTCTTGCTCCGCGTTGGCCCTGGCGATTGCATTCCTTCCAAGAAGCCGCGGCTCCGATGGTCTCCATCCGATCGGCGCCCCGCCGCCGCGGCGAGCCCGGCGCCAGCCCGGGCTACGGTCGGGTTATTCTTCAGAGCATACGACGAACGAAGAGAACGAGGGCAGGAGATGAGTTCCAAGCCAGTCAGGGTCCCGGGGCCTGACCATCCCATCACGATCAGCGGGAATCCCAGGCGGGTGGTGGTGCGCGTCGCCGGGCGTGTCATCGCCGACACTTGGAAGGCGCTCACCCTGAAGGAGGCGCACTACCCGCCGGTGCAGTACATCCCTCGCGAGGACATCGACATGTCGCTGCTGGTGCGCACCAACCATGCGACCTGGTGTCCGTACAAGGGGGATTGCGCGTACTACAGCATCCCTGCCGGCGGATCGGCCTCGCTGAACGCGGCGTGGACGTACGAGGCGCCCTTCGAAGCGGTGGCGCGCATCGGTTCCCACCTGGCGTTCTACCCGTCACGCGTGGACGCGATCGAGGAGCAAGCGGCCTGATGGCCGCCGGTATAGCTCGCGCATTCGCCAGCGGCAGCCGCCTGATGCGCGGGATCGAGGCGGTCCTGCGGACCATCGCTGCCGGCTGCCTGCTGGCCGTGATGCTGATCATCTTCTGCGACGTCCTGGCGCGCTACCTCTTCAACTCGCCGCTGATCTGGACCTACGAGTTGGTCGGCATGTACCTGATGCCGGCGCTCTTCTATTTCGCGGTGTCGGATACCCTCGCCGAAGACCATCACATCGCCGTCGATCTGCTCGCCCGCTGGTTCCCTGCCCCGCTGCGCCGGGCGATCGAGGTGGTCTCGGGCGCGCTGATGGCCGCCCTGTTCCTCTGGCTGGTGTGGCTCTTCGGCCAGTCGTCGCTGGCTAACTACCGTAGCGGCGCCGTCGTCATGGGCGCGCGCGAGTGGCCCACCTGGCTTCCTGACCTGGTCGTCGTGATCGGTTCGGCCGCGATCGCGCTCCGGCTTGCCGGCCGGGTCGTCGGCCACTTCGTTTCGCTGCTGACAGGCAAGCCGCTGATCGGGCTGCCGCGCTCGACGATGGAAGGCTGAGCATGCTTGCGGCGCTCGTCTTCCTGCTGCTGCTGGTGCTGCTTGCGGCCGGGGTCCCGGTCGCCTTCGCGCTCGCGCTCGCCGGCGCGGCCGGGCTGCTGCAGACGGGCGGCGTGGGTCTTCTTTCCGGGATACTGTCGACCACTTCGCTGTCGACCGTGAGCTCTTTCGAGCTCACGTCGATTCCGATGTTCATCCTGATGGCGGAATTCGTGATCATCAGCGGCATCGCGGACACGCTGTTTCGCGCTGCCTCCGTCTGGGTGGGTCGCGCGCCCGGCGGACTGGCGATCGCCACTGCCCTTGCCGGTGCAGGCTTCGGCGCCATCTCCGGCTCGAGCACGGCGGCTGCGGCGACGCTCTCGGCGACCTCGATACCGGCCATGCTGCGGCAAGGGTACGAACCCCGGCTCGCCTGCGGCGTGGTCGCGATCTCCGGCACGCTGGCCATGCTGATCCCGCCGTCGATCGCACTGATCCTGTACGGCATCATCGCCGAGGTGAGCGTCGGCAAGCTGCTGATCGGCGGCGTCGTGCCCGGGATCCTGGTGACGCTGACCATCATTCTCACCGTGCTGTTCCTGGTGTGGCGCGATCCTGCCGCCGCGCCGCGCGGCCCGGGCTACAGCCTGCGCGAGAAGATCGTCTCGCTCAAGGTGGTCTGGCCGATGCTGATCCTGCTGCTGGCGGTGACCGGAGTGATCTATACCGGCGTCGCCACCCCCACCGAAGCGGCCGCGCTCGGCGCCTTCGGCGCCTGTGCGATCGCTGCCGCCTTCGGGAGGCTGTGGCGGCGCGAGCTGCTGCGGGCCTGCGTCGACGCGTTGCGCTCGACCGCAATGATCTTCATGATTCTCATTGGCGCTCATATCTTCGGCTACTTCTTCGCGCTGACGGGCGTGACCCAGCAGGTGATCGCGGCGATCGGCGCGGCGGGTATTTCGCCGCTCGCAGTGATCCTGGTGATCCTCGTCATCGTGCTGGTGCTGGGCTGCTTCCTGGACCAGATCGCGATCCTCGTGCTGACGGTGCCGGTGGCGCTGCCGGTGGTGAAGGCGGTGGGCTACGATCCGGTCTGGTTCGGCGTCATCATGATCGTGGCCGGCGAGGTCGGGATGGTGACGCCGCCGGTCGGGCTCAACGCCTTCGTGGTAGCGCGCTACGCCAGACGGCCGCTCGGCGAAGTGTTCCTGGGCTCGTGGCCGCACGTGGTCGCGCACCTGCTCCTGATCGGCCTGCTGGTGGCAATGCCCGAGCTGGTGCTCTGGTTGCCGTCCTTCATGGACTGACGGCATCGGCAGGCTCGCCGACGACGCCCTCCATCAACCCGCTTCCGAACCTCATCGAACCAGGAACCAAAGGAGACACGATGACCCGACCGATCACCCACCTCAAGCATATCGCCGCTGCGCTCGCGCTCGCCCTTCCCTTCGCGGCCTACACGCCCGCAGCCCAGGCGCAGACTCAGTTGCGGGTTGCCGACTCGTTGCCGGCTGGGCACTTCTTCGCGGAACGCGGAATGAAGTTCTGGGTGGAGGAGGTGCGCAAGCTCACCGGCAACGCCATCACGCTGCAGCACTTCCCCGCCGAGCAGCTCGGCAAGGCAAAGGACATGCTGCAGCTGGCGATGTCGGGCGTCTCCGACATGTCCTACGTGGTTCCCTCCTACGTGTCCGACAAGATGCCGTTGATGACGGTATCGGAGCTGCCGGGGCTGGCGAAGACGTCCTGCCAGGGCACCGACGCCTTCCTCAAGCTCGCCCACGGCGGCGTGCTCGAGCAGCGCGAGCTCGAGCCGAACGGCATTGTCATCCTGATCTCCACCATCCTCGAGCCGTACCAGATCTACGCCAACAAGCCGATCGGTTCGCTGGCCGACGTCAGCGGGCTGAAGCTGCGCACCGCCGGCGGCGCGCAGGCGGCGACCATCAAGGCGCTGGGCGGCGTGCCGGTCAACATGGCCGCGCCCGACACTTACGACTCGCTCAGCCGAGGCACCATCGACGGTGTGGTGTTCCCGACGACGAGCCTGCTCGCCTATGACTTGCCCGGACGGCTCAAGACCGGCACGCAGGACGTCAGCTTCGGCACCGTGCTGCTCACCTATTCGATGAGCAGGAAGCGCTTCCAGGCGTTCCCGAAGAACGTGCAGGAAGCGATGCTGGCAGCCGGAAAGAAAGCGTCGCTCAACGTCTGCGAGTTCCTCGATGCCAGCGGCGCCAGCAACCGCGAGAAGATCGAGGCCGCCGGCGTCAAGCATTTCAAGCTCTCGGATGCGGACCAGAAGAAGCTCGCCGAAGCCTCTGCCTCCGCCCGCAACGAATGGGCGGCACAGCTCGAGCGACGGGGTCTGCCCGGCAAGGCGGTGCTGGAGGCATACCTGGATGAGCTCAAGTAGTGCGGTGCCGGCGGCCACCGGGCCGCTGGCCGGGCTTCGCATCATCGACCTGTCGACCGTGCTCGCCGCACCGCTGGCGAGCCAGGTCCTGGCCGACTACGGCGCCGATGTCATCAAGGTCGAGCCGCCCGGCGGCGACGTGTTCCGCCATGCCGGCGCCCGGCGCAGTCCACTGATGGGGCCGGTGTTCATGCATGCGAACCGCAACAAGCGCAGCGTGGTGATCGATGCCCGCGTGCCGCGTGGGCGCGAGACTATCCTGCGGCTGTGCCGCGGGGCCCATGGCTTTCTGCACAACATTCGGCCCTCGGCAATGGCGCGCCTCGGCCTCGCCTACGAGGATGTCGCGCGGGAGAGCCCGGCGATCGTCTACCTCAACCTGGTCGGCTACGGCAGCAAAGGCTGCTACGCCGGCCGGCCCGCCTACGACGACCTCATCCAGGGCTTCGGGGGCCTGGCCGCCACCTTCACCATGAGCGGCGCCGGCGAGCCGCGGTTCGTGCCGATGGTGATCGCCGACCGGCTTGCCGGACTGAGCGCTGCCCATGCGATGCTTGCCGCGCTCGTGCACCAGCAGCGCACCGGCGAGGGCCAGCAGGTGGAGGTGCCGATGTTCGAGTCGCTGGTCCAGATGGTGCTCGGCGACCACCTGGGCGGCCTTTCGTTCGATCCGCCCGCCGGTCCGAAGGGCTATGTCCGCCTCACGACGCCGAATCGCCGCCCCTACCGCACCCGCGACGGCTACATCTGCGTGCTGGTCTACACCGACCGGCAGTGGCAGAAGTTCTTCGAGGCGATCGGCCGACGGGATATCTGGGAATCCGACCCCCGCTTTGCCGACCAGGCCACGCGGGCACAGCACTATGATGATGCCTACGGCATGCTCGCGGATTTCCTCGCCGAGCGAACGACCGCGCAGTGGCTGGAACTCCTGCAGGCCTGCGACCTGCCGGCGGTGCCGGTGAGCGAGATCGAGGACCTCGTCGACGACCCGCACTTGCGCGGCTCGGGCTTCCTGGAGACGGTCGAGCATCCCACCGAAGGCCGCATGCTGCAGATGGGCGTGCCGCAGGCCTTCTCGGTTACCCCCGCCAACGTGTACCGGCATGCGCCGCGGCCGGGCGAGCAGTCGAGCGAAGTGCTCGCGGAGGCAGGCTTCGACGCCGAGGAAATCGAGGCGTTGCTGGCCGCCGGCGTCGTGCGCACGGACGGCTCGCGCGACTCGGGTGGCGACGGCGACCATAACCACAACCCTCCCGGCAAGGAGCCCTGAACATGGCTGGACTGTACTTCGAAGAATTCGACGTGGGCCACGTCTTTCATCACGCGGTGACGCGCACCGTCACCGAAATGGACAATACGCTGTTCTCGGTCATGACCCTGAACATGCAGCCGCTGCACCTCGATGCCCACTTCTCGGAGCAGACCGAGTTCGGCCAGCGGCTGGTCAACAGCCTCTTCACGCTCGGCCTGGTCGTGGGCATCAGCGTCACCGACACCACGCTCGGCACGACCATCGCGAACCTCGGCATGTCCGACATCCGCTTCCCGAAGCCGGTCTTCCACGGCGACACGATCAATGTCGAGACCGAGGTCAAGTCGGTGCGCGCCAGCAAGTCGCGGCCCGAAGCGGGCATCGTCGAATTCGAACACCGCGGCTGGAACCAGCGCAAGGAACTGGTGTGCGTCTGCGTCCGGTCGGCGTTCATGAAGCGGCGACCGCACGGGGCTGGTGCCCCGCCGACGCTGCCTTGACAGTCCGGCGCGACGAAGCGGCGCGCAGCGGGGTGGGACGGGGCATGCTCTGCAGCGGCAGGTGCTCCAGTCGCCGCGGCGCGCGGCGTGACGCCAGGATCAGCCCTGCGCTCGTGCCTTGAAGAGCGCGTCGCCGCTGCCGAGCAGGCCGTTGCCCGCATCGGCCAGCTGCTCCGCGAGTCGGGAATCGAAAGGCTGCACTCGCCGGCACAGCGTGGCGAGTGCTCCGGCTGCCTTGTCGGGGCGGCTGCCGATGCGCCGGATCCGGACCAGGGCGGTCTGCGCCGGGCGCCGCAACGCGTCGGGCAGCGAGGCGTTCTGGAGCAGTTCGCGGATTGCCACGACCGCCCCGCCCAGTCCCAGCACGGCGAGGCTGGCTTCCGACGCCGCGCGGGTGGGCTCGCCGATCGTGTCGGTCCAGTGCACCAGCCGCATCACCCGGTGATGGAGCCGGGCTTCCCACACCCGCCGCTTGAGTGGCGCTTGCGGATCCGCCGCCATCTCCTCGAGCTCGCCGATCATCATCGCCATCAGCGTTTGGCGGCGGCGGCCGGCATCCGTCGGGAACACCAGCTTGAACGCAATGAACGCCAGCAGCGGCCCGGCGACGACGGCCACAGCAGTGGCAAGGGAAGTGGCGACGCTTCCGCCCAGCGGCAAGGCGGGCTGGGACAGCAGCAGCAGGACCATTACGTAGTCGACCGAGCCCGTCATCGTTCGCCGATGCGCGAACGGGAAGATCGAGACCAGGATGAACGGCACCAGCATGACGATAAGCGCCAGCTCACTCGTCGCGTGCGGCCAGACCAGCCAGCGGCACGCAAGCGCCGCGGCGGCACCGACCGCCTGCCACACGAAGACCCGGAACATGATCCATGCCGGATTCTCGAACGTCGAGAACAGCGTGACCATCACCGAGGTGCCGAGCAGCACATAGGCACCCTGTTCCCAGCCGGTGGCGACCCAGACAAGGCCGACCAGCAGCAGCATCCCGGTTGCCCTGGCCATCGCGCGCCAGGCATCGGCCCAGTCCCGGTGCAGGATGATGTGCCGCCTGAGCGCGACTGCGTCGGTCGCGCCGGTGGCGCGGTACCGATTGCGCTGCTCGAGCGCGTCGACGATTCTGGCGATCACGCGCTGAAGGCCGGCCGCATCGCCGGGACCGGATGCCGGGGCGCAATGTGCCAGTGCCTTCCTGAGCGGCGCAAGCGCCATGTCGAGGGATGCGGACGCATCAAGCATCAGGGCCGCTCCGTCAAGGTGACGCGCCAGCGCACGGTCCTGGCGGCCGGTGGCGGAGCCCTTCAACCACAGGATGGCGGCTACCTGCGCCGACAGCACCGCCCGCAGCGAACGCGCCGAATGCCGGGAGCGCAGCGAGCCGGCGGCATGCGTCTCCATCGCATTTTCGATGGCGGCGACTTCGCTCAGCAGCGCGCTGGCTTCCTGGCGGTCGGCTGCGGCCACATGACCGAGCTGGGCAGCGAGATGGTGCAGCACCTGCGCCGATAGCCGGCGAACGCGGTCGGCCAGATCGTCTTCCGCTTGCCCGGACGTGAACAGCAGGCCCACGATGAGCGCCAGCAGCACGCCGAGCAGCACCGTCGCCAGCCGGTCGATGGCCAGCGGGAGAATGTTCGCTGGATCGGGGCTGCTCAGCAGCGCCACCAGCGACGCCGAATAGCCCGCGAGCAGTGTGCCGTACGAAACCAGTCCGTGCAGTACGTTGCCGGCGCCGGCGCAAAGGCCTATCCAGAGGACGAGGCCGATGACCAGCAGGAGATGGTGGTCCCCTGCGGCAACGACCAGCAGCGCGCCGAAGGCGGTGCCGACGGCCGTGCCGAGCGCGCGAAAGAAGCTCTTCTCGATCAGCATGCCGCGCACCGGCTGCGACGCTGCCCACACCGTCATTGCCGACCATTGCGGGTGGTCGAGCCCGAGCAGCCAGGCGAACAGCAATGCGAGGCAGGATGCGAGCGCGGTTCGCAACCCGAACGTCAGTCGCGGAACGTCGAAGCCGCGTCGGGCGAGCCGGAGCGCCGCCCTATCCACCGGCAGGCTCAGGTCGGAACAGGCAACTGCGCCGCCAGGGGCGACTGGACAACCCGGGTGTCACCCCTCGGTGCCGTAGGTGAGGACGCAAAACCTCATGGCGAAATGCTAACGTCTCCTGGAAGTCACAGGTGCGGTTCGCCGCCGGTGCAGGATTGGTACGACGGCTTGGAGTCGCGGTAGCCTCGCGCCATGGATTCCCTGATCGCTGCTTCCGCGCGCGCTCTCGCCGCCGGCGATCCGCTCGGAGCGCTCAATCGGATTGCCCTGCGCGACGACGCACCGGCGCTGGCGCTGCGTGGCATCGCGATGGCGCAGCTCGGCGACTATGCGCGGGCGCGGCAGCTTCTCCGGGCCGCCGCCCAGGCCTTTGGCGTCCACGAGAAGCTGTCCCGCGCCCGCTGCGTCGTCGCCGAAGCGGAGGTGGCGCTCGCCATGCGTGACCTCGGCGGTTCACCCGCTTCGTTGCTCAAGGCGGCCGGCACGCTGGAGGCGCGAGCCGACCGCGCCAACGCGCTGCAGGCGCGGCTGATCGCGGCGCGCCGGCTCGTGCTGCTCGGCCGCATCGACGAGGCCGCGGCCGCAGCGAGCGCAGCGCCAGCT
>Ga0247820_10001837_pt1 | contig 11940 bp, 22 predicted proteins | sample 13C_Glucose_Day1_2_FD_192480 | JGI IMG/M metagenome (GOLD analysis project Ga0247820, IMG submission 192480) | Soil microbial communities from agricultural site in Penn Yan, New York, United States - 13C_Glucose_Day14 | ecosystem: Environmental > Terrestrial > Soil > Agricultural land | place...
GGTCTTTGCTGCGCCCCCGCTCCCCCACCGCAGGTCATTCGCCTCCCATGGGAGACGGATGGGAGTGGATCATGCGTATCTTCCGCACGATTCTGCTAACTTCCGCAAATTCCCGCTAGGTTAAATCTGCATTGCTGCAGGTGAAAGCGCTGCTCTGCAGGTCAGGCACCCACCTTCGGCTGCTGCTGGGTGATGCAGTGGATCGCTCCGGACCCTGTCCGCCTGGGCTCTTGAGCTGGAGCGGAGACCCTCCGATCCCCCTCAATGGGAGACGAGTGGGAGTTAGCGGCCAGCACCTACCAGGCGGCGCCGTCTCCCATCAGGATTGTTCCCTCTCCCACCGGTTCTGCAACACGGTCACGATCTTCCGCTCCATCTCCGGCGTCACGTGCCGGTAGACCCCGCGGACACCCTGGATCACATGCCCGAGACGCTCCTCGATGGCGAGGTCCGCTACGCCGTCCTCCTCGAGGTGCGGCCCATGGGCATGCCGCAGGAGGTGGATGCGCTTCTTCGTGAAGGACTCCACCGCCGGCAGCGCAGGCCGTGCGTAGCGGCCGGTCCGCTCGTCGACGCCGTCACGGACAGGCTTCCAGTAGTAGGTGTTGAAGTCCGTGGTCAGCAGCGGGCCGCCACTCATCGCCGGGAACAGCCACTCCGATTCATGGCTGTCGAGCAGCTGCTGATGCAGTGCTGCGAGAAAGGGCGGGATTACCAGAGTCCTGGCGCTGCCGTACTTCGGAGGAGCGAGGGTCGGCACACCCTTGTCCTCGGGACGGTCCGGATCCATCACGTACTTGTGCTGCCACTCGACGCGGATGACCGGCATCGGGTCCTTGCCGCAGTACCGCGCCAGGGCCCGCTCCCGGGCCTTCGGATCCTTTTCGCACTCCGGCCAGTTCGGGCCGACGAACTCGCGCCGGAGACCGAACATCTCCCCCAGCCGCATGCCCGTGTAAGCCTTCGTCAGCATGAAGACATAGCCGGGGAACCCCCAGACCTGGCGGGCATTCTCTGCCAGCAGATGGAGGTCCGCAGTTGGCACTTCCGTCTTCTCTTCGCGCTCAGGCCGGACGTACCGGCCCCGGCGCTTCTTGTGCTGCGGGACGGGCGTCATGGGAATGAGGGGCGGCCGGTGCGTCACGGCGTCGTCCATGAGCATGCCGAAGAGGATGCGCAGGCTGCGCACGTAGTTCTTCGAGTAGTTGGCGTTCATCCGCTTCATCCACGCCTGGTACCGCAGCGTGGTGATCTCGTTCAGCGGGACCGGGCCCCACTCCGGGATCAGTTGCGCGCGGAGGTACTTCCGGTAGCTGTGGATGCTGGACGGGTCGAGCTCGATGGACTGGATCCACAGGTTGGCCCAGGCCTCGAACGTGAGCCGGCCGTCGGCTTTGGCGACGTGGCGGTGGTTGCGGATGTCGCTCTCGCGGTCGAGGCCATAGTTGTAGGCATCTTCCTCGCCCCACTCGGTGCTCGACTTGCTCTCGTAGAGCTTCTTGCCCGTCTTCGGGTCGACCTTGCCGGTCTCCCACCTGACTCGGCAGCTGTTTCCGCGCCACTCAATCCACGGCATGGGAAGTCCCCTTGTCTACTGCCGCGGCACACCGGCGATGTCCCCTTCGCCGGATGCCACGACGTCTTGCACTAGGCGCTCAGACCGAGAATGCAGCCCTTGCACTGTGTGCAGTCTCCTCCAGCACGCCTCACGACCGCACCCATCGCCTGCCGCTGCTCGGCGTCGTGAGTGATGCCAGGTGGCGCTACACAGATCATCTTCCCATCGGCGGTACCGACCCAGCCCTCGAACTCCTGGCCCAGGTCGGCTATGAGCAGACTCCTGCGCATACCGGTTCCCCCTTCCGGGTGTAGCGGGGAACCCCCAAGGTGCTAACGACTCTGCCACGTTTGTGCCCTGTTGGGACCAGAGCGAACAGAGAAGTCCGATCGAGATTCAACGAATCTCGCAAGTCCGAAAAAGGTCGTACTCCGATCGGGTGAGTTTGAGCTAGATGACACCTCTCTGCCGCAACTCCTCCATGACTTTCTGATTGAGCTTCAGGATGTCGTCGCCGGGCAGATCGCCGCGCGTCGCGATGACCGCGCTGCGAACGGCGTCGCCTACGACTCGCTCGAGCTCCTCAGACGGGATCTGGGTGATGCGCACGTCCGGGTCGGCGTCGGACGGCGCGCTAATGATCGGATCCCCCCCGTCGGCCACCCGCATGCAGGTGCCCGGGGCCCACTCGAGCACTCCCTCGACGTCCGCGTACTTGGTGTCGCGGACCGGTAGCCCCCTCTCCACACGCTTCCACGTGTCCTTGCTGATCCGAGCCGCACGCGCGGCCGGCTCCACGCCCAGCTTCAGCGCAACCCTGCGCGCCGCAACCGCGGCACCGAGGCGTTCCAGGTCTCTACCCATGAGTCCATCTTGGCAGGACCAGCTAGGAGCAGCCAGGAGCAGGGCGAAGAGCGGCTAGAAGTGACTGATGCGCGACAGGCCGTGATCATGGCCCCGCAAGTTACCGCTAGGTTCCGCTAACTTCCGCTAGACAAGAGCCGCTATCTCCGGCTAGCTTCTAGCCATGGAACAACCCCCTCCCACCACTTACCAGGTGAACGGGGCGGAAATCCGCAAGGCCCGCATGGAAGCAGGTCTGGGGACCGAGGAGGCGGCGGAGAGGGCCGGCATAAGCCGGCCGTACCTCAACCACCTCGAGACCGGCTACCGCACCCGCATGAGCCCCGGCAGGTACAAGCGGCTCCGCAACAGCCTCGGCATCGCGGAGAACGACGACCGCCTGCTGCACGAGCCACAACGACGAAAGAAGAGGTGACATGACCACCCGCAAGCCCAACCAGCCCGCTCTCGAGACGTTCTACGACGTCAAGGCAGCGACCGTGCGGCTCGGGATCGCGACGGAAGACCCCCAGGACGAGAGCGGCCAGCGCTGGCTCCGTGACGGCGTCAACCGCGAGCACAACCCGTTCCCGCACCACCGCATGAACCGCAAGCTCATGTTCAGCGAGAGCGACCTGCAGCTGATCGCCGCCATGCACCGCAACGCCCCCACCCGGGCCGGCCGTCCGCGGACCGCCAAGAAGCGGACTCCGAAGCGCACCACGTCGTCGCAGCAGATCTCTGCTCCGGCCCCCCTCGCCGCCTAGAGCGGTATGCGGGCCGCCGCCGGGCTCTCACACACCGGCAGCTGGCCCTAGATCAGCCCCTCACCAAGTCCGAAGAAAGAGGCTTCTCATGCCCCGATTGTCACACGAGCACCCGGCTTCGGTGCCCGTCCCGATGCCTGACCGGGTGGCCGCCATGATCGGCGCCACGATCCCGCTCCACGTCCTGCAGGCCGAGGTCGACGCCGACGCCGCGATCCGCGAGGTGCTCCGGTACCGCCCGCTGAACTGCGACGAAGACCGCCAGGACTTCGAGGACGCCCTCAGCCGGCTGGCCCGCGAGAACAAGATCCTCGGCAAGCACCACCCGCTGATGCTCGTGCGAGGTGCCGCATGAGCGCCCGCGACGAGTACGCAGGTGGCCTGCTGGCAGCCCAGCAGTGGAACGAGCAGCACCCGATCGGCACTCAGGTCGCCGCCTTTCTCGTGTCGCGGGACGAACCTCCGCTGATGACACGCACCATCAGCGTCGCGTGGCCGCTGGTGCACGGCGGTGCGTGCGTTCGAGTCGAGGGCCATGCAAGCGCCCTCCACCTCACCCACGTCGACGCGGCTGAGGGCGGTGCGCGATGACCGTCAACCCGATCGAGCGCCTCGACGTGCCGGCCGATCGGTTGGAGCTGCAGATCACCGAGGCCCGCCGCGCCGAACTGTGCGCCGTCCTCCGCGAGTCGCAGGCCCGCCACGCCGCCCTCGGTAACGAGGACGAGGTCGTCGCGGACGGCGACGCGATCTACCTGCTCCACCACCCCGAACTCTGCTCCAGCGATGACGACTATCCCGGCTGGACCCCCGGAGGGAAGCGATGACCAAGAGCCCTCCCAGACGCGGCATCTGCCCCGTCTGCCTCCGCGAGATGAACCTCCTCAAGGACGGCACTCTTCGTCACCACGGAGGCCCGGTCGGATCCGGCGGCTTCGGCTGGAACCGCGCTTACCGCTGCAAGGGAGCGGGCCAGAAGCCCAAGGTGGCGGCGTCATGACCTTCACCCACGACGGCGTCGTCTTCGACCTGGCCCGTGTCTTCGTCGACGTGATCGGCGTCGAGTGGCGGTGGACCGGGGGCTACTCCGAGGCCGGTGAGCCGCTGCTGCTCGGCTCCGGTGACCGCACGCCGGTCCCGCTGCCGGACGTCTACCACGACCACGGCCCGCTGATCCCGCTGCCGACGAAGCCGGCCCTCACCTTCCTCGCCGACTATGCGGCGTCGCTCCAGGACGGCCACACCGAGTCCTACGAGCAGTGGGCCCGCCGTACCGCGCAGGCCGCCACGTGACCCGCCTCCTGCACCCCGCGGCCCTCGCAGCCGCCACCGCCATCTCCGCCGCGCTCCTCCTGCTGGGGCGCCACCTCTGGGGGACCCGATGAACGACACCAAGCTCAGCATCACCGACCTCGCGACCACGGCCTTCGCGGAGCAGATGGAGTCAGCCGAGCGCCAGGGCGACGAGATGTTCACCCGCCACAGGGACGAGTTCCTCACCTATGCCCGAGGGATGAGCCGCCGGGTGCTCGGCATGGAAGCAGCCGACCAGCTCGACTGGACCTACACCGGCACGATGCACCTGCCGGAGGGCGTCGAGCAGGCCACCGCCTGGATCGACGAGGGGCCGGCCTACCTGCGCTACCGGATCGTCGAAGACCAGACCGCGTTCGAGCTCGTCCAGCCGTGCGGAACCTGCGGCAACGACCAGATCGACACCGTCATCGGCCTGGCAGCCCTCGGCGGACTGCTGGACGTCGCCACCTGGAAGGCCGCGGAGAAGGCGGTCATCGCATGAGCCTGATATCGCTGCCGATCCTCCGCGGTACCGGCCTGCATCGTTCCAAGTCGGCGGCCGAGCTGCGGCGGGACCTCGACACCGCGACCTGCCACATCGTGGGCCTCGCCACCGAGATCGACACCCTCACGGCTGCCAACCAGCTGCTCAAGGCCCAGCTCGACGAGGCCGGCATCGAACTCTCCGGCGCCCGCCTCGACCTCGAGCAGGCCGCAGCCGAGCTCCTCGCGCTCCGGGCATTCAAGGCCAACGTCACCGCGGTCTCCGTCCCGGCCGGGGAGCGGGACATCGACCCCGGCGACCAGCCCACCCAGCCCGTCGACGTCCGACCCCTCTGGGACGCACTCGGCACCTAGACCACCCGCCGGCCGCTGGATGACACCGGCCAACGCCCGGCGGGACAAGACCACCACCCCATAGACGGCGCGTCGAGCCCCCAGCTCCGCGCCAGCCAGCGCCGCCCGACCCCCGCGACAGCGGGCGGCGCTGGCCCCTCACACCCTCAAGGAGCCCGCAATGCCTGTCCGCGTCGGCCGGCTGCAACTCGAACTGCACCGGCAAGCCATCCACCTCACCCGCGAACCCGACCCCAACTGCCCCGACTGCAGCGGAGGCGGCGGCGGGTGGGTGCCCCTCGGCGGAGACGTCGACTGGAACGAGTGCCACTGCCTCGACCAGATCCGCCACTGGACCCTCCGCCTCTGGCCCCGCCGCACCCGCACCTACGAGGAGCCCTTCTAGTGATCGCCATCCAGCCGCCGACCGGGATCCTCCTCGGCGCCTTCACCCCGGGCACGCCGGAGTGGGAGCAGGCCCGCGCCGGCTTGTGCATCACCGCCACCGAGATCGCCGCGGTCGTCGGACTCTCCCCGTGGCAGTCCCGGTTCTCCCTCTGGCACAAGAAGGCCGGCCTCCCCACTCCGCCGTTCCAGACCAATCCGGCCATCGAATGGGGCACCCGCCTCGAAGACGCCGTCGCCCAGAAGTGGATCGACGACCGCGGCGGCTACGGCCTCGAGAAAACCGGCACGTGGATGCACTGCGACCGGAGCTGGCAGCGCGCCACCCCCGACCGGTTCGCCCTCATCGGCGACAGCCGGACCGTGGAACTCCTCGAAGTGAAGACGTCCCCGTTCGGCGACGAGTGGGGCCCGGCCGGCAGCGACACCATCCCCGTCTACTACCGCTGCCAGATCCAGTGGCAGATGGACGTCACCGGCTGCCGCACCACCCACATCGCGCTCCTCGTCTCCGGCCACGACTACCGCGAGTACACCGTCGAGTACGACCAGGCCGACGCCCAGATCCTCCGCGACGCCGCCGAACGCTTCCTCGACGAAGTCCGCAACGGGATCCGGCCGCCGATCGACGGCTCCGACGCCACCTACCAGACCATCCGCGTCCAGCCCCAGGGCCGCGAAGACCGCGACGTTCAGATCCCCCTCGAACTCGCCGCCCGCTACGACGTCATCGGCGACCAGAGGCGCGCCGTCGACAACGAGTTCACCCAGGTCCGCGGCGAAGTCCTCGACCACATCGGCGACGGCTACCGCGCCGTCTGCGGAGACCGCCGCGTCGCCTACCGGACCGTCAACCCGGACGGCACCACCCTCGCCCTCCAGCCCTACAGGAGCACGACGTGAGCAACGACGCAGAGACCATCCTCCGCGCTGCGCGGGACCTGCGGAAGCAGGCTCGCACCCGCGGCAGGGCTGGGGAGCCCGTGGCCGTGAACGCCGAGGTCATCGCGGAGATCGCCCGCTTCATGGAGGAGTGCGGTCGAGATCTTCGCATTGCTGGCCGCTACGGCAGGACCGACTGCCCCGGGGCAGTCGAATCGGCCTTCGACATCGCCCGCATCTACCTCGGAGAAGACCAGTGAGCCACATCGGCAACGAGATCGCCCGACAGCAGACCCAGTCGCCGGCCGCCCTCATCGAGCAGTACAAGCCCGACCTCGCCGTCGTCGCAGCCAGCCACGTGCGAGTCGACACTTTCGCCCGCCTCGCCGTCGGCGTCCTCCGCCAGAACGAGAAGCTGACCGCCGCCGCCCAGAACAACCCCGCCTCACTCATGAGCGCCCTCATGACCGCCGCCCGGCTCGGCCTCGAGCCCGGCACCGAGCAGTTCTACCTCCGCCCCATCAAGCGCAAGGGACAGCTCGAAGTCCAGGGCATCGTCGGCTACCAAGGCATCGTCGAGATGATCTACAACGGCGGCGCGGCCCAGTCCGTCATCGTCGAAGTCGTCCGCGACGACGACCAGTTCATCTGGACCCCCGGAGCCCTCGACGACCGCCGGCCTCCCCGCTGGCCCGGCGCCATGAACCGCCCCTTCCACAAGGTCGACTGGTTCGGCAACCGCGGCGACCTCGTCGGCGCCTACGCCTACGCCGTCATGGAAGGCGGCGCCATCAGCAAGGTCGTCGTCCTCGACCGCACCCACATCGCCCGCGCCAAGGCCAAGTCCGACGGAGCCGACAGCGACTACAGCCCGTGGCGCACCGACGAGGAAGCCATGTGGCTGAAGACCGCAGCCCGCCGCCTCGGCAAGTGGGTGCCCACCTCCGCCGAGAAGCGCAACGGCGTCATCGAACGGCTCGACGCCCCGGCCCTGGCCGCTTCCCCGCTCGCCGACCTCGACCCCGACGAGGACGACGGCCCCATCGACGGCGAACTCGTCGACTGACCTGGCAGCTCGGTGGCCCGCGCCGGAATCGCGGGCCACCACCCCAGAAGGACACCACACCCGGAAGGACACCCGCTATGCCCCGCCGCCTCACCCCGGCCGAGCGACTCGCCTCCGCCGAGAAGGATCTCCTCCTCGACCGCATCGCCGATCAGTCCGAGTGGTCCCAGTTCCTCGTCGAGCAGGCCGTGTTCGTGTACGGCCTCGAGAACGAGACCTTCAGCTGCAACCAGATCCGCGACGTCCTCCCGGAGCTGGGCCACGGCTTCCTCGGAGCCGCCATCAACGCCCTCCGGCAGGGCGGCGTCATCGAGCACACCGGCACCTACGTGCCGTCCACGTCGCCGGCCACGCACGGCCATCCGATCGCAGTCTGGCGGCTGAGCGTCAAGGGCCTGGTCATAGCGGACCAGCGGGCCGCCCGAGCCCGGCAGCGGCGGGCCGCGTGATGGGCGCCATCTCTGCCGCCTGCGCGGTCGTCCTCGCCGCGGCCTGGCTCGCGATTTGGATCCGCGACAACCGGCCCGCGCCGCACCCGACCCGCGACCGGGTCCTCGACGACGTCGCCCGACACCGCGCCGACCGCCTCACCCAGCAGGCCATCGCCGACCGCGACACCTGCCAGGCCATCTGGAACCTCACCGAACTCCCGCAGCAGCGAAAGGAGGAAGACCGATGACCGCAGCACTCCGGCCCCTGCTGGCCACGCGCGCCATCTCCGTCGCCACCCGAATCCCGCTCCCCACCGACCCGACCGATACCGGGGGCATCGACTGGATCGCCATCGAACGCGCCATCACCGGCGACAGCCCCCGACCCCAGCTCACGCCCGAAGAGCGACGCATCGCCGCCCTCCTCCTCGTGCGGGCCGGGTGGACCGAGGTCGCCACCGCGCAGACGGTCGGAGTCGACAAGCGGCAGATCGCCCGCTGGAAGTTCGAGCACGGCATCGGCGGCTCCAGCGCCTGCCGCGAAGAGGACTGCAACGACCTCGTGAAGGCCCGCGGCCTCTGCGACCGGCACTACCGCCAGCAGCAACGGCGCCCGAAGGCAGCACCCCGACCGCCCAGGAAGCCGCGACAGCCAGCCCGCTGCGGAACCCGCGCCGGCTACAAGCGGCACAGCCGCGAGAAGACCCCCTTCTGCCTCGCCTGCCGCGCTGCCAACGCCGAGCACACCCGCGAGATCAAGCGCCGGCGCGCCGAGCAGCAGACCGCCGCCTAGACCACCCACCCACAGCAGCCGGAAAGAAGACCCTCTCCATGGCCCGCATCCGCTCGATCAAGCCGGAGTTCTTCACTTCGCTCACGATCGCCGACCTCGAGCTGTCCACACGCCTCACGTTCATCGGCCTGTGGACCTACGTCGACGACAACGGTGTGGGCCTCGCCGACCCGCGGCTCATCCGGGCCGCGGTCTGGCCCCTCGAAGAAGCTCCGGACATCCTCCAGAGGACTCGCGAAGACCTCCAGAGCCTTCACGCGGCCCGTCTGGTGACCCTCTACGAAGCCTCCGGAAAGGCTCTCCTGGCCGTCTCGAACTGGTCCGAGCACCAGAAAGTCAGCCACCCCCGCAAACCGCGCTATCCCAGGCCGCAAGACGTCCACGAGCAGGACGACGCCCCCTCTGACCAGGACTCTTGCGAACCTCACGAGGGCTCCGGAGCTTCTCCGGAGGACTTCCAGAGCCCTCCGGAGAGCCTCCGCCCTGAGCAGGGAGCAGGGAGCAGGGAGCAGGGAGCAGGGAGCGGACGCGAGTCGGAGCCTTCGGCATCCGACGACGACCCTCCCCGGACCGACGTCGAACGCGTATGCCGACACCTCGCCGACGTCCTGGAAAAGAGCGGCAGCAAGAAGCCAGGCATCAACAAGACGTGGCGCAACGATGTCCGGCTGCTGCTCGACCGCGACGGCGTCACCGTCGACCAGGCCATCGCCGCCATCGACTGGGCCCACGCCGACAGCTTCTGGCAGGCGCACATCCTCAGCCCCGCCAAGCTCCGCGCCAAGTACGAAACCCTCCGCCGCCAGGCAGCCGGCCAGCGCCGGCCGCCCACCGGGCCGAATCGGCCTCACCCCGCCACTGGTGCTGCCGCCCCCGCGCCCACCGCCGAGGACTACCAGAAAGCGAAGCCGTTCTGATGGCCACACCCGAAGACCGCCGGCGCCGCCACGACGCAGAGCAGGCCGCGGCCCGAGCCGAAATCCGCAGCCAAGCCCTCGAGCGCTACCTCGCTCGCCGACCCAAGGCATTCACCGCCGAAGGGGTCGTCCGAAGCGAAGTCCGCGACTGGATCGACGGCTTCCTCGACGGCGCCCTCGCCTCACTGCTGCTGCTCGGCGAGCCCGGCACCGGCAAGACCTGGCACCTGTGGAAGATCGGCGAACTCCTCATCCGCCGCGGCTGGCACCAGCGCTACTACATCGCCAGCGACTACGACTTCAAGCTCGCCGCCGACCGGCCCGTGAACCACGACCGGCTCCGCACCTGGGCGCAGGCCCCGCTCCTCGCGCTCGACGACTTCGGCGCCAGCCAGCTCCAGCCGTGGACGGTCGACGCCATCGCCCAACTGATCGACGCCCGCTGGCAGGACCAGCTCCCCACCCTCATCTCCACGAACCTGCTCAGCCTCGAACCGCTCGGCGCCCGGACCATGTCGCGCTTCGCCGACGGCGGCTCCGTCGCAGTCAAGTTCACCGGAACCGACTACAGGAGGACTGCAGCGTGAACTTCGACTACGACGAGCCGCCCGTCGACGACCGGCCGGGCCCGCCCCCTCCGCCGATCGATGACGCCGCCGAGATGGCCGTCCTCGGCTCGCTGATCCTTTCCTCGCGAGCCGCCGAAGAAATCGTCGAGCGCCTCAAGCCGGCGCACTTCTACCGCCCCGCCCACGAAACGATCTACGCGACCCTCGTCGACCTCCACGCCAAGGGCGAAGCACACGACCCGATCGCCCTCGGCAACCGGCTGGAGAAGGACGGCGAGCTCCGGCGCTGCGGCGACAGAACCTACCTGTTCGACCTCGTCAACGCAGTGCCCTCCGTCGCCAGCGCCGAGGCCCACGCCGAGATCGTCCGCGAGAAGGCCGCACTGCGGCAGGTCCTGGACGCCGCGAACGGCATGACCCGCAGCGTTCACGGCCGCCAGCAGTCGACAGACGAGATCGTCCAGAACGCCTTCGACACCCTCGAGGGACTGGCCGGCCTCACCGACCACGGAGCCGACGACCTCACGATCGGCGTCGACATCATGGACACCGTCGCCGAAGTCGTCGAGATCCGCCAGAACGGCCCCAAGGAAGGCCTCTCGACAGGGTTCGTCGACCTCGACGATCTCACCGGCGGCCTGCAGGGCGGGCAGATCGTCCTCATTGCGGCACGCCCCGCCATGGGCAAGTCCGTCCTCGGCGGCGACTTCGCCCGCAACGCCGCCATCCGCAACAACATCACCACCCTCTTCTTCTCGCTCGAGATGGGCCGCAAGGAACTCGAGAAGCGATTCCTGTCCGCCCAGGCCCGCTACCCGTTGCACTGGATGAAGCACAAGGGGCCGGTCGACGATGGCGCGGTCGCTCGCCTGATCGCCGCGGGGCAGGACATGCAAGCCTCGCCGCTGCACATCGTCGCGGACGCCGGCATCACCCTCGCCAGGATCCGATCCCACTGCCGGCGCGTCCAGCGGCGCGAGGGCCTCGGCCTCGTCGTCATCGACTACCTGCAGCTCATGAGCGGGGAGTCCGTGGGCTCCAGCGACAACCGGCAGCAGGAAGTGTCCCGGATCAGCCGCGGTCTCAAGATGCTCGCCATGGACCTGCAGGTGCCGATCGTGGCCCTGTCGCAGCTGAACCGTGGCCCGGAACAGCGCCAGGACAAGCGGCCGATGCTGTCTGACCTCCGCGAGTCCGGCTCCCTCGAGCAGGACGCCGACGTGGTCATCCTGCTGCACCGGGAGGACGCCTACGAGAAGGAGTCCCCGCGGGCCGGCGAAGCCGACCTGATCGTCGCCAAGCACCGGAACGGGCCGACGGGCACCATCACCGTCGCCTTCCAGGGGCACTACGCCCGCTTCGTCGACATGGCGCAGACGTGACCGCCGACGAAGCCGACATCGCCGCCCTGCGGAAGGAGGGCGACCTGCTCGGCTACATCAAGTCGCTCACCGGCCGGCCCCCGCAGCAGCGCCGGGCCGAGCCCGAGGCCCCCTGCTTCCACATCGCCCGCCCCGGCGCCTGGCCCTGCGGCACTGCCGCCACCGGCCCCTCGCCCGGACCGACCTGCCCGCAA
>Ga0247820_10001840_pt1 | contig 11928 bp, 10 predicted proteins | sample 13C_Glucose_Day1_2_FD_192480 | JGI IMG/M metagenome (GOLD analysis project Ga0247820, IMG submission 192480) | Soil microbial communities from agricultural site in Penn Yan, New York, United States - 13C_Glucose_Day14 | ecosystem: Environmental > Terrestrial > Soil > Agricultural land | place...
GTGCCTGTTCATGCACGTCGAGCTCGCGGAGTACTCGTTCCACCGCCTCCAGGATGGCCTCGTTCAGTTCCCAGGTGACCATGTCGTCGCGGGCCTCTACTAGATGCAGCTCGGTGACCCGCACCCGGGCCTCGCGCAGGGTGTCCAGCGCGGCCACGGTGGCGGCTTCCTCGGCGGCAGTGGATTCCTCGACCTCCGCCCGGACCAGGCCACCGAAGGCGTTCACCGCGGCGGCCAGTTCGAACAGCAGCACCGCGAAGACGGTCCGCAGTTCCTGCACTTCGGCGCCGCTCTCTTCCGGGTGTTCGCGGACACCGTCCTGAATTGAACGGAACATGGTGCGCAGCGCCACCGAGGTGTGTTCTAGGGCATCCAATCCGCTGCGCAGGCTTTCCTCGGTGTGCCGGTGGGTCAGGGCCCTGGCGTTGAGTTTCCGGCTCTGCTCCGCTTGCACGACCGCCCGGTCGATCCGGGCCGCGTGCCGGTTCAGCCGGCGTGCCTCTTCGAGCCAGCCTGATGCCTCCTCGACGGTGATCCCGTCGGACATCTCACCCGCCGCGGTTTCGAGTAGTTTGCCGATTTCTTGGGCGAACTTCTGCACCGCCTTCGCTGCGGTATCGGAACGGATCGCTGGCGGGAACAGCAAATTGACGGCCACCCCGACCGCTGCGCCGATCAGTGTTTCCACGATCCGGTTCGACGCCGGGCCTTCGGCCCCGCCGACGCCGAGCACCAGCATGGCGCTGATCGGCACCTCTACCAGGTGTGGCCCGAGCCGGAGGAGTTGGCCGATCATGATCGAGGCCGCGACCAGGATGCCCAGGCTCCACCAGGTGATGTCCACGAACGAGGAGAACCAGACCGCCAGCATGACACCGGCCACCACACTGACCACCCGTTGCACACCGCTGGTTACGATGTCGAACAGGGTGACCTCGACCACCAGCAGGGCAGTGAGCGCGGCGATCACCGGGACTGTGTCCGGAAGTAGTACCAAGGCCACCACATATGCGGCGACGGTGGCGCCAGTCATCCGCATGGCCCGGAAGAAGGCCGGCCGACCCCGACTACGGGTCCGGTTCACCCCGCGGCGTACCCAGTTTTTGACAGGTCCCACCGCCTTCATCACAATTTCCGGGGCCCAGCCACCGGCACGTTCCAACGACTTCACCGTCGACCCTCCTCCCCATTCGAATACGTCGAGAACCCGCGTCGACAAACTCCACAGCGTTTCTAAGGGCGTAGAACATCGCGAGCGGGGCTACCCGTGAGTTCGTTTTTAGAAGGAGCCGTCACCATTCCCACGTTTCCGAGTTTTACGCCGACACCACGCTCCCCCGGCAGAAATGACCGCGCCACGCGTTGGGGTCCCGGCTGAAATGTTCAGAACCACGCCGACCACCGGCACCGGAACGCTGCGACCTTGACCATTCCCGGGGCCGTTCGCCTCGAGGTGATGCGCGGCGTCGATGGACCGCATCGGCTGGAAAACGGGAAAGGTCAGGCGCCGAATACCTCAATTGATCCCAGGCCCGCGAATTCGAAGGTCACTCCGGCACCAGCGACTACCGGGACCGGTGCGGTGACTCCACCTGAGAAGATGAGTTGGCCAGCCTTCAGGGTTTTGCCTTCGATGGCGAGCTGGTTGGCCAGCCAGGCGACCGATGCCGCGGGGTGCCCCATGACTGCGGCGCCGGTCGCGGTCATCGCGACATCGCCGCCGACCAGGACGTTGCAACCAAGCAGGCGGAGATCACCCAGGTCGTCGGGTCGACGGGCGATCGGGCCGAGGTAGAACGCCCCGGCGCTGGCATTGTCCGAGACCACATCGGAAAGGGTGAATTTAAAGCTTTCGTAGCGGGAGTCGAGTACATCGACGGCACCGAAGACTACTTCGGTGGCAGCGAGCACGGAGATGACCGTCGCCGGGGGTGCGACGTCGCGGGCGAGCAGGAAAGCGATCTCCGACTCGACCCGCGGGTGAATGAAACGGTCGAGACGGATCGGTTCCCCGTAGGAGGAGATCATGCCGCTGGTCACCCGACCGTACAACGGGGCGTCAAGGCCCATCGCCTGCTGCTTGTTCTTACTTGTCAACCCAAGTTTGTACCCGACGAACGTTTCGCCCGCCCTGGTTTTCGAGTTTACAAAGAGGCGTTGCGCCTCGTACGCGGTGGCGACATCGATATCTGGGTGTTCATCGCTGAACTGGGCAATGCCCGTCCGGTTCCGTTCTGCGGCGATGAGTATGTCAGCGATTTCCTGTGCGGTGAGCATTTTCAAGTTCCTTCGAGTTAAGGGGCTGGCCTAGACGGGCCCAGGCGTCTGTGTCAGGCGTCGGCGGTCATGAGACAGGCGTCGCCCGCTAGTCCGTTCCTTCTTCCGGTTGACGGGCCGCTGCCTCAACCGAGTAGGCGGCCCAGTCTATTTCCCCGTCTTCTCCACGGAAGTCTTCGACGTCTGGAGGTGCCGGATCTGGATTCGGCTCTTGTGTCATTGGTGGATCTCCCTGTTCATTCATGTGGTCCCCGCCTTGAAGTTGCGGCGACGTCTTCGTGAGATGCACTCGATGCCGCCCACCGCCGGCGAGCGGCTGATGTCCTGACCCGTCGGTCAGGGGCTTTCATTCGTTCTGTGGGAAGCCGAGGTTGAGTCCGCCGTGACTGGGGTCGAGCCAACGGGTGGTGATGACCTTGTTGCGAGTGTAGAAGCTGAAACCCTCGGTACCGTGCGCGTGCGTATCGCCGAACAGCGACGCCTTCCACCCACCGAAGGAGTAGTAGCCGACCGGAACCGGGACAGGGACGTTGATGCCGACCATGCCGACCTCGACCTCGTTCTGGTACCTGCGGGCGGCGCCGCCGTCATTGGTGAAGATCGCGGTGCCGTTGCCGTAGGGGTTGCTGTTGACCAGGGTCAACGCGTCGTCATAGGAATCGACCCGCAGCACCGACAGCACCGGACCGAAGATCTCGTCGGTGTAGATCGACATGTCCGTCGTGACCTTGTCGAAAAGTGTTGGACCGAGCCAGAACCCGCCGGGTTCACCATCAACGACCGGGTTCCGCCCGTCCACTACCAGTTCGGCGCCGGCCTCGACACCGGCATCGACGTAACCCTGCACCTTGTCTCGGTGCACCCCGGTGACCAGTGGCCCCATGTCGCAGCCCCGGCGGCCGTCACCGGTCCGCAGGGTGGCGATCCGGTCCGAGATCTTCCCGATCAACTCATCGGCGATGACGTCCACCGCGATCAGCGCGCTGATCGCCATGCACCGCTCACCGGCGGAACCGAACCCGGCATTCACCGCCGCGTCGGCGGCCAGGTCCAGGTCGGCGTCCGGCAGCACCACCATGTGGTTCTTCGCCCCGCCCAGGGCCTGCACGCGTTTGCCGTTGCGGGTGCCGGTCTCGTACACATACCGGGCGATCGGGGTGGACCCGACGAACGAGATCGCCTTCACCCGCGGGTCTTCCAGCAGCGCATCGACCGCGACCTTGTCACCGTGCAGGACGTTGAACACCCCGTCCGGTAGACCCGCTTCCTTCCACAGTGCACCGAGCCAGTTGGCCGTCGACGGGTCCTTCTCACTCGGCTTGAGGATGACGCAGTTCCCCGCCGCGATCGCGATCGGGAAGAACCACATCGGCACCATGGCCGGGAAATTGAATGGCGAGATGACCCCGACGACGCCGAGCGGTTGCCGCAGCGAGGACACGTCGACCTTGGTCGATGCGTTCTCGGTCAGGCTGCCCTTGAGCAGGTGCGCGAGCCCGCAGGCGAACTCGACGACCTCCTGGCCCCGGGTGACTTCACCCAGGGCGTCGGAGAGCACCTTGCCGTGCTCGCTGGTGATGATCTCGGCGGCCTCGTGCTTGCGTTCGTTCAGCAACTCACGGAACCGGAACAGGATCTGCGTCCGACGGGCCAGGGACATGTCCCGCCACGCCGGCCACGCCGCGGCCGCGGAGGTGATCACCAGGTCGGCGTCCTCAGGGGATGCCAAAACCAACCGCTTCGTGACCCGACCGGTCGCCGGGTCGAACACATCCGACGTCCGGGTGCTTTCCCCAGCGAACGGAGCACCGCCCATCCAATGCGGGACCGTGCTGATTTTCACCGGCCCGGCCGTGCTACCCGCACTCGGCATCGCTTCTGGGTCGGTAATCGTTGTCATGATCGGGCTCCTCAATTGTGGGTACCGCGTAGGTCCCTTTCCGCAGGGTCCTCGTAGCGTGATCGCCACCGAAGCGGGCGAAGGTGGAAATCTCGGCGATGGAGACTGCATCCTCGACCGCACAGGTTCGGGATTGTGCCGTCGATCCGACGATCGCTACGACGCCGCCGGCAAGTTCGCGGGACAGACTTCGGGTGGCGATCAACAGGGGAGACATGATGCGCTGCAGGTCGTCATCGAGATCGGCGGCGGCGATCTCGATCGCAGCGATCACGTGCCCGCCGGGACCGAAGACAGGCATCGCGACACCGTAGATGTCGGCTTCGAATTCGCGGCGGCTGACCGCGATCCGGGTCAGCCGGGTCACCGCGAGTGCGTGCCGCAACCGGGGCGGTGAGGTGATGGTGTGCTCGGTGTAGGAGCGCAGCCGTTGGCAGATGACCCGTTCCACCTGATTTGGGGACGAGAATGCCAGCAGCGCACGTCCCACCGCCGTCGGCGGCGCCGGGAGGAACGCCCGGGGGGTGAAGGAGGTGGCTGCCTCAGCGCCGGGGCGCATCTCGATGTACCCGACGTCCAGGTCTCGCCACACCCCCAGCCGGGCGCGGCATTTGGTGATCTCGACGAGGTCCTCCAGAATGCACGGTGCCCGCTCGGTCAGGCTCGGTGGAACAGCGCCGACCGCGCCGATGGTCCGCAGCGCGAGACCCGGTCGCCACATGCCGTCCGGCTTCCGTTCCAGGAGTCGAAGTCTGGCGAGTTCGGCGGTCAACCGGTGGGCGGTTGAGATCGGCAGCCGAGTGAGTCTTGCGATCTCGCTCAGTGACAGTTCGCCGCCCTGGGTGAAGGTCAGCAGAATGGAGCTGATCTTGTGGGCCACCGTCCGGCCCGCCTCATAACTGTTGCCGGCCAACACGACCACCACCCTTCGAAGACCCTTTGTACCAACGGACTGGAACAGCTGCCTTAGTTAGGCGGTTGATGACTCGCCCAGTGATGCTTGGTATTCGGCCTTGATTTTGTCCCCGGGTGGGTAGTTCCCGGCCAGGGGTTCACCCGCGGCGATCTTAGTGGCCACAAATGCTTCGAGTTGTTCCTGCTCGAGGGATGGGTCGGCGATTTCGCCGGCGATAGCTCTAGGTACGACCAAGACACCGTCGCGGTCGGCGACGATCACGTCACCGGGGTAGACGGCGACGCCGGCGCAGCCGATCGGTACCTGCAGGTCCGCGACGTGGTGCCACGCGGCCCTGGTGGTGATCGTGACCGCAGCCGCGTAGGTTGGAAACGGTAACTGGGACAGCACATGACCGTCGCGGAGGCCGCCGTCGGTGACAACTCCTGCTACCCCGCGTTTCCAGGCCCGGGTCATCAACATGTCCCCACCGGAGGCTGCCCGGGTATCCCCGTAGCTATCGACAATGAGGGCATGACCGGGTGGGACACTCTCGAACGCGTCCCACTGCAACGTGTTCCCGGAGCGGTACGGGTCCAGGGTGTTCACGTCCTCCCTCGCCGGGATAAACCGCATCGTGAACGCCTCGGCGACGAACCCGTCCGCGACGGTGCTAAACGGACGCACCCCCAGCATCTGCGGTTGCCGGAAGCCCCGTTTGTACAGCTGGGTGGCGATGGTGGAGGTGCTGACCTGGCGGAGTTTCTCGAGAGTCCCGTCGGGCAGGGGTTCGAGTTCCGGTGTCGTGGTCATATCTAGCGTTTCCAATCACTGCGATGGTCGGGTCGACCGAAATCGATCGGGGGTCGGGACTTTCCAAAAATTCAGAGGAACGGTCGGCCAGGGATGAGTTGCGCGCCGTGTTTGGCATCCCACTCCGATTGCACCCGGTCCAGCACCCGCATCGCGGGCAGGACCGACCAGCCGGGAACCCAGGGTTCGCGGCCCACGCTGATGGCCCGCACGAAATCAGGTGCGATGAGTTCGGCGTTCTCCTTCTCCGAAGCGATGTCCTGCTTGCCTTTTGACGTGTGCAGCGTGGAGCGGCGTTCGTTGACCCGGTAGGAGTCCCGGTCGGTGATGGCCAGGGTGTCGTAGATGTATTCCCCGGAGTAGTAGGAGCCGGTGGTGACAATGGTTTGGTTGTCTTGGGTTTCGATGATCAACGCCAGTTCCATCGGGATCCCGGTGCGTGGTTCGATCGGTGAGTAGGCGCTGGTGATGTTCCGAATGCGCTGGTCGGCGGTGGCCATGTCCCCACCGGAGACCATCCATAACCCGAAATCGACCAGGTGGGTGGTGTGGTGCCAGAGCAGGTTGTCGGTCCAGCTGCGTTGCAGACCGGTGGCCCCGACATTGTCCAGCCGGCGGATGAAGAACCGACCCTGCACATGGCTGACCCGCTCTTCACCGCGGTGCACCCGCTCAATGATCGGGAGGCGTTCCTCCCGGAACCGCATCGGGTGCACGACCCCCAGGGTCAGACCCTTCTCCTTCGCCGTGGCGACAACCTTTTCCGCGCCTTCGAGGTTCATCGCGATCGGGATCTCGACCAGGGTGTGTTTGCCGTGTTCCAGCGAGGCCAGGGCCATCTCGGCGTGCGTCTCGCTCGGTCCGGCGATGATCACCACATCAACCTCGGGATCGTCCAAGGCCTCACCCAGGTCGGTCGTCCACTTCTTGTACCCGTACGTAATCGCGAACGTCTCCGTGGACGGTGGTTTCCGACCCACCGTCGGCTCCGGCTCCGCGGCACCCGCCGGAGGTTGGGGGCGGCCGACCACGGTGTGCAGCTGCGCCTCGTCCACCCGTTGCAATGCCTCGGAATGCCAGACACCCATCATTCCGTGACCGACCATACAAATGTTCAACATCAGAAAGTCCTCCTGAGTAGGGCTGTGCCGTCAACCGCGGAAACGACTGATCGGCACACCCGGCACGTCGACACGAATCGAAAAGATGCCACCCGACAACGGTTTCGCGGCCAGAACCTCCGCAGGAAGGTCATGGCGGAGGGAGGTGACGAAGATGGTTTTCAGGTCCGGCCCACCGAAACACGGGGCGGTCGGGTTCGAACACGGCAACGGAATACTTCTGACCAGCTCGCCTTGCGGGCTCCATTTGTTCAACACACCCGCGGAAATTCCCGCGCTCCAATAAAACCCGTCCTCGTCGACCGCGGCGCCGTCCGGCCGTCCGATCTGCTCGGTCGGCTCGGCCACCAAACGCCGGTTCCCGATACCACCGGTCTCCGGGTCGTAGTTGTAGGCCCAAATGATCGGGCCCTTGCTGTCGGAGTGATACATGGTGCGACCGTCCGCGGTCCACGCCAACCCGTTGGACACGATCAGGTCATCGACCATCCGGTGCAGACTCCCGTCGGGGTCCAGCCGGTACAAAGCGGCGATCGACCGGGACAGGGATTCCTCGTCCATGGTGCCGGCCCAGAACCGGCCGTCCGGTGACACCTTCCCGTCGTTGAACCGGGTACCCGGAACGTGCTCCGGTCCGGTCAGGAAGGTCACCTCGCCGGTGTCGAAGTCCAGCAGGTGGAACCCGTCGACCAGGGCGACAACAGCCCCACCCGTCTCCCGCAAGGCGAACGACCCGACCCGGGACGGCAACTGCCAGGTCCGGTTCTCCCCGGTCGCCGGGTCGAGCCGGTGCATCGCAGGTGCCCGGATGTCGATCCAGTACAGCACCTGCTCCGGAACCGACCACACCGGGCACTCACCGAGTTCGGCCCGCGCATCCAACACACAGGCCACCTCGGTATCGGTGTCCAACTCGATCGGGTCCGGTGCCTGCGTGATCACCGTTCAGGCCTTCAGCTCGGTCTTGACCTTTTCCAGCATCCGCCGGTGGATGTCGTCGGCGGTCTCTTCCCACCCGAACACGCAGACCGTGGCCAGGCCGTCGAAGTTGCTGTCTCGCAGGGTGGTGAAGAATTCGTCCCAGTTGACGTCGCCGTTGCCGATCTCGTTGTGTTGATGCACGCGGGCGTCGACACCGGGTGGGTTGATGATGTATCGGTTGCCGACATTGGCCTTGTGGTTGAAGCAGTCTGCGATGTGCAGGTGCTGCAACCCACCGCCGGCTACGCCCATCATGCGGCGCAGATCACCGGCGCCGTCCGACAAGTGGAAGGCGTGCGGTGCGCAGAACACGTAGTTCACCCACGGCAGGTTGAGCCCGCGGATGATGCCGATCGCCTCGTCGTTGGTTTCCACGAAGTCGTACGGGTGCGCCTCGAGATTAAGCCCGATGCCGTACTTCTCGAACACCGCTGCCAGTTCCTGCATCGACAGGTAGAACGCGTGCTCGGACCGCACCGGGTCGTTCGGATTCCCGGACAGCTCAGAGTTCACGATCGGGCATTCCAGTTCGGCGGCGATCTCTAGGAGTCGCCGCCAGTTCCGGACCTGAGCCTGCCGTTCCTGCTCATCCGAGGACGCCCAGTTGAACACCGGGACCAGGGTTTCGATCTTCACCCCGGTCTCCTTGCAGGCCTTCTTCACCTCGGCGATCTCCGCAGCATCAGCCTTGGGGTATCTGTGCCAGAAGAAGAAGTCCGCCCGTGGCGACAGCTCGAGGTATTCGTAGCCGAGTTCCGCGGCCTTCCGCACCTCATCGGCCACCGACAGGTCCGCGTGATACATCGCCGGATCCAACGCGATCTTCACCATCGTGAGCGCCCCTAGACCTTGCCGTTGACCAGCGCGGCGGTTTCAGTGCGGTAGAGCTCCGGCTGTTCCCGCATCGACACGGTGGCCCGGGCACCGGTGCGCAGGGCCTCGATACCGGCGTCGGTGACCACGGTGGCGGCGTAACCGTCCCACGAGCTGGGTCCGGTGGAGCGGCCGTCGGCGACGGCGTTGAGCCATTCCTGGAATTCGATGTCGTAGGCCCGGATGAAGCGCTCCCGCCAATCGGCCGGCACCCGACCCGCGTACTGCCCTTCGCGTTTGACGATGATCCGGCTGCTCTCGGCGAGCTCGATGGTGCCGGTCTCACCGAGGATCTCACCCCGGATGTCGTACCCGTAGGCGATATTCACGGCGGCCTCGATGTTCACCAGGGCGCCATTGGCCATCTCCAGGACCAGGATCAACGGGTCCTGCAACTGGGACGCGGCCAGGCTGCTCCGGCGTGGGTTGTGCAACTGAGCGGCGACAACCTCGGAGTCCAGAAGCCAACGGGAAGTGTCGATGTCGTGGACGCAGGTATCAACAATCACACCCTCCGTGGTCACACTGTCCGGAACAGCCGGATTGCGGTGCGCCGAATGGAACGCCAGCGGGGCGCCGATGTCACCGCGGTCGAGGGTTTCCTTCATCGCCCGATAGCCGTCGTCATACCGGCGCATGAACCCGACCATCACCAAACGTCGACCAGCCGCCACCTCGGCGTCCAGGATTCGTTCACAGGCTTCTTTGGTGGTCGCGAGTGGCTTTTCGCAGAAGACCTGCTTACCTGCGGCGATCCCAGCGAGCACGTACTCCTCGTGTGTGCCACCCCAGGACGCGATGACAACCGCGTCGACATCATCGGAATTGATCAGATCCTGACCGCTTTGATACAGCTTCGCTCCGGGGATCTTGTCCACGACGCCCCGCGCTCGGTCCAGATCCACGTCCGTCACCCCGGAGACCCGGGCCCCCGACAACACCGTGGTCAACCGCCGAATATGGTCCTGCCCGATCATTCCGACGCCAATGACGCCAACGTTCACAGTCACCTGAAAAGCCTTCCGTTACGAGGGTGGGAGATTGCTACTGCCGAGCGGGAATGTCAGTAGGGCCAGCGACGGATCGGCCCCAGGCCCTGGCCGACGAAATATCCGGCGGCTCTGGCCTGGATGGCCAGCGGCAGATGCGACTCGATCGGGTACAGATCCTGCTCGATCACGGTGAAGATGTCCCGATCCAGGCCGGCCAGCGCGTCCAGGAGAGCCGGAATCTTCGGCTCTCCGTACGGCGGTTCAACCATGATGCCCAACGGCACCGCTTCGGCGAGGGAAAGCTTCTCCCGGCGAACACGTTCCCGGACCTCGGGGTCGACCAGTTTGAAGTGCACGTAGGTGACGCGTTCCGGCGCCTGCTCAATGATCTGCAGGTTGTCCCCGTCGCAGTAGGCGATGTGCCCGGTGTCCAGGCACAGGTTCACGAACTGCGGATCGGTGTCCTTCATGAACTCCAAGATCCGGTCCTGGGTATCGACATGGGTGTCGGCGTGCGGGTGGAACACCAGCTTCACGCCGTATTCCTCGAAGATCACCCGACCGAGTTCGTTCGTTCCGGAAACGAGGTTGGACCACTGTTCCGGGTCCATCTCGGCGGACTCGAGCAACTTCCCGGTGTGCATGTCCGTGTATTGCTCCGGCAGGTGGATCAGGTACTCCGCGCCGACCTCCTTGAGCAGTTTCGCCTCCTGGCCGAACTCCTTGATCGCCTTGTCCAGTGCCTCCTTGCCCTTGTGCAGCCCGGCGAAAACCGTTCCGCCGCTGACCTTCAGGCCACGCTGATCCAGTTCGTCGCGCAGCTGGCTCGGGTCCTGCGGGAGGAATCCCTGGGGTCCGAGTTCGGTCCACACATAGCCAGCGTTCGCGACATCATCGAGGTACTGCTTCCAGCCGACCTGGTTGTCGTCCTTGGCGAACCACACTCCCCAGGAATCAGGGGCCGTCCCGAGCGTCAGCCGGGACAGATCACGGGTAGGGGTGCTCATGATGTGGTCTCCTCAGTCGCGGGGGTCAGGAACGGGTGTTGGGTCGCCTTGCGCGATTCATAGGTTTTGTAGGCCTGTTGGGTGCTGTCCAGCTGGGAGACATCGGAAACCGGCACGTCCCACCAGGACTCCGACGAGGGGACGGGTGCGAGCGGGTCGGTTTCGATGTGCACCACGGTGGTTCTGGTGGCTGCCCGGGCTTGGTCCAGGGCTTTACGGAACTCGGTGATGCCGTTCACCCGGATGACGTCCGCACCCAGGGATTCGGCGTTGGTGGCCAGGTCGATCGGGAGTTTGTCTCCGTCGAGCAGCCCGGTGTCGTCGTTGCGGAACCGGTACCAGGTGCCGAACCGTTGCGACCCCAGGGATTCCGACAGCGACCCGATCGAGGAGTACCCATGGTTCTGGATGATGACCACGATCAGTTTGATGTTCTCCGACACCGCGGTCGCGATTTCCTGCGCCATCATCAAATACGACCCGTCACCGACCAGGGAATACACCTCCCGTTCCGGTGCGGCCATCTTGATCCCCAGGGCGCCGGCGATCTCATACCCCATGCAGGAGAACGCGTACTCCACGTGGTACTGCTTCGGATCCTCAGCGCGCCAAAGCATCTGCAGATCACCCGGCATCGACCCGGCAGCCTGCACGATCGTCGCGTCCGGACCCACTGTCTCGTTCAACGCGCCCAGCACCTCGGTCTGCGCCGGCAACGGCCCATGGTCGAGGTGATACGCCTCGTCGACAACCTTGTTCCACCGGTCCAGGTGCTCCCGGTGCGATTTGGTGTACGCCTCGTCGACCCGGTAACCGTCCAATGCGTCAGTCAGCGCGTTGAGCCCTTCCCGGGCGTCGGCGACCAGCATCACTCCGGAATGTTTGGCCGCGTCCAGGGGCGTCACATTGAGGTTCACGAAACGCACGTCGGGGTTTTGGAACGCGGTGCGGGACGCGGTGGTGAAATCGGAGTACCGGGTGCCGACCCCGATGATCAGGTCGGCGTCCCTCGCGAGGGCGTTCGCGACCGGTGAGCCGGTGGAGCCGACCCCGCCGACGGCCTGCGGGT
>Ga0247820_10001845_pt1 | contig 11915 bp, 12 predicted proteins | sample 13C_Glucose_Day1_2_FD_192480 | JGI IMG/M metagenome (GOLD analysis project Ga0247820, IMG submission 192480) | Soil microbial communities from agricultural site in Penn Yan, New York, United States - 13C_Glucose_Day14 | ecosystem: Environmental > Terrestrial > Soil > Agricultural land | place...
CGCCGCGGCCACCCGCACCCGCTCGCCGTGCGGGCGACCGAGGGGACGCAGGGGGGCGGGGTGCGCAGCGCGCTGTACGTGTTCCACCGGGGGATGATCGAGCGGTCGCTGGAGCGGTACGGGGCGGCTCGGCGGCATCTGGAGGAGGCGCTGCGGATCAACCCGTACTTCTCGCCGGTGCGGGTGCCGCAGGCGAAGGCCGCGCTGGCCCGCCTGGGTGAGCCGTCTGTCCAGGCGGGGCCCTCGTCGTCCTGACAGGGTTTTACAGGTTGCCGCGCTTTTCCTGTTCGCGCTCGATGGCCTCGAAGAGGGCCTTGAAGTTGCCCTTGCCGAAGCCCATCGAGCCGTGGCGTTCGATGAGTTCGAAGAAGACCGTCGGACGGTCCTGGACCGGCTTGGTGAAGATCTGCAGCAGGTAGCCGTCCTCGTCCCGGTCGACGAGGATCTTCAGCTCGCGCAGGATCTCGACCGGCACCCGGGTCTCGCCCGCCCACTCGCCGAGCGTGTCGTAGTACGAGTCGGGCGTGTCCAGGAACTGCACGCCGGACGCGCGCATCTGGCGGACCGTGCGCACGATGTCGTTGGTGTTCAGCGCGATGTGCTGGACGCCCGCGCCGCCGTAGAACTCCAGGTACTCGTCGATCTGGGACTTCTTCTTGGCGATGGCGGGCTCGTTGATCGGGAACTTCACCTTGAGCGTGCCGTCGGCCACCACCTTCGACATCAGCGCGCTGTACTCGGTCGCGATGTCGTCGCCCACGAACTCCTTCATGTTCGTGAAGCCCATGACCTTGTTGTAGAACTCCACCCACTCGTTCATCCGGCCGAGCTCGACGTTGCCGACGCAGTGGTCGATGGCCTGGAAGGAGCGCTGCGCCGCGGGCTCGACGATCGGGTCGGCGGCGACGTAGCCGGGCAGGTAGGGGCCGTCGTAGCCGCCGCGCTCGACCAGGGTGTGGCGGGTCTTGCCGTAGGTGGCGATCGCGGCGAGGACGACGGTGCCGTGCTCGTCCTTCACCTCGTACGGCTCGGCGACCGGGCGGGCGCCGTGCTCGACGGCGTAGGCGTACGCGGCGCGGGCGTCCGGGACCTCGATGGCGAGGTCGACGACGCCGTCGCCGTGCTCCGCCACGTGGCCGGCGAGGAAGGCGCCCCACTCCGTGGACTGCTTGATCACCGAGGTGAGCACGAAGCGGGCGGAGCCGCTCTCCAGGACGTAGCTCGCGGTCTCGCGGCTGCCGTTCTCCGGTCCGGAGTAGGCGACCAGCTTCATGCCGAAGGCGGTGGAGTAGTAGTGCGCCGCCTGCTTGGCGTTGCCCACGGCGAAGACGACCGCGTCCATTCCCTTGACCGGGAAGGGATCGGCCTGCCGGGCGGTCACGTCGGGAGTGTGGTGAGTGGTCTGCGTCATAGGGGCAGCGTGGGCCAGCTTCGCAAGGTGCGCAATACTTTGCCTTTTCACTGGGCAATATGTTCAGCCGTACGCGCCCTTCAAGGGGCTTTCTGTACAGGATGACCATCGGGGAGGCCGGTATGGCGATCGATCATCTGGACGGGCGGATCATCCTGCTGCTGGCGCGGGAGCCGCGGATCGGGGTGCTGGAGATGTCCCGGCGGCTGGGGGTGGCGCGGGGCACCGTGCAGGCCCGGCTGGACCGCCTTCAGTCGAACGGAGTCATCCGCGGATTCGGTCCCCAGGTGGATCCGGCGGCCCTCGGCTACCCGGTCACGGCGTTCGCCACGCTGCAGATCCGGCAGGGTCAAGGAGCCGACGTACGGGCCCACTTGGCAACCGTGCCGGAGGTGCTGGAGCTGCACACCACCACCGGTACCGGGGACATGATGTGCCGCCTCGTGGCGCGCTCCAACGCCGATCTCCAGCGGGTGATCGACCGCGTCGTCGGTTTTGATGGCATCGTCCGGGCCTCCACGGCGATCGTCATGGAGAACCCCGTTCCGCTGCGGATCATCCCGCTGGTGGAGCAGGCCGCGCTCGGGGAGTGAATCGACCTGGCCGAGCTGGGGTGAGCGGACGTGAACTTCTGGGAGTACCTGCAGAGCCGGCACCAGCAAATCCTCACCGACGCGTACCAGCACGCCAGCGTCGTCTTCCAGTGCATGGTGGTGGCGACCCTGCTCGGTGTGCTGATCGGGGTGGTCACCTACCGCAGCGAGTGGGCGGGCAACCTCGCCACGACCACCACCGCGGCCCTGCTGACCATCCCCTCGCTGGCCATGATCGGTCTGCTGATCCCGCTCGTGGGGCTCGGGGTGCCGCCGACGGTGATCGCCCTGACGCTGTACGGGCTGCTGCCGATCGTGCGGAACTCGATCGTGGGTCTGCGCGGGGTCGACCCCTCGCTGGTGGACGCGGCCAAGGGGATCGGGATGTCGCGCTCGGCCCGGCTGGCGCGGGTGGAGCTGCCGCTGGCCTGGCCGCCGATCCTGACCGGGATCCGGGTCTCCACGCAGATGCTGATGGGCATCGCCGCCATCGCCGCGTACGCCTCCGGGCCCGGCCTCGGCAACCTGATCTTCCGCGGGATCGCCTCCCTGGGCAGCAAGAACGCGCTGAACCAGGTCCTCGCGGGCACGCTCGGGATCATCATCCTCGCCCTGCTGTTCGACGCCGCGTACGTGCTGATCGGACGGCTGACCATCCCCGGGGGGATCCGTGCCTGATGCGTCCGCGTCCGCGCCGTCCGCGCCCGGCCCCTCCGCGCCCGGCCCGGAGACATCCGGGGGCGACTCCCCGTCGGTCGGGGCGACCATCGAGCTGGAGGGCCTCACCAAGCAGTACCCCGGCAGCGCGCTGCCGGCCGTCGACAACGTCACGATGGACTTCAAGGAGGGCGAGACGGTGATCCTCGTCGGCCCGTCCGGCTGCGGGAAGTCCACCCTCCTGAAGATGATCAACCGGCTGATCGAGCCGACGGCCGGCCGGATCCGGATCGGCGGCGAGGACGTCACCGACATGGACCCGGTGCGGCTGCGCCGCAAGATCGGGTACGCGATCCAGGCCAGCGGGCTGTTCCCGCACATGACGGTGGCGCAGAACATCGCGCTGGTGCCGAAGATGCTGCGCTGGCCCTCGGCCCGGGTGCGGGCCCGGGTGGAGGAGATGCTGGACCTGGTCGGACTGGACCCCGGCGAGTTCCACGGCCGCTACCCGCGCCAGCTGTCCGGCGGCCAGCAGCAGCGGGTGGGGGTGGCGCGGGCCCTGGCGGCGGATCCGCCGGTGCTGCTGATGGACGAGCCGTTCGGGGCGGTCGACCCGATCACCCGGGACCACCTCCAGGACGAGCTGATCCGGCTCCAGCGGGAGCTGCACAAGACGATCGTCTTCGTCACCCACGACTTCGACGAGGCGATCAAGCTGGGCGACCGGATCGCGGTGCTGCGCGAACGCTCCCACATCGCCCAGTTCGACACCCCGGAGGCGATCCTCACCAACCCCTCCGACGACTTCGTGTCCGGGTTCGTGGGCGCCGGGGCGGCGCTGAAGCGGCTCAACCTCAGCCGGGTCCGGGACGTGGAGATCACCGAGTACCCCACGGTGAACGTCGACGACCCGCTGCAGGACATCTTCGACCGGCTCCGCAGCGGCGGCACCAACGAGGTCCTGGTGCTCGACAAGCAGGGCCGCCCCTACAAGTGGCTGCGGCGCGGCGACATGATGCGCGCCAAGGGGTCGCTGGCCCGCGCGGGCACCCTGGTGAACGACACGGTGACCAGGGACGCGACGCTGCGGGACGCGCTGGAGGCGGTGCTCACCGACAACACCGGGCGGGTCGCCGTCACCGGGCGGCGCGGCGCGTACGAAGGGGTCGTGGACGTGGAGACGCTGATGAACTCCGTGCACGAACTGCTGGAGGCGGACCGGCTGGAGGCCAGGGAGGCGCAGCACGATCTGCAGGAGCAGCGGGCCTCGCAGACGCACGCCGAGCAGGAGGGCTTCGGCGGGGAGGCGAAGGCGTGAGCACTTCCGCCTCCGGCTCCTTCGGACGGCGTCCCGGGAGCGGGCGCGAGGTGGAGGAGCCGCCGTACCGGGACGAGGGCGGTGAACCGCCGGAGGAGACCGCGGCCCCTCCCCCGTACCCGGGTGTGAAGCCGCCCCGGGTGACCTGGCGGAAGCTGACGTTCCTGCCGGCGGCGCTGATCGTCCTGCTGCTCGCGACCTGGATCTGGTTCGAGCAGGCCGACCTGGACGCGCTGACCCGGAACGCGCTGTCCAACGGGCAGGTGTCCAAGGCGCTGTGGCAGCACATCGAGCTGACCGTGATCTCGACGTTCTTCGTGCTGATCATCGCGATCCCGCTGGGCATCCTGCTGACCCGCCGGACGTTCCGCAGCGCCACCCCGGCGGCGATGGCGTTCGCCAACATGGGTCAGGCGACCCCGGCGATCGGTCTGCTGGCGCTGCTGGTGATCTGGCTGGGCATCGGCCGCAGGGCGGCCCTGATCGGCATCATCGCCTACGCCGTGCTGCCGGTGCTGGCCAACACCATCGCGGGCCTGAAGGCCAACGACCCGACGCTGCTGGAGGCGGCGCGCGGCATCGGCATGTCCCCGATGGGCGTGCTGACGCGGGTGGAGCTGCCGCTGGCCGTCCCGCTCATCCTCGCCGGCGTGCGCACGGCGCTCGTGCTGAACGTCGGCACGGCGACGCTGGCCACGTTCGGCGGGGGCGGGGGTCTGGGCGTACTGATCACGACCGGGATCACCAGCCAGCGGATGCCGGTGCTGGTGCTGGGCTCGGTCCTCACCGTGGCCCTCGCCCTGCTGGTGGACTGGCTGGCCTCGCTGGCGGAGCTGCTGCTGCGGCCCCGGGGTCTGGAGGCGGGGCCGTGAGGAATCCCCGGCGGCGGACGGGTCCGCTCCTGGCCGCGGTGCTGCTGGCGGCGGCGTCGGCCTGCGGGCTGACCAGCGGCTCCCCCATGGTCGACGACGTGAAGCCCGGCTCGATCGGCGAGGGGAAACCGCTGGAGGGCGCGAAGCTCACCGTGACCTCCAAGGAGTTCACCGAGCAGCTCATCCTCGGCGCGATCATGGGCATCGCCTTCCAGGCGGCCGGCGCGGAGGTCATCGACCGCACGGGCATCCAGGGCTCGGTCGGCTCCCGGGAGGCGGTCGTCAACGGGGACGCGGACGCCGCGTACGAGTACACCGGCACGGCGTGGATCACGTACCAGGGCAACAGCAAGCCGATCCCGGACCCGCGCGAGCAGTGGCGGGCGGTGCGGGACGCGGACGTCAGGAACGGGGTGACCTGGCTGGCGCCGTCCGCCCTGAACAACACCTACGCGCTCGCCATGAACCAGGCGAACTACGAGAAGTACCGCACGCGGACGCTGTCCGAGGTGGCCGCGCTGGCGAAGTCCGACCCGGGCGCGGTGACGCTGTGCGTGGAGGGCGAGTTCGCCAACCGCGCGGACGGGCTGCCGGGCATGGAGAAGGCGTACGGCATGAACATCCCGGCGGCGAACGTCACACAGATGGACACCGGGATCATCTACACCCAGACGGCCAAGGGCGCCTGCACCTACGGCGAGGTCTTCACCACCGACGGGCGGATCAAGTCCATGAACCTGGTGGTGATGAAGGACGACAAGAAGTTCTTCCCGAACTACAACGCGGCGCCGACGGTCAACACCGACACGCTCAAGAAGTGGCCGGCCATCGCGGAGGTCCTCGACCCGGTGACGGCGAAGCTCGACAACACCGTGGCGCAGGACCTCAACGCGAAGGTGGACGTCGACGGGGAGGACCCCCACCAGGTGGCGCTGGACTGGATGGTGGACGAGGGGTTCGTCAAGAAGGGCTAGGACAGGCCCTAGCAGCCCGGCACGTCGCCGGTGCCCTTCTCCAGGGCCACCAGGGCGTCGACGGCGCTCTTGAGGGTGGTGACCGGGACCAGCCGCAGGCCGTCGGGCAGCTCGGCCCGGGCGTCGGAGCACTCGTCCTTCGGCACCAGGAAGACGGTGGCGCCGTCGCGCTTGGCGGCCTGCGTCTTCAGGGGCACGCCGCCCACCGCGCCGACGGCGCCGTTCGCGTCGATCGTGCCCGTGCCGGCGATGACCCGGCCGCCGGTGAGGTCGCCGCCGCTGCCGTCGCCGTCCAGCTTGTCGATGATGCCGAGGGAGAACAGCAGGCCGGCGCTGGGGCCGCCGACGTCGGCGAGCTCGAGGGTGACCCCGATGTTCTCGTCCTCGCGGTTCAGGTAGTCCAGTGCGGCCCGGGTGGCCTCGTCCTGGGACTCCTTCATCTGCTTGCGGTTGTACTGCTCGATCTCCTTGACGCTGTCCCCGCTGGGGTAGACGGAGTCGCGGGGCATGACCGCCTGTTCGGTGCTGAACCAGCTGTCGATCACGTCCGGGAGGCCGACGCGGGTGTCCGGCGAGGTCGCCTCGATGGTGGTCATCCGGAGCTGCCCGCTGGTCTCGCGGACCGGTGCGCCGGTGATCGTGATGACCTGGGTGCCCTTGTTCTCACCGAGCACGTTCGCGGTCAGCCCGGGCTGCGCCACGGAGAAGGGCAGCGGCGCGGCCACGGCCGTGGCGAGCAGGGCCACGACGGGGGCGGACAGGACGGCGAGGGCTTGGGGACGCGTGAGGCGGGAGAGCACAGAGCAAATCTAACGCGCCCCGGCATGGCGCCGTCCCGCCCCGGGGGGCTGCGCAGCAGCGCGGCTACTGAGCAGCACCGCAGCTGCGGGCAATCGTGCCGCTGGGGCGGCACGACTGCCCGCGGAGAGCGGAGGGCGCGCCCGCGGCCGGGCGCGGAGGGGGTCAGCGGAGGGCTTCTGCTACTTCTCGGGCTGCGTCCATGACGCGGGTGCCGATGCGTTCCGGGACGACCTCCGCCAGCATGACGACGCCCACGCTGCCCTCGACCCCCGTGACCCCCAGCAGCGGCGCCGCCGCCCCGCACGCCCCCGCCTCCAGCTCACCGTGCGTCAGCGTGTACCCGGGATCGTCGGCCGCCCGCTGCCGCGCGGCGAGGATCGCCTTGCCCGCGGCCCCCCGGTCCAGCGGATGCCGGAACCCCGCCCGGTACGCCACGTGGTAGTCCGTCCACGACGGCTCCACCACCGCCACGGCCAGCGCCTCCGCCCCGTCCACCAGCGTCAGGTGCGCGGTCGCGCCGATGTCCTCCGCGAGCGACCGCAGCGCCGGCATCGCGGCCTCCCGCACCAGCGGATGCACCTGACGGCCCAGCCGCAGCACCCCCAGCCCGACCCGGGCGCGTCCGCCCAGGTCACGGCGTACGAGGGCGTGCTGTTCCAGCGTGGCGAGCAACCGGTACACGACGGTCCGGTTCACGCCCAGTTTGTGGGAAAGCTCGGTGACGGTCAGCCCGTGGTCCGTATCGGCCAGCAGTTTGAGGACACGCAGTCCCCTGTCGAGCGTCTGAGAGGTCTCCGCGGTCACGACGCCCACTCCTTAGTGGTGAGGTCGGCGGTCCCCCCGCGGCGGATGCGTCACCGAGTCCCGTCGGTCACGCGCCTCAGAGGCCGCCGATCGGCCGGCGGCCCGGCTGTGTCCGGGCACAGTCGCTTCACGGCTGCGCTCCGCGGCGGCGCTGCCACGGGGCGTGTGCGTAGCGGGACAGTAGCGAGCCGGGTTCGGTCAGCGGAAGGCTCCGTCCAGAATCCGGGCACTCTCACAGGGAAGTGGTGCCGTTTGTCCTCATACGTGCACGCGTGCACTTGAGGTCACCGCATGCGCGTGGCCCACTCCTGCACCTTCTCGATCCGCTGGCGCAGCTGTCCCGGCGTGGCCTCCGCGGAGGGCGGGCCGCCGCAGACCCGGCGCAGCTCGGTGTGGATGACGCCGTGCGGCTTGCCGCTCTGGTGGACGTACGCGCCGACGAGGTTGTTGAGCCGCTTGCGGAGCTCCATCATCTCCTTGTGGGAGACCACGGGCCGCCGCTCGGCGGGCATCTCGAGGAGGTCCGCCTCCTCGGCCGGCTTCTTGCGGCTGTGCGCGATCTGCCGGGCCTGCCGCTTCTGCAGCAGCATCTGCACCTGGTCGGGCTCGAGGAGTCCCGGGATGCCGAGGTAGTCCTGCTCCTCCTCGCTGCCGGGGTGCGCCTGCATGCCGAACTCGGCGCCGTTGTACATGACCCGGTCGAAGACGGCGTCGGACTCCAGCGCCTCGAAGGGCAGCATGTCCTGCTCGCCGGTGTCCTCGTCCTGCTCCCGGTTCGCCTCCTCCATCTCCTTCTCGGACTCGGCGTACGGGTCCTCCTCGGCGTCCTTCTTGGGCTTGTCGAGGACGTGGTCGCGTTCGCGCTCCATCTCGTTGGCGAAGCCGAGCAGGTCGGGAATGGTCGGCAGGAACACGGACGCGGTCTCGCCGCGCCGCCGGGACCGCACGAAACGGCCGACGGCCTGGGCGAAGAACAGCGGGGTGGAGATGGTGGTGGCGTAGACGCCGACCGCGAGCCGCGGCACGTCGACGCCCTCGGACACCATGCGGACGGCGACCATCCAGCGGTCGTCGCTGCCGCTGAAGTCGTCGATCCGCTTCGACGCGCCGGTGTCGTCGGACAGCACCAGGGTGGCCTTGGCGCCGGTGATGTCGCGGATCAGCTTGGCGTAGGCGCGGGCGGACTCCTGGTCGGAGGCGATGACGAGGGCGCCGGCGTCGGGGATCGCCTTGCGGACCTCGGTGAGCCGCTGGTCGGCGGCGCGCAGCACGGCCGGCATCCACTCGCCGCGCGGGTCCAGCGCGGTGCGCCAGGCCTGGCTGACGGCGTCCTTGGTCATGGGCTCGCCGAGGCGGGCGGCGATCTCGTCGCCGGCCTTGGTGCGCCAGCGCATGTTGCCGCTGTAGGACATGAAGATGACGGGACGGACGACGTTGTCGGCGAGGGCGGAGCCGTACCCGTAGGTGTAGTCGGCGGACGACCGCCGGATCCCGTCGTCGCCCTCCTCGTACGCCACGAAGGGGATCGGGTTGGTGTCGGAGCGGAACGGCGTACCGGTGAGCGCGAGCCGCCGGGTGGCAGGCTCGAACGCCTCCAGGCAGGCCTCGCCCCAGGACTTGGAGTCACCGGCGTGGTGGATCTCGTCGAGGATGACGAGGGTCTTGCGCTGCTCGACCCGGTTGCGGTGCAGCATGGGGCGGACGCCGACACCGGCGTACGTCACGGCGACCCCGTCGTAGTCCTTGCCGAGCGGGCCCGCGCTGTACTCGGGGTCGAGCTTGATGCCTATCCGTGCGGCGGCCTCGGACCACTGCTTCTTCAGGTGCTCGGTGGGCGCGACGACGGTCACCTGCTGCACGACGTGGTGGTGCAGCAGCCAGGACGCCAGCGTCAGCGCGAAGGTCGTCTTTCCGGCGCCGGGCGTGGCCACCGCCAGGAAGTCGCGGGGCTGCGTCTGGATGTACTTGTCCATCGCCCCCTGCTGCCAGGCACGCAGCTTGCCGGCGGTGCCCCAGGGGGCACGTCCGGGGAAAGCCGGGGACAGGTGGTGCGAGTGGGACGCGGAGCTGGCGGTGGTAGTCACGATCTCCGTGGGGTGGGTCGGGCGGCACGCCTTGCGTGTGGCAACCGGGCCACCCTACCGATGGCCCGGCGCCGTCCACGCCGGTACGGGGCCGCGCCACCCGGGGGTGGGACCGACGTCACAACCGCCGCAGCCGCTCCGCGATCCGCCGCACCTCGCCCTCCGCACCCGAGGCCACGTCGACGACCAGCGTGTACGCCGTGTCCTGGTCCACGCCGGAGAGGTCGACGCCGTTCACGGCGAGGAAGGTGGCCGTGGCCAGCCAGGCGCTGCGCTTGTTGCCGTCGACGAACGGGTGGTTCGTCGCGATCGCGTGGAGGAGCGCCGCCGCCTGCTCGTAGGGATCGTCGTAGGCCGGGGTGCCGAACATGCGGGCGCGCGGGCGGTGCACCGCCGAGGCCAGCAGTCCCGGCGCCCGCGTCTCGGGCGGTCGCCCGCCGAAGGCGACCTCGGCGATGGCGGCGACCTCGTCGACGGTCAGGTGCCGGGTCATTCGCCGAGCCTCCTCAGCAGGTCGGCGTGGCGCCGCGCCAGGCGCTCGGCCACGACCCGTACCACCGTGCGCTCCTGGTGCAGGTGGCGGCGGACTGCTTCCCGCACGACCTCCTCCGGGGCGCGGTCCTGCGCGTCGGCGAGGTCGAGGAGCGACTGCCGCGTGTCGGGGTCGAGGCTGATGACGAGTTCGGACATGCCCGAAGGCTACTGTGCGCGATCACGCCGGGACACACGGTTTACGCCTCGCGCTCCCGCACCCGCGCGGCCACCCACGCCCCCGCCAGGGCCACCGCCGCCATCGGCAGGAACACCACGACGAAGGCGGCCGGGTGGGAGCCGGTGGCCTCCGTCGCCGCGTGGCTGACCGTGCCGCCGCCCAGCGCCGCGAAGGCGGCGCCGCCCACGGCCAGCAGCAGGACGTTGGAGAGGCCGTCGGAGATCTGCAGGGCGGCGGAGTTGGTGCCGGCCTCCTCGGGGGCGGAGAGCTGGAGCAGCAGCACGCTGGTGGAGGAGATCACCAGACCCATGCCGAAGCAGCCGAAGGCCCAGGCGACCGCCACCGTCCAGGCCGGCACGGCCTGGATCAGCACGCTGGGGGCCGCCGCGATCGCCGCCGCCACCAGCACCATCCCGAAGGTCATCAGCCGCTCCCGGTACGGCTCGAGCCGGGGCCGGGACTGGACCCAGGAGCCCAGCGCCCAGGTGCCGCCGCCCGCCGCGAGGGAGAAGCCGGCCATGGTCGGGCTGAGTCCGCGCTGGGTGACCAGCATCAGCGGGACGAACGACTCCGCCGCGATGAAGGAGCCCGCGGCGACTCCGCGCAGCAGGACGACCGAGGGCAGGCCGCGCGCCGCCCGGTGGGTGCCGCGCGGGAGCAGACCGAGCACGGCGGGGACGAGCAGGGCCACGCCCAGCGCGCCCGGCAGCAGCGAGAGCCAGCGCAGGTCCTGGGCGGCGTACTGCAGGAACCCGGCGCCGAAGGAGATGGCCAGGGCCAGCCGGATGCGCCGGCGGTCGAAGGAGGCCGGGGCGTCCTTGTCGCCGTTCACCGGGCCGGAGGCCAGCCGGCGTATCTGCGGCAGCGCGAGGGCGAGCGGGAACACCACGAGCGCCGGTATGCCGAGGAACACCCAGCGCCAGCCGAGGTGCTCCGTCACCGCGCCGGAGGCGAGCGGGCCGACGATCGACGGCACCACCCAGCTCGCCGCGAACGCCGCCATGATCGCCGGCCGCAGCCGTTCCGGGTAGGCCCGCCCGACGATGACGTACAGCGCGACGATCACCAGTCCGCCGCCGAGCCCCTGCACGGCCCGCCCGAGGATGAACAGCCACATCGCCCCGGCCGTCCCGGCGAGCAGCAGCCCGGCGGCGAAGGAGGCGATGCCCCAGGCGAGCGGGCCGAGCGGGCCCCGCCGGTCCGCCCACTGGCCGGACAGCACCATGCCGAACAGGCTGGTCGTGAAGTACCCCGAGAACGCGAACGCGTACAGCGACACCCCGTCCAGCTCGCGCGCCGCGACCGGCATGGCCGTGCCCACCGCCGTCGCCTCGAAGGCGATCAGCAGCACGACGGAGACGACACCGATGCTCAGCGCACGGTAGGGGCGGCTCAGCACGGTCTCGTCGGGGGCGACGGCCGGGGAGGGGACGTCGACGGGCTCGGCGACATCGGTGTCGCGCGGGTTCAGGGCGGTCATGTCCGTCAGAGTAAGGGCCACGGCCCGGTTTGACCCCTGTCGGGGGTCGGGGCGGGCACCGGGACCTTGGTCGTAGGACCCGAGCCGCCCTTCATGAACGGGGTGTGGCAGTCGTGTTGCGGCCCCGGCGGTTCCCTTGAGCGCCGTCCGCGGCCCGCCGTACGGTCGTCACACCGGTTCGGAACGGCGGGGCGCCGCACGGCACTTCG
>Ga0247820_10001847_pt1 | contig 11904 bp, 9 predicted proteins | sample 13C_Glucose_Day1_2_FD_192480 | JGI IMG/M metagenome (GOLD analysis project Ga0247820, IMG submission 192480) | Soil microbial communities from agricultural site in Penn Yan, New York, United States - 13C_Glucose_Day14 | ecosystem: Environmental > Terrestrial > Soil > Agricultural land | place...
CCGGCCTGGAGCTCTCGGAAGCCGACATCCAGCCCGACCTGGACCGCCGCCGTCCCGGCACCAGCCGCCACGTCACCCAGCGCCAGGAAGAAGACAAGGTCGAGATCCTGTCCGGCGTGTACGAGGGCCGCACCACGGGCACGCCCATCTGCCTGCTGATCCGCAACATGGACCAGCGCAGCAAGGACTACAGCGAGGTCTCGCGCACCTTCCGCCCTGGCCACGCCGACTACACCTACCTGCAGAAATACGGCCTGCGCGACCCGCGCGGCGGAGGACGCTCGTCCGCCCGGCTCACCGCGCCCATGGTGGCGGCCGGCGCCGTCGCGAAGAAATGGCTGGCACGCCGGCACGGCATCGTGTTCCGTGGCTGCATGCAGCAGATCGGCGAGGTCGAGATCCCGTTCGAGTCGTGGGACCACGTGCCGAACAACCCGTTCTTCGCGCCGGTGGCCGACGTCTCGCGCCTCGAGGCCTACATGGACGCGCTGCGCAAGGCCGGCGACTCCTGCGGCGCACGCGTGCGCGTCACCGCCAGCAACATGCCCGCCGGTTTGGGCGAGCCGCTGTTCGACAAGCTCGACGCCGACATCGCCTGGGCCATGATGGGCATCAACGCGGTGAAGGGCGTGGAGATCGGCGCCGGCTTCGCCAGCGTCGCCCAGCGCGGCACGACGCACGGCGATTCGCTCACGCCGCAAGGCTTCGCCGGCAACAACGCGGGCGGCGTGCTGGGCGGCATCAGCACCGGCCAGGACCTGGACGTCTCGATCGCGATCAAGCCCACCAGCTCCATCATCAGCCCGCGCGACACCATCGACCTGCAAGGCCAGCCGACCCAGGTCGTGACCAAGGGGCGCCACGATCCCTGCGTGGGCATCCGCGCCACGCCCATCGCCGAGGCGATGCTGGCGCTGGTCGTGATCGACCACGTGCTGCGCCACCGCGCGCAGAACGCGGACGTCGAGTCGCCGCTCGAGCCGATCGCGGCCTCCTTCCTCTGAGCGTCATGCCTTCGCAGGAGGCGCCGTCGCGGCGCCAGCTGGCGCCGTTCGCCGCGCTGTCGGCGACCTACTTCGCCCACATCGGCTTCTTCAATCCCTACCTGCCGCTGTGGCTCAAGCACCTGGGCCTGCCGATCGTGGTGATCAGCCTCCTCGCCTCGGTTCAGTCGTTCACCCGCGTGTTCGCGCCCTATGCCTGGGGCGCGCTGTCGGACCACAGCGGCGAACGGGTGCGGCTGCTGCGCTTCAGCGCCACGGTGGCCCTGATCGCTTCCGCGGGCCTGTGGGTCGCCGGCGGGCCGTGGTGGATCGGCCTGGTGCTGCTGGTGCTGTTCACGCACACCAGCTCGATGATGTCGCTCACCGAAGCGGCGATGGCGCACCTGGTGGCGGGCGACTGGGGCCGCTACGGCCGCGTGCGGCTGTGGGGCTCGGTCGGCTTCATGGTCACCGTGTTCTCGGCCGGCGCCTGGTTCGAGCAGTTCGGCATGGGCCACTTCCCGGGCTGGGCCGCGGTGACGCTCGCCGGCGTGCTGGCCTGCACCTGGTGGCTGCCCGACGTGCGCGAGAAGCCGCATCCGACGCACGCGCGGCGCGAGCCCATCGCTCCCGTGCTGCGCCAACCGGTGGTGCGCTGGTTCTTCGCCTCGCTGCTGTTCCACGTGATGGCGCACTTCGCCATCTACGGCTTTCTCTCGCTCTACCTGGATGCGCGCGGCTACAGCAAGGCCATGATCGGCCTCCTGTGGGCGGTGTCGGTGCTGGTGGAGATCGCCTGGTTCTTCTCGCAGGGCCGGCTGCTGCGCGCGATGACCATGACGCGCTGGCTCTGGGTGTGCGGCGCCGCCACCGTCATCCGCATGGTGCTCACCGGCGGCGCGGCCGACTGGCTGCCGGCGCTCTTCATCGCCCAGCTGCTCCACGCGCTGGGCTTCGCCACCCACCACACGGCCTGCATCGCGATGGTGACCCAGCATTTCCCCGGCCGCCTGCGGGGACGCGGCCAGGCCCTCTTCACCGTCATCGGCTACGGCTTCGGCGGCACCATCGGCGTGGTGGCGGGCGGCGCGGTCGTGTCGCGCTTCGGCTTCGAGGTGATGTACGGCGTCGCCGCCCTGCTCGCGTTGGCCGGCACGGCCTGCGCGTGGCGCACCGACCGGCTCGAACGCGCCGCGGCGCGGCGCGACCCGGCACTTGTTACGGCGGGGCAGGACCCCGCCTGAGCCGCGGCTGCTGGCTCGTCCGCACGGCGCAAGGCCGCGCAGCGGATGTGCATGCCGTTGCCAGCGCCGGCGCAGGGGACGAGTTGCACTGATCCCAATGGCCGAGCAGTTCCCGCTACCCTGTGCAGCACCTGCCTGCGACATGCACGACACACCCGTCACGCCGCCCGACCTCTCCCAGTTGGCCGAAACCCTGCGGCAGACCGAGGAGCGCCTGCAGCTGGCGCTCGAATCCGGCGGCATGGGCATCTGGCAGATCGACCTGCCGACCGGGCAGAGCACCTGGTGGCCGGGCATGGACCGGCTGCACGGCCTGCCCGAGGGCGCGGAGCCGCTGCACGGGCAGAACTACTACGAGGTGGTCGACCCGCGCGACCGCGAGCGGCTGCGCGCGGCCATCACCGAATCGATAGAGCGCACCGGCTGGCACCGCATCGAGTACCGCGTGGTCTGGCCCGACGGCGGCGTGCGCTGGCTGGAAGCCCGCGCGCGCGTGCGGCGCGACGAAACGGGGCAGCCGGTGTCGATGGCGGGCGTCTGCCTGGACATCACGCGGCGCCGGCATCGCGAGCAGGACCTGAAGTTCCTGGCCGAGGCCAGCGCCGAGCTGGCCGGCATCAACGACCTGCGCGGCACGCTGGACCGCATCGCCCAGCTGGCGGTGCCGCGCTTCGCCGACTGGTGCGCCATCGACCTGCTGCAGGACGGCGGGCTGCACCGGGTGGCCGCGGCCCACGTCGACCCCACCAAGGTGCAGAAGCTGCACGAGCTGCACCGCCGCTACCCGCCCGACGCCACCAGCACGCGCGGCACCTGGGGCGTGCTGCGCAGCGGCAAGGGCTACATGGTCCGCGAGGTCACCGACGAGGAACTGCAGGCCACCGTCACCGACCCGGAGCTGCTCGCCATCCTGCGCACGCTGGGCCTGCATTCGTACATCGGTGCGCCGCTCAACGCGCGCGGCCGCACCCTCGGCGTGGTCACCTTCATCACCACCGAATCGCGCCGCCGCTACGGCGCGGAGGACCTGGCGCTGGCCGAGGACCTGGCGCGCCGCGCGGCGGTGGCGATCGACAACGCGCAGCTGGTGGAGCAGCTGCGCGAATCCGACCGCGCCAAGGACGTGTTCCTCGCCACGCTGGCGCACGAACTGCGCAATCCGCTGGCGCCGATCTGGAACGGCCTCTCCATCATCAAGAGGGCCAAGGGCGACCCGCAGCGCATCGAGCAGGTGGGCGGCATCATCGAGCGGCAGGTCGGGCAGCTGTCACGCCTGGTCGACGACCTGCTGGACGTCTCGCGCATCAGCACCGGCAAGATCGAGCTGAAGAAGGAGCCCACCAACCTGGTCCACGTGATCGGCACGGCGGTGGAGATCAGCCGGCCGCACATCGAGGCGGCGCACCACAAGCTGTCGATCGCCTTCCCGGACGAGTCCACCGACCTCGTGGCCGACCCCGCGCGGCTGGCGCAGGTGTTCTCCAACCTCCTGAACAACGCGGCCAAGTACACGCGCCGCGGCGGCCGCATCGACGTGGCGGTCGAGGCCGGTCCCGACGAGCTGCTGGTGCGCGTCAAGGACAACGGGAGCGGCATCGCGCCCGAGATGCTGGGCAAGGTGTTCGGCCTCTTCACCCAGGCGCCGCATCCGGGCGAGGGCCGCCACGGGGGCCTGGGCATCGGCCTGTCGCTGGTGGACGGATTGGTGCGGCTGCACGGCGGCCGCGTCGAGGCCACCAGCCCGGGCCTGGACCAGGGCAGCGAGTTCATCGTGCGGCTGCCGCGCCAGATCCGCGAGTCGCCCGCCGCGCCCGGGAGCGCGCCGCGCGAGTCCGGCGCGCCCGCGCCCGTCGCGCACGCCCGGCGCCTGCTGGTGGTGGACGACAACGAGGATGCCGCCGAGACGGTGGCCGAGCTGCTGCGGATGTCGGGCAACGAGGTGGTGGTGGTGAACGACGGCCGCTCGGCGGTGGCGCAGGCCGGGGAGTTCCGGCCCGACGTGGTGCTGCTGGACATCGGCCTGCCGGACATCAGCGGCTACGAGGTGGCGCGCCGCATCCGCAAGCTGGAAGGCGTGCGCCAGCCCATCCTGATCGCGCTCACCGGCTGGGGCCAGCAGCAGGACAAGGAGCAGGCGCGGCAGGCCGGCTTCGACCACCACTGGACCAAGCCGGTCGATCCCGCGCGCCTGCAGGAACTTTCGAGCCGTTGAGGCGGTCCGCCACTGCATGTTCCAGTCCCTGCGCGATGTCTTCTCGGCCCTCAAGGGCGAACCTTTCCGCGGCGCTCCGGCCGGCGGCCCGGACTCGCTGCGCCTGGCCTGCGCGGTGCTGCTGGTCGAAGTGATGCGGGCCGACCCGCAGGTCACCGACGCCGAGCGCGACGTCGTCATGGCCGCGATGCGCAAGCGCTTTCCGCTGGGCGAGCGCGAACTGCACGAGCTGATCGTGCTGGCCGACGAGGCCTCGCGCAGCGCCTCCGACTTCCACCAGTTCACCTCGCAGCTGAACGACGAACTGGACCAGCCCGCGAAGGTGGCGGTGGTCGAGACGATGTGGCAGGTGGCGTATGCCGACGGCACCATCGACGCGCACGAGAACCACGTCATCTCGCGCATCGCGGGCCTGCTGCACGTCACGCACGGCGAGTACATCGCCGCCAAGCTGCGCGCCAGGCAGGCCGCCGGGCTGTAGGCCCGCTCCCACGCGGGCGGCCCGCGGCGGTCTACAGCCCCGCGCGGCCGCGCTCGCGATAGTGGGGGTTTGCACAGGAGCCCCCACGATGGAGAACAAGCCCAGCGCGCGCGGCAACGAGGCCGCCGCCGAGAAGCAGCGCGACATCCAGCGCGAACAGGACCGCAAGGACGCCGCCAAGGCCAAGGCCAAGGAGCAGGGCGTCGTCAGCAAGCAGGAGCAGCAGTCCAAGTCGCCGCCCACCGGCCGTCCGCAACCCGAGGAACTGCCGGCCCAGCACCTGGAAAAGCCCGGGCTGGAAGCCGACATGGACCTGAAGCCGCGCTTCTTCGCGCCCGACTACCGCGGCAGCGGCAAGCTCAAGGGCATGGTCGCCCTGATCACCGGCGGGGACTCCGGCATCGGCCGTTCGGTGGCCGTGCTGTATGCGCGCGAGGGCGCCGACGTCGCCATCGTCTACCTGAGCTCGCACGAGGATGCGGAGGAAACCAAGCGCTGGGTCGAGAAGGAAGGGCGCCAGTGCCTGCTGATCGCGGGCGACGTGAAGGACTCGAAGTTCTGCAGGGAGGCGGTCGAGAAGACCGTGGCCGAGTTCGACCGCCTGGACATCCTGGTGAACAACGCCGCCTTCCAGGAGCACGCGAACTCGCTGGCCGACATCAGCGACGAGCGCCTGGAAGAAACCATGAAGACCAACATCTTCGGCTACTTCTACATGGCGCGCGCGGCGCTGCAGCACCTCAAGCCCGGCGCGTCGATCATCAACACCGGTTCGGTGGTGGCCCTGCGCGGCAGCGCGAACCTGCTGGACTACTCGGCCACCAAGGGCGCGATCCATGCGTTCACCCTGTCGCTCGCGTCCAGCCTGCTCGAGAAGGGCATCCGCGTGAACTGCGTGGCGCCGGGCCCGGTGTGGACGCCGCTCAATCCGGCGGACCAGACCGCCGAGAAGGTGGCGGAGTTCGGCAAGTCCAGCGACATGAAGCGGCCCGCGCAGCCGGAGGAACTGTCGCCGGCCTACGTGTTCCTGGCCTCGCCCGCGTGCGCGAGCTACATCACGGGCATCGTGCTTCCGGTCACCGGCAGCGTGGGCGCGACCTGACGTTCAGAAGCGATGGCGCAGGCCGATGAACACGCTGCGCCCGGTGACTGAAAGAACCAGCGGCGTTTCGCGCCCCGTCGCGTACATGCCGTAGGCGACGCCGACCGCCGCGCCCGCCAGCACGTCGGTGGGCCAATGCGCCTGCGACATCATGCGGGCCCGCGCCATGTACGCGGGCAGCAGCGCCAGGGCCCAGACCTCGGGGTACTCCTCGCGGTAGCTCATGATGAACGGCGTCGCGAACGCGGCCATCATCGCCACCTCGCCGCTCGGGAAGCTGCGGTGGCCGGCCCCTCGGAACCAGGTGGTGGGATCGTCGTTGTCGATGGGACGGGGCCGGCCGAAGACGCGCTTGGCCGCTTCGGTGGTCACCGCCGTCATCAGGGCCGCGTCCACCGCGCGCCAGGCGGTCGATCCGAGCCGGGTTTCGGTTCCGTCCAGTACAGCCAGCCCGATCACGGTCGTGATGACGACGGCGTCCAGCCGCTGCTGGTTCCTGCGCGACCAGTAGCCGGAGTCCTCGCGTTCGTCGAGCTGGTCGATGAACCGCAGCTGCGCATGGGCCTGAGGGGTGGCGAGGGGCAGGAGCCCCACGACGAGCGCGAGAACCAGCACGAAGCGGACCACGACGAGCCATCTCATCTGCACACTCCAGTCGGTCTTTGTTGTACGTTGGACGTTGGCGTTCGCTGGAATCAAACGACGCGTCAAGGAGACCGTCATGCCGCTTCGCAATGCCGCCGGTCCGCTTGCCACAGCCATCATGTGCTGCGTGGCGGCGCAGCCCGTTCCCGGCCGTGCGGAAACATTTGCATCGATCTATACGGGAAGTTCGCGAACGCGGCAGGGCGACCTCCAGCTGAGCCAGCCCGCGCTCGGCACGGAGCTCAACGCGCAGGGCGTCCGCTGGTCGGCCGATCCCTTGCGCCTCGCGCCTTACTACGGCCTGCGGGTCACGCACTTCGCGGACGAGGCGTCGGCCTGGGGCTTCGCCGTCGACTACACGCACTACAAGATCTACGCGAGAACGGATCGCCAGGTCTCCGTGAACGGGACCTCGCAAGGTGCGCCGGTCTCGGCCGTGGTTCGGCTGGACCGGTTCGTGCAGCGATTCGAGATCTCCCACGGCGTCAACATGTTGAGCCTCAATGGCGTGTATCGCTGGCCGGACGTGCAATGGGCCGGCCATCTGCAGCCTTATGTCGGCCTCGGCGCTGCGTACTACCTGGCGCATGCGGAGAGCACGGTCGGCGGCTTGCCTCACGAGACCGGCTACCAGTCGTCAGGCTTCGGTGCGCAGACCTTCGCCGGCCTCCGCTACCGGATGACGGAGCGGACCGGGGTGTTCGCGGAGGCCAAGTACAACACCGGCAAGGCGCGTGTCGACATCGCCGGCGGCCGGGCGGAAACGCCGCTGCGCACCTTCCACCTCATGGCCGGGATCAGCGTCGACTTTCCTTGAGGCTCAGAGCGGCGGCGGCTGGCAAGGCTCGTTGACCGTCACCCAGAACTCGCAGGCGTGCCGCATGCGGCGGCGCAGTTCCTCGTAGTCGGTGGCCTTGCCCACGTAGGCGTTCGCGCCCGCGGCATAGCATGCGGCGATGTCGCCTCTCTCGGTGGAAGAGGAGTGCACCAGGATGGGAAGGGCGGCGGTGCGCGGGTCGGCGCGCAGGGTGCGCAGGACTTCCAGGCCATGCAGGCGGACCAGCTTCAGGTCGAGCACCACCAGCCGCGGCTGGCGGCTGGTATCGCGGCCGGCGTGGGCGCCGCGCCCGAACAGGTAGTCCAGCGCTTCGGTACCGTCGGAGGCGGTGCCGATGTGCTTCTGCCCGCAGCCTTCGGCCAGGGCCATGACGGTGAGCTCGAGGTGGTCCGGGTTGTCGTCCACCACGAGGATGGCGGGCTCCTGCATGTCGCTCCCTCGGGGTCGCGGGATTATCCCGCATGGCCCCGGGGATGCGGCTGCAGGACCCGCCGCACGCGGGCGTCAGCCCACGCGTACCTGGATGCGGCGCGGACGGGCTTCTTCGGCCTTGGGGATGGTCAGGCGGAGCACGCCGTCCTTGAGCTGGGCTTCGATGCGCGAGGCGTCCAGCTCCCGGCTGAGGGTGAACTCGCGCCGGTACGCGGGCACCTGCGCCTCGCCGTACACGATGTCCATCTCCCTGGGACCGGCGACGTCGACCGTGCCCTCGATCAGCAGGCTGTCGCCTTCGACCCGCACGCCCAGCCGCTCGCGGCTGACGCCGGGCAGATCGGCCAGCAGGGTGATGCCGGACTCGTCCTCGAAAACGTCCACCGGCGGCACCACATGGGGCGCGGGGGCGTTGCTGCCGCTGGTCTGCAGTTCGCTGCTCATGGTGTTCCTCCCGTTCACTGGACCTGGATGCGGCGCGGCTTGGCCGACTCGCGCCGCGCCACGGTGACGCGCAGGATGCCGTCGCGGTAGCTGGCGTCGATGCGGGCGGGATCGGCGTCCTCCGGCAGGCTGACCACGCGGCGGAAGCTGCCGGCGAAGCGCTCCTGCGCGTAGACGCTGAGGCCTTGCCGCTCGGGCAGGGCGGCGGCGCGCTCGCCCGCGAGGATCAGAAGGCCGCGGTCGGCCGTGACCTGCAGGCGTGCGGGGTCGAGCCCCGGCGCGAGCGCCATGATCTCGATGGCATCGGGCGTGGCGCCCACGTTGATGACCGGGAAGGCCGAACCGGCCAGGGCCCGGATGCTGGACCGCTCCATCGGACGGAAGACCTGGTCGAGGACGCTCTGCAATCGGTTGAGCTCCCCGAAGACGTCCGTGGCAGGTCGGAATGATGCGTGCAACATCGCTGCTCTCCTTGGTGTCTCGTCAGGTGATCGCGCGGCGCGGGGCCGCGCGAGGACGAATTAGGAGCGGGCAGCGGGGATTTCAAGAGGGGTGCCCCGTCATCCCCGCGAAGGCGGGGATCCAGGGGGCGCGACGCAGGAACCGGAAGCACTGGGTCCCCGCCTCCGCGGGGACGACGAACCGTGCTTACTCGTAAGCGGACATCGGCACGCAGGAGCAGAACAGGTTCCGGTCCCCGTACACGTTGTCCACCCGACCGACCGGCGGCCAGTACTTGGCGTGGCGGCGCTCATCAAGGACCGCCGCGCCGGCCTCGCGCGGGTAGGCGTGCGACCACTCCCCCTTGAGCAGCGACGCGGCCGTGTGCGGCGCGTGCTTCAGCGGGTTGTCGTCCTGCGGCCATTCGCCGCGCTCGATGCAGCGGATCTCCTCGCGGATGGCGATCATGGCGTCGATGAAGCGGTCGAGCTCATCCAGCGTCTCGCTCTCCGTCGGCTCGACCATCAGCGTGCCCGCGACCGGGAAGCTCAGCGTCGGCGCGTGGAAGCCGTAGTCGATCAGGCGCTTGGCCACGTCCTCGGCGGTGACGCCGCTGGTGTCCTTGAGCGGACGCAGGTCCAGGATGCACTCGTGCGCCACGTGGCCGTTGGGGCTGGCGTACAGCGTCGGGTAGTGGTCCTTCAGCCGCACGCTGACGTAGTTGGCCGACAGGATGGCGACCTCGGTGGCCTGCCGCAGGCCCTCGGCGCCCATCATCCGGCAGTACATCCAGCTGATCGGCAGCACGGCCGCGTTGCCCAGCGGGGCGGCCGAGACGGCGCCCACGGCACGCTCCTTCAGTCCGCCGGCCTGGTGACCCGGCAGGAAGGGCACCAGGTCCTCGACCACGCACACCGGGCCCACGCCGGGACCGCCGCCGCCGTGCGGGATGCAGAAGGTCTTGTGCAGGTTCAGGTGGCTGACGTCGCCGCCGAACTCGCCCGGCGCCGCCACGCCGACGAGGGCGTTCATGTTGGCGCCGTCCACGTACACGCGGCCGCCGAACGAGTGGACCATTTCGCACAGCGCCTTGACCTCGGTCTCGAACACGCCGTGCGTGCTCGGGTACGTGATCATGATGCAGGCGAGGTTGTCCTTGTGCTGCTCGCACTTGCGCTTCAGGTCGGCGAGGTCGACGTTGCCGTTGGCGTCGCACGCGGTCACCACCACCTGCATGCCCACCATCTGCGCGCTGGCCGGGTTGGTGCCGTGCGCGGAAGAGGGGATCAGGCACACGTTGCGATGGCCCTGGCCGCGGCTCTCGTGCCAGCCCTTGATCGCCAGCAGGCCGGCGTACTCGCCCTGCGAACCGGCGTTGGGCTGCAGGCTGATGCCCGCGTAGCCGGTGGCCTGGCACAGCCACTCGCGCAGCTGCCGGTCGAGCTCGGCGTAGCCGCGCAGCTGGTCGGCCGGCGCGAACGGGTGCACGTGCGCGAACTCCGGCCAGGTGATGGGGATCATCTCGCTGGTGGCGTTGAGCTTCATGGTGCAGCTGCCCAGCGGGATCATGGTGCGGTCCAGCGCCAGGTCCTTGTCGGAAAGGCTGCGGATGTAGCGCAGCATGCCGGTCTCGCTGTGGTGCGTGTTGAACACCGGATGCGCGAGGAACTCGCTGGTGCGGCGCAGCTCCTGCGGGATCAGCGGCTCGATGCCCTTCTCGTAGTCGGCCACCGAAGGCAGCGCCTCGCCGTCCTTGGCGAACACCTTCCACAGCAGCTCGATTTCGCCGCGCGTGGTGGTCTCGTCCAGCGAGATGCAGGTGTACTCGGTCCACGCCTGGCGAAGGTTGGCGCCCAGCGCCACCGCGCGGGCCTGCAGCTCCTGCGTCTTCTCCTTCGTGTGGAAGCACAGCGTGTCGAACGCGGTCTGGTGGTGCATCTTCGCGCGCGACCAGCCCAGCTTCTCGAGGCCGGCGGCCAGGATGGCCGTGTAGCTGGCCACGCGTTGCGCGATGCGCTTCAAGCCCTGCGGCCCGTGGTAGACCGCGTACATGCTGGCGATCACCGCCGGCAGCACCTGCGCCGTGCAGATGTTGGAAGTGGCCTTCTCGCGGCGGATGTGCTGCTCGCGCGTCTGCAGCGCGAGGCGGTACGCGGGGTTGCCGTGGCTGTCCACGCTGACGCCCACCAGGCGGCCGGGCATGGAGCGCTTGAACTCGTCGCGGCAGGCCAGGTAGGCCGCGTGCGGTCCGCCCGCGCCCATCGGCATGCCGAAACGCTGGGTGGTGCCCACCACGATGTCGGCGCCCCATTCCCCGGGGGGCACCAGCAGCGCCAGCGCCAGCAGGTCGGCGGCGACGATGGCCGCGGCCTGCCTGGCGTGGATGCGCTGCACGTCCGGCGCCCAGTCGTGCACCCAGCCGCTGCTGGCGGGGTACTGGATCAGGGCGGCGAAGAACTCGCCGTCCAGGGCCTTGTCCCATTCCTCGGCGGAATTGGCCAGCACCACGTCGATGCCCAGCGGCTTGGCGCGGGTGCGGATCACCTCGATGGTCTGCGGATGGCAGTCGCCCGCGATCACGAACGTGTTCGACTTGGCTCTGACGCTGCGCTTGGCCAGCGTCATCGCCTCGGCGGCCGCGGTGGCCTCGTCCAGCATCGACGCATTGGCGATGGGCATCGCGGTGAGGTCGCACACCATGGTCTGGAAGTTCACCAGCGCTTCCATCCGGCCTTGCGAGATCTCGGCCTGGTAGGGCGTGTAGGCGGTGTACCAGGCGGGGTTCTCGAGGATGTTGCGCAGGATCACGCCGGGCGTGAACGTGCCGTAGTAGCCCTGGCCGATGAAGCTCTTGAGCACCTTGTTGCGCTCGGCGATGGCGCGCAGCTCCAGCAGCGCCTGGCCCTCGCCCAGCGGGTGGGGCAGCTTCATGTCGGTGGCGCGCGCGATCGAGCGCGGCACGATGCTCTGGATCAGCGAACGGCGAGAAGCCTCGCCGATGACCGAGAGCATCAGCTTCTCGTCCTGTTCGTCGATGCCGATGTGGCGCGGGATGAATTCGGCGGGGTTCTCGAGCTCGCCG
>Ga0247820_10001849_pt1 | contig 11899 bp, 11 predicted proteins | sample 13C_Glucose_Day1_2_FD_192480 | JGI IMG/M metagenome (GOLD analysis project Ga0247820, IMG submission 192480) | Soil microbial communities from agricultural site in Penn Yan, New York, United States - 13C_Glucose_Day14 | ecosystem: Environmental > Terrestrial > Soil > Agricultural land | place...
CTGACGCCGCGAGGCGATGTAATCAATGACGTGCTGAACGTGTTCACGCTCGGCGCTTGGAACCTGGTAATGAAGTTCCTTACGCCGAAGGTTGGGAAGTTCAACTCCGGCGGCGAGCAGTCTCGCGACCGCGATGACATGGACCAAGCTTCGGCCAAGGCGAACACGGTAAAACAAGGCGCGGTCATCCGGGAGAAATTCGGTGAAGGGCGGATTTATCCGGACCACCTTACCCAAGTTCGCCGATATTTTGTCGAGGGGCAGCCGAAGCGACAAGCGGTAGAAATGGCCCTGTGCCTGGGCCGGGGTAAGTTCGCAGTTGACCTCGGAAAATCCAAGGTGGGAGAGACCCCGCAAGCCGCGCTAGGTTCTAATTTCTTCGCCAGCCTGTACGACCCGGGGGCTGATGTTTCCGGCGACTCGATGTTCGACAACTGGTACACCTCAGCTGAAGTTGGCGGCACGTCAGGCGGCTCGGCGGGCCTGGACATGACGGTTACCAGTCCGATCCAGCAGCAGGCCAGCGCGTCAACCTACGTGCTGTCCGGTACCTCCGCGGCAATACCGGACGGCGCAGGCACATGGCCAGAGGGTTGGGCCGCAGGTATGATCGTGCGGGCGCTGACGCCTTACGACTGGACGGTTACCGACGGCGGCCCCGGGATGCGAGACCAGGTGTCCGGCCCATGGGCACAGATCGCGCCGTTCGCGGGCATGAAGTTGGAAGTTGCCGGGGCATTCTCGGGGCTGTTCACAGTTAACACTGTCCAGATGACCGGGCCTGATATCGACTACGTGACGCTCGACTACCCGAACGGCTCGCCTGTTACCGCCTTGCAGCTCGGCACCAACTCTTTGACTGTGGGCTATGAGGGCTTGCGGTTCCGCATACTGAGTGAAACCGATTCGCTCATAACACTTGAGCGCCTTACCGACACCGGCGCGACTGACCCGACATGGCCGGGCTTTGACAGCCTGACGACCAGTGCCGCACGGTTTACCCTGGACCTGAGCAACACCGAGGGCGGTTTCAGCGGACCCTACGCGGCCTGCCCCGACGGTGAGAAAGCCGACCTCCTGGAGTTCGATTTCTTCTACCCGGCCGGCCTGTACAAGACCAGTGGGTCGAACCCCGAGTCGTACAGCGTGACTGTAGAGGCGCAGTACCGTGACCGAGACGCAGCAGGCCCGTGGACTTCCGTACAGTTTACCCACACCAGTGCGGAAATCGCCCAGGTTGGGTTCACGCACCGGGTTGTTTTGCCCGGTTTTATAAACCCCGAGGCTCAGGTTCGCCGGATCACCTTCGACTCGACCGAGGGTACGATTTCCGACCAGGTCCAGTGGTACGGCCTGAAATCCCGGCTCAGCACCCGCCCGACCTCGTACGCCGGGGTCACAACGGCCGCTGTCCGGGTATTTGGGGGTGGCGTACTGGCGGCGCAGGCCGAGCAGATGGTTTCGTTTTGGGGCACGCGCGTACTGCCGCGACGTGCTGACGGTCAGTGGGTGGCTGAGGGGCCGACCCGGTCTATCCGAGACGCTGCACTCTACCTGGCCAAGGACCGGGGTTACTCAGACGCCCGCCTTGACTTGGCGGAATGGGACCGCCTCGACGCCATTTGGGCGGCGCGGGGCGATTACTTCGACGGCTCTTTCGAAAAGGAGACGACCGCGGAAGAGGCGCTAAACGTGATCTGTCGGCCAGGCTACGCGCAGGTAATTGCCCCACGTGGCATCTTGCGGCCGGTCCGTGACGCACTACGCAGCGACGCTGAGAAGGCCGTAGCGCGTCTGTACGGCGTGGGCAACAGCACCGACATTAAGCGGTCCGGGCAGCCCATCACACCGAACGATACCGACGGAGTGGACGTGAAGTGGATGGACCCAGTCACTTGGACAACCGAAACGGTAAAGTGCCGCCTGCCGGGCATCCCATCGCCCAACAAGGTCACACAGCTGACGCTTGAAGGCGTGAATGACCGGACACGGGCCTGGCGGCTGGGCATGCGCGAGCTGATGGCGGCCCGCTACCGACGCTGGAAGCACAACTGGTCGTGCGATATGTCCGCCCTGGCCAGTTCGTACATGGACTATTGCGAGGTTCAGGACACCGTACCGGAGCTGGCCAGTGCCGGGCAGCTGCGCAACTGGGACGGTGCTCAGGGGTTCGAAAGCAACGAGCCGATACCGGCAGGTGCGACGATCGTCGCAATGCGTAAACCCGACGGCTCGAAGTTCGGGCCAGTCGAGTTCGATCGAGTAGGCGACTATGAGTTTACGACGGCTACGGCACTGGACTTCACACCCGTCACCGAGTTTGATGGCGGTCGCGTCCCGACTCACGTTTTCTTCGGCACAGTCGAGGAAATGTTTTGGCCAGTGCTAATGTCCAGCGTGACGCCTTCAGGTCAGTTCCGTGCCAACGTTGAAGCACTCGGGTATGATGAACGGGTGTATCAATACGACGACCAGGAGCCGCCGGAAGATGCTTAAACAGTACCCGTCGGGTCTCCCGGCACCGCTCAAAGGCGATCGGTCGTTTCAGATGGTCGATCCGCTTGTATCGAGCGCTTCGGGTAATGGGCAGACTCGCTGGGACCGGCGTTTTACCGACGTTCCCACGGCGACGCCCGTCAGCTGGATTCTGAGCGACCTGCAGGCGCAGGTTTTTGAGGCGTGGTATCGGGACGCAATACGAGACGGTGCCGAGTGGTTCGAAATGCCGCTACGGTCTCCCGTCGGGCGCCACGTCGAGCAGTGCCACTTCGTCAGTGCCTACTCGGGCCCCGTGCGATCAGGGTATGACCGATGGCGTTTTGACGCACAGATCGTGCTACGTCGGCGCCCGTTGCCGGACGTAGGGGAAGGCAATTTCCCCGACGACATAATGACGTCGGAGCTATTCGACAAAACTATTAACTGGGAGTGGCCAACAGCATGACAGGCGAAGTCGTCTACAACACCGGAAACCCGGTACCGTCCGCAGACGCCTATGATCGGCACGATAACACTCGCGTGTTTGACGCTCTTATCAACGGCACCGAACCGACCGTCACGGGCCGGACGGGGAAAATCCTCAAGTCTTGGGAGGGCTTTGGCCAACAGTGGGCGCTGTTCTTGGAGTCCTCCGGGTATGAGGACCTCGGCGAGTACGCGGTCGGAATGGTGGTCACTGGGCGTAATCAGGTTTTCGAACACGAAGGGTCGTTGTATCGTGTTTCCGCGAGCTTGCCGCTACCGTTCACCAGCACCGGTAACTGGGCCACCGAGTCTGCCGATTTCATCCTGGTAGCCCGGAATGACAATGACCTGCTCAGTGTGCGGGCATTCATCTTCAACCAGGTGGACGGCACAACGGACAACCAAGCCGGTATCGTTGCCGCAGTAGCCGAGGCAATCGCGACTAACTCGTCGCTGTACTGGCCAGCGGGCACCTACGTGTCGTCGGCTACTATCCCCGGGTTTCATCAGGTTCGCCACAAAGGTCCGGGGCGCCTGCTTCGAGCGGGCACCACCTTTTACATCTCCCCTGGCCCCACACAGTCGAATAATCTGTTCCTGGCGCCGTCCGGCGACGACGCCAACGACGGGCTGACTGCGACGTTCCCCCGGTTGACCCTTTCCGGGGCGGGCTCCGCACTTGCGAACTTCGGCCCGTATCTCGACGGCACCTGGCTGGTCAACCTGGCCGCCGGGCAATACAACCAGACCGACTTTACCTTCCCGCCAGGACTGCGCGGCAGAAACCCGGTGTACTTCAAAGGCCCGGTCAGTGTCCACCCGGCGGCACCAACTGCTATTCTCGATGGCGGGGGGACCGGGTCCTTTGGGGTCCAGCTGAATCGTGAATGCACGCTGTACCTGGTCGACCTGCTGATCAGGAACTACCAGAACTATGGGATCGTCGGGCAGGACGGCTGCATGCTGTTTGGACTTCGCTGCCACGTAGTCGGCGTTCCGAACGGCCCTGGCGTCAAGATGCAGCAGGGTCGCGTGAACTGGATCGACGGACGAGCGGCGAACTGTCAGCAAGGCTTCTCGTTTATTGCCGGGTGCACCTTCACCATCGCGGCTTCAAACCCCTCCCTTGCGGCCGGCACCCGGATCGAGAACAACATCCAGTCCGGCGTTCAAGCGCAGGAGCAGGCATCCGGGCACGTTGACTTCGCGTTGGTGGCGGGCAACCCTATTGGTTACCGACTCGTTGCGCGTAGCCGCGTACATAGCCAGATGACCCGCATCACCGGGTCGGTGACCGCCGCGGTCCAGTTGTATGGTGCGTCGGATTGGTACAACAACGGGTCTCAGCTGGATGCGAACGCCACGGCGGAGCTGATGTACACTGGCAGCATCGAGGTCGTGCACTACCAGAATAACGTGTCTCCGACACGGCGCCCTATTGATTCGGCCTTCGTCACGCATACCGGGAGCACCGCGGCCACTACGCTGAAGACCTACGCGGATGCGTTCGTGGCTAACAACTTCTGGAACTCCACTAAGAGCATGCGATTCGTCATCGCTGGTGAGATCACAGGTAACGGAGGTAACAAAAACCTGGTGGTCAAGATTGACGGTGTTGACTCGATCGGATTTACCATCCCGGCAGCGGCGACCGGCGCCTACGTGATCGACGGGACAATCACCGCGCTTGCTCCGACACAGCAAACGTTCCATGCTACTTGTAGCGTCAACGGCCAGCCTGTCCAGGTAGCCACAGGCGCACGGGCGATCCCCATGAACAGCGGCTCCACGCCCGTGGCAACGGTTGTGTGCACGCTATCCAGTGCCTCCGATTCGCTAACGCTGCGGGCCGTAGCTCTGTTCGAGACATGATACACTTCGGCTATCACCGGGGAGGGTGGCCGAAATATGGAAAAAATGCAGGAAGAAGCAGGGCTGCTGATCAGCGTGATTGTCGGTGCGCTGATCGGGGTTTTATGCCAGCGTGAAATCGTCACATGGCGCGAGCGCCTTTGCCATGGCGTGATAGGCCTGGGCAGCGGGTACTACCTGACACCTATCGCCATGGCCTACTATCAGATATCGCCCGACCTGGTCGGCGGCGTTGGTTTCGTTGTAGGTGTCTTCGGCGCCAGTATCATCGCAGCAGTTTTCAAGGCCCTCGGGAACCTTGACCTTGCCACCCTGGTCAAAAACCGCATAGGCGGAGGGGGCCAGTAATGATCAGCTTGATTGCCGTTAGTGTCATCGCAGTACATGCCACCTGGTGCATGATGTACTACCGAGTGAGCGATGGGGTAATCGGTAAGTTGCTCTACGCTGCGACCGCGCTAGCCGCCCTGGGCTACCTGAGCTATCCGACACACCAGGCGCAGGGCCTGCTGAACACTACGTTCGCTCTCGTCGCCGTTCGTCACTTCTGGATGAAAACGTACTGGCCGCGCCTTCGGGCCGGTATACTGGGGCTCCTACACCTCAGGAAGTGAGCCCGTGCCGACGCTCAAAGACGACATTGAGTCAGGCCTGCAGATGCTGCCGGCCAAGATGCGAACCGACGCAGCGCGCGTCCTACTGTTCGCCACGTCCCGTCAAGAAAACCCCGAACGTTCGCCCCGCCAGATCATCAAGGTCAACGGCAAGCTGTCGGCCGCCGGCCCGGCGGCCGGCGACTATCAGTTCGAGAAGGGTGGCGGGGTCACCGGGGTGCTGAGCCACCGGGCCAGTGCTGCGCTTGCACGACAGGTCTGCGCTGAGCGAGGCGTTATAACCTCAATCGACAACGTGTTCGCCGCGATCCAGTACGACTCGGTGCTGGCTGCTGCCCTCGCTCGGCTGCTGTACTACACCGACCCGAAGGCGCTCCCAGCGCTCGGCGACGAGCAGGGCGCTTGGGAGCTGTACCTGCGCACCTGGCGCCCCGGCGCGTACGCCCGGCAGCCGGACGAGCTGCGAGCCAAGTGGTCCAAGTCCTACGCCGAAGCAGTGAAAGCCTGTGGCTATTGACTTGCTCCGCCGGTACTGGCTGCACTTGCTGACGGCGGCCGTCGTCGTATTCACAGCGTTCTGGATGTATGGCAGGGGGCTGCAGCACGGGCGCGCCGAGGTGACCGCAAACTGGCAACGCGCACAACTCGCCTACGACCAGGCGGTTCGGCAGCGAGAAGACGGGTATATGGCTGCTCGGACCGCCGCAGCGGCCCAACGTGACGAGGAAACGAAAAATGCGAGCGCTACTATTGCTCGGGTGCATGCTGATCGTGAGCGGCTGCGCACAGCGCTGCGAGACGCCATCGGCCGAATACCTGCCGAGAACGGGCGAGCCACCGGCGGGGCCGGAAGTACCGGCGCTGTGCTCGCCAACGTGTGCAACAGGGCTGGAGAAGTTGCAGCAGAACTGGCTGCGTATGCTGACCGAGAACGAATAGCGCGCCAGGAATGCCAGCGCGCTTGGCCTCGTTAGTCTTTGCGGTAGCGTTCGGCACGGTAACCGCCTGCCGCACGGATAGGCCACCCAGCGGCCCAGGTTGGCAGGTCCTGCAGGATCGCCTCAAACTCTTCGACCGAACCGAAGCCCTTCGGCACCTCACTTGCGATTTCGTCATGCACGCGCAGGACCACGGGATACCCGCGCTGCTCGAGATTAACCACAGCGTTCGCCATTATGTCCCTGGCCACTGCCTGAGTCGCGTTTTCCGCCAGCCGTCCGCCATAGGTCGGCATGCGCACCCAGCCCAGCGGGCCCATCTTCGGGTTGCTGTTATGGGTCATGAACGTCAGTTCGTAGACCGCAGCCCAGCCCTCGCGCTTCGAACCGTGCGTTAGGCGCGGCTCGCGGTACGAGATCCGGCGACCGCTCGGCAAGATCATGTACAGCACGTCTGCCGCCGGATCCACTTCGAACGAGACCAGGCGATAAGTGAACCGCTGACCGGGGTTGAGCACTGCCTGTACTGCCATGCCCTCGAGCCCGTAGAACTCAGTCGAAGTCGGCGCCCATGGGGTGCCTCGGAACTGACCGCCCCAAAGCTCGACGATCATCGGGGAAGCTGCCCGCCACTTCTGGACAATCTCGCGCGCTTCGTCCTCGCTGCCGTCGTAGCCGAATGCAAACAGTGCGCCAATCCAGCCGCCGAAACCCAGGCCTAGTTCGGCCGGCTTGCCGATCTTCTGACGGTCCGGGTGCTTTCGGCCGTGTTCCTCGGCCCATGCCTTGTACTGCGCATAGGTCATTCCGGATACGCCCGCCGCGCCGTGCAGGTAAATATCCTCGCGCCGTGCGAACGCATCGATCCGCCACTGCTCGCCGGCCAGTTCGGCAATCACCACCGCCTCGATGGACGAATAGTCCGAGCAGATCAGGTCATGACCCGGCGCCGCGACGATCAGCGAGCGAACAACGCCGGACACGGTAAGCAACGCATCGCCGAAGACGTATTGCACAGCCGCGGCGCTGCGGGTGGCGATAGCGGCCAGGGCGTCAGCCACGGCCTCAAATTTCCAGTCTTCGAGCGGGCTTGAAAACGCCGAAGACGCGCCGCACCAGGGGCAGTTGTCGCCATGGGCGCCGTACCATTTCTGGCAGCCCATATCGCCGCACTGGCGCACGCGCGGGCCGGCCTTCGGCAGGTTGCCTGGCTGTACGTCAGCGTGCGTATCACGGCCAGTGCGGGCGCCATGGTAGATGAACAGGTCGTGCAGGCGGCCGGCGTCCGAACAGAACGAGCGCATGGCGAAGACTTTCTTCACACTAGCCGACCCGGTGAGCTGGCGGATTTCCAGCACGCGGCGCACGACCGGTGGCAGGTCGGTACGCTTGAGCGCGGTTTCCAGCGAATCGGCGTCGAGCGATTCCATGCGCACGCCCATGGCGGTGCACCAGCCGGCGAGGGCCTGCACCTTGCTCGGGCCGATACCGCCCGTCAGCCGCTCGCACTCGGCGCCGAACAGGGCAAGGGTCTGGTTCACAATCTCGCAGGCCGCCTCGACGTGCGGCAAGTCAACGCCCAGGCCACGGAAGTTAACCGCTTGGTCGGCCTGCCAGTAGGCCAGTTCGGAGGGGATCAGGTCCGGCAGCTTGCTCGAGGCCTCGTGCTCCGTGTCACGGTCGGTATCGCAGTAGCTCTGCAGGCCCTCGAACGCCTCGGGGTCGTCACTCGGTAGGACGCGCAGACGCAGGTCGGCTTTCGTCGGCTTGCGCGGCATACACAGCAGCTTGATCAGGTCAGCGCCACGTTTATCTTTCTGGATGTTCAGGCGCATCGCAGCGCCAAGTTGGGCCAGAGCACCGGGGTAGCCGGCTGCGCGAGCCTTCGACATGCTGCAGCGCCACTGCCTGGGATCGACCGGCGGGAACCCGTGTTTGCGCACCAGAACGAAAGTCCACATGTTGCGTTCGAACATGGCGTTGTGCGCCTCGACGAGACCGCCACGTGCGATGTGCTCGGCCAGTGCAGGGGGGCAGGCCTGACCTGGCACCCAGCGGCCTTTGAGCCCGTTCGGCAAGCTGTACGAGAATGTCAGCACCTCGGCGGTCGGGTGCTCGGCGTACTTCCGCGAGCCGACGGCGCCCAGGCCCTTGGCATTGGAGCCCTCCGGCCCCAGCCAGGTACGTTTCTCTTCGTCCCAGCGGTAACCGGCCTCACTGTATGTTTCCATGTCGAGCGTCGCGCACAGGGCGTCCTGCGGCAACACCGGTACGCCGGTGGGCAGTGGCGGTACACTCACAGCGCCACCTGCTGCGCAAACCATGCGCGATTCTCGGCGCGGAACTGTTCGAACTGCTCGCGGGTGACCTGTTCAAACCCTTCGATTTCGCGGTCGTAGGAAATGCGCGCCAGGCGGAACTCGCGGTTGATGAAATAACGTGGACCCATTGTTTTACCCTCCCCGGATAGTAAAAGGGCCGCCCGAAGGCGACCCGTTGGTGTTACTGCTGACGGGCGCGCAGTTCCGCTTCGGTGATCACCTCTTTGTCCTTGTACCAGTACGCCGGGTTGTTAGGGTGCTGGGTCCAGCCGGCTGGCGGCCATACCGGGGCGACTGGTACTGTGGGGGCCTGCTCAGGTACAGGGATATAGCCGCTGTAGGGCTCCGGCTGCTGGCCAGGTACCGCAGGGGCTTGCTGAGGTGCCGGAGTCGCAGGCGGCTGCTGTACCGCGGGCATGGCGTTGGCCGGGGCCTGAACAACGGTGGCCCCTTCGGGCACATAGTTGACCACTGGGCCGCTCGCCAAACCGGTGGCAGCGTCCGGGCCAGCCGACGCGCTGACGATAGCCTTACCTTCAAAGAACAGCTCAACAGCCGAGCCGCGAACGAACAGGCCGGGCGACTGAGTCGAACCGTTGCCAGCGGCGGTGAATAGTACGCGCACCCAGTCGCCGCGCTTGATCACGCCCGGCTGAGTGATTTCCTGGTCGGCGCGGGTCTGCCCCTGGTAGAAACGCTTAGGCAGGAACTGCGAGGAGAAGCGCAGAACCCAGTGGCCGGCGAAACCCTCTTTGGAGGCGTTGTGCACACCGGACTTGTCATAACCGTCGCCATCGGTGATCTTGAAATGGAAGTTCGGGTTGACGCAGGTCGGCGAGTTGTTCGGGAAGAAGGTCGGCCAATCGCGGCGTGCGATGTTGGTCAGGTACTGCTGAACGCGGGCCCAGTCGGGGTTCGGCTGGCCGTTGATCATCTTCGGGAACGCGACGGCGTAGAAGTTTTCGGGTTTCTTCTCGGTGCCGTCCGAGTTGACACGCGGCTTGCCGGTCTGGAAATCCAGGTTCGACAGCGTGTCGAGGTCGCCCTGCACGATACGGCCGACGCCGGTAACTTCGTAGTCGACGCCCTGGACTTGCGGTTTCTGTACTTGAGTGGTCATGCTTTGAATGCCTTCTGTATGAGGGAGTAGTCTGCAATACCGAGTTTCAGTTTGCCCGGAATGCGCTCAATGTACGGCGCGATTAACGCACCGTCAACACCTTTTTTCTTCAATTTGTCGCGGCACTGCGCAGGCGTATCGACGGCCAGGGGCTTGCGGAAATCGACGCCGAGCATGTCGCCGAAACCGGCCACGTTAGTCGGCGGAACCTTCCATTTCTCGGCACCGGCACCGCGCTGCATTTCGTAACCTGGCACGGAACGCCCGGTTGTGATTTCGTGTTCGGCCTGTTCGGCTAGGGCGTCGCGTCGGGCACTGAGTCGGGCGAACGCCTCTTCGCAGTACATCAGCTCCGTTGCCAGCTCGTGCCCTGTAATGCCGAGCGGCACCGCCGTACCTGCGTAGTCCTTGTCGCGGTCGCTGGCACGCTTGAAGGTGGCGCAGCCGCGCCGCCCTGAACATTTGTGGCAGTGTTCACCCACCAGGGTTGGCGGGTTCGGCTTTTGCGAAACGCCGGCGCTGTGCTGAAGTATGTTGCCCGGCCCGCGAAGGTCAGCCGCCATGCACGACCAAGTGCGGAAAGCCCCGCCGGACGTGTAGCAGCGCGGCTGCACGACATGGAAAAACACCTTAATGTGCTGATCGGCCAGGCCATTTATGCCGTGCTTTTCGAGAATGCTCAGCGCGTACAGGACCATGGTCGGGTTTTCTACAGGGCTTACCTCAGAGTGGCCGTACTTGTATTCCCATACGTGCAGCTCCGGGCCCGTGAACAATGAGGCGTCGGGACGCCCCTTCATCCCCTCTAGGATGAAGTCCAAGGCCAGGGGCTGCTCAAAGCAAACCTTGCTCATGCCTCCGCGGTGGTTGGCAATCGAGAAGATGGACCCGTGGTATAGGACCCCGCCGTCGATCATGGCCTCATCTACCGCCCAGCCGTTCGGAGTGATCGTGCCGACTGCCGGCTTACCGAGTGTTGCGACCTGGTGGGCTACCCAATGCCCCGCGATCCCCTCTTGCTTAGCTTCGCTAGGCAGCAGGTCAGGGAACTGTGCGGAGAGCGGCACGGAGCCGGGGCATTTGCCCCAAACTCCGGCAGCACTTGGGGTCGGCAGTGTCACTGCGCGCCCACGGCGTTAACGGCGTCGAGTGCTGCCTTGAGCACTGCCTGGTCGGTGCAGCCGGGGAGGCCCATCGGACCGGCAGTGATGCCCGCACCTTGGATCGCCTGGAACAGTGCGGCGGACTTGGTGCCGTCGGCCATTTGGATTTCCATCGCGCGGGCCATCACGTCGTTACCGGTCAGCAGAGCAGGTGCCGGGGTAACAGGGGCCGCCGGCGTCTCCGCAACCGGGGCAGAAGGGGGTACAGCAGCACTGTCCGAGCCAGGTGCCGTCGGCACGTCGGAGGTGGCCGCTGCCGTCGCATTCGGTGCAGCCGGCGCGTTTCCCATCAGCTCAGCCTTGACCGATTCAAACAGGGCCGGGTCAACGCCCGGCTTTTTCCGCCAGGTGCCATCGCCGATGGTCGCCTTGTTGCTGGTGTGGATACGGGCGTCCCACGGGCAACCGGCGCTGTCCAGTTCAACTTGCCCAGCGGCTGGGCCCGCCGCGCTTGCCGAGGCAGGAACGGCAAGCGCCGACGTAGGAACCACAGGCACATCGGTCGGGGCGGCGGATGCGGGCGCAGCTGCAACGGCCGGCGGGGTGTTCCCAGGGACAGGCGGAATCTCCGGTGCAAGCCCAGCAGCCGCCGGCAGCTCCGGAGCACCACTTGCAGCGTTTCCCAGGGCGGAGGTAAGAACCGGATCTGCTGCGGGGACATTTGGGGTCAGTAGCTCGGCTACCGCAACCGGCAGTGCGCCCGGGCCGGAAGCAATTACAGCGCCGCTGGCCGAGCGTTTCACATCCCAGCCCGGCGCTTCGGTTGGTGCGACGGATGCCAGTTTCTGCACGAACTCGGCCAGTGCATTCAGTTCGAAGGCGGTGGCGTTACGGGTGTCAACGGTGAATTGCATGGGGTGTTTCTCCGTGGTTGATTAGTTGCTACGGGGCGCATAGTGCGGTAAGG
>Ga0247820_10001850_pt1 | contig 11896 bp, 21 predicted proteins | sample 13C_Glucose_Day1_2_FD_192480 | JGI IMG/M metagenome (GOLD analysis project Ga0247820, IMG submission 192480) | Soil microbial communities from agricultural site in Penn Yan, New York, United States - 13C_Glucose_Day14 | ecosystem: Environmental > Terrestrial > Soil > Agricultural land | place...
ATTCTGGCCGTCAAGGATGATCGGCAGCGCGTTGATGAACACCTCGGCGTTGGCCGCAGCCTGCGCCACATCAGTCACGCGGCTGAGCGGCCCCGTGTTGTCGGGTCCGTCGCCCGACACGTCGACCACGCGGCGGCCACAGTCCTGTCGGAGAACCGTCTCGACGCCCAGGCGAACGCCGTCGGCGACGTTCGTCGACGCGCCGCCGGGACGCTCCGTCGCGCGCAAAGCGGCGGCAGCGGCGCGTGGGTCGCGCGTCGGCGGAACCACGACGGTTGCGTCGTCGGCGAAGAAGATCACAGCTGTCGACAGGCCCAGCTCGGCCGCGTGCGCCACCTGTGGCGTCTCCAAAGCTGCAGCGGTCGCCTCCGTCTGCAGGCGGTAGTTCTCGGGGCTCACCGACCACGAGATGTCGATGACTAGAGCCAGGCAGATCGCGATCATCGCCGGAACGCTCCTGGGTCGAGCCCCGCCGCTCGGAAAGCGTCGGCGTGGCGCTTGGCGAGATCGCCGAGGGTCAGCTCGTCGCCATTGCGGTTGACAAATTGGTCGAGCCGAAGCCCGCCCTGCCGGAACAGCCGGCCCTTCGCCTTCCCGAGCACGTCGTCCTGGAACGCGGCCGGCTGGCGCTTGAGCCAGTCCTGGTAGCTGGTATCCCCTGGCACGCGGCCGGTCAGCTCGCGCACGCGCTGCCGAGCGAACTTGTCGAACGCACCCTTGGTGCCCCTGGGCAGGTCGCTCCTGCTCCTCGGCGTCTTGTCGAGGCCCTGGCGTGCGGCGAAGTCGCGGAGCAGTCCCTGCTCGGTGGAAGCCTTCGCTGGGCGCGCGGCCAGGGCCTCGGCGTCCAGCACCGCCACGCGCAGCGAGCGGCAGTTGAAGTGGAGAGGTGGGCGAGGCCCCTTCCCCAGATCGAAGATCTTCCCGTCGAGGGCGCGGCAGCGAGGTGTCGTGCGACTGTCGAGCGTGGCGACGAAGCGCTCCTTGCTGACGATGTCGCTGTTCTCCTTGAAGAACTCGGTGCGCGCCTCGTTGGCGATGTGGTTCACGGCCGTGCGCGTGATCGCGGCCGCGTTCCGCCTTGTGATCTCTGTGACACCATCCCGGCCCTTGAGGCGAGCGGTACCCACGACGCGCCGGGCGATCTGCTGAGGGGTCTCGCCCTGGATCATGCCCTGGCGCACCGCGCTCTGGATGCGGTTGATGTCCTCGCGGCGGATGGTGCTCGCCCACTGGCGCAGCGTCTTCCCCTCGAAGGGCGTGGACGTGGCGATGGTGCGCAGCCGCTGCGACGTAGGGAGGATGGTGTCGATGACGACTGGGCTGGTCGTCAGGATGATCTTGCTGAGCACGTTCGGCTCCGTCCCGGCCAGACCCACCAGCTCCTCAGCCCACACCTCGTCTATCTGCCGCCACGCTCTGGTGCGGATGTTCTCGACGATGCCCAGGAGCGTCTCGAGGCGGCGCACCTCGGCGGGTGTGTCGACGCCTCCGGCCATGTTGCGCAGCCGGTCACGGATCTTCTCCGCGAGCTCCTGCTCGGTGCCGTTCAGCAGCGCCTCGATGCGCTTGCGCACCGACCCCGAGAAGCGGAGCAGGTAGATCTGGTGGCGCAACAGGGCGTCGAAGAACGCCTGATTGGCGTCGTCAGGCACTGAGCACGTACTCGTGCCACGTCGGGACAGTATTGCCGAATTGAGACAGGTCCATCTTTGGGACCACCGCGACGATCCGCGCGCCGCGCCGGTAGACGACCCGAGCCTCGTAGCGGTACTCGCCCGTCTTGGTCCTGCGCTCCACCAGGCCTCGCGGCACAGAGGCGAGGACCGGAGGGTCGTCGGCCTGGGAGGAGGCGGCGATGGCGAGCTGGGTGGCAGCGGCAGTCATTAGGCGTGGCTTGCTCATGCTGTCCTCACCGACGCAGGTCGGTGCCCTTCTGTTTCTCGTACGTCCGGTACGCGCCGAGCCCCAGCATGCCGAAGAGCATGACGTAGAGCTCGCTAGTATCGAGCTTCGGCACTGGTGGCACACCCTCCACCCCGAAGACCGTCAAAAACCACGGCAGGTACGGCTGCATCAGAGTATTTGACGCGAAGCCCAGGACGCAGACCCAGCCGGCGGCGGGACGCCACATCGCGGCGAAGGGATGAGGCGACTTGGCCTCGTCCGAGTTGACCACCAGCTGCTGCGCGTCGGCGAGTTGCAGTCCGGACATCAGCTCCTGGTTCGCGGCCTGCCGAACGCGCTCCTTCTCGGCCGGGTCCGGGATGGCCTCGACGGCGCGGTCGACGACGCGCGTCAACAGGGGTGACAGAAATGGGAGCAGCGCGAGCAGCGCGGGGGCCATCACTCGTCCTCCTTCTTGTCAGCGAGCGGGTCGGCCTCGTCCTCGGGGTCGCCGCCCTCCTCGGTACCGCCACCAGTGGCCGGAGGCGGCTCGCTCTCGATCTCGTCGAGCTCCTCCTCGTACTCGAGCTTCGTGAGCCCTCGGTCGCGCATCAGTCCGTGCACGCTGCGCAGGCTGATCGGCGCACCCATCGTCCGCGCGCTCATGATGTCCACGAGCGACTTGCCGTCGAGGGTGTTCTCGGTGAACTCGAGGTTGGGTCGCACGTTGACCGCCATCGGGTCCGCGCCGACCCACTCCGCCGCGACGCGCAGCAGGTGCTCCAGGCCGGCGGCACCGCTCTGGGCGATGGTGTTGAGGGAGGCGGTCTGGGCCGCGACCCGGATGCGCAGAGCGTCGCCGCTCTCGCGCTGCGCGCTGCCGGAGTGGAGCAGCGCACCTGTGCGCACCATGGCCTGGTTGCGGTCGTTCTCCAGGGCCTGCCGCTGCTCGGCGAGGCCCGAGCCACCCACGCCCACGTACTTCGCGTCGCCGCCTTGCGGCAGCCTCAGCAGAGCGCCAGCGCCCACGCGCTTGGTGTCATCGTCGATGCTGCCCGTGTCGCCGATGATGACGAAGGTGTCCTGCCCCTGCATGAACAGGTTCTGGCGGTAGTCCGCCTCCCCTCGGTAGACGGCCAGGGCGAGGTTGGCGAGGCCCAGGAGCGGCGGGTCGTCAGGGGACGATACGAGGTCCTTGGTGTTCACGAGGACGAAGGGCAGCTGGTCGAGGACGTTGCCTCGGATGCTGGGGAACACCATCCCCTCGGGATTGTAGCCGGCGTCCTTGTCCTTGAACAGCCCCGTCGCGTAGAGCGAGCCGGCGGCGCTCGACATCCGGCCGTCGGGGTCGCAGAGGGCGACGACGCGGAACTTCTCCACCGTCTCCCAGCTGAAGTCGCTGCGCCGCTCGAGCTCGCTCTCGTCGAGCACGACCATGTTCAGCTTCGGCCGCATGTCGCCGCTTGGTTGGTTGTCATCCCAGTTGACGATTGTCTCGGCGCGATAGAGCGCGATGTAGGGCAGTGGCTCCGCCTGATCCGGCACGACGGGAAGGTCCAGCAGCAGGCCGAGCCGACCGGCCACGAGCTGCTGCTCGTTGATGCGGCGCAGCAGGTGCTCAAGCGTCTCGCCGTTGATCGTCGCGCGCTCGCGCAGTGGCTCCAGCTGCGGGGGCAGCTCGATGACAGGAGGCCGCGAGTGCATCGTCCCGAGCAGCGCCTCGACCGCCTCGGCCACGAAGTCGGGGAACACGGCACGTGTGAGGTAGGCCGTGTAGGCCTGATAGCCAGGCTGCGCCGTGCTCATCATGCCGTCGTAGACCATGCCGCTGGTCGGCGGCAGGTAGGTGATGGTCTTGCCCTTGACAACCCGCGACCCTCGGAACGTGTCACGCATGGTGACCCAGTCCTGGGCGAACTCGGTATAGAGCGGGTGGCGGTTGCTGAGGGACATGGCGTCGTTCCTACGTCCGGGGCCAGCGAGAGGCAAGCATCAATGGCTGCCGATGGTTCGGCCGCCGCCGAGGGCGAGGTTCATCTGGCGGACGCGGTAGCGCACCTCGTCGCCGACGTGGTCCTCGGCGTCGCTGTCCACGTCCTCCGGGTCCTTGTCGTCCCTCGGCAGCACCGGCACCGTGCGCTGGAACTGCTCGCAGTTGGAGAACACGTAGAGACCAGGCTGCTCGCGCGGCCCACCGTGCTCGGGCGGCTTGGCGTTCCGCAGGGCGATGCGCAACTGCTCCCAGCCAGCCTTGCGCGAGCCTGGAGACTTGTCCGCCTTCACCCACTGCACACCCTTGTGCTGCGAGCCGTCCTTCAGCCGCACCGGCCGCGCCATGTCGACCGCGATGCAGTTGCCGTTCTCGGCGTCGAAGATGGATGAGTCGGCGGGCCCAGGGCGGACCCTGGTGCGGATGCCCCAGGCGAGCTCGCGCTCCACGACGCCTCGGGCGATGTCGGTCGCCAGCATGCGCAGGCCCTCGTTGGGCTTGCCGTTCCAGCCGTACCACTCTCCAATTCGGAACAGGTCGCCGCGCACCGTCGCACGCACACGGCCATCGGCGAGGCGCACGTCGCTGCCGTCGCTGACGGCCCACCAGCCCACGCTGAAGGGTCTGGTGCTGCCCCAGTCGAAGCTGCGGTCGATGCGCCAGGAGGCGGGGATGCGGAACTGCTCGAGGACGTGCACCTTGGGATCCCACACGTCGTCGAGCATGCCGCCGGCCACGATGTCCCAGCTTCCGTCAATCCAGGCCGCGAGCTCGGCGGCGTTGCGCGCCGAGCTCCGCAGCCGCTGGATGTAGTCGGGGTCGGCGCGCAGCAGGATCTTGTTCTCGTGGATGTTGCCGTGGATGGCGACCCTCGTCGGCTCGGGGCGACCATCGTCGTCGAGACTGTCCTTGATCAGCTTGCCTCGAGAGGCTGGCAGCCGGAAGCGGTGCTTGACCCAGTTGTGCCCAGGGCCGTAGGGGTTGGTCGTGCTGCGCACGCGCGCTCGGCGCGCCACCTCGGCGTGGGAGGAGCGGCACGTGGACATCATGCGCTTGTAGCCAGCCGGCGAGGGCCACGTGGTCAGCTCCTCCCATCCGATCCATGGGTAGGCGTGACCGTGGTAATTCCAGTAGTCGTCCTCGCGCTTGAACTGGCGGAACAGCAGCAGCTCGCCACCAGGGAACCGCCAGTGGTGGAACGCCTCGTTGTACTGAGCGCCGGGCCAGATCTGCGGAAGCCATTTCTTCGACTTCGCTATCACGTCCTGCAGCTGGGGGAAGGTCTGGCGGAAGAGGATGCCCTGCCACTCGGCGCCGAAGCCTCGGTCCACGTCCTGGCAGAAGTCCATGATGAGAGTGTCGGTCTTGCCGCCGCCGCGCGTGCCCTCGTACAACGCCTCGAAGATCGGCTTGCTCGCCATGAACGCCTCCTGGCTGCCCGCCTGAGGCGCCCAGATGGGCTTGCGCGTCGGAGCCGACAGCTTGCGCTCAAGCATTGTCAGGCTTCTTGGCCGTGTCCGCGCCGTAGCGCGCGGCCCAGTCCTCGGCGCTGCTGGCCTCGGCCGGCGCCACGAGCACGCCACCGATGTCCGGGCGCGAGGCCGTCTCCTTGTCGCGGTAGGCGTGGTCGACCTTGCGCAGCTCCATGGCGAGGAGCTGGATCGGGTAGATCTTCTCCTCGGCCACCACCACGTCCTTGAACTGACCGCCGAGGATCGGCTTTGTGTAGCCCTCGAGGGTCAGCCGCTGGTGGTGCGCCACGATCTTGTCGCGGTACCGGTCGAGGGCCTTGGCCACCGCCGCCTCGAACTCCGGGTCGTTGGCGATGTGGCTGCGCACCAGGTTCATGCAGACGCCGGCTGCGTTCGCGGCGTCGCCCTTGCGGCTGTGCTCGGCGAGCTCTCTCAGGTAGATCTTCTTCTGCTCGTCGTCAAACTTGAGGCGCGACTGCTGCACCTTGACGCGCCAGTTGTCCTGGTCCACCATCGGGTTGGAGCGGCCAGTGCTGCTGGCGCGGCGTCCCGTCTTGGACGGTGGCTTCGGTTTAGGGGCGCGGGCCATCCCTCGTCCTCTGTGCTGCATCGACCGGCCACATGGCCCGCCATCATCATACGCTCATGCGTATGAGAAGAGACGAAGTATGCGGACAGAGAGCCTCGCCGACAAGCCCAGAGTTTGCCGTCGTGAACAATTGGACCGATGCGGACGTAACCAACTGGTTACCGAGGTGCCTCTCGCAACCGCCGCAGTTGCCTCGACCAACTCGACGACTCGAGTGCCCAGGTTGCAAACGGCAAGCAGTCGAGTTGGTTGAGACTGTGGGCCGCAGGACCTTACCTCGACTTACTCTACTCTCTTAACTATAAGAAGAAGAGTATAGGAAACCCAGGCGGAACTCGAGCGGGGTCGAAACCCTAGCAACCTGCAAACCTCTCGAGCGAGTCAAGTAGTCGAGCCGAAACCGACTAACCCCCTGGGCTCAAACGAAACTTGCATACGACGACGACCCGAAGGTCGAGTTTTCACTCGACCTGGTCGAGCGACCCCTAGGCCTTCGCCCTGGTACCTCCGGAACGATCCGGGCGCGCACCGACCCAGCGACCCCGAGCGAACCGTCGACCCTAGAGGCCCCAGGCTGCGAAGATGAGCGGAAGCGCGGCGAACCCGCAGGCAATAGCGATGAGCATCAGGATGTCTTCGAGCGTCATGTCGCTACACCTCCTCTTTCGTCGTGTCGACCACTACACCACCACCTCCCACTTCCCACCCACCAGGACCTCCACCTGTTCGCCCTTGTGCGCCTTGGCCACCGCGAGGCCCGTGGCTGGGTTGGCGGCCCAGAAGAGGAGCTCGGCCTCTCCAACGCGGCAGCGGAAGCGGTGCACGCGCCGAGCGCCGACCATGAAGGTGGACCAGCGGTCCATGTTGGGGAGGCGCCCATCCTCGTTGCGAAGGGTCGCTCGCCGCACGTGGCTGGGGCCGCACTGGGCGTCGGCGACCATGGCCAGGACCCTGGCCCCGTCGAGGCGAGCCATCTCGTCGAGCACCTTCATGGAGCACCCAGTCGACGTGAGAAACTCGAGGTGGTAGTCCACGTGAACCCTCCCTTTCTGGGAGCCGGCGGAACCGGCTCGGTTTCAAACCTGCGTGCACCCCACGCAGAGGGCAATCAGGTCTGAGCAGCAGATTTCTCAGTCCGCGATGGAGCTCCGCTGGTTCACGATGACCGCCAGCCCGTTGGTGGTCCGGACCAGGGCGAAGCTGTAGTTGGAGCCGTAGCCAGCCAGCCCGTTGGCGGTCCGCAGGGCCTCGGCGAAGGCGCCCAGGTTGGCCCGGCACACGAGCATCTGCTCGTCAGTTGCCTCGCCCTCGACTGGGATCACCCACTCCTGGTGGTCGGCGTACGCCTCCTGGGTGTAGCCGAAGTGGACCGCCGCCTTCAGCTTCAGGCGCAGCGGGCAGCCGTCCTTCGGCGTGTAGGGCGTCGGGCCGAGCAGCACGCGCTCGCCCTTGATGGTCGCCGGCCGGCGCCGGTCCTCCTGGGCCTTCGCCACCATCCAGGACAGGTCGTCGGCCTTCGGCTCGAAGCGGCCACGGTAGCCGACCACCACGCCCAGCAGGTAGGCGCGCACCGCCGGGTTGGTCTGGGCGTTGGCAGCCTGGCGCTTGGCCTCCAGGCGCCGCTGCGCCGCGCGCTGGTCCAGCACGGCGCTCACGTCGAACGTCCACTTCGGCTCGGCCTTGAACTCACCCTCACCCCAGGGCTCGCGGCTCAGGCCCAGGCCGTCCACCAGCGCCACCAACTCGGCGTTGGTCTCGTAGCGGCGGGGTAAGCGCGGACGGTCCAGCTTGCCCAGGAGCGCGGTGGGGATCTCCTGGAGGAACGGATAGGCCTCGCTGTTCAGGCCCTGGGCCTCGAAGGCGTCGGCCAGCTGCTCGGCGAGCTCGCGGCTGATCACGCTCGTCCGCAGGTCGAAGGAGTGGGTGCATCTGTAGGTGAAGGTCTCGGACATCTCGGACTTCCCTTTCTCGCCGGTAATGAGCTACCGGTACCAGAACCATTGTCCATCGCGGCGCCAGAAGGCAAGCACTATTCTGCGCCGCCTCCTCGGCTCCGCACGCGTTCGATCAGCTCCAGCAACTCGGACAAGGTCTGGCTGCAGCCGAGGGACGCCGCCCTGGCAGCGTCCCGCTCGTCCAGCAGGGCACGAAGCAGCTTCGCGGTGACCGGCAGCTCGCCATAGTTGACGATGTGCTTCTCAACCGCTTCGCGGGATGTCTCAGCTGCCATATCGAGGACCCTTCTTGGCGTAGCGGAGTTCGCCTCGCAGCTTGGCGTTCTCGGCCCGCAGCCGCTCGATCTCGGCCGGAAGCGCCGGCGCGAACTCTGGGTGGTCCTGCAGCCATCCGACCAACTCGCCGTACAGATGCCACCAGTCGCCCATCTGCGGCACCGCAGGCACCGCACGGATCGCCTCCACCAGATCGGCGAGCGTCGGCACATCGCCCATGAACGGCGAACTGACGCCCGCCTCAATCGTGTCAGGCATCGAAGCCCTCCTTGAACACGGTCTGCATGAAGCGCTTACCCGTGACGGCCTCGGCCTTCATCCCGCAAGCGAAGCAGATCCGCTCGCCGTTCGGGCCGTAGGGTCGCAGCTCTTTGCCCTGCTCGCCGCACAGTTCGCAGGTTCCGAATGGCAGGCGGCGCCGGTCCAGCACGACGGGCCTTTGGTGTCGGTCATCGGCCATGCGTCAAAGCCTTCTGCGCGATATCTACAAGGCGCTGCACCTTGCCTCCCTCGTCAGGCGCGATCAGCGTGCCCTGCCAGGCGATCAGCAGCAGCGCAGCCTCGTATATCTCGAGCAACGCAATCGCCTGGCTGCTGGCGTCCAGCGCACTAACAAGCAGCCTGTCCATATCAACCGGCGGTGGTTTGTGCTCGGCGCTCATGTGGCAGGCTCCTCCCACGCATCCCATTTCCCCCACTGATTGAGCGGAGCCGCGACGATCCAGAACTGCTCTGCCTCGACCTCGGCATCTGGCGGTGGGTTGGCAGCGCGCCACTCTTTCCGCCGCGCGTGATGCTCCAGGTCCTCGGCGACAAACTCCTCCTGGGCCAGCCGCCACGAATGCCGGCGCGGCACCTCGCGCCGCTCGCGCTCACGGTAGGCTTCTCGCAAGACGTGCGCCTCTCGGCTTGCACGCTCCCTCTGTCCAAGCGCTGCCTTCGCCTGTTGACCATCTGTGAACACCCCGCAGACCCATTCATAGCGATCGGACCATTCGCCCTTGCTCGCCATCACGACGTAGACAGTCTCACTCATTGCCCTACCCCCATCGGAGGAGCCCAGGAGCTGCGCCTCTCCTGGGCCCCCTGACCAACTCAGTTGTCGTTCGCCAGCTCGACACCCTCGAGCCGCCAGCGCCGCCGCTCGATGTTCGTGATGACAAGGCCCTTGGTGCGCAGCCGGCTGACCAGAGCTCGCGCACTGTCCTCCGGAAGGTGCAGTCCAGCGGCCAGATCCTCGACCGAGGCCCCGTTCGCGCGCTTCAGCATCCGAGCTGCCACCTTGTAGTTGTCGTTGAGACCACGCACAACGTCCGTGATCTGCTCGCTCTTCCGCATCCTGTTTGGCATCGTTCACATCCCTTTCTGGTGCGGCCTTGATTGGCCGCAGTGGAAGAATGCGCCGAAGTGCGTCGTCAGCAAAGGGCAAAGCGGGGCGCGCGCGCAGTCGTTACTGGATCAGTTACGAGGGCGAACCAAGAACCGGCTCTTGTGGCGGCGCCAGGGTGACCACGACCACAGCGGCCAAGACACCAGCGACCAGCGCCACTACGCCAGCGGCGTAGACACCAGCGGCCAGCGCCACCCACAGCACGAGCTCGGTCATCGATCCCTCGTCAGGTTGAGCAGTGCGTAGCTGACGCAGCGCGCCTCGTAGCGCGCGTCGCCGAGCGCCACGTGCGCCGGTTCGAACTCCGCGTCCCGAATAGGCGCGACGATCTGCGCCACGTCGAGAACCGTGCGGCTGTCGCGCACCGCGCTGTATCGCCACGGCACCTTGGCGTCGACGGCTCGGTAGGCGTTCTCGAGGATGACGATGTCGAAGTGTGGGCCGCGCGCCCAGATCGGCCTACCGACGCCCACGAAGGTGGACAGCTGCGCCAGCGCCGCCTGCAGCGGCACCGCAGCAGGGTCCAGGAGCGACAGCTTGGCCACGTCGCTCTGGCTACGCCACCACTCCGCCGTCGCCGCGTCGATTTCGAGCCCAGCGAGGACGCAGCTCACCAGGTTGACGTTGACGCTGAACGACTCCTCGACCCTTGGGCTTCGCGGCTGGAACACCACCGCGCCGATCTGCAGGATCGCCGAGCGGCTTCCCGTGCCGAGCGTCTCTATGTCGATCATGATGTGTTGGGCGTCGAGGTTCATGACGTTGTTTCCATGACATGTTGCGCGGTACCGTCGGCGAGCCGCTCCCAGCTGCGCGAGCGGTTCACCTTCATCTTCGCCTCGCGCGCTTGGCCGAGGATGCCGCCAAGCTTGTCGCAGACCTGCTGGTTCATGATGTCGATGTCGGCGCACTCCTCGACAGCCTTCGAGCAGTCCATGCAGGCGAGCTCGTCGCCCCTGCGCGCCAGCGCCGTGACCCGCGCGTTGATCTCGCGAGCCAGCCGCTTCTGCTCGCCGAGCAGCGAGTGAAGCGCCTCGTCGGCGGTACCGGAGGCGCACACCTCGAGGAGCTCGACCAGCTCCATGCCCATGCGCGCCGCCACCTCGAGCGCGGATGAGGTACCGAAGGTCTGCTCACCCCACTTGGTGATAGTCCGCTGCGTTTCCACTAACGTCCCTTTCTGATGGACACTGCGATGAAGATGGCCAGCACCAGTGTGGCCGGCCACGTGGCGAGGAAGAAGACGACGACCCACAGGCCGGAGAGACCGCGTCGTCCACGAAGGAACTCCCACTCCGCCACCTCGGCGAGAAACCAGCCGGCGAGAAGGTAGGCCATTGCGGCGACGTACACGTGTATCTACTCCCCCAGCACCACGCCTCCTCACCATGCGGCGCGGAGGCGCGGAAGGCAATCAGCGTCGCGAGTACCGCGCGATGAAATCGAGAACCTCTGGCAGCGGTGCGTCGCAGATGTAGTCCTTGCCGGCGATGCTTATGAGCACCTCGGCGGAGGGCAGTTCGTCGCGCCAAGCCGGCCTCGCCAGTCGCTGCAGCAGCTCCATCGGCGGAGCCACAGCCTCCACGATCTCGACCACCTCCGGCGCCGCCACGCGCGTCCGCCGCACCACGGGAGCGCGAAGGTTCTCGCCTGGGATGGTGACACGCAGCATGTTCCGCACGAAGGCGCCATCCGTGGTCGTCTGACCGAACGCCGGCAGAGCCTCGATCCCTGGCACCATGCTAGTGTTGAAGTAGACGACCCACCTGTTGCCGTGGTTCGTCTCGCGCAGCGTCAGCAGGAGCCCTGCCTCACCTGCCCTGGGCTTGCGGACCACCAGCTGCGTCTGGCCCCACATGTCAACGACGACGCGAGCCGGATCGCCGAGGTCGAGTTTCTCAACGAGCGCGTCGCGCTCATCGTGGGTGAAGCCCAGGTTGGCCGTGTGCCGGGGGTTGGTCCTGGTCGGGTCGTACTTCGCGAGGAACATGATCTTCCCTTTCTCAACAGCCGCCGACCGTGTGGACGACGACGTAGCCACTGTGGTGATTTTCGAGGCGGACGCCGCCGTGCAGCGCGATCGCCATCAGGAGCAGCGCGAAGGCGACGAAGCCGCCGATGACCGCGTTCACAGCAGCGCCCTCCACTCGTCCATCGTCAGCCAGATCACCAGCGTGGTGGCGAAGCTCGCCCACGCCAGCGCCTCGAGGAACCGCATCACGACACCTGCTCCATCGGCTCGCCCCAGGGGTCGCACGGCGCGCCGTGGGCCTCCAGAGCCTTCGGTGAGATGACAACCGTGTAGGTCTCTTCGACGACGCTGCGCAGCCGCACCCAGCC
>Ga0247820_10001851_pt1 | contig 11894 bp, 11 predicted proteins | sample 13C_Glucose_Day1_2_FD_192480 | JGI IMG/M metagenome (GOLD analysis project Ga0247820, IMG submission 192480) | Soil microbial communities from agricultural site in Penn Yan, New York, United States - 13C_Glucose_Day14 | ecosystem: Environmental > Terrestrial > Soil > Agricultural land | place...
CGGTGGCGACGGCGCGAATGCGGTGGAGCGGATCCTGGCGCGGCACTCCACGCCTGTGATCTTCGTCACGGCCTATCCGGAGCGCCTGCTGACGGGCAGCCGTGTCGAGCCGGCCTTCGTCATCACGAAGCCGTTCGAACCGACGACCCTCGCGGTGGCGACCTATCAGGCGGTGACGCGCGGGCTTCCGCTCGGCGCGGGCTGACGCGCCGCACCGCGGCACGTTGCGGGCGGCAACCGGTCACGCCGGGGCGCGTTGCAGGCGCGTTCCCAACGGCGGAGGTCGTGGATGCTCTACTGGACGCTTGTCTTCCTCGTCGTGGCGCTGATCGCGGGGCTGTTCGGATTCGGCGGCATCGCCTCGGCCTCGGCGGGCATCGCGAAGCTGCTCTTCGCCATCTTCATCGTGCTCTTCCTGGTCAGCCTCGTCGTCGGCGCCTTGCGCAGCCGCTGAGGGCGCCTTGCGCACCCTCCTGCTCCTCGCGGCATTGCTGGCAATGCCCGCCGGGCTGGTGGCGCAGGAGCGTCCCCGTGGCACCGCGGCCGATTTCTGGTTCGACCCCACGCAACTGCCGTCCTTCACCGGCACCGTGGAGCGCTATCTCATCAACCCGCGCGGCGAGACCGACGCGCTGCTGTTCCGCGAAGGGCCGCAGATCGTCTTTCCCCCCGAATTCGGCGACGTGGTCCGCCAGGCGGTGCCGGCCGGGCGTCCGATCATCGTCTGGGGCATCCGCGCGCGCAACGCGCCAGTCATCACCATGCTCGCCTTCGCGCCCAGCGCCGAGGCAGCCCCGGTCGTGGTGGAGCGCTTCTACTGGCGCCTGCTCGGCAGCGCGGCGAACGACCAGGCGGCGCGCATGACGGTGAACGGGACGGTCAAGGCGCCCTACTTCCAGCCGCAAGGCGAGGTGGCGGGCGCCGTGCTGGAGGACGGCACGGTGATCACCGTCCCGCCCGGCACGGCGGAGAAGCTGCGTGACCTGCTGAAGCCCGGGGCCAGGATCGCTGCCGAGGGCCGCGGCGTGAGCAGCGAGGCCGGTCGCGCCCTCGCCGCCGAGCGGATCGGCGAGAATCCCGAATCGCTGCGCCCGGTCCCGGCCCCCGAGCCGCGACGGCGCTGAGCGGCACCATGTCCGAGAGCCCGGCAGGCGCCGAGGCTGCACCCCGCCGCAGCTTCCTCTCGCAGTTCTGGCGGATCGTCAGGATCTATTACGGCCGGCCCGGGGACCGGAAGCGCGCCTGGCTCTACACCATCGCGGTGGTGGTGCTCACGCTGGTGCAGATCGGCGTGGACCTGCGCTTCAACATCTGGAACCGCGACTTCTTCAACGCCCTCGAGAACCGGGACAGGGGCGCCTTCTACGGACAGCTCTGGACGCTGGCCCTGCTGCTGCTCGCGGCGATGGTCAGCGCGGTGGCGCAGCTCTGGGCCAAGCAGATGCTCTCGCTCGATTGGCGGCGCGCGCTGGTCTACGACATGCAGTCGCGCTGGCTGCGGGACGGGCTGCACTACCAGCTCAACTTCATGCCCGACGCCGCCGACAATCCCGACCAGCGCATCAGCGAGAACACGCGATGGGCGACGGCGATGGCGGTGGACCTGTTCGTCGGGCTGCTCGGCTCCATCCTCACCCTGGCCACCTTCCTCGGCGTGCTGTGGACGCTGTCCGGGCCGCTGCACGTCGCGATGGGCGCCGGGGAGTTCGACATTCCCGGCTACATGGTGTGGGCGGCCCTGCTCTACGCCGTGATCGGCTCGGTGCTGACCTTCTTCCTGGGCGGCCCGCTGGTGGACATCAACATCCGCCGCAACGAGGCCGAGGGCGACCACCGCTTCGCGCTGATCCGCATGCGCGAGAACAGCGAGGGCATCGCGCTGATCCGCGGCGAGCCGGACGAGGATCGCGGGCTGCGCGCCGCATTCGGCCGCGTCGTCTCGGTGATGAAGGAGCTCTACGGGCGCGAGCGCGCGCTGATGTACCTGACCTCGGCCTATGGCATGGCGGCCGGCGTGGTGCCGATCATCGTGGCGAGCCCGCGTTATTTCGCCGGCGCCATCACGCTCGGCGTGCTGATGCAGATCGCCCAGGCCTTCCTGCAGGTGACGCGCAGCCTGAACTGGTTCGTGGACAAGTTCCCGCTGCTGGCCGATTGGCGCAGCCATGTCGAGCGCCTCGCCGCGCTCGAGGACACCTTCGAGGCGGCGGAGAGCATGGAGGCGGACGAGACGATCGAGCTCGTGAGCGGCCCGGACGAGGACGGCAACGAGGTGCTGGCCTTCCGCGACCTGCAGGTCGGGCACGCCGATGGCAACGTCGTCATCGCCGATGCCAACGCAAAGATCAGGGCGGGCGAGAAGGTGCTGATCGTTGGCGAGAGCGGCACTGGCAAGTCCACGCTGTTCCGCGCCATCGCCGGGCTCTGGCCCTGGGGCTCGGGCGAGATCCGCACGCCCCCACGCGAGCGCATGTTCTTCATGCCGCAGCGGCCCTACCTCCCGCTCGGCACGCTGCGCGCGGCCATCGCCTATCCTGCCTCGCCCAAGAAGTTCGCGGATGCCGCGATCCGCGCCGCGCTGGAGCGGTGCCGCCTCGCCCACCTCGTCCCTCGGCTCGACGAGGAAGACCGATGGGACCGCGTGCTGTCCGTCGGCGAGCAGCAGCGCCTCGCTTTCGCGCGCCTCCTGCTGCACCGTCCGGCCTGGGTTTTCCTCGACGAGGCGACGGCCGCGCTCGACGAGGACAACCAGGACCAGATGATGCGCCTGTTCCGTGAGGAACTGGCCGAGAGCGCGCTGGTCTCGATCGGGCACCGGCCGGGCCTCGACGTCTATCACGACCGCACGCTGCACTTGCTGCGCGCGCCCGACGGCGCGCGGCTCGAGGTGCGGCGGCGGGTGACAACGCAGCCGCCCCGGCCGCGCCGCCGCGCGGCGCCGCTGGTGGCGGCGGGACGCGGGGCACTCAGGCGGATGCTGCGGCGCGGATGAGGGTTCCGGGCCGCGAAGGGCCTCCCCGCAGCGGTGGAGGCGCCAGGATCAGCGCCAAATCGGCCGGCCGAGATTCACCGTGCTGGAGTTGGTGAGCGCGCCGCCCGCGGCACCCGCGGCGCCGCCGATCAGCGCGCCGGTGCCGGCGCTGCCGCCGAGCGAACCCAGCGCCGCGCCCGCTCCTGCGCCGAGCAGGCCGCCGGAGACCGCGCGGTCGGTGGTTGAATAGCCACAGGCCCCGAGCATCGCTGACAGCATGATCACCAGGGGAAGCTTGCGCACTGGATGATTCCTCTGCCGTGGTGGTGACGCTGCCGGAACGCCCGGGCATGCTATCGGTTCGGGAAAGGTCGTCGGGGCTTGAGCGGGCGGCGGCGGAAGGGTAAGGGTCCGTCAAGCCACCCCGCGAAGCCGTGAGCACCGGGCGACGGCCCGGCCAGGCCACAGCCGGCCCGGCCCGGTCCGGCATGCCCGGGGCTGTGGGGCCGGCCGCCTTCATTCCGGTTTCGGCATCACCGGCCAAAGGGGTCCAGCCGCATGTTCTCCCGCCTGTTCGGCTTCCTCTCGGCCGACCTGGCCATTGACCTCGGCACCGCGAACACGCTGGTCTACGTCAAGGGGCGTGGCGTCGTGCTCAACGAGCCTTCGGTCGTCGCCATCGCCGATCAGCGCGGCAAGAAGCAGGTCCTCGCGGTCGGGGAGGAGGCCAAGCTGATGCTCGGCCGCACGCCGGGCTCCATCGCCGCCATCCGTCCGCTGCGCGACGGCGTCATCGCCGATTTCGAGGCAGCGGAGGAGATGATCAAGCACTTCATCCGCAAGGTGACCAACCGCCGCGGCTTCGCCTCGCCCCTGGTCGTGGTCTGCGTCCCTTCCGGCAGTACGGCGGTGGAACGCCGCGCCATCCAGGAGAGCGCGGAGAGCGCGGGCGCGCGCAAGGTGCTGTTGATCGAGGAGCCGATGGCCGCGGCGATCGGCGCCGGGCTGCCGGTGACGGAGCCGTCCGGATCGATGATCGTCGACATCGGCGGCGGCACGACGGAGGTTGCGGTGATCTCCCTCGGCGGCATCGTCTATGCGCGCAGCGTGCGCGTCGGCGGCGACAAGATGGACGAGGCCATCATCTCCTATATCCGCCGCAACCATAACCTGCTGATCGGCGAGAGCACGGCCGAGCGGATCAAGATGGAGATCGGCGCCGCCGCCGCCTTCGAGGGCGACGAGGGACCGGTGACGGAGGTGAGGGGCCGCGACCTGATGAACGGCGTCCCGCGCGAGGTGGTCGTCAGCCAGCGCCAGATCGCCGAGAGCCTCTACGAGCCGGTCGTGGCGATCGTAGAGGCGGTGAAGGTCGCATTGGAGAACACGCCGCCCGAACTCGCGGCTGACATCGTGGACAAGGGAATCGTGCTGACCGGCGGCGGCGCGCTGCTGCACCGGCTGGACGCGGTGCTGCGAGACGCGACGGGCCTGCCGGTGGTGGTGGCGGAGGAGGCGCTTTCCTGCGTCGCCCTCGGCACCGGCCGCGCGCTCGAGGAGCTGAAGCGGCTTCGCCACGTGCTGACATCGATGTATTGATTACGGGTCCGGAGGCTTCGTCGGTGGTCGCCGCCGGCATGTAGGGGGGAGCTGGCCGCGTGATTCGTCTGAGCATCCCGCTCCGCCAGGCGCTGTCGCGGCTGACCCTTCCGGCGCTGGTCGCCGCGGCCTTCGGGACGATGCTGCTCGGCAAGGCCGATGCGCTGATCGCCGAGCGGGCGCGGGTGGTTCTCGCCGACATCGTCACGCCCTTCTATCTCGCCTTCGCCGATCCGGCGCGCGCGGTACGCGACGCGGTGGCGGACATCCCTGGGCTGCTCTCGCTGCGCGAGGAGAATGCGCGGCTGCGCGACGAGAACGAGCGGCTGCGCCGCTGGCAGGCGGCGGCGCTGGCGCTCGAGAGCGAGAACGCGCTGCTCCGGCGGCAGCTCTCCTACATCCCGGAGGCGGCGCCGGAATTCCATACGGCTCGGGTGGTGGCCGATGCGGGCGGGGTCTATGCGCGCGCCGTGCTGATCGCCGTTCCGCCGGGCCTGGAGGTGCGGCGCGGACAGATCGCGCTGGATGAGCGCGGCTTCGTCGGGCGGGTGACGGAGGTCGGGCAGCGCTCCGCCCGGGTGCTGCTCGCCACCGACATGAACAGCCGCATCCCGGTGACGCTCGAGGGCAGCCGGGCGCGCTCCATGATGGTCGGCACCAATGGCCCGAGGCCGCGCCTGCAGTTCTGGCCCGAGGGCACGCGCCCGGCCGAGGGCGAGCGGCTGGTCACGAGCGCCGAGGGCGTTGCCTTCCCGGCGGGGCTGCCGGTCGGGGTTGTGCGCTACAGCGACTCAGGCACCGCCGAGGTGGAGCTCTTCGCACGGCTGGACCGGCTGGACCTGGTGCGGCTCTTCGATTTCGGCCTCGGCGGGATCCTGCCGCCCGAGGCGGTGGCGCGGCCGGAACCGCGCCCGCGACGGTGAGGATCGCCGTGGTCGGACGGCCCGAGCCCTCGACGGGCCTGCTGCGCCGGGTGGAGGCCTTCGCGCGGGCGGTGCTGCCTGGTTTCGGCGCGGCGCTGACCATGGTCGCCGCGGCGGGGCCGACGGGCCTGCCGGCGCTGGTGCCCGCCGTCGCGCTGCCGCAGGTGGTGTTCTGGTCGGTCTTCCGGCCGCGGGCGATGTCGCCGCCGGCCGCCTTCCTCGTCGGGCTGCTGCTGGACCTGCTGACGCTGGCGCCGCTCGGCACGGGCGTGCTGACCATGCTGGTGGCGCATGGGCTGGCGGCGGGCTGGCGCCGCATCCTGGGGCGGCATGGCTTCCTGCTGGGCTGGCTCGCCTTCTGCGGCTTCGCGGCGGGTGCCTCGGCGCTGGGGTATGTTCTGACGGCGGCGCTCTCGCTCTCGCTGCCGCCGGTCGCGCCGGTGCTGCACCAGGCCGTGCTGACCGCCTGCCTCTATCCGGCCTTCTTGCTCCTGGTGGGGCGTCTGCACGCGATCATGCTGTGGGCGGAGGAGGCGCGATGAAGAGGGCCGCGCACACCGCACCGCATCTCCGGGCCGCGAACGCGGCCCCGCGCACAGGGCGGCCGCCTGCCCAGGCGCGCCAGTGCGGAGGCGCGAAGGCAAGGTCGCGGAGCGGCCGCCCGCCGTCCGAGGGCACAGAGCCATGACCCGCAGGCAGAGGGAGAGCGAGCGCGTCCGCGGGATCTTCACCCGGCGCGCCCTGGTGCTCGGCGCCGGGCAGTTCGGCCTGCTCGGCTTCCTCGCGCACCGGCTGCACACGCTGCAGGTGGAGCAGGGCGAGCGCTACGCGACGCTGGCCGAGGAGAACCGCGTCTCCGCGCGCCTGCTGGCGCCGCCGCGCGGCCGCGTGCTGGACCGTGAGGGGCGGGTGGTCGCGGCCAACCAGCTCAACTGGCGCGCCCTTCTGGTGGCGGAGCAGACCACCGATATCGGCGCGACTCTCGAGACCTTCGGGCACATCGTGCCGCTCACCGAGTCCGAGCGCGTCCGCATCGAGCGCGAGCTGCGCCGCCGCCGCCGCTTCGTGCCCGTGGTGGTGCGCGACTTCCTGAGCTGGGAGGAGATGGCGCGGATCGAGCTGAACGCGCCGGACCTGCCCGGCATAAGCATCGATGTCGGCACCAGCCGCCAGTACCCCGAAGGCGAGCACCTGGCGCATGTCGTCGGCTATGTCGCCCCGCCCTCGGAGCGCGACATGGATGGCGACCCGCTGCTCGAGCTGCCCGGCATCCGCGTCGGCCGCGCCGGGATTGAGCGTCACCACGACCGGCTGCTGCGCGGCCGCGCCGGTACCGTGCAGTTCGAGGTGAACGCGGTCGGGCGCGTGATCCGCGAGCTGGAGCGGCGCGAGGGCGTGGCGGGCGACGACGTGCAGATCTCGGTGGATGCGGAGCTGCAGAAATCCATCCGCGGCAGGATCGAGGCAGGCACCTCCGTCGTGCTGATGGACGCGCGGAACGGGGAGGTGCTGGCGATGGCGAGCCAGCCTTCCTTCGACCCCAACGTGTTCAACTCCGGCGTCTCGGCGGCGCAGTGGCGGCAATGGACGGCGAACCGCGCGACACCGCTGATCAGCAAGCCGACCAATGGGCTCTATGCGCCGGGCTCGACCTTCAAGATGGTGATGATGCTCGCCGCGCTGGAGGCGCGCGTGGCGACGCCGGCGGAGCGCGTGCACTGCCCCGGCCACATGGACCTGGGCGACACGCGTTTTCATTGCTGGCACCGGCCCGGCCATGGCGGGCTGGACATGCGGGGCGCGCTCAAGGCCTCCTGCGACGTCTATTTCTACGAGATGGCGAAGCGCATCGGGATCGACCGCATCGCGGCAATGGCGCGGCGGCTCGGCCTCGGCGTGCCGCTCGACATCGAGTTGCCCGGCACAAAGGCGGGGCTGGTGCCGGACCGGGCCTGGCGGCAGGCGCAGGGCAAGCCCTGGGCGCTCGGCGACACGGTGGTGCACGGGATCGGGCAGGGTTTCTACCAGCTCACGCCGTTGGCGCTGGCCACGATGACGGCGCGGCTGGCGACGGGGCGCGCGGTGCAGCCGCACCTGACGCGCGCGGTGGGCGGCAGTCCGGCGCGTGGCATGCGGCCGGAGGAGTGGCCGAGCCTCGGCATCCCCGAAGCGCATCTGCGCTTGGTGCGGGAGGCGATGTGGGCGGTGGTGAACGAACAGGGCGGCACGGCGCGGGCCGCGAAGCTGCCGGAGGCGACCGGCGCGCAGCTCGCGGGCAAGACGGGCACCACCCAGGTGCGCCGCGTCTCGCGCGAGCAGCGCGAGAGGGGCTTCCGCGTGGAGCAGCTTCCGCGTGAATGGCGGCCCCACGCGCTCTTCGTTGCCTTCGCGCCGCATGACAACCCAATCTTCGCGTGCTCCGTCGTGGTGGAGCACGGGACGAGCGGCGCCGCCGCAGCGGCGCCGCTGGCGCGCGACGTTCTGGTGGAGGCCTTCCAACGCCTGCAGCCGGGCGTGGCCGGGCCAGGCGCGCGCGTCGCGGAAGGGCCCCGGACGTGAAGTTTGAGCGCCGCCTGCTGCTGCGCGAACCGGGCTTCGGCGTGCTGGAGAAGCTCTGGGGGATCTCCTGGATCCATGTGCTGATCCTCTGCGCGGTCGCGGCGGTGGGGTATGTCGCGCTCTATTCGGCAGGTGGTGGCGCGGCGGAGCCCTATGCCGCGAAGCATGCGATCCGCTTCGGCTTCGGCCTGGTGCTGATGCTCTGCATCGCGATGGTGGACATCCGGCTGATCCAGCGCTTCGCATGGGTGGGGTATGCCATCGGCGTCGGCCTTCTGGTGCTGGTCGCCATGCACGGCCAGGTGGGGAAGGGGGCCCAGCGCTGGATCGACCTCGGGCCGTTGCAGCTCCAGCCGTCGGAGCTGATGAAGATCCTGCTCGTGGTCGCGCTCGCTTCCTGGTTCCACAAGGCGAGCTGGGAGCGGATCGGCAATCCGCTTTTCCTCATCCCCGCGCTGGTGGCGATCGCGATCCCGGCGGGGCTGATCTTCAAGCAGCCCAATCTCGGCAACGCGCTGATCACGGTGACGGTGGGTGGCGCCGTCTTCTTCGCGGCGGGGGTGCGGCTGTGGAAGTTCGCGCTCGCGCTGGGCGGCGTCGCGGCGGCGGCGCCGATCGCCTACGACCATCTCAAGGACTACCAGCGCGCGCGGATCACGACCTTCCTCGATCCCGAAAGCGATCCGCTCGGGGCCGGGTACAACATCATCCAGTCGAAGATCGCGCTGGGCTCGGGCGGGTTGTGGGGGAAGGGGTTCCTGCAGGGCACTCAGGGCCACCTGAACTTCCTGCCGGAGAAGCAGACCGACTTCATCTTCACCATGCTGGCGGAGGAGTTCGGCCTCGTCGGAGCGCTGACGGTCCTCGCGCTGCTGGCCGCGGTGATCGCCTTCGGCTACCTGGTGGCGTTGCGCAGCCGGCACCAGTTCGGGCGCCTGCTGGCCGTGGGGTTGGCGACGAACTACTTCCTCTATGTCTTCGTGAACATCGCGATGGTGACTGGCTCGATTCCGGTGGGCGGCGTGCCGCTGCCGCTGATCAGCCATGGTGGCTCCGCCATGCTGACGGTGATGCTCGGCTTCGGGTTTCTCATGTCCGCCCACGTCCACCGCGATGCAGAGCTCGGCGCCCCGCGCGAAGGACCGTAAGGGGGAGGCAACGACCAGCCACGCGGGGGACTTGGGGCAGCCCTGCTCGGGTGGGCTGGACAAAGCCGGCGCTTCCCCCTATTTGCCGGCCCCCGGATGGGCGCATAGCTCAGTTGGTAGAGCAGCTGACTCTTAATCAGCGGGTCCAAGGTTCGAATCCTTGTGCGCCCACCATCACCTCAGCCCTCACGCTGGGCACCGCGGAGCTTCTGGCGTGCTCCGCCACGGTCTGCACGTTTGGAGCATAGGGCGCCCGGCTCCGGTCGGTCACAGCCAACTCCCGCGGCTGCCGTTCCTGCCTTCCAGACAAGCATCCACTCGCCCGCCTTCGACATCGGGTGGGGCCAGGCTGGCGTTGATGTACGGCGCGTGGCCGCCGCGGATGCCCGCGACGTGCTGCACAATGGCGGCCGGCAGATGCGACCAGGTGCCGATGCCAGGCGCGGCATGGACCTCTGCCGGAGGCGCGGCGCACGAAGGCAGGAAAGGCCATCCAGGGCAGGGTTGGCCGCCGCCGCATCACGCAGGGGGCGATGACCCGAGCGCGGCGATGGTGTCGGAGTACCATTCGTCCGGCACGGTGTAGCGTTCGGGATCTTCCGGCGCGCCAGGCAACCAGGATGGGCGCCTGTCCGGAATGGTGTGCTCCTGGCGTGGTGCGTGATGCCGGATGGGACCTGGCACGACGCGGCCGGGCTCCGACGCGGGCGACGCCTCCTGCACAGCGTTCCAGTTTGCTCGCGCGACGGGCAGCACAAGATCGGTCCGGCGCGCTGCCGGCGCCGGCGGTACGGCGGAGGGCCCTGGCGGGACGGCTTGGCAGGACGCCATGGCGAGCAGGCAAAGCGCGATCGGCAAGCGCCGCATGTTGCTCCTCCGTCCCGAAGCGGATCATCGTCGCGGCGGAGCCCGCTCCGTTTCAATCGCCGACAGCGAAGCTCACGGAATCCCGATAGCGTTCCGGGCTGAGCGCTTCCGATGCCGCGCCTAGGCTGCCTCGGCACCGGCGTCCCGGTGCCGGTGCCGGCTTGCGAACCGTGAGGTGGCCGGCCACCGCGGCCGGGACGACGCATGAAGGCGCCGCGCCATGCCTGACCACCTGGCCGGAAGCCATCGCGATGACCCGTCCCGAAAATCACGAGCAGTCCGATACGGAGAGACCCACGTGAACAAGATCCGACTCACTGGCTATCTCGCAGCTGCCAGCGTGATCCTGGCGGGCGGGGGCCTGCCGTTCCAACCGCAGGCCCAGACAGGCCCAGCGGTGCTCGGAACGACGGCTGCCTATACCGCCGAGGCACGCGCCACCGTCGAATCGGTGGACCAGGCGAGCCGCGAGGTGGTCCTGCGCGGCGCGGGCGGTGCGGTACTCGCCGTGAAGGCTGGGCCCGAGGTGCGGAACCTGCAGCAGATCCACGTGGGCGATCAGGTCGTCATCCGCTATGTCGAGGCGCTGGTTGCCCGGCTTGCGCCGGCGGATGCGAGCGGAAGCTCGACTGTCGACGCGCAGGGCGGCATTGCCCGCAATTCGCCGGGCACGCCGCCGGCAGCCGTCGCGGGCGACCAGATCCGCGCCACGGTGCAGGTCGAGGCGGTGGATCGCGCGGCCAACAAGGTGACCGTCACCGGGCCGAGCGGGGCGGTGCGAACGGTCGCGGTGCGCGATCCCGACGCGCAGCGCTTCATGCAAACGCTGAAGCCTGGTGACCGGGTGGAACTGACCTATACCGAGTCTCTGGCCATCGCCGTCGAGCCGATGCCGCGCTGAGCCGGCAGCCGCCTCCGGCGGGTGCACGGCGCCGGAGGCCGTGCCGCATCCTGCGGCTCCGGCCCTTGCCGGCCGCGGCGATTCAATCCTCCCCGTCCACCGCGTCCCACCCAGGTGCGGGGTCGAAGGCAGTGAGGCGCCGGACCTCGCCGAGCGTTGCGTCGCCCAGCTCGCGCTCGAAGACGCGGCCCTGGTGGTTCATGATGAATGTCGAGAGTCCCGTCTCGCCGGGACGCACGGGCCATGCGACGACAGCGAAGCCTTCCGTCAGCTTGCCGCCCACGAGATAGGAGCGCGCGCCGCCCTCGGCGCTCGCTCCCTGCGCCGTCAGCAGCCGGTAGCCGTAGCCGCCCGAAGGGTCGAACCGTGCGTCGCCCGGCTCTCCCTCGGCCTGGGCGAAGGGTGGGTTGAGCAGGTCGTGCGACTGCCCTGGGACCGTGTCGCGCGCGACGAGGCCATCGAGGCGTCCTGGTGCCGAGCTGCTGATGCGCATCGCGTACTGCAGGACGCCGTCGCCGCTCCGGTTGCTGACGCGGAACCGCTCCTGCGCGTGGGCGAGGTCGCGGAGCGCCCGGATCGCGTTCGCCTCGTTGATCCCGATCCGCCGCTCGCGCAGCGCCTGGATGGTCCCGGCAGCGTCGAAGGCCCAGCCGCGTGGTGTGCGGACCAGCGAGGCAGGCAGCGGTACCTGCGTCGCCCCGAACAGCGCCACGGCCCGGTTCCGCTGCGCCTCATCCGGGTAGCTGATCTCGAAGGGTTGGAAGGCCAGCCACTCGCCAGCGGCGCGCCGTGTTTCGGTGGACTGGCGCTCGGCGGGCGGGATGCTGGCCAGCACTTGGCGCCCCAGGATCTCCTCGAGCGGCTGCATCGCCGGGGCCTGGATCGCGGCGATCAGCGCCCGGACGGCCTCCTCGGGCGTGGGAAAG
>Ga0247820_10001852_pt1 | contig 11892 bp, 12 predicted proteins | sample 13C_Glucose_Day1_2_FD_192480 | JGI IMG/M metagenome (GOLD analysis project Ga0247820, IMG submission 192480) | Soil microbial communities from agricultural site in Penn Yan, New York, United States - 13C_Glucose_Day14 | ecosystem: Environmental > Terrestrial > Soil > Agricultural land | place...
CTGGACGCCCCACAGAAGTGCGAATGCGAGGCTTCGGGTGATTCGCCGGCGTGTGGCGACATCGAGGCCTGGATCGGTCAGGCGCTCGCGATACAGCGGGACGGCCTCCGCGGAACGGCCGGAATAGGCGAGCTGGTCCGCGTATTCCGGCAGCCATTCACTGCGGCGTGCCGGCGCGAGTCGAATCGCCTGCTCGAACAGCCGGGCCGCCTCGCGGTTGTCGTTCGTGCCGGCCGCCTGACGGGCGTTCGCCACGAGGTCGTCCGGCGCCTGTGCGTGGACCGGCCCTGCCAGTCCCAGACCCATGACCATGAGCAGGCCCGCGAGTCGGGCACGAAGAGAGAGCCTGCATGTCAGCATCGATCGGGAAACTCGAATCGGAAAAGGAGGCGGACGGAGATGTGTAGATATCTGGAGATTGCTCTTATAACAGGTAAAAATTAGTCCGCTCTGCCGATCGGTCCAGACAAATTCCGCCCTAAAATGAGAATCTCCTCCCGACAGGAGAGGCCTCAACACCGCATCCTTTTGGAGACGTCCTCCTTGTCCCGTCGCGCCTCCCGGTTCCAAACCCAGACTCCATGGGCCCCGCTCCCCTATTCGCCCCCGCATGAAACCTTGTGGCAGTTCCTTGCGACCTCCAGCCTGGTCTTCGGGGCCTGGTACGTGGGATGGCGGTGGTTCGGCTCGATCAATTTCGATGCTCTCTGGTTCTCCATCCCGCTGCTGCTCGCCGAGACGGGCGCCTTCATCGGCCTCGTCCTGTTCACGATCAATCTCTGGTCCGCGGAATCGCCGGAGCCTGGGCAGCTTCCTGAGAGCATCCGCGACTGCACCGACGATCCCGACATGCCGGACCGGCCCGTCTCGGTCGATGTCTTCTTCGCCACCTACAGCGAGGATCCGGAGCTCGTCCGCCTGGGGCTGCGTGACGCCAAGGCCTTCACCTATCCCTACCCGATCGACGTGAAGATCCACGTTCTCGACGACGGCAAGCGCCCCGCCATGGAGGCCGTGGCCCTGGAGGAAGGGGTGAATTACATCACCCGCTCGGACAATGTGGGGTTCAAGGCCGGGAACTTGAGGAACGCCATGACGGTCACGTCGGGCGATTTCATTCTCATTTGCGACGCGGACATGCAGCCGTTTCCCACCTTCCTGGAGGAAACGCTCGGCTATTTCCGCGATCCCAAGGTGGCCTGGGTCCAGACGCCGCACTGGTTTTACGACGTGCCCCCGGGAGTGCCGCTGCCCGCCGTGCTGGAGCGCTGGCTCGGCGGCGCGGGGCGCGCACTCGGCAAGGGCTTCGAACGCATCTTCGGCCCCATCCAGATCGGCGAGGACCCATTTGCCAACGACCCCCAGCTCTTCTTCGACGTGATCCAGCGCCGACGCAACTGGGCCAATGCGAGCTTCTGCTGCGGCGCCGGCTCGATCCATCGCCGGGAGGCCGTGATGGAGGCGGCGCTCAGGCAATGGTCGGACCTGGTCGCGGCCGCTGCCGGGCGCAGCGAGGTCGCAGCCCGCCGCCTGACGGGCGAGGAAGCCATTGCCGATTCGATCCGTGATTCGATGCGCTGGCAGGGGGCGCTGGAAGAGGAGTTCCAACCCTACAAGTTCCACGTGTCGGAAGACATCTACACTTCCATGGTGCTGCACGGTGATCGGGAGCGGGACTGGAAATCGGTGCTGCATCCCAAGGTTCAGGCCAAGATGCTGTCGCCCAACGACCTGCTGAGCTGGACGATCCAGCGCTTCAAATATGCCGGCGGCACCCTCGACATCATGGCGCACGACAACCCGATCTTCCGCAAGGGCCTGACCCTGCCGCAGAAGCTCATGTACGGGTCGACCTTCTATTCCTACCTGTCGCCGCTCTGGAACGTGGTCTTCCTCTTCTCGCCGATCATCTTCCTGTTTTCGGGAATCGCGCCCGTCGCCGGCTATTCGCTGGACTTCTTCGTCCACATCGCGCCGTTCCTTCTCCTCAACGAGCTGTCCCAGCTCGTCGCGCTCTGGGGCAATTCGAATGCCAAGGGCCGCGCCTGGTATCTCGCCATGTTCCCGTTGAACATGCAGGCCATGTGGGCCGTGGTGCGGGGCAAGAAGATTTCGTTCCCGGTCACGCCCAAGGACCGGCAGATCGGAACCTATCCACGCCTCGTGAGGTGGCAGATCGCGCTGGTGGTGCTGACCGGAGCGGGGCTGATCTGGGGCTGGAGCGCCTTCGCGGCCGGAGCAGCAGGCTACTCTCTCGGCGCCATGATCGCGAACACCGTCTGGGGCGCCAGCAACATGCTGTCGATGCTGCCCATGATCCGCGCCGCCTTCTGGCAGCCCGACCCCGTCTACGAGGCCGCGATCGTCGAGGGTGCCACGCCGTGACCGTCGGGACTCTGTCGGAAACGTTCCGTCTCAAACCTCCGCAAGGGAGTCGCTGACGCGAAACACGCGGTCGAGAGTTGTCAGCTGCAGCAGCTTCCGCACCTGCGAGTTCGGCGCCACGAGCCGCACGTCGCCCTCCGCCCGGCGCGCCACCTTGAGGCCGGAGACCAGGGTGCCCAAACCCGTGCTGTCGATGAAGGACACCTTCGAAAGATCGACCACGAGATTTGTGCTGCCGCCTGCGAATGCCTCTTCCAGGCATTCCTGCACCTCGCGCGCCGCGGCGGCATCGAGACGGCCGTTCAGCCCGATGACGACCACTCCCTCACGGATCCTCTCAAGACCGATCTTCATACGCCTCACTCCCGCGGCCGCACCGGCCAGAACCGTTCTGCCGGCCCGTCCGCGCCTCCCCGGGCGTCGGCAAAATCGGCGATAGCGCGCCTGAAGTCGGTCGTGAAGCGGAAAATGACCGGAACCTGGGATTCGTAGCAGGCGATCGCCTCGAGGCGCCGCTCGAGCATGGCGCCGATCGGGACCGGAAAGGGTTCCCCCACCGCGTGGCCCAGCACCGCGAGGCGGGCAGCAACGCCCTCGGGCGTGTGGACCGCATAGGGGCAATCCTCATAGGCATAGACCTCGATGCCCAGCGCGGCGAGGTGGCGGCCGGCCTCGAAGACGAGTTGGTGATCCACATGCGCGCCGACACCGAGAGGGACGAAGACACGCGCGCCGTCGCGCCATTCCGGCAGGTGGCGGATTTCTTCGGCCAGATGGGCGGCGAGCTCAAGCTCCTCGCCACGCAGCGCTCCGAACAGCTCGGAATCGGAGCTGTAACGGTCGCCGCGATAGATCGCGTCCGGCAGTCCCAGCCAGCGGACATCGCAGCCGAGCGCCCGCGCAGCCGCAGCATCCTCGGCCCGCCGGACGGCCTGGACCTGATCCGGGTCGCTCACCTTCCAGCGCGAATGCTTCCAGGCAGCGAACTCCCCCACCATCTCGTCGACGAGTTCGCCGGCGAAAACCGTGACCATGTGCGGGCTGCCGCCGTGCTCGGCCATCAGGGCCACCGTGCCACCGCAGGACAGGGGGACGTCATCGTAATGGGGTTGAATGAAAAGCGCCGGCATCGGCGTCGACACATCCATCAAATGTCACTCTATTTCTTTGAAAAGCAGCCCTCCAGGAGGCGGAGAATGCTTCATGTCTCCACAGAAGGGCGAACCGCGAAGCGGATTTCCGGGTGAGATATTCGCAGGCTCCCCCTATAACAGAAAAACGGCTTCCCCTAGAATTGAAGGCCTGAAAGGGTAACTTTCCTTCCTCGAAAATGGTCCGCTTGCTTCCCTCGTCCAGAGGTCTGCCTGCTCTGTCCCATGGAGACGCGTTTCTTGTTCCGCCCGTTCATCTGCTCCCGCCTGTCGCGCCCTCGGGCGTTCCTCCTGTTACGACGTTCGCGTCTGGCGATGGGATGTCCTGTTGCATGGGGGGCTGTGCAGTGACTTTCAGGGAAGGCCTTCTCAAGGCACGCGGACAGATCACCTTCGTGGCGGCGCTGGCGGTCTCGACGGGGATCATCATCTATCTGGAAGCCCTCGACACCGAGGATCGCATCGAGTCGCGGGTCGCGGCCGAGATCGCGCGGCAGAAGGTCGCCGGGGTGGCCGTCTCTCCGCCCCTCCAGGCGGCCGTCGGGACGGCCCTGCGTCGATCAGAGGAGGATTATGCCCGGGACCCTGGAGCGCCGAGCAGGACCGCCCTGCTGACGGCCGTCGCGGCCGCGACGCAATTGGGCGTGCTGGGGGCTGACGAAGGCTTGGCCCGGGCTCGCAAGATCCTGGACGAGATGGAGCAGGGACCAAGCGAGCGGAGTGCCGCCCTGATGTCGGCGCTGGGCGCCGCCGCGGCGGCCTTCCCGACGCTTCAGGAGCGGATCACCCGGCTGACATCGGCATCCTGACCGGGCGTCTTCGCGGTTCAGGAGGCGCGAGGCCCGACCTTTTTGACCATGCGCAGCCGGTTCTCTCCCCCGGCGGAGCTGTACTCGACCTCGTCCATGTTCATGCGGATGAGCGCGAGCCCCATGCCGCCTTCGGGCACCTCGTCGAGATTGGTTTCGTCGAACGCGAACCGATCCTCCGTCGCCTGGTCGAGGAGGTCGCTCTGCATGGGCGACGCACGGTCGAGGACTTCGATCACCACCCGGTCCGGCTGGAGGCTCACGAGCACCTGGACGTCCTTTCCGGGCTGACCGTGATAGCCGTGCTTGATGACGTTGTTGATGGCCTCGACGACACTGAGCTCGATCGCATCCGCATCGTCCGTGGAGAGCAAGCTGGCGCAAACACCGCGCACGGCGCTGGCGATGTGCGCCACCTTGTCGAGATCGCTGTCGATCATGAGGCTTATAGACGAGGCCATGCGACTATTCTCGGAACTCATGTGAGGGTGGAGGATCAGGCGGAAAGCCGCTCGACGGCGGCTTCGACCGTGTCGTGAAGGGCGAAGACCTTGTCCATGCGGGTGAGGGTGAAGAGGCGGCTGACAGCCCCTTTCGCGCCGGCAATCGCGAGATTCCCGCGCGGACCGAGCCGCTTGAGACAGGACACGATGGCACCGAGCCCGGAGCTGTCGACGAACTCGACGGCGCTGAGGTCCAGAACGATCTGGTTCTGCCCGCTCTCGATGCACTTCGTCATCTCATCCTTGAACGATGGCGCCTTGCTGGCGTCCACACGCTTCTCCCCGACATGGATCACGAGCACGTTGCTTCTGACCTCAGACGTGAGCATGGGCATGTGTCCTTTCGCTTAACCGTTCCAGCATCAGAACGCTCAGATCGTCGTCCAACTTTTCAGAGCCGCGCCATTTGCGCAATGCCAGGTCGAGCCGATCGAGAAGCTGTCCCGTCGAAACCTGCGAATGCTCGCGCACGAGTTCGCACAGCCGCGCCTCGGAGAACTGTTCCCCGGCTGCGTTTTCGGCCTCCACGAGGCCATCCGAATAGACAAGGAGGCGGTCGCCGGGACCGAACTCGAATTCCAGTTTCTCATAGGCGGCCGTCGCGATCATCCCTACAGGAAAGCCGCCGTCTCCGATCGGTTCCACGGATCCCCCGCACCGGATGAGAAGCGGGTGCGGATGACCGGCCTGGACGATGGAGCCGCGCCGCGTCCGGGGATCGATCTCTCCGAGAATCATGGTGAAATACGGAAGGTCCTCGGGCCAATCCCCGTTGATCCGCTCGACCAGATCCTCCAGGCGCATCCCTTCGGGCTTGGTCAGGATGGCCTGTGACAGGATCTGGTGGGACGCGACCGACACCATGGCGGCCGGCGCCCCATGCCCGGCCACGTCAACCTGGAAGAAGCCGACCCCGCCGTCGCTGCGCTGCACGACGTTGTAGGTATCGCCGGCGATCAGGCTCGATGGCCGGAACAGACCGCAATACCGGACATCGCCCAGGACCGAGGCTGGCGGCAGCATGGTGGTCTGAATGACCGCGGCGGCCTCGAGATCCTTGCGGAGCTGCCGGTAGGCGTCCTTCAGCCGCCCATGCAGCATCTGCTTGTCCTGCTGCGCCCGCTGCCGGCGGAGCGCATTGGCCTTGAAGACCCGCAGCGTATCGCTCATCTCGCCGATCTCGTCGGTTCGACTGCCGCGTGGGAGGGGTGCCGTCAGATCGTTCTCGGCCAGCCGCAGCATGGCGCTGTTGAGGTCCTCCAGGGGACGGACCACCCGAATGCGGACGACGAGGATGCTGGTGGCCACGGCCGCAATCCCGCCCAGGAGCAGCCCCGTCCAGAGGAGAACCGACCAGCGGGCGCGGTCCAGTTCCGCATCGACGCGCACGCGCGAACTCCACAGCAATGCCTGCTGCATTGCGGCGACGCCTTGAAGCGAACGGCCCGAAATTTCGTACCATTGGTCCGGCCCGATCGCGGGGCGAACCCGTCCCTGGAGAGCCGCCAGGAAGGTCTGCTGAAGAGGGCCCAGCGTCGCCTCGTATTCGTCGTTGGCGGAGGCAATGGCCGTCTTCACCGCACTGCTCAGCGGCGCCGTGAGCTGCCCCTGAACCAGTTCCCAGGTGAGGTCGGCTCGGCCTGCATTGCGGCTGACGGCCTCGAGTTCCGCGGCGGGAACTCCGCCACCGCGGCTGAGCGCCCATGTCAGAAGGGCCTGGTTGCGCGCGATGCTCTCACTCAGAATGCCCCCATAGGTCCGCAGCACCGCTTCAGCCCGAAGGGCGGGCTCCTGGGGCCTTTCCTGCTGCAGGAGCGTGAGCCGGAAGGACTGCACCTCGTCTATGATACGCGTGGCTTCCTTGAACCACCGCGAAACGATTTCCGTCCCACGCTGCCCCGGATCGACCGCAAAGTCCGAGTCGGCCTGCCGCCGCAGCCGCCCGAGGTCCTGTGTGACGTGGGACAGGGCGGCCAGGCTGCGGTCGGTGTCCCGAAGGTCCGAGCGCCGGCTCATGATCTCCCGCTCGGCCTGTTCCAGCGCGGCATCCACTCGCCGGCGCGCTTCGAGCAGGTCCCCGCGCCGTCCGGGCTCGTCGTCCGGCCCAATGAGGAGAACCACCGTCCGACTGCGTTCGTCGGCAAGGGCGTTGGCCCCGAGGAGCAGCGGCTCGCGCACCGCATTCGAGGCCGCGATGCGCTGCGCCGTCTGGTACTGAAGGATTTCGGTCCGGATCTGGACGGCGACCGCGACGAGCAGAGCGGCGCCCAGGAAGGCCGTCAGGGTCAGCAGGATGTGGCGGATTTTCATGGGCAGGGAGATCTGACGGCGGCTAGGTTCTACGCAGGCATCGCATTGTTAGGAAAATACAGGCTGAACGATGGCATCGCCCCCCCATGAACCGAACAGCCTGCGGGAGGCTGCCGCACAGGGCCATGTACTCTATGGAGCGGCCATTTGCACGTCCGACTTGGACATGGAATGCCGTCGTCGCACAATTCTCCGCGAGTGCAGTCTCGTCACTCTCGAATACGAGATGAAGTGGGACCGGATCGGAGCCGATCCGGACTTCGGGGCCTGTGACCGCCTCGCGGCGTTTGCTGCCGGCAACGGCCTCGCGGTCCATGGCCACGCCCTCTGGTGGCACGGGTCGATCCCGGGAGGTCTCGACGAGGCTCCGGACGCGACCTTCGCCGAGGCGGCCCTGGAACACCTGAGGGTGACGACCGGACGCTATGCGGGCCGGATGCATTCCTGGGACGTGGTCAACGAACCTCTGGAGGAGGCCGGGGCCGACGGGCGCCCGGATGGTCTGCGCACGACGCGCTTCCTCCAGGCTCTCGGGACAGGCTACATCGCGACCGCCTTCCGTGCGGCCGCCGCGACGGATCCGAGGGCGGTTCTCGTCCTCAACGAGATGGGGCTCGAATACGCCTCCGCCGCAGCCGAGCGGAAGCGTCGCCTGATGCTGGCCCTGCTGGAACGGGAGCTGGCGCAAGGGACGCCGATCCACTGCCTCGGCCTCCAATCCCATCTCGATGCGTCGGATCAGCCGCGCCACCATCCGGAACTCCGCGCCTTTCTCCGAGAGGTTCGGCAGATGGGTCTGAGCGTGATGATCACGGAGCTCGACGTGAGCGACCGCCAATGCCCTCGCAACCTGAGCCTTCGGGACCGAATGGTGGCCGATACCTACCGGTCCCATGTGGAGCTCGTTCTGGAGGAAAGCCGCACGCTCGCCGTGATCACCTGGGGTCTCGACGACGGTCGATCATGGCTCAGAGGCGTATCCGGGCGGTCCGATAACATCCTGCCGCGCCCGCTCCCCTTTGATCGCGCCTTGCGGCGTAAGCCCGCCTGGCATGGCCTGAAAGCCGCCCTCCTCTCCGGGCGCCGCGGTTGACGCCAGCCCCACCGGCATCGCGCAGAGATCGCGGCGCCATCGAACCAGGGCCATGCGTTTACGGCTCCGGTCCGGATCAGCTAAAGCATAGGTTGCGGGCGGGTTTGATCATATGATGATCTGGCGGATCGCGGCGGGCATGACATTTTTCGAGGGATGGGGTGATGGTCTTTCCGATCGGACCGCATGAGGAGGAACGCCTCAGGGCCCTCCTCGAGACCGGCATCCTCGATAAGGCTCAGGACACCGCCTTCGATGCGATCACGCAGGAGGCCCGCAGCCACTTCAGCGTTCCCATGTGCTTGGTCACGCTCCTCGATCGGGACCGGCAATGGATCAGGTCCGCAAAAGGGATCTGCCTTGCGCAGACCCCGCGCGAGATCGCCTTCTGCAACTACACGATCCTCAGCGACGAGGTTTTCGTGGTCGAGGACGCGCAGGCGGATGATCGGTTCAAGGACAATCCGATCGTGACCGGCGAACCCGGGATCCGGTTTTATGCGGGAGCCCCCCTGATCTACACGGAGAGCATCCGCCTCGGAGCCCTGTGCCTCCTGGACACGAAGCCCCACGGATTCTCTCGCGGCGACAGGGCGGAGCTTCTCCTCTTCGCCGACAGGGTGGTGGCGGAAATCGCCGCGCGGGAGTTTACCCAGAACCCCTAGAGCATTTTCCGGCGAAGTGGATCCGGTTCGCCGCCAAGAAATGCGGCACGGCAAAGAAGAGAGCTGTTTCCACGCATGTGGAAACAGCTCTAGGGCCGCGCAGGGCGGCTCGTCTCGGCGGCCAGCCGCCATGGATGCGGCGGCAGCGCGTCGGGGATCAGCGTCACGCCGAAAACCTCCGTCAACCGCGCTGCCGTCAGGACCGCCGCGGGAGGGCCTGCGGCCACGCATCGCCCGTCATGCAGCAGGACCAGATCGTCGCCCGTGGCGGCGGCGAGTTGCAGATCATGCAGGACGGCGACGACCGCCAGCCCGCTTTCGGCCAAGTGGCGTGCCCGGTGCAGCAGCGCCAGCTGATGCTTGAGATCGAGGCTCGCGATCGGCTCGTCCAGGAGGAGAACCTGATCCCGCTCGACGCTCCGGCCCGCTTTCAGCTGCGCCAGCACGCGGGCGAAGTGGACGCGCTGTCGTTCTCCGCCCGAGAGGGTCTGGTAGTTGCGGTGCGCCACGTGAGCAACATCGGCTTGGTTCAGCGCCTCCGCGGCGATGAGCACGCGGTCCTGCCGGCGGAGGCCCCGGCCGATCCCTTCGGCGCCGAGACTCGCGACCTCGAAGGCGGTGAACGGAAAATTCAGGTCGGAAGCCTGCGGCATCACCGCCCGGAGATGCGCCAGCTGCCCTGGCGGGATCGATCGGATGGGGCGGCCCTTCAGGGTGACAGTGCCCTCGGCAGGGGCGATTTCACCGCATAGCAGCCTCAGAAGGGTCGATTTCCCGGCCCCGTTCGGGCCGATCACGATAGTGAATCGCCCCGCTTCGACGGTGAGGTCGACCCTATCGATCAGGCGCCTCTCGCCACTCAGGTACGACACGCCTCTTGCTTCGAGAATCGCGCTCACAGGTCGAAGCCCCCCTGACGGCGCAGGAGGAGCCAGAGGAAGAACGGCGCGCCGATGGCGGCGGTGAGGATCCCGATCGGCAGTTCGGCCGGGGCCGCGACGGTACGCGCGACCGTATCGGCTCCGATCAGCAGGGCGCCGCCGAGAAGCGCCGAGGCCGGCAGCAGGAAACGGTGATCTGGCCCCGCCGCGAGCCGCAACACATGGGGCACGACGATCCCCACGAAGCCGATCATGCCGGCGCTCGCCACGGAGGCGCCGACCGCGATGGCGACCAGCAGGATCGCCATGGCCTTCACATGCTGCACGGGAACACCGAGGTGAAAGGCCTCCGCCTCTCCGAGCGAGAGCGCATTCAACCCTCGCGCCAGGAAGGGAGAGGCCAGCAGCATGGGAAGCACCAGCGGCGCGACCGTCGCCACCTTCACCCAAGTGGCGCCGCTGAGCGAGCCCAGGGACCAGAACGACAGATCGCGCAACTGGCGGTCATCGCTGAGATACGAGAAGAAGCCCATGATCGCGCCGGCCAGGGCTCCGAAGGCGACGCCCGCCAGGAGCATGGTGGCAATGGAGGTTCGTCCGTTGCGGGTCGCGACGAGATAGAGGCCCAGCGTCGTGAGAAGGCCGCCGACAAACGCTCCGATAGGCAGGGCTCCGAATGGAAGCGGGCCGATCCAGGGCACCAGGAGGGCATCGCCCAGGACGATGGTGGCGGCCGCCGCGAGAGCCGCCCCGGCCGAGACGCCGACGAGGCCGGGATCCGCGAGCGGGTTGCGGAACAGGCCCTGCATCAGGGCGCCGGAGACGGCGAGGGCCGCGCCGACGAGAAGGCCGAGGCACAGGCGAGGCAGCCGGACCTGGAGAAGGATCAGCGCCTCGCCCCCTTCCCGCGTCGGCGATCCCGTCAGGACAGCCACCACCCGCGCGAGGGGAATGCCTGTCGCTCCGAGGCTCATCGCCAGCAGGCTCACGACGGCGACGAGGCCCGCAAGCCCCGCCAGAAGAAGGCGTTGTCGCGAGCCGCGGCGGGAGTGAGGTGCCCCCCCACGGATGGCCAGGGCCGTCATGGCTGCGCGATCCCTCGGGCCGCGGCCGTGAGATCGGGATGGAGCGCCGCGAGCAGATCCTGCGCGGCCATCGGCGTGCGGGGGCCGAAGCCCAGAAGGTAGAGGCCATCCATGACGACGAGTTTTCGCGCGGCGGCGGCCGGCGTGGCGGCGAAGGCCGGGAGCGCGAACGGGTCCTGCGCCTTGCCTCCGGGCCCATGCTCCATCATCACGATCGCCTCGGGAGCGGCGGCGATCAGCCCCTCGTCCGAGAGCGGCTTCCAGCCCTCGAGAGAGGAAGCCGCATTCTCTGCCCCGGCCAGGGCCAGCATCGCATCGGCCGTCGTGCCCTTGCCGCCGACGAGCGGCCGGCCGTTCTGGAGCGATAGGACGAAGAGGGCGCGAACCGACTGCTCCACCTGCGCGCGGCGGTGGGACAATTGGCTGAATCCGTCCTCGACTTCCCGAACCAGGGCCCCTCCGCGGTCCTGTGCGTCGACCGCTGCTGCAACCTCCCGGATCCGCCGCACGATTCCGGCGGGGCTCGGCTCGTCGTTGACGCGCACAACCGGGATACCGGCCTGCTCCACCAGGCGCAGGGCATCCGGCGGGCCGGCGCCCTCGGTCGCGAGAACGAGCGAAGGGTTGAGGGACAGGATGCCTTCCGCACCGAGAGCGCGCACATAGCCCACATTCGCCTTGGTCCTGAGGGCCTCGGCTGGATACTGGCTCGTGGCGTCGACGCCGACGATCTCGCCGTCATGGCCGAGGCGATAGAGGATCTCGGTCACCGCGCCGCCGACGCTGACGATCCGGCGTGGGGCTGCGGCCCTGAGCGATGACGAGGCGAGCACGAATGCCGAGGACAGGATCAGCCTGCGGCGGGTCAGGGATGCCATGGTCGAAATTCCCTATTTGGTGAGGATCAGCTTGCCGCTTGCCGTAACCCGCAGCCGGTAGCGTTCGCCGCGGTGAAGAAGCACCACCTCGCGATCGCTGCCGAGTAGGGTCATCACATCGATCTCCTTGGC
>Ga0247820_10001853_pt1 | contig 11891 bp, 10 predicted proteins | sample 13C_Glucose_Day1_2_FD_192480 | JGI IMG/M metagenome (GOLD analysis project Ga0247820, IMG submission 192480) | Soil microbial communities from agricultural site in Penn Yan, New York, United States - 13C_Glucose_Day14 | ecosystem: Environmental > Terrestrial > Soil > Agricultural land | place...
GCGGCCGCCGCGATCTGCGGGTCGCGACCACCGGCGCCCGCCGACCTCAGCAACTCCGCGAGGTGGCCGGTGTTGGCTCGATTGCCCTCGGCCAGATCGGCGGCGGCGGTGGCGTTGTTGGCCGCGTAGGCCTGGAACGCGAGCGCGATGCGCGCGTCGTCCGCCTCGGCGGCGTCGGCGGGAAGCAGGTTCGTCACCAGCACCCGGATGATGCGGGCCGGCGGGGGCTCATCGCCGAGCGACGAGAGTTGCCGGGTGATCCGCCGTTCGTATCGATCGCCCGCGGCGCGCATGGCGAATTTCATCATCGCGTCCTTGGACGGGAAGTAGTGCTGAACCATCCCGGCGGTGACCCCCGCCTCGGTGGCGACGTGGCGGAGGCTGACCGCATCGAGCCCGTCCCGGGCGAGGACTCGAAGGAGCGCGGCGGCGATCTGCTGGCGGCGTTCCTCGTGGTCCACGCGCTTCGGCATGAACCCAGGATTTCACATTGCAGTCGTATTAAAACGTCGAGGCGCTCTGTTTACATTGCGAGTGCAAACGCGCGACGCGCCCTACAGGGCGACAATCACCTGCACCAGAATCACTTTGGCGATCATGCCGAGGGCGAAGAGGGCAGTGAAGCCGGCGTCCAAGCGTTCGTCGTCGACCTTGGAGTTGCCGTACGCGAGGATCGCGGGCTGGCTGATCAGCCCGGCGAGCAGGCCGGCCGCGCGGACGGGACTGGTGCCGAACATCCGGGCCACCGCGGCCAGGAGGAGGTCGGTGATCGCGACGACGATGACGCCGGTGATCACGATCCGCAGCCCTGCGCCGGTGAACGCCTGGGAGGCGAAGGCCTGCCCCGATGCGAGTCCGGTGGCGGCCAGGAACAGCAGCAGGCCCAGCTGCCGGATCGTCAGGTTGGCCGAGTTCGGCAGGCCCCAGACGATCCGCCCGGTTCGCTCCAGCCGGCCCAGGATCATGCCGACGACCAGCGGCCCGGCGGCGGCCCCCAGGCTGAGGCCGATGCCACCGGGGATGGGCACCTTGACCAGGCCCACCAGCAGGCCGGCGGCCAGTCCGATGCTCAGGCTGAGCGCGTCGACCTCGCTGATCTTGCGCTCGGAGTCGCCGAGGTAGTGGCCGACGTCGCTCATCCAGCGGCGCGGGACGACCACCCGGAGCCGGTCACCCAGCTCGACGACCAGGTCGTCGTGGGCGAGCAGTTCGGTGTCACCCCGCCGTACCCGGGTGATGATCCCGTCGAACCGGCGGGGGATGTCCAGGCTGCCGACCGTGCGCCCGGCGATCATCGGGCTCGAGATCAGGATCCGCCGGTAGTCGACCTCGGAGCGGTCATGGGCCAGGTGACGCGTCGCCCGGCGGCCGAGGAACTCACACGCGGCGGCCGCCGGTCCGGCGGGTCCGATGACCACGACCCGGTCCCCCGGAGCCAGCGCCTCGTCATCGCGAACCACCCTGGTGACCTCGCCGCGGCGCAGGTAGGAGAACCGGACGAGGTCCTGGTCGAATCCGGGTACGTCCGACAGCCGCGCCGGCCGCTGCACCTCGATGGTGAAGTCGACGAGCGCCTGCGCGGCCAGGGGTGGTTGATCCTTCGGGCAGGCCCAGGTCCGGTTCAGGATGACCGACATGGCGACGATGGTCAGCACCACCCCGAAGGGGTAGGTCAGGGCGTAGCCGACGGCCGGCTCATTGCTGGCCGCTCGTGCCGTCGCCGAGGCCAGGGCCGGGGTGCTGGTCAGCGAGCCGGCGAAGGCGCCTCCACGAACCGCCGAGGACAGGCCGAGCGCACCGCCGATCTCGATGACCAGGACGGTGGAGATCGCGAGCACGCCCAGCGCGCTGAGCATCATCGGCAGCTGGCGCCGAACGGAATGGAAGAAGGCCGATCCGGAGGCCAGGCCGACCGTGTAGACGAACAGCGCCAGGCCCAGGGTGCGGACCAGGTCCAGGCCCTCCCCCAGCCGTGGGTCGATCGCACCGAAGGCCAGGCCGACGAACAGGGCCCCGGCCGGCCCGACCCGCACCGGACCGAAGGGCACGATCCCGAGCAGGGTGCCCAGGGCCACGACCAGCATGAGCGTCAGCAGCGGGCTGGCGGCGAGGATGTCGGTCACGGCTTCGGGCCGGCCGGGCGGCGACCGGCGCCGAGGTCGGGGCATCGCTGCCCGGGCTGACCGTGGTAGGACATGGCCCGCACACCTCCTCGTGAACGGCGACGTCCACTCTCCCGGGCCACCGCTCGCCGGGGGCAGGGCAGAAAGTCCTCACCCGACGACCAGCCTGGACGACGGCCACCACCTGCATCAGCCGCCACGGGTCGGTCGCGTCGATGAGAACACCGACGACCGGCGCGGATACGAACGCGGGGACCAGTTCCAGGACGAACACGGTCGCGGTGATCAGGGCGGATCCACTCACCTGTAGGACGAACAGTGGGAGAGCGATGATCAGCATCCAGTCACCGATCTCGGACAGCAGACCCGCGGAGCAGCTCCATCGGCCCGGCCGCGGGCGTTGAACCTCAGGTTGCGAGGACCTTGCCGCGGAGCCAGGCGAGGTGCGTCCGGGTCACGTCCCGGGTGGTCGGACCGACCCGCAGACGGTCGGGCAACCAGGTGAGCGCCGGATCCGCGTGCGCGAGTTCCACCTCGGCGCGAAGCCGTCCCGGCCGGTAGATCCGGACCGCTCCGGGCAGCCGTCCGGCGAGCTCTTCCGCGTAGCGCCCCCGCTGCACCAGCGGGCGGCGTCCCGCGCCGATCCAGGTGTTGATGGAGGCGGACGCCGAGATCTTGGTCTGCGGGGCGACCGGGATGACCGGCGCCCGGAGTTGTTCGAGCAGTTGGTCTTCCGGCACGTATCCGGTGGTGCGGAACGAGATCCCGTGCCGGCCGGCCACCGCTGACAGTGCGGCCGGCAGGTCGTGGTGGCGCTCCGACGGTCGGCCGATCGCCAGCACGCCGACCGGGGGGTCGGTCCCGGCGAGCTCGTCCAGCAACTCGCGGTGCCCCTTGCCCGGGTACAGGTAGCCGAGCACGGCCACGGTCGGCGGGCCGGCCGGTGTCGCGGAGTGCGGCGGCGGCCCGCCGGGGAACGGATCGATCGGCAGCGGAACGACCGCGACCGTGTCCTCCGGCATGCCGACGACCTCACGGAGCAACGAGCGCTCGTGCGCACTGCAGACCGCCACCCCCACCGAGGCGGCCGCGAGGGCGCCGTAGGTGCGCGCCCGTCGACGGGCCAGTTCCGGTCCGTCGGAGACCTGGGGCACGTCGTGCAGGGTGAGCGCGAGGCGCACTCCGCGGGTCGTGAGAGCCTGCACCAGCGCGGCCAGCACCCGGTCGGGCTCGGCCCCCGCATCGGCGATCAACCAATCGCTGACGTGCAGGTGCAGCAGCCGCACCGGCACCGGGAGCCGGTCCGCCAGGTCGGCCAGACGCGCCGGGTCCGGCTCGTCGAGCACCGTCCCGGTGAAACCGAGGTCGCCGGCGGCGGACGCGATCCGCCGGGCCAACCGGGACACCCCGTGCCCGTCCGGCCCGCAGGTGCCCAGGGCGATGCGATCGTCGGGAACGTGCTGCGCGCCGGCCATCATGCTGCTGTACCCCGCCGCGATGGTCCCGCACGGCCGTCTTCGTCACCGTGTGGTCCGGTCCGCGCCGGGTACCTGGTCTGCGACAGGGGACGATCGACGACGACGGAGGCGGCCATGGCCGGTGGCGCCGGTGTGCGCGTCGCCTCGATCCCGGCCGGGCATCCGTACGTCCGGCATCTCGCCCCGCTCGACGGCTCCGACCGGGTGGTCCGGTTGCCGGACCCGGTCCCGGCGGTCGCCGACCCGATGCCGGGTCAGTGGTGGCCGCCGGTGATGTTGGACCGGGCCTGGATCGAGCGGCACCACGACGATTTCGACCTCGTGCATTTGCATTTCGGCTTCGAGGCGGCCGACCCGGTGACCCTGGCCGCCTGGTGCGCCGACCTGGCCCGCGCCGGCCGGCCGCTGGTCGTCACCGTGCACGACCTGGTCAACCCGCATCTGTCCGACCAACGGCCCCACCTCGCGCTGCTGGACGTGGTGATCCCCCGCGCCCATCGGTTGATCACCCTGACGGCCGGGGCCGCGGCCGTCATCCACCGCCGGTGGGGGCGGCGGGCCACCGTGATCCCGCATCCGCACATCGTCGCGCTCGACTGGACCGCCCCCCGGGTGCCCGCCGGCCAAGACCGCGAGTTCGTCGTCGGGATCAGCATCAAGGACCTGCGGGCCAACGTCGATCCGCTGCCCGTGTTGCGGGCGCTGGCCGCGGCGCTCCCCGGCCTGCCCGGTACCCGGGTCGAGATCGACGGGCACCCGGGAATCTTGTCCCGGGACGACGAGCGCGCGGTGGGCGTGCGGGATTTCCTCGACGCGCGGCAAGGAGACGACCGCTGGTCGGTGTGGACGCATCCGCGGCTCACCGACGACAAGCTGTGGGAGCACCTGCACTCACTCGACCTTTCCGTGCTGCCCTACGCATTCGGCACCCACTCGGGGTGGCTCGAGGCCTGTGTCGACGTCGGCAGCGGTGTGCTGGTTCCGGACATCGGCCACTACACCGAGCAGCACGGACACCCCGCCTTTCCCCGGGCGGCCGACGGTTCCGTGGACCCCGCCAGGTTCGCCGACGTGCTCGGCCGGGTCCGGCGGGAGCCGGCACTGGCCACGCCGCCCCGGCCGGACCGTCGCGCCCAGCGGCGCCGGATCGCCGATACCCACGAGCGGATCTACCGGAGCGCGCTGACGGCCCGGTGAGCCCGGGCCGGGTGACCGTGCGGTGACCCGGTGCACACGGTTGGCCCGCGCGCGGTCCGGGTACCTCTCTCCCGGCAGCAGCCCCGACGACCGGCCGGGCCGAGGCGCTGGCTCCGAGCAGATGGAGGTGGGTTGTTGGTACACCGGTCGTCCGGACGGGCCGGCGCGACGGGTCGAAGCTTCAAGATCCTGATCGTCGCGTCGCTGCGGTATCCGATCGCCCAGCCGTTTGCCGGCGGTCTGGAGGCCCACACCTGGTCTTTGGCCTGCGGGATGCGGTCCCGGGGGCATTCGGTCATGGTCGCCGGCGCCGCCGGAAGTGATCCGGCCGTGGTCGGCTACGAATTCGGGGCGCTACCCGTCGGCGATGCCGGGGATCGGCCGGACACCACCGAGCACCCACTCGTCCGCCGGGCCGAGCAGTCCGCCTACGCCGGGCTGATGGACCAGCTCAGGGACGGAATGCTCGGTTCGTTCGACGTCATCCACAACAACTCGCTGCATCCGCTCCCGGTGCAGCGGGCGGCCTCGTTGCCCAGCCCGATGGTGACCACCCTGCACACTCCGCGACTGCCGTGGGCCGATCGATTGCTCCACGGGCCCACGGACGGCCGGCCCCCCGGAAGCGATCAGGATTTCGTCGCGGTCAGCCGGGCCACCGCCGCCCTGTGGCGACCCCTGATCAACGCCCGGGTCGTGCGCAACGGGGTCGACACCACCGCCTGGCGAGCCGGCCCCGGCGGGCCGGGAGCCGTCTGGTTCGGGCGCATCGTGCCGGAGAAGGCCCCGCACCTGGCCATCGACCTGGCCCGCGCCGCGGGCTTCGACCTGACCATCGCCGGCCCCCTGATCGACGAGGGCTATTTCCACGCGGCCGTCGCCCCGCGGCTGGGCCCGTCCGTACGCTACGTCGGGCATCTGGCCCAGACCGAACTGTCCGAGCTCGTCGGTCGCAGCGCGGTCGCCCTCGTCACCCCGGTCTGGAACGAGCCGTTCGGCCTGGTCGCGGCGGAAGCGATGGCCTGCGGCACACCCGTTGTGGCGTTCGCCCGTGGCGGCCTGCCGGAGATCGTCGATCCGCCGGCCGGCCGGTTGATCGCTCCCGTGCCGGCGGCCGGGTTCAGCCGCGAGAGCCTGGACGCCGCGGTCTCCGCCATGACCCGGGCGGCCGGCCTCGACCGGCGGGCCATCCGTCGCCGGGCCGTCGGCCGGCTCGGCCGGTCCGCGATGATCCGTGGCTACGAAGCGGTCTACGCGGACGCGGTCCGGCGATGGAATCCGTCGTGAGTCGGCCGGACCGGGGCGCCCCGACCCACCCCGACGGTGCGGGGAAGCGATCATGATCGGCTACTACGTGCACCACCAGGGATTGGGTCATCTGCAGCGGGCCCGCTCGATCCTGGCGCACCTGGACGGCTCGGCGACGCTGCTCAGCTCGCTGCCCGCGCCGGACCCGAGCCTGCCCTGGGTGCGCTTGCCGCTGGACAACCTGACCAGCCCGCCGGACCACACCGCGCACGGCACCCTGCATTGGGTTCCCCGGCACGACCGGGGACTGCGGCGCCGGATGGCCATCCTGGCGGACTGGATCGACGCGGCCGACCCCGACCTGATGGTGGTCGACGTGTCCGTCGAGGTGGCCTTGATGTGCCGGTTGATGGGGGTACCCACGGTGGTCATGGCGATGCCGGGTGACCGCTCGGATCGGGCCCACCGGTCCGCCTACGACTCGGCCCACGCGATCCTCGCTCCCTGGCCGGCCGAGTTCTCCGCCGGCCAATGGTCGGATCGATGGCCGGACAAGACGTTCCACGCCGGCGCAATCTCCCGGTTCGCCGGCCGCCCGCCGCCGACGGCTCCCGCCCACGCCGGCCCGACCCGCATCGCGGTGGTGTGGGGCAAGGGCGGGATCGACCTACCCGCCGGAAGTCTCGACGCGGCCGCCCGGGCGACACCGCACTGCCGGTGGCGCCAGGCCGGCGCCGGCGCCGACGCCGGGTGCTCGGTCTGGGACCTGCTGTGCTGGGCGGACATCGTCGTGACCCACGGCGGCCAGAACGCGGTGGCCGAGGTGGCGGCCGCCGGTCGCCCGGCGGTGGTCATCGCCCAGCCGCGCCCGCACGGCGAACAGGCGGCCACGGTCGCCACCCTGCGCCGGGCCGGCCTGGCCGTCGGCCTCGACGCGTTCCCCGAACCCGGCCGCTGGCCCGAGCTGCTGGGGCGGGCGGCCGCGCTCGGTGGCGACGGGTGGACCCGGTGGGCCCCGCCGGACGCCGCCCGGCGGGCCGCGGAGTTCCTCCGGGCCACCGCCGACGAGGTCCGTGACGCCGTCGTGGAGCCGACCGCATGACGACCGCGGTGATCACCATCGTGCGCGGCCGGCACGAGCACCTGTACGCGCAACAGCGCGGGCTGGCGCTGGGCCGCCGCCGGCCCGACCTGTACGTCGTGGTCGGCATGGGCGACCCGGTCGCCACCGGCAACACCGGCACGGGCCCGTTGGCCGGCTCCGGCTGCCGCCTGCTGCTGCATGATCTTCCGGTCGACGGGCCGCTTCCGCTGTCCGCCGCCCGGAACGCGGGGGCCGATGCCGCTATGGCCGCCGGGGCCGATGTCCTGGTGTTCCTGGACGTGGACTGCGTCCCGAGCCCCGCGCTGGTGCAGACGTACACCACCGCCGTGCTCGCGGAGCCGCGGCCGGCCCTGCACTGTGGGGTGGTGCACTACCTGGCCGAGGGGGTCGACGCGGCCCGCATCGACCCGGGTGCCCTGCGCGGTCGGCCGCATGCCGCCCGGCCGCAGCCGGCCCCGGGCCGGTCCATCCGGTCGTCGGACTGGCACCTGTTCTGGTCGTTGTCCTTCGCGGTCGCCGCACCCACCTGGCAGCTGCTGGGCGGCTTCTGCGAGCAGTACAGCGGGTATGGCGGTGAGGACACCGATCTGGGCCATCACGCGTTCCGGAGCGGGGTCGACCTGCGGTGGCTGGGTGACGCCGACGCGTTCCACCAGTATCACGAATCGCCGACTCCCCCGACCCAGCACCTGGTCGATATCGTTCGCAACGCACGGATCTTCCACCGGCGCTGGGGATTCTGGCCCATGGAGGGGTGGCTGAGCGCCTTCGCCGACCTCGGCCTGGCCCGGTACGACCCGGATCGCGACGACTGGAGCGTGGTCGACGCCGCGTCGGCCACCCGGACGGCGGCTTCGATCTCGTCGGCTCAGCGGTGAGCCGTCCCGAGGTGTCGGTGATCGTCCCGTACTTCGACGACCAACCCCGGCTGACCCTGCTCCTGGCGGCGCTGGCCCAGCAAGCGGGTGGGGTGCGGTTCGAGGTGGTGATCGCCGACGACGGATCGCCGGCCCCGCCGACGATCCCGGGCGACCTGGGCTTCACCTGTACGGTCGTGCGGCAATCGGACGCCGGATTCCGGGCCGCGGCGGCGCGGAACCTGGGCGTCACCCGGGCGGGTGCCGACCTGCTGCTCTTCCTTGACGGCGACACCCTGCCCACCGCCGGCTATCTGAGGTCGATGGTGGACCGGCTCCGGACGACCGACGACGGGCACGGGGCCCTGGTCGTCGGCCGCCGGCGGCACGCCGATCTCGGGTCGATCGATGACCACGAGGTGCTGCGCCTGCTGCGGCGGGACCCGACGGTTGCCGACGCGGACGGGCCGGCGGGCTGGCGGATGCTGGACGAGCCGGCCTGGCTCCGGGACGGGTACGCGCGCACCGGCAACCTCGGCTCGGCCGGGGAGGAGGATTTCCGGCTGGTGATCTCGGCCGTCCTGGGGATGGACCGCCGGCTGTGGCAGGCGACCGGCGGATTCGACGGTTCGTTCGTCGGATATGGCGGCGAGGACTGGGATCTCGGCTGGCGGGCGTGGCTGGCCGGTGCGCGGATGGCGTACGAGCCGGCCGCCGTTGCCTGGCACGACGGGCCGGACGCGGCCGCCCGGGGCACCGACCCCGCGGTCAAGAACGCCGAGAGCCTGCGGCTGGCGCGGACCGTGCCGTTGCCGTCGGTGCGCGGATCCGGTCTGGTGCTGGATCAGCCGGACATCGTGGTCCGGTATGTCGGACCCACGACGGGAACCCCGGCCGACGCCGCCGTGGTCGCCTGTGTCGCCGGCCTGCTGGCGAACGTCGATGCCGCCGTGTGGTTTCCGCGCTGTGCCGATGCGGGCGAGCCGTCCGCCGGATCGTCGGGTCCCGGCGCGCTGCCGCCGTTGCTGTCCGCCGATCCGCGGGCGCGCGCCGGTGACGTCCCCATCGAGATCCTCCGGCGAGCACGACATGTGGTGACCGTGCACCGCCCGCTGCGGCTGGCCGCGCCGCTCGACCGGTGCTGCGCGGCCGGCGAATGGCAGGAACCGGGGTGGCTGGAGATCCGGCGCACCCGGGCGCTGAACCGCGACGAACCCCCGCCGACCGGGGTGCCGGCCGATCCCGGGTGGTCGGCGCCGCCGATCCGCGCGATCCCCGACGACCTGTCCCTCGAACGGTGGTGGGCCGGGTGGTGAGACTCCCTCACCCCGGCCCGGCCGGGGTCGCGCGCACCCGGTCGCGTCCGGGCGGGTCGGGCAGCCGCGCGCCGGCCAGCGCCCGATAACGCTCCTGCGCCGCAGGATCCAATACGCCCCGGCCGATCAGCGCCAGCACGCAGCGCAGCGCCAGCCCGAAGCTGCCATAGGCGACGTCCGCGATCAGCGCGAGCCTTCCGAGCTGGCCGTCGTCGAAGTCGGCCAGCCGGACCGGGTCGCGCACGTACAGCACGTCGGCCTCGACCAGCTGGCGCGCGGCCCGCTCCAGCGGGTCGGCCCAGACGACCGGGGCGATCGGCCAGGTCCGCGTCGTGACGAACTGGTGCGGGACGAAGCCCTGGTCGCGCAGTTCGAGGTCGACGTCGGCGAAAGTCGGCTGGTCGCGGTAGATCCGGTGAAATCCGACCTCGGTCTGGACGGCCACAGCCCGTCCGAGCCCGACCCGCCCGGCGCCGAGCGCCGCAAGTTCGCCGCCCTGGATGTCGATCTTGAGGAAGTCGATGTCGGCAATCTCGGTGATCTCGTCCAGCCGGTGGGTCTGCACCTGCTCACGGCCGGTCACCCGGGCCAGCCCGGGAAAGTCGATGAGCAGGTCGAGCTGGGCCTCATCCGGCTCCAGCAGGCTGGCGAAACCCGAGGTGGCGCACAGGTGCAGCGTGTGCCGGCCACCGTCACCGACGGCGTAGGGCAGGTACCGCTCGTGCGGTCCGGCCCGGCGACGAACGTCGGCCAACGCCGCCGCCTGCGGCTCGAAGCCGGTGACCCGGCAGTATCCGGCGTCCAGCAGCGGATGGTAGGGCGGGTCGCCACCGATCGGATTGGCACCGATGTCGACGACCTCGACCGGCGGCCGGCCGGGTCGATCACCGGCGAACCCCGGCGCCAGCAGATCGTGGACCGCGCGGACGATCTCGGGACGGGCAGGGCCCGGTGACGGAGCGGGCCGGCTCACGGACCGGTCGGCATCGGCCGGAGCCGGTGGCGCTGAAGTCATTCGGTGACGGTACCCAGAGCGCCCCGGCTCAACCGTCCGGTCGTGCCCGGTCAGGCCGCCCGGCGGAGCCGATCCTCGGTCGCCCGGCGCAGGGCCGCGACGTCGACGCCGACATCGGCCAGCAGCTGCCGCACCTGACGATCGTCGGCCCGCAGGACACCGAGCAGGACGGCCTCCGCGTCGATCGAATCCGCGCCCAGCCGGATGGTTTCGCGCAACGAGAGCTCGAGCGACTTCTTCGCGCCGGCGGTGAACGAGACGTGCCGGGCGGTCACCCGCCGGCGCCGCAGTGGCCACCGGCGGACGGCGGGCGGATCGTCGTCCAAGGCGCCCCGGCCGAAGGTCGACTCCACCGAGGTCCGTATCGCGCCCAGGTCGATGCCCAGCGCGGACAGGGCCGACGCATCCAACCCGCGCCGGCGGTGATCGTTCACCCACTGCAGCACGGGTTCCCGGCCGAGGTCGTGCTCGGCGAGCAGGCGGCCGGTGGACCGGTCGTCATCGGTCAGGCCGATGAGCAGGTGGACGGCCCCGATCGCCGGGTCCTCGGCGGTCCTGGCCGCCTCCCGGGCCGCCACCACGACGGTGCGGGCGTCCCGACTGAATCGCTCGAACATGTCAGATCCTCCGGTGATGCTTGCGATGGACGGTCTGCTTGGTGACCCCGAGCAGGTCGGCGATCTCCTGCCACGACCACCCCCGCGCGCGGGCGCCGGCCACGTGCAGGGCTTCCAGCCGTTCCAGCAGGATTCGCAGGGATGCGACGGCGCGCAGTCCGACGGCCGGGTCCGCGCTGTCCAGGGCTCCGGCCAGGTCGGTACCGGCCTCGGTTTCGGTCATGGTGTCAGCATATGCTGACGGTCCACTGTTGTCAACAAATGCTGACGACTCAGACCCGCCGCAGCACGGCCAGCATCGGCTCGGGCGCCCGGTCCGGCTCGAGTGCCGCGACCAGCAGCGCGGCGTAGCGCTCCTTCCGACCGGACCGCGAGCCGAAGAAACGGCGGAGCACCGCCTGCCGGGTCCAGTCCCGCTGGGCAGGCATGCCGCTCAGTCGACGAAGGGACGGACCTTCGCCGGCCGCTTGGATGACGGCCTCGACCGCCGGGATGCCGAGTGCGCCGATCAGCTCACCCTCCAGGTCCGGCCGGCACCCGTAGAAACCCAGCCCCGCCGGTCCACCCGGGTCGAGGGCGGCCGTGAACCCGGCCGCGGCCAGGCCACGCCGAACCTTGTCTTCCTCGGCCGCGTCGTACAGCCCGGCCAGCGGCAGGCCGAGTCCGGCCGGACCGTAGCGGAGCGCGAAGGTTCGCGTGTTCGTCACGCCGCCCATCGCGAGGATCGCAACCCCCTCCGCCGGCAGGGTCCGGCCCAACCGGGCGGCCAGGGTCAGCAGGGCGACCCGGTCGCTGTTGCCCTCCACCAGGACGATGGCGCGCGGATCGACGACGGTCGCGGACACCGCTTCATTCAGGGCGTGCCGGCCGGGTTCGTCAAGGAGCGGAGCGGGACGGGCTGCGCCATCGACGGTCCACCCCGCAGGATCTTGTCC
>Ga0247820_10001854_pt1 | contig 11890 bp, 19 predicted proteins | sample 13C_Glucose_Day1_2_FD_192480 | JGI IMG/M metagenome (GOLD analysis project Ga0247820, IMG submission 192480) | Soil microbial communities from agricultural site in Penn Yan, New York, United States - 13C_Glucose_Day14 | ecosystem: Environmental > Terrestrial > Soil > Agricultural land | place...
ACAGCGGGAGAGGGGGCGGGCGGGATGGCCTCCTTACGTACGGCCGGCCCGTTCCCCTCTCGCGTGCGCGACGCCTTCCAAGGGATGTCCTCGGCCTCCAGGAGGGCCTTGACGGCCTTCGTGTTGGGGAGGCCCAGGTCCTTCTGAAGGCGAGTGAGGAGGACACCCTTGTCGTCGCCGATGAGCCTCCTCAGGGCCTCGACGACGTCCGGCTTGGCGACCTCCTCCTGGCCCTCCTCGCTGTCGCCGCCCTGCTTGCCCCAGCGCGCCCGGGCCTTCTGCACACCGACGGTGCCGAGGCTTCCAACCACGACGTAGGCCACCTCCGGGAAGGCCACGACGGTGCGCCAGACGCCCACCATGGCGATCACGGACAGCACCACGATGGGGCCGCGCCCGCTCGGCTCGTCGACCTCCTCCCCCGCCTCCTCGTCGACCTCGGTCGGCTGACCGTCCGGCTCGCGCGCCGTCACAGCAGCCCCACCACGTAGTCGCCAGCCCACGACACCGAGGGCGCGACCGCCCAGCCCACGACTCCCGCGATGCTGGACGCGAGACCGAGGCTGAGTCCGGCGAGGATCTGACGAACGAAGTCCCAGCGGAAGCCGCGGCGGCTGCACACGGCGAGGATGACGACAGTGATGACGACGACGGCAGCGTGCCCACCAGGGGTGAGGGCAAGGTGGCTGGCGCGGGTCACGGTCGGGGTGGTCGCCCCGAATCCGTAGACGAGGACGATGTCGCCGACGGTGTTGGTGCCCCACAGGGACCAGTCGGCGGCGCCGCCGATGATCCCGCCGACGGACAGGATGAGGAGGGCGCCGTACGACATGCACAGGATCTGCGGGGCGAGGCTGGCCAGGGCCTTGGGAGCGAGCCTCTTCTTATGGCTGGTCCACCAGCGGGTGAAGTCCCAGGCGAACAGGGAGAGTCCGGTGGTGACGCCTCCGAGAGAGACGAGGCCGTAGGTCGGGATGTCGAGGGGTGTCAGTGCCATTGCTGGTCCTCAGCGGAGGAGGGCCGCCACACCGGCGGCGATGGTGACGATGAAGGCGCCGGTGCCCATGACCGGGAGCGCGGCGTGGGGGGCCGCTCGGGCCAGGCCGGCGAGTGCGCCGAGGGCACTTGCCGCGCAGAGCACACCGCCCAGGACGGTCACGGGCATGCCTCAGGCACCGAGGGCGAAGGGCGCGGGCGGCAGCTGGCCAAGGCGCGGCTCGTGGACTTCGACCTCGGCGCGCAAGGTGCCGCGGATCGCCCCGTCGGACGGCGCCTCGTACCCGGCGGCGACGAGCGCGCGGCGCATAGCGGCGGTGCCCGGGCGGGACGGCGGGACCGTGTCGTACAGCGAGCGAATAACTGCGCAGCGCGGGTCGGTGTACTGGATCGGTGCCGGGGTCCGCGGGGTGGCCGGGGCTTGGGCGACGGGCGGGGCGACGATCGGCAGGGCGCGCACTCCTGGGGGTACGACCGGCTGCGGTAGGCGCGCGGCCGGAAGCGCGGGAGTCGGCGGGGCCGCAGGCACGGGCCGCCTGGGCGGGCGAGGCGGAGTGACGGGGGGCGTCACGGTGACCCTGTCGACGCTGGTCACGGCCGTCATGACGGGTGCCGTGACGGGGTCCAGGCTGTCCAGGCGGGCGCGGACCGCGGACCGCAGCGTCTTCCAGGCCTGCCCGGGGAACATGAGCCAGGCAAGCAGCGGGATGTGCGGCATGCGCTCGGCGACCAGGCCGCGCTCGATGCGCTGCTCGTCGCGGACGTCGCGGCGGTGCAGTTCGAAGAGCAGCTCGACAGCGAGGCTGATGCTGGCGAGGCCGATGCCGGCGGTTGTTCCGCCGACCTGCTGGCCGTGGCTCCAGTTCAGTAGGCCGGAGACGGTGACGAAGGCGGAGACGGCGAGGCGGGCGAGGCCGGCCGGGGTGCCTCGCTCGATGGCGCGGCGGGCGTAGACGGCACAGAGGAGTCCAGCGAGGTCGAACATGAGCGACAGGCCGAGCGCCAACTTGCCGTTCATGCCCCAGGCGGTGAGCTTGGCGCTGATGGACCAGGCGGCCGCGGCGAGCATCATGACGAGGACGATGGCCCAGGCGACGCGGACGGGGCCGCCGAGACCGCGGCGACGGCGGGTGGGTGGGGTTTCCACGGGTGCTCCCGGTGATGCGAAGGCCGGCCGCGCGCACGGGGGCGCGCGGCCGGGCGGGGTGGGTCAGCGGCCGCTGGCGTGGAGGCTGATGGCAAGGCCGATCAGGGTGAGGGCGAGGCAGGCCACCAGCCAGGCCCGGGTCGCGGTGCGTCGGGGCCGGGTCACAGTCGCGACGCCTGGTCGAGGAGGCGGCCAGCAGCGGCGGCGCAGCGGTCGTCGGTGGCACGATCGCCAGCGCGGTGTGCGCGGTCGGCGGCGTCGAGCATCTGGTACGCCGCGCGCTGGAGGCGCTCGTGCTCCAGCGCGGTGGGGCTGGGCTGACGTGGGGGCTTGTCGATACCGTGGGCCACTGGTCGCTTCTCCTGGTCGCTCAGGGGATTCGGCTGCTGGCCCCGACCGGACAGGGTGAGATCTACCGGTCGGGGCCGTGGTGCATCACGGTCGGAGGCGGACTCCGAGCGTTGTGTAGTCAAACTACACGCGTGTAGGGTGACTACACAAGACGGCTTGGAAGGATCCGCCTCCCCATCTCGGAGAGGAACGGACATTGGCAGACCGGGCGGAGGAGGTGCAGCGCGTGCTCGATGCCATCGACGCCCTGGCGGCGAACGAGCCTCCAGCCACACGCGCCAAGCAGCTGGTGGAGCTGCTGGACGAGGTACAGGCGAGAGTGCGGCGGGAACGTCAGGCCGCAGTGCGGGAGATGCACGAGGGCGGCATGACGTACCGGCAGATCGCAGCCGAGCTGAACATCAGTTTCGGGCGCGTCCGGCAGATCCTCGTGGACGATCCGGACGCCAAGCCGTCACAGGAATGAGGCGGCCGAGCGGCGGCTAAAGCATCACGACCTGCGGAGGCATCAACGTGACTCTGTCGAAAGATCTTGCGCGCGCGGCGGCCGTGTACCGGCTGTACGACGCCGACGGCGCACTGCTCTACATCGGGTCGGCGTACGACCCGGAGGAACGGTGCAAGGCCCATCGGAAGCTGCCCTGGTGGCCGCAGGTGACCCGGCGCGCTGAGGAATGGTTCGCCAGCCGCGGCAAGGCGTACCGCGAGGAGATGAAGGCGATCGCGGTCGAAGGAGCGAAACACAACGCCATGGGGACGCCTTCGTACAGCACGCCGGACACGCCGGCCGTGCGTGAGCGGAAGCTGCTCGCGAGCCTGCGCCAGAGGCTGGTCGAGGAGTCGGACCGGGTCCGTTCGTCGAGAGCGACTGTCGGGCGGTACGCCTAGGGCCGAGGCCGAGCTAGCAGGGAAACTGGCCGCGATCGACTTCCTGGAGTACAGGGGCCTGTTCGAGGGGGCAGTGAAGGCGCGGCGGAAACTCTTGGCCGCCGAAGGGTAGACAGTGGCGTGCGGGCGCCCCTCGGCCAGTGCAGCCAGGGGCGCCTGTGACAACTGCAGATCGGCTGGCTACTCGCTTGCGGGGGTGAGGGCTTGCAAGAGACGGAGGCATTCCGTCCCGAAGGCTGTGAGAATCCACTGCTCCTTACCAGGACCGCCACCGCCCCACGCGCCGAGCCCACGATCTGTAGCGAGCCCTTCAGCGACAAGCAAGGCGATGCAGGCGTCGAGGGCTTCGCTCAGCCCCGGGAGGCGTTCGAGGATTTCGGCCCTATTCCATCCGAGCCAGGGGTCGCGGCCGTTTGGGTTCGGCTGGTCGAGCAGCGCCATGAGCTTGGCCTCTTGGGGCTCGATCCGTGCGAGGCCACGAACGCGGAGGCGTGCAGCGTCGACCCTGGTGTCATCCTCGACACCGGTGCCCAGACAGACGCCCAAAGCGTAGATCTTGGCTTCAAGTGGGGTCTCCATCGCGGCCTGAACCGTCTCGGCCAGCAGCGCCAACAGTTCGGCGCTGCTCTCGATCGTGTCGGAGAAGGTGTCCAGTCCCATGCCGGCGGTGTCGGCGCCGACGGCTATGACCTGCGCGGCTGCCTGCGATCGCCGCCGGTTGACGGCGTCCATCAGGCGGGGTCCGGCCTGGCTGAGTGCCTCCTGGAGGAGTGCTCCGCCTATCGCCCCGAGTGGTCCGGCCACGGCCAGACCGAGGCTCGCCCCTGCAGCTGCGGTGCCCAACCGTGTCGCTATCTCGGCGGCTTTGCGCCCAGTCGATTCCTCTGTCACGGCGACACCCTATGAGCGTTGCTGCCGCCTCGTGGCAGTGTCGAAGTCGCGCCACAGGGCCACCTGTGTGGTGACGGGCGTCATGACCGCCTAATATCGAACACATGAGCGAGCTGCCTCCGGATCCCCCGCGCCTCCGCGCGATCCTGGCGCACCTAGACCAGCAGCCCGCCGACGCCGAGACCATCGGGATCTACCTGCGCCTCCAGCGCGACGCCGTCCAAGCCGCGCTCTCCCGCGCCGAGGCTCCACCACCACAGCCCTCGCAGCGCCCAGGCCGACTGCCGAAGGGGGCGACCGGCCTGCCCGCCCTGGCCCCAGCGGCCAGCCCGGTGGGCTACGTCGTTCAACAGAAGCGCACGCCGCGCGGCCCGGCACCTGCCGTGATCCACGTCGCCGACTGCACGATGGTCGAGGGCACGCCCCACACCATCGGCGCCCACGACGCGCGCGTCTCCCTCACCGACCCGACGATCACGGCGTGCGCGTTCTGCCGGCCGGACACCGCGCTCGGCCTCCTCGACTGACCCGCGCCACGTGCGCCCGGGCGCGGGTGGCGGCACGCTGGGGGCATGAGCAGTGCGCGCCCCGTGGTCGTCTACCCACCCGACGAGGACGGCGGTCGGCGCGTCCGTATCGACGGCATCATCTCCGGGCGCGCGTTCTCCGCCCGGGACGTGGCGGCGTTCATGCAGGTGGCCGGGCATCAGGAGTTCGACGAGATGGACGTGGCGCGCTCGGAGCTGATCGAGTGGCGGGGTGGCGGGCCGGACGTCTGGCGGCAGTGACCAGGGTCTATCGCTGGGGCGCGGGTCGGGCGTACGGTCGTGGTCCCGCGAAGGGGCGCCCTCGGAGGCGCCACGGCCCGCCGTCCAAAGGGGTGCTGGATGGCGGGCCGCGCGGTGTCACGGCTACGCGGCGTGCCCCAACCGATCGGCGAGCACGACGCGCGTCTCCCCCCACCAACCCGAACGTCACCGCGTGCGCGCCTTCTGTCGGCCGGACGCCGAGCTAGGCATCGACGTCGCCTGAACCGCACGCCGAGCCTGTGGGAGTGTAGAGAAAAGTTCTATGCGGCATAGAACCGCGATACCCTGCGGTCAAGCCGACCAGGTTCACGTGAAACAGGTCTGGTGAGACGACCAGAAGCCTCGCCCTCCCGCCGGCCATCACCCGACGGACCACGAGAACGAGGCCCTGGCCCCGGCGCAGAGAGCCCCGACTGAGTGATCAGTTGGGGCTTATCTGCTTCAGGTTCACGAACGGCGGTCGTAGAACCAGGCGAGCACGAGGAAGGCCTCGCACGCCGCACTCACACGCCCCGCGGTGACATGTGGCCGTACGCGTTCCTGGATCCGGTCCTTGAGGCGCTTGATCAATTCCCGGAGCTTTTCGATCCACAGGTTGATCCACGTCAAGGCCGGCTCCCTCCTGACCTGAAGGCCAGTCGAGGCGGGATGGCGTCCCGCACCGCTGGAGCCACGGTTCGTGTCCCCACGTGTGGACGCGCGGCCTATGGCTTCCCGAGGGAGTACGAGGACTCTACAGCGCACAGGGGGCCAACTCGGCCCCACTGCTCACAAATGAGCAGGTCAAGCCACACGCCTATTGCGAACCACTGACACTCACTCAAAGTCCGCACTGGGCATCCAATCGCCTGACCTGGCACTTTTCCCGGCATGCCGTGTGAAACCAGTTCTCGCTCGTAATGCACTTGGGATCCCCGCCGTGCAGCAGCGAGCGCGGAAGGAAGAACTCGAACTTCACCAAGTGCCTCTGGTTCAGGCTTCATGAAGTGCCTCTGGTTCAGGCTGCGTCGGCGCCACTCCACGTCCGTCCGCAGCCGCGGCATCGGACGGTCGGGGCTCGGCCGTCGCCGCCCTCGATACGCAGTTGGCCGCGGCAGTGTGGGCACGGGCGCTCCAGGGCCTGTGTCTGCCGGGTCATCTCGAGCGCGCCGGCGATCGCGCGGGCGGTGCGGCTGGCGACATGGGTGATCTCGTCGCGCTGGATGGCCGTCAGCATCCGGAACGGTCCGGGGCCGTCCTCGATACGGCCGAGGAGCCAGGCCGCGGCGAAGGGGGCGCTGCGCCGGCGGGGGTCGGTGTACGACCAGCGGCGGGCGTCGGTGGTGTCGGCGAGGGCGAGCGCGGCCAGCTGGAGGCCAACGGTGTCCGTCCGGTTGGTGATTGGTGGGCGGGTGATGGCCGGCCGCTGTACGGCGGAGGCGATGTAGTCGGCCACGTCGACCAGTTGGCGGTCGATGCTGGTCATGGTGTCGAGGATGGCGATGCGGAGCGGTGCGGTGGTGGCGCCGATCTGGTCCGGGGAGCGTTCCAGGGCGCGCAGCTCCGTGGCCTTCTCGTCGGCGCGGAGGTGTTCGTGGAGTCGGGCGATGCCCATGACGGGGGGCCAGGTGTCGGCCTGCTGGGTGCCGAGTGCCTGCTGGAGGTCGGTCCAGTGGTTGATGACGGTCTGAAGGTGTGCGGCGGTGGTCATCGTGACTCCTGGGGCTTGCAGGTACGGTGATCACTGCCAGGGGCGCGCCGGTCCGGCCAGACTGTGAGCGCGCCCCTTCCGCATGCTCAGTCGCGGTCCGGGAGCAGGACAGCGAGGGCTTGGTCCCAGTCGATGAACTTCACGGCCCGGTCGTCGAGGTACGCGGTCGCGGCGAGCTTCCGGTTCGTGACGAGCAGGGGACCGCGCTCGTTCCAGAAGGGGCCGTCGTGGCCGAGCCGGACGTTGAAACCGTGGCCCAGGAGCCAGGTGGCAACCTGGCCGATGTCCCGGGTGGTGAAGACGAACACGGCGTCCAGCTCCAAGAGTCGGCGGAGACCGTCGAGGGCGCCGGGCAGGGGCGGGTCGTAGATGCTGCCGTCGGCCCAGCCGCGGCTGTAGGCGTGGATCACGCCGTCGAAGTCCACAGCGATCGTCACGGGTCAGCGCTCCTCGGGCGTGGTGCGGACGATGAGCGGGGTCTCGGCCCGGTTCACAGGAAGGCCGGCGCCATCAATGCCGAAGGCGGCGATCGCGGTCCGGTACTCGCGCACTCGGGCTACGGTGTCCGCGTCCCAGCGGTGCTTCCGGGCGGCCTCGGTGAGCGGGTCGTCGCCCATGCAATCGTCGTCGTGGGAGTGCTCCTGCTCGCAGGACCAGCCGACGAGGATGGCGTAGAGCCAGGCCTCGCGATGGTTGAGGGCCCAGTCGCGAGAGTCGTGGACCATAGTGCGGAAGACGCTGTTCAGGGCATCGCGCACGCCCTCCGTGACGCCCGTCGTGACGGGTGCGCTGGCGGCCTTCATCGCGTCGTCGAGGACAGCGCGCAGGCCGCCCGGAACGATGCTTGGGGCGCGCAGGTCGTCCGCAGGGTTGTCGGGCAGCAGAGCACGGACGCGGGCGATGGCGGCCTGCGCCTGTTCCAGCTCGGGCACGAGGGTCCGTACGTGCCGCAGGTTCCCGGCCGCCACGGCGCGCGCGGTGTCGGCCTCCCGCATCTCCGTCTCGACGTGCTGGCGCAGCGTGTCGGCCTCAGTTTGGGTGAGGGTGCGTCCGCGCTGGGCGCGGGTGAGGATGGCGAGGAGGGACTCTCGGCGGTGCCAGCACAGCGCCAGCTCTCCCTCGGCGTCGGGCGGCTGAGGCGGGAGCTTGCCAGCGAGGTACGCCTCGCCGATGGCTGCCGAGAGCCGCTGCACCATCAGCTCCATCGACTTCTCCGCTGAGCCTCCGTCGAGGATCTCCACGGAGGCTACGAGCCCGGAGAGCATGCCGGACAGGAACATCTGGGCCGGCGGAGGCGTGGTCTCGGCCTGGCGCTTCATCTCGTCGACCAGTGCCTTGATGTGAACGCGGGCGCGGTCGGCGGGGGTTCTAGCGGGTGGGATCTTGCTCATCTGGTGCTCCTGGCGGTGGGGAGGCGGTGGGTGATGTCGGTGCATCGGCGCTGGTCGTGCGCTGCTCCTCCGCTGTAGTCCGCGAGGGAGCAGCAAGGGATCAACGGGGCAGGCTGCTCGCCGTGTACGTGTCGCTGCTCCCAGTCCTCCTCGGCGGTCTGCCGGTGGTGGGCGGCGCGGTAGGCGACGGCGCACCAGGCGAGGACCGCGGCGACGTACAGGGCGGTCACGGCCAGCCAGAGGTGGGCGGGGAGCGCGGTGAGGCCGGCGGCGGTCGTGCCGCCCGCGCCGAGGGTGAGGGCGCGGGCGGTACGGCGGTGCCGGGGGCGGGCGGTCACGCGGTGATCCGGATGTCGGCGAGCAGCACGCCAGCGTCCAGCTGGGTGTGGAGCTGGCGGAGACGGGCGAGGGCCTGGCCTCGGTCGCCGCGCCGGGTGAGCGCGCGCCGGGTCGGGCGGGGCAGGTGGCCCCAGCAGGCCGGACACAGATACTGGCCCGGGCGGCGGGATCTGGCCCGGCAGGAGGGGCAGGTGGGCGTCATGACGGCTCCTCACGGGTGCGGCGCAGGGCGTTGAGGAGGGTGCGTCCGGTGGTGCGGCCGTCCTCGCCGTGGTGGCAGCACAGGACGGCGGCGAGGGTGATGACGCACGTCAGGTATGCGGCGACGCCCGTCATGACGGGGCGCCGGAGTCGTGGAGGCGGGCTTCGACAGCGAGCCAGCCCGGCCAGTTGGCGGGGTCGCCGGTGAAGTGCCGGCCGACGGCTTCCGCGTGGACACGGGCATCGTCCTGCATCCACCAGCCCTTGACGTAGGCGTGGACACGGCCGAGGAAGGCGTCGGGCGTGGCGCGGTAGGTGAACGTGATCTCGGTCGGGGCGATGGTCCGCGTCTCGTGGTACTCGTCCGGGACCTCGGGGGCGCCGCGGACGGCGTACCGGACGGAGCGAGTGAGCGGGATGCGATCGAGCGAGTCGGCTGGCCGTTCGGGCTTGGTCAGCTGCTCGCCGAAGTCACTGGGGCGGGCCATCCGGCGGAGTGCGTTCGATGCGTCGATGGTTCCGAGGTCCCAGGCGTGCTCGAAGCTGACGAAGTTGGTATCGGCGCGGCAGAGTTGGGTGAAGTCGAGGAGGAGTGCAGCGTCGGCGCCTTCGAGGAGGGCGGCGGTGCGGATCTCCGCACGCTCCTGGGCCTTCGCCTCGCGCACCTTCGCCTCGATGGGGGCGATGAGCGCGCGGGCCCGGGCGGTCGCGGCCTCCTCGTCGGGGAGGTTGTCGGCGACGTGGGCGAGGAGGGCGTCGAGGGCCTTGGGGCGGTCGTCCATGGACATGTGCTGCTCCTGGTGGTGGGAGGTTGGGGTGCCGGCCGCCCGCGATGGCTGCGCGGGCGGCCGGTCCGGTCAGACGTGCCGGAAGTTGAGGGTGGCCAGCTCAGTGCGCGCGTCGGCGACGGTCGTACGGCCGTTGGCGAGGTCGTAGATGAGGCCGACGGCGTGGTACTCGTCGCCGTCGGTGGCGTCGCGGAGGCGGCCGGCGATGGTGGAGATCAGCTCCAGGACGTCGCTGTCGGAGTCGACGGACTCCTCGAACTCCTCCGAGTCGTCGTCTCGGTTGTCGCTGGCGTCGCACCCGCAGGGCTCGCCGACGGTGCAGACGCACGAGGTCTCGTCGTCCTCGTGGTATCCGGCGACCTCCCACCGCTTGACGGCCGAGTCCCAGATCACGGACCAGGCGTTGTGATCGGTGAGGGTGCCGTCGAGGTCGATGCCGACGGGCATGCCCGCGGCGTGGGCAGCGTTCAGGGCGTCGGCGATGTTCACCCAGTGCGCTCGCTCGGTCTGGGTGACAGGCGTCGACGGGCCGTCAAGGGCAGCACGGAGCTCGGTCGTGGCGCTGCCGTGGGTGCGGAGCACGGCCCACCGGGAGGCGAGCTTTCGGGCCCGCTCGATCGCTGCCTCGGCACGCTCTGCCCTGTCGCGCGGAGTTCCAGGCCTTCCAGCGTCCAAAGCGTTCGCTGTGGCCTGCCAGGTCGCCATCTCCTGGGTCTTCTGAGCGAGTTCACGGCGGACGTCATCCAGTTCGCACGCGGTCTGGACGTACAGGCCGATGGCGTGCTGAGCGCGGCCTTCCCAGGTCAGTGGGAGCGTCTCGCGGACCATGACGGCGTTGTGGACGTCGCGGGCCCAGCGCGCGTCGCCGAGCGCGGTGTGCGCGGCCTCGGCCGTGGGCGGCTCGACGCCGACCGCGCGGGATAGGACGTGCGTGCGCCACGGCAGGGGGCCGGCGGCCTGTGCGCCGATCTTGGCGGCCGCCAACTGGACGATGTCGTACGGCCGGTAATGCCACTGCGCGCAGCCCGGGCCGACCAACTTGCGGAGGAATCGCTCGTCGAAGGCCGGATTGGAGCCGACGAGCACCGCGCCGCGGAGGATGCGCACGATGGCCTCGACGACCTCGGCACGGCTCATGGGCACGGGGTCGACGGCGCCGTATCCGGTGAACGCGGCCTCGGCCCCGTCCGGGATGGCGAACCGCTCCTCGTGCCGGCCGATGCGCAGCGCCTCGGGGTCCGCGGTCGTCAGGTCAAGACGGATCTGCCACACGTACTCGGTGTCTGTGGTCGGGTCGCCGTCCTCGCGGAGGATGACGGCGACCTCCCAGGCCTCGCCAATCTCGGCGGAAAGGTGGGTGGTCTCGCAGTCGATGAACGCGATGGGCAGGGTCATGCGGGTCTGCTCCTGGGGGTGCGTTGGGATGGTGAGCCGGGCCGCCCCTGGATCGGACAGGGGCGGCCTTCGGGCGGGGTCAGTCGTCGGCGGCCCAGGCGTCGACCGCGGCCTGCGCCTGCTCGTGCTGCTCCCACAGCCCGGACGGCAGGCTCGACACAGCGCGTCCGGCGAGCAGGTCCCGGACCGTGGCGACGATCGCGCCCGGGCTCGCCCAGCGCGGCAGCGTCGTCAGGAACTCGGGCTCGCGTTCCAGGGCGCCGTGCCGCTTGCGGGGCGCCCACTGCCACTGCTCGGCGGGGTGCTCCCACAGCAGGACGAAGCCGTCTTCGTGCGTCGCCGTGTTCAGTCCGGGGGCGTCTCCGTCCCAGGTGAGCAGCGCGTCGAGCTGGGTGGTCAGGCCGGCGAAGGGGCCGGTTTCGTACTGGTTGATCTCAGCGTCCGAGGTGCGCCAGTCGGTCGGTTCGACGCGGCTGTCGTCGAGGGCGTTGAGGACGGCGGTGATGTACGGGTCGTGCGGGAGGGGGCGGGGCTCAGGCACTGCGCACCTCGCTATCGGCCGCGCCGGTCTGCGCCTGCTCCAGCAGCCCGTTCACGACGGTCATGCCGTCGGTCAGCGGTCCGCCCTCGGAGTCACGGAGCGCCTCCCACACCTCGTGCAGCACATGGCCACGGAAGCGCGCCCAGTTCGCCCGGAGGCCGCTGGCGATGTCTGCCGTGTTGGCGGTGACGCCCGTCAGCGCCCCGTCAGCAGCGAGCCCGTCGAGCGCCAGGAGCCGGACGTGCCCGCGCATCCGCTCGTACTTCTGCGCCGTCCCGTGCCCGTCCCACTGCGCCCGCGGATCCGTCACGTCGACCACCGTCACGTGCTTGAAGAGGTCGGCGTCGCGGGGGTGGATGTGCCAGGACATCTGCCATCCGCCGGCCACGAGGTACAGCAGCTGCCAGCCGTCCTCGTCGACGTCGGGCGACTGCGTGATGACGGCGGTGGCGGGGTGGAGGGC
>Ga0247820_10001856_pt1 | contig 11883 bp, 11 predicted proteins | sample 13C_Glucose_Day1_2_FD_192480 | JGI IMG/M metagenome (GOLD analysis project Ga0247820, IMG submission 192480) | Soil microbial communities from agricultural site in Penn Yan, New York, United States - 13C_Glucose_Day14 | ecosystem: Environmental > Terrestrial > Soil > Agricultural land | place...
GGGATTGAGGTCGTCGGCGCTGCGCCCGCTGGGCTGGCCCTCATCGTCATCGTCCTCGGTGTCGGAGCCGGTGACCTCCTGCGGAAGTCGCAGCGGCAGCAGCTCTCGCGGCGCCATGGCGGCATCACCACGCACGACGACGGTCTTGCGGACCATCTCCATGAGGGGCGTCGCGGCTTCCTCGTCGATGGCGGCACGCCCGGAGAAGACGGCGCGCAGGAACCATCGGGGCCCGTCGACACCCACGAACCGCGCCGGCGCGAAGACCGTGCGGCCGTCCGGCCCGGCGGAGGGCATGCGGGTGCGGAGCTCGATGCCGAAGGCACCCCTCTGCTCGTCGGCGGTGCCGCCCTGGCTGACGATGGACGCGGCGATCTCGGAGCGGATGTCGTCCCAGATGCCGAGAGTCTTGGGCGCCGCGAAGGCCTGCAGCTGCACCGCGGAGTCCTCGAGGACGGCGGTGGCGCCGACGACGTTCTGGGTGGACTCCTCGACCTCGAGGCGCAGCTCCATCCCGGGGACGCCGACGATCCAGAGCGCGCCGAGGTCGAGCCTGCCCGTGGGTCCGTCGACCTCGCTGGCGTCGTAGGGGCCCTCCCCAGCGGTGCGATCCGCCACAGCGCCGTCGTCCCCGGCGGCGTTGTCGTCGCTCGCGGCGGCACCGGCGGCCACAGGCGACCCCTCGTCGCCGTCGCCGGTGGGATCCTCCACGAGGTCCGGGGTGTCGACCTCGGACACCTGGTCTGCGGAGGCGGACTCCGCCTGCTCTGCCTTCTTGCCGCGCCGGAAGATGCTCACTGCCTCGTCAATCCCTCGTGTGTCGTGTCGGGTGCCGCGCCAAACCCGCCGCTGGCACCATGCCCAGTCTCCCCCCGCGCGCTCTCCGAGAGCGAATCCACCTCGGCGAAGTCCGCGATGGCAACCTGCTGGACGACGAGCTGCGCAATGCGGTCGCCCCGCCGCACCGTGAACGTCTCGACGGCGTCGAGGTTGACCAGGTTGACCAGGATCTCCCCACGGTAGCCCGCGTCGACTGTGCCGGGGGCATTCACGATGCTGATGCCGTGCCGGGCGGCGAGGCCGGACCTCGGGTGGACGAGCCCGACGTAGCCCACCGGCAGCGCGATGGCCACGCCGGTGGGCACGAGCGCGCGCTCCCCGGGGGCCAGCGTGACGTCGGCCGCCGCGCGCAGGTCCGCCCCGGCGTCGCCGGGATGGGTGTATGCCGGGAGGGGGAGCTCGGGGTCCAGCCGCCGGATCTGGACGGGGACGCGAGAAGGGTCAGCCACGGGGACTGACCCTATCCCTGCCGGGCGCCGGGGCCGGCGCGGCGTCGACGCCCGGCCGAGCTGGCAGGCGCGCGACGATCAGGCCGCGCACTCCGTGCACACCATCTGCCCGTTGACCTCCTTGGCCAGCTGGCTCCGGTGGTGCACCAGGAAGCACCGCGAGCAGGTGAACTCGTCAGCCTGCCGCGGGAGCACCCGCACGGAGAGCTCCTCCCCGCTGAGGTCGGCGCCGGGAAGCTCAAAGCCCTCAGCCTGCTCCGTCTCGTCGACGTCGACACTCGAGGTGCTCTTGTCGGCCCGACGGGACTTCAGTTCCTCGATGGAGTCCTCGGACAGCTCGTCGTCAGTCTTGCGCGGCGCGTCGTAGTCAGTCGCCATGGTCGCTGTCGCTCCCTAGTAGGTCGTTGGTCACACCCCAGTGGGTGCATGTTTGCTGCGTCAACGCAGGCAGCCCGCTTTTTGTGCCCTCGTGTGGCGGGGATTGTGCCCTATCGGCGACACGCCGTCATCCACCGGGGTACGTAGGCCGAGATCCCCGGCGTCCAGGGCGTCGCCGGGTCGGTGTGACCAGCGCCACAGGGCCCGGACAGGCATGCAGGTCAGACGCTCGCCCTGACCCTCCCTTTACCAATCGTTCACCCAATGATCGGCAACCCGGATGCCTGTCTTGGGCGTCTTTCGTTTTAGAGTCCAAGCCCAGCCGGGACCGACTCACCCACGAGAAGAGGTGCACCATGACCGAGTTTCACGCCGAGATGCGCGACCGTGCAGCCACCGCGGTCAAGTCCCTGAAGCAGGCCCACGCCACTGGCGATGACTACCTCGTCGAGGTGCGGGAGGCCGAGCTCGAGAACCTCGCCAGGCTGGCGAGCGACCACGGCCTGCGGATCCCCGAACTGGCCGGGTACACCGCGGCCTGACCGCCGCACAACGCCCACAGGTGATCGCCGGCAGGTGCCGGCGATCACGTGCGTCCGGACACTCCTCGGTGGCCTGTCAGACCCAGCTCAGCCGTCGGCGAGACCGACCGCGACAGCCACTCGCCTGCACAGTGCATCGTGCAGGCCGGGCGCGGCCGCCAACACCATCGCCCTGCTGGGCGGCTCGGTGCCGAGCCCGCTGACGACGCCACCCGCTTCGGTGACCACGAGCGCTGCCGCCGCCATGTCCCACGCGTTGAGTCCCCGCTCGAAGTAGGCGTCGAGCGAGCCGTCGGCGACATGACAGAGGTCGAGGGCCGCGCTGCCGAAGCGCCTGATGTCCCGCACGTGCGGGATGACGTCGGCCAGCACCTGCGCCTGCCAGCGGCGGACGCCCGACTCGTACCCGAAACCGGTGCCCACCAGCGCCTGGGCGAGGTCGGACTGGCTGCCGACGCCGAGCCGCACGGCCTGGGCCCCTGCCACCGACATCCAGGCCCCGCCGCCCAGGCGGGCACGGAAGGTCCTGCCTCGCTCGGGGTCCACCACCGCCCCTGCCACCGGCGTCCACTCACCGGGCACGGCCGGGTCACCCACCACTGCGGCGACGGACACGGCATACGCCGGGATGCCGTAGAGGTAGTTGACGGTCCCGTCGATCGGGTCGACCACCCAGGTGAGCTCCGAGCTCGTGGCTGAGCCGCCCTCCTCCTCCCCCAGGAAGCCGTCAGACGGGCGGGCCGCACGCAGCCGGGCGCGGATGAGGTCCTGGGCACGCTGGTCCATGACGGTCACGACGTCGGTCGCGCTCGACTTGGTCCGCTCCACCCCGAGCTCCTCGGGGCGCTCGTCCACGATCAGCCGAGCGGCCTCCGCCGCCACCTCGACGGCGAGCGACTCCAGCTCAGCCAGCGGCAGGCTGTCGGGGGCGGTGGCCACGGTCAGTCCTGTCCGCACAGCGCCGGCTTGGCCACGCGCAGGTTGGGGCAGCAGCCGGGGCGGCACACCGACGGGCGGGCGTCCGTGCCGGGCCAGGCCGGCCGGGCCGGCTGCTCGCCTCGGGCCTCACCTGCCCGCTCCAGGAGCAGGTCGACCAGCCCCGAGACGAACTCGCCGTCCGTGCCGACCGTGGGGACGCGGACCATGCGCAGCCCGAGCCGCTCGGCCGTCTCGGCTGCCTCGGTGTCGAGGTCGTAGATGACCTCCATGTGGTCGGAGACGAACCCGATCGGCGCGACCACGACGGTGGTTGCGCCCCCGGTGGCGAGCTCCTCCAGCCGGTCGTTCACGTCAGGCTCGAGCCAGGGCTGGGTCGGCGGCCCGGACCGGGAGCAGAACACCAGCTCGCCCTCGAGGTCGAGGTCGAGGGTGGCGTTGACCTCCTCGGTGATGGCGGCGCTGAGCGCACGGTGCTGCCGGCTGTAGAGGTGGCCCTCGGTGTCGCCCGGCCCGGACGTCTCGTCCATGGCGGTCGGGATCGAGTGGGTGACGAAGACGAGGCGGAGGGCGGCCGCGTCGACGCCACTGCGCACCAGGTCACGCACGGCATCGGTGACCAGGCGCGCGTTGGAGCGCGAGAAGCCCGGGTGGTTGAAGTAGGGCCGGATCTTGTCGACGCTGATCTCGAGTCCCTCCTCTCCCGCCTGCGCCACGGCGCCCGCAAGGTCCTCGCGGTACTGGCGGCACGACGAGTAGGAGGAGTAGGCGCTCGTGACGATGGTGACGAGCCTGCGCATGCCGCGGCTCTCGGCCTCCCGCAGGGCCTCGACGGTGAAGGGAGAGAAGTTGCGGTTGCCCCACACGAGCGGGGTGTCGATCTCGCGCCGGTCGAGCTCGGCCCGGAGCGCGGCGAGCAGCGTGCGGTTCTGGTCGTTGATCGGGCTCCTGCCCCCGAAGCGGTAGTAGTGCTCACCGACCTCCTCGAGCCGCTCGTCGGGGATGCCCTTGCCCGCTGTGACGGTCCGGAGGAACGGCAGGACGTCCTCCGGCTTCTCGGGCCCCCCGAACGAGAGCAACAGGATGCCGTCGTAGGGAGCGAGCGGGTGGTCGGCGGCCGGCTCGGTCACGTGAGTTCTCCAGTCCGTAGGGGCTTGGGCGCGTGCACGTCGAGGATGACAGCGGCCATCCGGATCGCGAACACCAGGGCCACGCAGCCCCAGATCACCAGGGTGCTGATGAGGTCCCAGTGATGCGCCGCCACCAGCAGGGCCGACCCGAGGAGCGCGGGGAGGGCGTACATCTCCCTGCGCAGCACCTCCGGCACCTGCCCGGCGAGGACGTCGCGGATCACGCCTCCGCCGACCGCTGTGATGCACCCGACGAGGACGGCGGCGATCGGGTCCAGGCCGGCGCCGAGGGCCTTGAGCGAGCCCCCGATGGCGAACGTCGCGAGGCCCGCTGCATCCAGCACCCGCACGAACTTGGAGATCCGCTCGACGCCGGGGTGGAACAGGAAGGTGATGACACCGGCCAGCACGGCTGCGCTGACCAGCCGCCAGTCCGAGATGCCCACCGGGGGCGTGTCGCCGATGAGGAGGTCGCGCATCACCCCGCCGCCGAGCGCCGCGGCCGCGGCGAGGACGAGCACGCCGAAGAGGTCGAGCCGCTTCTTCACGGCGACCAGGCCTCCGGTGAGGGCGAAGGCGAAGATGCCGACCAGATCGAGGGCCAGCTGGAGGTTCTCGTCGAAGGTCAGCATCGCGGGTCCAAACGTACCCTCGCGGCGTGGTCGTTTCGTCGTGGCGCCCCAAGATGGCAGAGTCAGTCCCCAGTGTGGCGATATGGGAGAGGCCAATGCACGACCTGCGTCTGATCGGTGTTCATGAGGACGGGCAGCACCTTCTGCTCGCCGACCCCGAGGGCACCCGCTTCCGCGTTCCACTCGACGAGTCCCTCCGCGCGGCCGCGCGCCGTGACCGCCCCCGGCTGGGGCAGCTCCAGATCGAGATGGCGGACACCATGCGACCCAGAGAAGTACAGGCCCTCATCCGCGCCGGGGCGTCGGCCGAGGAGGTCGCCGAGCGCTCGGGGTGGCCCGTCGAGAAGGTGCACCGCTACGAGGGCCCGATCCTGGCAGAACGCGAGCACGTTGCCGGGCTCGCCCGCTCCGTCCGGCTCCGTGGCCGCGGGAGCAGCCAGGGCTCGGCCCCCACGCTCGCTGCTCGCGTGGGCCAGCGGCTCTCCGGGCGCGGAGTCGACGCCGGTGTCGCCGAGTGGGACTCCGCGCGCGACGACGAGGGCGCCTGGACCGTGATCCTGAACTTCCCCGCCGGCGGTCGCCAGCGGCAGGCCCGGTGGCACTTCGACGTGGCCGCCCGCACGGTCACCGCCGCCGATGACGAGGCCCGCTGGCTCAGCGAGGACGACTCGAGCGGCGCGAACACCCCCATTCCCGCTCCACACCTGGTCGCGGCGCCTGTGCGCACGACCACGGTCTACGACGTCGAGGCGGAGGGCGGCGTGGCAGCCAGCGCCCGCCGCAAGCCATCCACGACCGCTGAGGCCGAGCGCCCCTCCCGTGAGGAGCCGGTGGACCTCATGACGGCCATGCGCGAGCGCGCATCGGCGCGGGGCCGGCGCGGTGGCCGGCGCAAGAGCGCTCCCGCCCAGACCCCGGTCGACGCCGCCCCCCGCGAGGACGCTCTCCCACTCGAGGACATCGCCTACGACCCGGAGACGATGCCGCCTCCGCCGGCGGCCCGCGGCGCGCACCCCGCGGACGCCGGGGCCGAAGGCGTCGGCGACGACGTCCTGCCTGCCGCTGAGCCGCCTGCCCTGGAGGCCCCCGCCGCTGAGGTTCCTGCGGCCGAGGCGCCCGCTGCAGACGACGACCACGCCAGCGACAGGAACGACAACGACAAGCACGACAGCGACGACAGGCACGACAGCGACGACGCGGGCCACGAGAGCGCCGCGGTTGCCGGGCTCGAGGACGCCGCGGAGGCGGAGGCGTCGCCCTCGGCGTCAGCTCCTGCGGACGAGATTGCGGACCGGGACACGCCCGATGCGGCCACCGCGGAGGCACCCGGGGAGCAGTCCCTCGAGCAGGAGCCCGCGCCGTCTCGTCCCGCCCGTCGCAACGGACGCCCGAGCGTCCCGAGCTGGGACGACGTGATGTTCGGGGCCAAGCCCCGCAGCTGAGCCGCGCTCACGCCCAGAGGCCGCCCCCGCGGCATACAAGCGTCTGGGCCGCCAGCGGCGGCTGCCTCAGGGCTGCGGTACGGGGCAGAGGTGCAGGTCGAAGGGCAGCGTGTCGGGTGAGGCAGCCGCGGCGCGGGCGGGGGCGGAGTTCATGCGACGCATGAAGTGCCGGCGGCAGAGCACCTCGTACTCGACCAGCCCTGCCTGGCCGGGCTTGGTGTCCCCGACCACGACCTGCTCGCCCTCGACCACCATCGCGCCGTCGACGACCCGCGCATTGTGGGTGGCCCGTCGGCCGCACCAGCACAGGGCCTCGACCTGCAGGACCTGCACGCGATCCGCGAGCTCGATCATCCGGCGCGAGCCCGGGAAGAGCTGGGTGCGGAAGTCCGCGGTGATGCCGAACGCGAAGACGTCGACCCCCATCTCGTCGACGATGCGGGCGAGCTGCTCGACCTGGCCGGGCGTGTAGAACTGCGCCTCGTCACAGATGAGGTAGTCGACGCGCGTCCCCGCGGTGGCGTGCTCGACGACGGCGTCCCAGAACTCGAGGTCGTCCGTGACCTCGTGGGCCGACGTGGCCAGGCCGAGCCGCGAGGACAGCACGGACTCGCCCATGCGGTCCATCTTGGTGAAGATCAGCCCGGACCGGCCGCGTGCGCGGTGGTTGTGGTCCATCTGGAGGGCCAGGGTGGACTTGCCGCAGTCCATGGTGCCGGAGAAGAAGACGAGCTCAGCCACGAGGGGACAGCCTAGGCGCTGTCGCGCGCCGGGATGTGGAAGAGGGGCACTGCGGCCTCGTCATGGGTCAGGGAGCCGTGCACCCCGAGCAGCGCGAGCAGCTGCGGCCGCCAGTGCCGCGAGTCGACGATGGCGAAGTTGTCGCGCGCCGCGACGAGGACGTCGCCGATGCGCGGGAGGTTGGTCTCGCTCACCGGGCCGAACCACCCCTCCTCCACCGCCTCCTCCCTCGAGCGGATCCAGGCGCGCTCTCCGACCCGCTCCCGCCAGGTGGCGAGGACGTCGGAGGTCGCGCCGTCCTCGCAGTAGAGCTGCAGCGAGCGGGGCTCTCCCCCGACGTGCCGGATCCCGGCGGCGAGCTCGGCGTCGTGGGCGATGTCGATGCGCAGCGCGTGCGGGGCGTCGACCATGCCGTGGTCGGCGGTGATGTAGACAGCGGTGTCGGACGGAACCGAACGCACCAGTCGGGCCAGCTCGGCGTCGATCGCCTCGAGCTCGTCGCCCCACTCCCACGACTGGCAGCCGTGCACATGGCCGACCTTGTCGAGGTCTCCCCAGTAGAGGTAGACGAGGGCACGGCGGTCTGCCCGCACCGCGCTCAGGGCTGCGTCGACCCGGGCCGACAGTCCGTCCGCCGCGCGGAACCGGCCGCCTCGAAGGGCTGCCCGGGTGAGCCCGGAGCCGTCGAAGAACCCGGGCCCGATGCTGGTGACCGCCACGCCCTCGGCGGCTGCGGCCTCGAACACCGTCGGCTGGGTCTGCCACCGCAACGGGTCGGGCCCGTCCTCCCACGAGAGCTCGTTGAGCAGGCGGTCCTCCCCCGGCACCAGCACCTCGTAGCCCAGCAGGCCGTGCGCTCCCGGCGGCAGGCCGGTGCCGAAGGTGCCCATCGAGGTGGCCGTGGTCGAGGGGAAGCCGGCCGTGATGCGGTATGCCGCGGGCAACAGGGAGCGCAGGAAGGGCGCGTGCCCGCCGCGCCGGCGCACCAGCTCGTAGCCCAGGCCGTCGACGAGGACCACCAGGGCCCTCCGTGCCGGTCGCATGGGCAGGGCATCGGGCCGCTGCATCGCGGCCACGCCCAGGCTCGCGGCCACGGCCGGCAGGACCCCGGCGAGACCGGCAGCGTCGTACCGGGGCTGGAGCAGTCCCGTGTGGGGCATGAGCAGCTAGCGCCCGATGCTCGCGGAGAGCTGGTGGGCAAAGCGCAGAGCCTGCTGCAGCGCAGCATCGCCCTCCGCGTCAGCGCTGATCCGCAGCGAGATGTCGTCGGAGGAGATCGTCCCCTCGAAGCCGTGGTCTGCCTCGCAGTTCGGGTCCGAACAGGTGGCTGGCAGCAGGTCGACCCGGCTGACCGCGCCCCAGCCCAGCGTGAGCGTGATCTCCCGCCCGAGCGAGCCGGGGCGGTAGTCCTGCGGCTTGGCGACGACATGGGTGAGCATGACCCCGCGGACCGCACTGAGCGGGACGCTCTCCGTCGTCGCGGTCGCGACCTCCTCGAGGCCGGTCCGCTCGTCCGGGTGGTCGTCGGCGTGGGCGATGACCAGCCTGCTGGCGGTGAGCGCGAGGACCGTGATGTGCCGGCGGACCACGTCGTGGTCGAAGGTCGTCTCCTGGTGGACGAGGTGCGACGTCACCTCCTCGCCGGCCAGCGCGGCCCGCACGACATCGGCAACCAGCGCCGGGTAGTAGCCGGCCCGCTCGATGGCCTTGGTGAGTTCGGCGGGCAGTGGCGCCGGTGGCGCGACGGCTCGGTCAGAAGAGGTGAAGCCCATATGGGTCATCTTGCCCTAGGTCAGCGAGCGCCGCCCCGGGTCCTTGCGCCGGGGCGGTGGCGCGACGGTCACCTCCGCCCCGAGCACGTCGACTCCACCGGGGTGGGCGTTCACCGGGTTGAGCACGACGGTGGCCACCTCGGGGAGGTTGTCGGCCAGCACGGACACCCGCGCGATGAGGTCGGCGAGCGCTGCGCGGTGCACCGGTGCCGCGCCCCGGTGCCCGTGCAGCATGGGCGCAGCCTTGACCGATGAGATCAGGTCGGAGACGTCGACGTCGGTGAGCGGGGGGATGCGGTGGCCGATGTCGCCGAGCAGCTCCGTCGGCGGACCGGCGACACTGAAGCTGACCACGGGGCCGAAGAGCGGGTCCTCGTCGGTGCGAACGACGCACGAGACTCCGGGCGTGGCCATCTTCTGCACCACGAACGCGTTGGCAGCAAGGGGCGCCAGCCGGTCGTTGAGCCCGGCGAACGCCGCACGCACGGCCTCCTTGTTGCCGAGGTCGACCCTGATCCCGCTCAGGCCGGGCTGGTGACGCAGGAGCGGCGCGACCGACTTGATGACGACCGGGTAGCCCACGGTGTCCGCCGCCTGCACCGCCTCGTCGACCGTGCGCACGGGGACACTCCCCCACACCGAGACGCCGTATGCCGCGAGCAGGTCGGTGACCTCCTCCGGGGTGAGCTTCCTGCCGTCGGGGTGGGTCTCGAGGACGGTGGTGACGATGCGCTCGGCGGCCATCCGGTCGATGCCCGTGGGCATCACGGGCACGCCGCGGTCGCGCGCCAGCCACTCGGCATACCGGGTGGCCGCGGCAAGGGCCCGCACCGCGTCCTCGGGCATCGCGTAGGCAGGGACGACCTCACGACGCCCCTCGGGCTCGTCCGCCGCGCCGGACAGCCGGTTCGAGACCCCACGCATGCCGAGGAACGTTGCCAGGCAGGGCTTCTCGGACGTCAGGGCAGCCTCGCGCACTGCCGTTGCGACGTCTTCGTCGGGCGTGACCAGCGGTGGGATGAAGCACGTGAGAACGGAGTCGACATCGGCGTCCGCAAAGGCCTTGAGCAGCGCCTCCGAGAAGTGCTCGCCCCGCGCCTCGGACGGCAGTGACACCGGGCCGTGGGTGACCTCCAGGCCCCAGCTGACGCAGGCCTCGGCCGTGAGGGCGCCGAGGGCGTCGGAGTTGCCGACGATCGCGACGCGGTTGCCCCTGGGCAGCGGCTGGTGCACCACGAACTGGGCGACGTCGAACATCTGGTGGACGTTCTCGACGCGGATGACACCCGCCTGGCGCAGCATGGCGTCGAAGGCCTGGGGACGCACCCGCGTCGGCCGGGCGCGGTGGCCGGGCGGTACGCCGTAGGAGCTGACACCGGACTTGACGACGATGACCGGCTTGGTGGCGGCGAGCCGGCGGGCGATGCGCGAGAACTTGCGCGGGTTGCCCATGGACTCGAGGTAGAGACCGACGGCGTGGGTGTCCTGGTCGTCGATCCAGTACTGCATGAGGTCGTTGCCGGAGACATCGACGCGGTTGCCCGCCGAGGCGAACACCGAGATGCCGAGGTTGCGGCGCGCGGCCGAGGCGAGGACGGCGATGCCCAGTGCCCCGCTCTGCGAGAAGAGCCCCAGGTGCCCCGGCGGCGGCAGCTCGGGCGCGAGCGAGGCGTTGAGCCGGACGTCCTCGTGGCTGTTGATGACCCCGAACGAGTTCGGGCCGATGACCCGCATCCCGGCGCCCCGGGCAGCGTGGAGCAGTCGGTTCTGCAGCTCCGCCCCGTCCGGCCCGGCCTCGGCGAAACCGGCCGACACCACGAGCAGGGTCTTGACCCCGGCCTCGGCGCAGTCGTGCACGACGTCGAGGACCTGGGCGGCGGGAACTGCCACCACGGCAAGGTCGACGTGGCCGGGGATGTCGGTCACCCGTGCGTGGGACTGCAGGCCCGAGACCTCCATGGCCTCGTTGTTCACGGCGTAGACGGCACCGTTGAAGCCGGCAGCCTGGATGTTCTCGAGGATCTGGTGGCCGATGGAGTCCGACCGGCGGCTCGCGCCGACGACGGCGATGCTCTCGGGGAAGAGCACGGCGTGCATGCTGACGGCCTCGGCGCGGTGCTCCCGGGACAGCCGCACCGCCTCGGACCGCTCGGTGGGCTTGATCTCGAAGCGGATCGAGACGATGCCGTCCTCGATGTGCCGGTCGACCTCGTAGCCGGCGTCGCTGAAGACGGAGAGCATCTTCCGGTTCTGCGGGAGCACCTCGGCGATGAACTCGGCGACACCCGCCTCCTGGGCGATGACGGCCAGGTGCTCGAGCAGCACCGAGCCCACGCCGCGGCCCTGGAAGGAGTCGGAGATGTTGAACGCCACCTCCGCGCTGCGCCTGTTCACCCTGTCGTAGCGGCCGATGCCCACGATCTCGTCGCGGACGGTGGCAACGAGCGCGACCCGGTCGACGTAGTCGACGTTCGTGAAGCGGGTGACGTCTCGGTCGCTGAGCTGACGCAACGGCGCGAAGAAGCGCATGTAGATGGACTCGTCCGACTGCCCCGCGTGGAACCGCCTGACCCGGTCGGCGTCCGCGGGCGTGATGGGCCGGATGTGCGCCACCGAGCCGTCCCGGAGCACCACGTCGGCCTCCCACTCCACCGGGTAGCCGGGCGGCAGCGTGGCGGTGTCCGTCATGCGCCCAAGAATGTCATGACGTCGCCACCCGGCACGTGAACACCGGGAGCACGTGAGGAGTTCCACTCCGGCGGCGGCCGCGCGACTCGGGAGCCTGCCGCCGGCGGGACCTTGGGCACTGCCGCAAGGGGCCAGGGCCGCCTGACGATGAGGCCATGAGGTCGGGGTGGACGGCATCCGCGGCCGTGGCGCTGCTGGCCCTGGCCGCGTGCGGCGGCCCGGGGCCAGATGCCGTGTCCTCGACCTCGAGCCCACCACCGGCGGGCGCGACGACGCCGAACACCTCGGCCCCCCGCACGACTGCCCCGAGCACGGACGTTCCTCCCACGGCAC
>Ga0247820_10001860_pt1 | contig 11872 bp, 10 predicted proteins | sample 13C_Glucose_Day1_2_FD_192480 | JGI IMG/M metagenome (GOLD analysis project Ga0247820, IMG submission 192480) | Soil microbial communities from agricultural site in Penn Yan, New York, United States - 13C_Glucose_Day14 | ecosystem: Environmental > Terrestrial > Soil > Agricultural land | place...
GGCCGCCCCGGCCACGGCGGGGGCGCCGAGCTGGACGAGCTGCGGCGCGGGCGCGCAGCAACCGCCGCCGTCGCCCTCCTGGGCGTCGGGGGCGTCGAACAGGCCGGCGCCGCCGCAGACTCCGGTCTCGGGCAGGGTGAGTTCCACGCGGTCGGCCGCGTCGAGGTCGCCGGCGATCGCCGCGGCTACGGAGCGGACCTGCTCGTAGCCGGTCATGGCCAGGAAGGTGGGGGCGCGGCCGTAGGACTTCATCCCGACCAGGTACACGCCCTGCTCCGGGTGGGAGAGCTCGCGGTGGCCGTGCGGGTAGACGGTGCCGCAGGAGTGCTGGTTGGGGTCGATCAGCGGAGCCAGCGCGACCGGTGCCTGGAGGCGCTCGTCGAGGCCCAGGCGCAACTCGTCCAGGAAGGACAGGTCGGGGCGGAAGCCGGTCAGGACGATCACCTCGTCGACCGCGTCCAGGCGGCGGCCGTCCTCGCCGACCAGGATCAGGCGGCCGTCGGTGTCGCGCTCGACGGCCTCGGTACGGAAGCCGGTGACCGCGTCCGCGTGACCGGCGTCGACGGCGGCCTTCGCCGCCAGGCCCAGGGCGCCGCGCGCGGGGAGCTGGTCGGCGGTGCCGCCGCCGAAGGTCGAGCCCGAGATGCCCCGGCGCAGGATCCACACGCCCTTCGTCCCGGCACCGTCGTCGGATTCGGCGAGGTCGGCGAGGTGGGCGAGGGCGGTGAACGCGGAGGCGCCGGAGCCGATGACGGCGGTGCGCCTGCCGGCATACCGGGCGCGGACGGCGGGGTCCTTGAGATCCGGGACGCGGTAGGTGACCCGGTCCGCGGCGGCCTTTTCGCCGAGCGCGGGCAGTCCGCTGCCGCCGGCGGGGCTCGGTGTGGTCCAGGTGCCGGAGGCGTCGATGACCGCGCGGGCGAAGAGCCGCTCCTCTCGGCCGTCGGTGTGGGCGACGTGCACGACGAACGGCTGCTGCTCGCGGTCGGCGTCCACGATGCGGTCGCGGCCGGTCCGGGAGACGCCGGTGACGGTGGCGCCGGTGCGGACGCGGTCGCCGAGGACGTCGGCGAGCGGCTGCAGGTACAGCTCGGCCCAGTCACCGCCCGACGGGTAGGTGGCCGGGTCCGGCCGCGTCCAGCCGGTGGGAGCCAGGAGCTTCTCGGCGGCCGGGTCGACGACCTCTCCCCAGGGGGAGAACAGGCGCACGTGCGACCACTCACGCACCGAGGCCCCGGCACTCCGGCCGGCTTCCAGGACCAGGGGCTCGATGCCCTGGTCGACCAGGTGGGCGGCGGCTGCCAGACCGGAAGGACCGGCCCCGATCACGACGACGGGCAGCTTGGTGGCGGGCGCGTTCACGGCGACTCCTTGCGTGTTTCGACATCCGTCGATGGCTTGCGCGGTCCAGCATGGCACCTGTATTGATGGGCGTCAACATAGATGGTCATCGAAATCGAGGGGTGGACCGCCCGGCGCCTGGCCGTCCACCTCGCACGTCGGCGATGGGCCTCCCCACGCTGCTTCGACGTGTGTCAACATAGACGTATGTCGAATGCGAACGTGCTGCCGCTGCTCGAAGCCGACGGCCAGGGTGTGGCGCCGTGCTGCCCGCCGCTGACCGAGCGTCCGATGACCGCCGCAGAGGCCGAGACGGCCGCGCGGATGTTCAAGGCGCTCGGCGACCCGGTCCGGCTGCGGCTGTTCTCCGCCGTGGCCTCGCACGAGGGCGGGGAGGCGTGCGTGTGCGACATCTCCGATGTCGGTGTCTCCCAGCCGACCGTCTCCCATCACCTGAAGAAGCTGAAGGAGGCCGGACTGCTGACCTCCGAGCGGCGCGGCACCTGGGTGTACTACCGGGTCGAGCCGTCGGTGCTCGCGGCGATGGGCAAGCTGCTGACGCTGCCGTCCGCGGCCTGACGAGCGGGAAGACAGGGGGAGAGGCGGCGGGCGGACGCGGCCGCGGACGTGACCGAACGCCGCAGTCCCGCCGTCACCTGACCGTCACCACAGCTGTGCGATCGCGCGGGCGGCGTCGCGGGCCGGTCGGCCGACGCCGATGAGGGTGGCCGAGGCCGGCCCTGTCCAGTCGCCGTAGCCCAGCAGGTGCAGCCGCGGCTCGCCAAGTGCGCGCGTGCCTTCGGTGGGGATCTGCCCGCGCGGGCCGCGCAGGTTCAGCGGGGCGAGAGGGGTGAGAGCCGGGCGGAAGCCGGTGCACCAGATGACAGCGTCCACGTCGGCCCCGCTGCCGTCGTCCCACCGCACGCCGTCGGCGGTGAGCCGGGTGAACATCGGCTTCGCGGTGAGGAGCCCGGCGTCGCGGGCGGCGCGTACGGGAGGCACGGCGACGATGTCGCCGAGCGAGGCCACCCCGCCGGTGTCGCCGCGGCCGGCGTCGAGGGCGCGGCGGCGCGCGGTGGCGACGTCGAACAGGGCGCGGCCGTCGATGTCGTCGGCCAGGAACCGCGGCGGGCGCTGCGTCACCCACGTCACCTCGACACGGTTGTCCAGGGCGAGGTCGGCGGCGATCTGGGCACCGGAGTTCCCGCCACCGACCACGATGACGCGCTGCCCGGCGAAGTCGTCCGGACGACGGTAGTTCACCGTGTGCAGCTGCCGTCCGGTGAAGACGCCGCGGCCGGGTACGGCGGGGAGGAACGGCCGCGACCAGGTGCCGGTGGCGCTGACGACCGCTCTCGCCCGCCAGGTGCCGGAGTCCGCCTCGACCAGGAGGCGGTCGTCGTCGCGGCGTACGGCCTCCACACGGGTGCCGTGATGGACGGGCAGGTCGTAGCGCTTCTCGTAGTCGGTGAGGTAGTCCACCACGTGCCCGGCGTCCGGGTGGATCTCGCCCACCTGGACGGGCATGAGACGTCCGGGCAGCGAGGAGTACGGGGCCGGGGAGAACAGGTGCAGCGAGTCCCACATGTGCCGCCAGGACCCACCCGGCGCCGTGCCGGCGTCCAGGATCACGTGGTCCAGGCGCCGGCGGCGCAGGTGGTAGCCGGCGGCGAGCCCTGCCTGACCGCCGCCGATCACCACCACATCGGTGTGCCGGGTCATGAACCCGGACGGGCAGCCGCGAACCTGCGCCGCCAAGCGAGGGAGACGTACACCAGCGCCACCAGGACCGGGACCTCGATGAGCGGTCCGACCACGCCGGACAGGGCTTGACCCGACGTCACACCGAAGGTGGCGATGGCGACCGCGATGGCCAGCTCGAAGTTGTTGCCCGCCGCGGTGAACGCGAGCGTCGCGGTGCGGTCGTAGGCGAGACCGATGGCCTTGCCGAGGGCGAAGGTGCCGAACCACATCACCGCGAAGTACACCAGCAGCGGCAGCGCGATCCTGACGACGTCCAACGGCTGGGAGGTGATGGTCTTCCCCTGCAGGGCGAAGAGGATGACGATCGTGAACAGCAGGCCGTACAGGGCCCACGGGCCGACCTTCGGCAGGAAGCGCTGCTCGTAGCCTTCGCGGCCCATCCTCCGCTCGCCGATCCGACGGGTGAGGAAGCCGGCCAGCAGCGGGACGCCGAGGAAGACGACCACGTTGAGCGCGATCTTCCACATGGAGATGTCCAGGTGCTCGCCGTCGCCCAGGCCCAGCCGGCCGGGCAGCAGGTCGAGGTAGAACCAGCCCAGCAGGCCGAACGCCAGGACCTGGAAGACGCTGTTGAGGGCGACCAGGACGGCGGCGGCCTCGCGGTCGCCGCAGGCGAGGTCGTTCCAGATGATGACCATGGCGATGCAGCGGGCCAGACCGACGATGATCAGGCCGGTACGGTACTCGGGCAGGTCCGGCAGGAAGATCCAAGCCAGGGCGAACATGACCGCCGGGCCGAGGACCCAGTTGATGACCAGCGAGGAGATCATCAGCTTCTTGTCGCCGGTGACGGCGTCGAGCCTGTCGTAGCGGACCTTGGCCAGGACCGGGTACATCATGATCAGCAGGCCGAGCGCGATCGGCAGGGAGATCCCGCCGATCTCCACCTTCGCCAGCGCGTCGTCCAGTCCGGGGATCACCCGCCCGAGGCCGAGGCCGACGGCCATGGCGAGCAGGATCCACACGGCGAGGTAGCGGTCGAGCGTGGAGAGCTTGGCGACGACGGATGCATCCTGGATCGTCGCGGGCGCTTCGGTGCGGGTCACGGGCAGGCTCTCTTGTTGTCGGCGGCGTTGCGGGCGGACTCGGCCAGGTCGGCGAACTGCCCGGCGAGCCGGGCGATGACGTCCGGGCGGAGCTTGTAGTAGGTGAAGCGTCCGCACGGCTCGGTCTCGACGACCCCGGCCTCGCGCAGGACCCTCAGGTGGTTGGAGAGGTTCGTCTGCCTGGCGCCGGTCTCCTCCACCAGGTGGGTGGTGCACAGCGTCTCGCGGGCGAGCAGGGTCACGATCTGGAGCCTGAGCGGGTCGGCCAGCACCCGGATCAGGTCAGTGTCGACTGACGTCATCATGGGCTGATACTGTCACATCACCCAGCAGTGATATCAGCAGGGGCTGACTCGTAGGCTCGTCGAAGGGGGTCCTTCCCTGTCCGCCGCTCCCACCCCCGTCCTGCCCGACGAGCGCGGGACCGCCGACGCCGCACGGCTCGCCACCCGGCACGCCGGCCACTTCCCGGCCGGGACAGCCACTGGCCTGCTCACCGACTCCTCCGCGAGGCCGGCGCCGACGCGGCCGACGCGTTCCCCGAGCCGCTGACCGACGAGGTCGTACAGGCGGCGGACATCGTCATCACCATGAGCTGCGGCGACGCTTGCCCCATGGTGCCAGGCCGCCGGTACTTGGACTGACCCGTGCCCGATACCGACGGCGCCGGCCTGCCGAGCGCCTGAACATCCCCTGCGCCACCTGCCACTCACCTCGTGAAGGAAGAACGCATGTCCTCCGCTCCGCTCGCCTCCGTGCTGTTCGTCTGTGTCCACAACGCCGGCCGCTCGCAGATGGCCGCCGGTTTCCTCCAGCACCTCGCGGGCGACCGCATCGAGGTCCGCTCCGCCGGCTCCGTCCCCGGCGACCAGGTGAACCCCGCAGCCGTCGAGGCGATGGCCGAGGCCGGCATCGACATCTCCACCGCCCGGCCGAAGATCCTCACCACCGAGGCCGTCCAGGCATCCGACTACGTCATCACCATGGGCTGCGGCGACGCCTGCCCGGTCTTCCCCGGCAAGAAGTACCTCGACTGGGCCCTCGAAGACCCGGCCGGCAAGGGCGTCGACGCCGTCCGCCCGATCCGCGACGAGATCAAGACCCGCATCGAGGCACTCATCGAGGAGATCGACGCCAAGCAGGAGGCGTGACGCCCGCGACGCAGCCCGACGACCAGGTGCGCGACGTCGTCATCATCGGCTCCGGCACCGCCGATACACCGCCGCCCTCGACACCGCCCCGCCCAACTCGATCCCCTGCGTCCCCGGCTTCCTTCACGACACCGCGGGTCGGCCCGCACGGCTCGTCCAGCGACCCCGGGGACGACAGCGCGGTGGTGACGCGGTGTCAGGCAGCTGGGAAGCCGCCGGCAGCGGTCGGCCGCCACGCGAGGTCAGGGGACTCGTGCCCGTCGGATCAGCTCGGCAGCCGCACCAGGAACACCGTCTCCACATGCGGCCGGCTCGCCACGGAGACGTCTCCGCCGTGTGCCCGCACCAGCTGTCTGACGATGGACAGGCCCAGTCCGCTGCCTCCCGTCCGCCTGCTGCGGGACTGTTCGGCCCGCCAGAAGCGGTCGAACACCCGGGGCAGGTCCGCCTCGCGGATGCCGCTGCCCGTGTCCTTCACCTCGATGGCGACGGCGCCTGCCACCCGGCGGGCGCTGAGGGTGACACGGCCGGCCGGCGGGGTGTGGCGTATCGCGTTGGACAGCAGGTTGCCCAGGACCTGGCGGAGGCGGACCGGGTCGGCGTGGACCGAGAGACCGTCCGGGGCGTGGACGGCGATCTCGACACCGCCGGCCTGCGCGGTCGCACGGTGCGCGCTCACGATCTGCTTGATCAGGTCGCGGAGGTCCAGGTCCTCCGGACGCAGGCGCAGGGTGCCGGCGTCTGCCGCGGCAAGCACCTGGAGGTCGTCCACGATGTGCTGGAGGAGTTCCGCCTCCTCCTGCAGCGAGGTGAGGAGCGCCGAGTCGGTCTCGGCCAGGCCGTCCTGTGCCGCGTCCAGCCAGCCGCGGATGTTGGTGAGGGGTGTGCGCAGTTCGTGGGCGATGTCGCTGACCATGACCCGGCGCTGCTCGTCGGTGCGTTCGCGGCGTTCCGACAGGTCGTTGAGGGCAGCGGCCAGATAGCCGGTCTCGTCCTTCGCGGTGACGGGGATACGGACGTGCCTGCCCGAGGGGGCGCGCGCCGCGTGGGTCAGCGCGCGCAGCGGACGTACCAGCCTGGTCGCGATGACGGCGGTCACGGCGACGGTCGCGGCCAGGACCAGACCGGTGGTGACCAGGACCCGGAGGGTTCCGGCCGGTGACAGGTCGAAGGCGGCGGTGGCCGAACGGGGTGGGCTGATGACGAACAGCAGGGCCGCGGGGGCGACATACGCCGCCAACTGCTCCCGCCGGCCTTCCTCCACACAGTCGTCCACAACGGCGGAACTCGCCGTGGAGTCGTCGCCGTCCACTCTGAAGCCCAACGCGATGGTCAGCGGTTCGGGCAGGCGTACGTGGTGGCGCTCGGCGCAGCCGCGGACGAGTCCGGTGAGTTCGGCGAGGGCCGCGGCTTCGGTCGGGGTGGGCGTGCCCAGGTCCTTGGACCGGCAGGCCGGGATGAATTCCCCCGAGGTCCTGGTCGTGTGCAGGGTGGGCCTGCCACTGGCCTCCTCGACGATGTGCGCGCGTACTCCCGTCCGGTCGTAGAGGCAGTCGACCTCGTCGCGGGCGAGCCGTCGCAGCTTCGCCCGCTCCTCGGCGGGCAGGCGGTAGGGGCCGACGGCTCGTGGGTCGATGCGGGAAGCCTGCTCCGCCTGGTCGATGCTCCGGGCCTTGGACGGAGCCACGTGCAGCGGGTCGATCACGGCGCTCTCGTTGAGGGGCAGCCGTTCCGCGCCCGGCCGGTGCGACGCGGCGATGATCTGGCGCGCCCGCGTGGTCAGGACGATGGTGCGCCCCGTCGACCGGGAGAGATCCAGTACGGTGCGCTCGACACCCTGCCAGTCGGAGTGTGTCGCGGCGAAGCCCTCCAGGGTCTCCTGGATGGTGGCGTCGTCCGCGAGGACCTGGCCCCGTTCCTGTTCGATGGCGACGGTGGTGCCGCGTACCGTCAGCCAGGCCGTGGCCCCGATGGACACCAGGGAGATCAGCACGGAGGTGACCAGCAGCCGGAACAGCAGGCTGTTGCGGAGGGGGACCTCAGACGTCACGGCGGCCTCGGGACAGCTTGTAGCCGACGCCGTGGACGGTCAGCAGCAACTCCGGTCTGCGCGGTGAGCTCTCGATCTTCTTCCGCAGGTTCACCATGTGCATGTCCACGGTTCGTTCGGTGACGGCTCGCCCGTGGTCGGTGATGCAGTGCAGCAGCTGAGCCCGCGTGAAGACCCGCTCGGGTGCGGCCACCAGGGTACTGAGCAGGCGGAATTCGCTGGGAGTGCAGTTCACCGGGCGGCCGTTGACAGACACCTCGTGCCGGTCCGGAGCCACGGTCAGCGGGCCGGCCGTCAGGAGTACTTCCTCCGTGCGCTCCTGCTGCTGCCGGGTGCGCCGCAGCAGCGTCCGGACGCGGGCCACCAGTTCGCGCGGCCTGAACGGCTTGGTCATGTAGTCGTCCGCCCCGATGTCCAGGCCCAGCAACAGGTCGTCCTCGGTGGAGCGGGCAGTGAGCATGAGAATGGGCATATCGCCCGTGGCGCGTATGCGCCGGCATATCTCCAGCCCGTCCAGACCGGGCAGCATCCAGTCGAGAACGAGCAGGTCAGGTGGCCGCTTTACCGTCTCGTCGAGGGCTGTCGGGCCGTCGTGCACCACGGTTACGGCATAGCCGTCGTGCACCAGGTAACGACGAATCAGTTCTGCTTGTTTTTCGTCGTCTTCGGCTACCAGAACGTTTGCGGACATGGGCCGATGATAAGCCTGCGGAGCGCGTGGTGAACGTCGGCGAACCCGGTTCCATTCCATGACGACTTCCTGACAAACACATGCAGGGATCCTCCGGGGGAAGTCTTGACACCTTTCTGACAAAGCCTTGCCACGATTCCGGGCATGCCGAACAAGAAGAACCTCTTCCTTTCCTGCGCCGTTCTGGCGGTGACGCTGATCACCGGCTGCTCCTCCGGGGGCGACGCCGAGAGCAGTGAGGACGGAGTCGACTCCGTCGCGGAGTCCGGGGGAGACGCAAAGGGCGGGGCGACGAAGAGCCCGGCTGCCGACGATTCCGATTCCGGCCGCCCCCAGATTCGGCTGGACACCACGCAGATCGAGGAAATTCGCATGTATCAGGGCTACCTGCGCTGCCTCAAGGACCACGGTGTGCCCATTTCCGCAAAGGGGAATAAAATGCCGGAAGCCGATCCCGGAACACTGTGGTTTCCCAATATCGATGTGGCCAAAGAGCGTCCGGAAGTGGAAAAGGCATGTCTCGGGAAGAAGCCGCTGTATCCCCCGGAGCTTGACCCGAAGAAAAACCCCGACTACATGGACGATTACAGCAAGTGGATCGCGTGCGACAACCGCAGAGGGCTCAAGGTGAATCCTCTTCCCGACGGAGGCGGCTGGAACTACAAGCCCGGTGTGACCCAGCCCAGGAACGCCGACCAGATCGACAAGGAATGCATGATCGAGGCGTTCGGTGGCGAGTGAGCGCGAGGCCGGGGACACCATGGCCCTGAGGGTGACGGTCCAGGAGGGGGTGGACCCCCGACGGCCGACGGCGGGCCGCCGGAAGAAGAAGGAAAAGAAGGCCCTGTATCTCGCCGTCGTCGCCGTGCTGCTGGCAGGAGGAATGGGCGCCGGTCTGTTGTGGGCCGGCGGGGGCGGGACCGGCTCAGAACCCGAGCCCGGTCCGAAGGTCAAACAGATCGCCGTGGTCAGAACGGACATGTCGGGCAGCAGGGAGATGCAGGGCATGCTCGGCTACGACTCCCCGCGCACGATCCGCGGTGCCGGCGAAGGACGGGTGACGTGGCTTGCGAACCGGGGTGCGACGGTCAAACGCGGCCGGCAGCTGTACCGCGCCGACGAGCGTCCCGCCGTGGTCTTCTACGGCAGCACACCCTTGTACCGCCGGCTTGACACCCCCGGCAGCGTCGGCCGCGACATACGGGTCGTCGCCGACAACCTCAGGGCTCTCGGCTACGACATCGGGTCACAGCCGGCGCCGGGCACGGTCGTCCGGCAGCAGGCTTCCGCGGGCGCCCCCGCGCCCGTGACACCGGGCCCCGGGCAGGGGGAGACCACGCCCCCGGCCGGCCCGTCCTCGGCTCCGGACGGCGGAGCGGGCCAGGGAACCGATGCGTCACAGGAGGGGGCGCCGAGCCCGGGTCCGTCGCAGTCCACGGTCAAGGAGGGCGACGGTGTGCTCACCACGTCCCTGATGTCCGCGATCAAACGCTGGCAGAAGGCCGTGGGCGTGGATCAGACCGGCATCCTCGACGTGTCCGACGTGGTCGTGACGAAGTCGGCGGTGCGGGTCTCCGACGTCCTCGCCCAGCCCGGGGACGAGGCGTCGGGAGACCTGATGACGGTGACCGCCACGACCAAGTCCGTGACCGTGCCGGTGGAGTCGCTCGACATGGGGTCCATCAAGTCGGGCCAACAGGTCACCGTGGTGCTCCCCGACCGGACCACCGTCCCGGGCAAGGTCGCCGCGATCAGCACCGTCGTGCAGGGAGAGCAGGGAGAGTCGGGCGGCACCGGGCAGACCAAGACCAACGTCACCGTGTCGCTGGACGACCCGCGGTCCGCCAGGCAGATCGACTCCGCGCCCGTCCAGGCCCAGTTCCAGGGCGAGTCGAAGAAGGACGTGCTGGCCGTCCCGGTCGGCGCCCTGCTCGCCGTGCGCGAGGGAGGGTACGCGGTCCGGCTCTCCGGCGGCAGGCTCGTCCCGGTCGACACGGGCATGTTCGCCCAGGGACTGGTCGAGATCAGCGGCCGGGGCGTCAGCGAGGGCATGAAGGTGGAGACCACGGCATGACCCAGGTCATCAGCGTGCGCGAGGCGAGCGTGACCTACCCACCCGAGGTGAGAGCCCTCGACCGGGTCTCCCTGTCCGTCTCACAGGGCGAACTGCTGGCCATCCTCGGCCCTTCCGGCTCCGGCAAGTCCACGCTGCTCAACGTCATGGGAACGCTGGCCGCGCCCACCAGCGGCAGCGTGGTCATCGAGGGGCAGGACGTGACGGAGCTGTCCGACCGCCAACTGTCCGCCCTGCGCGGGCGGCGCCTGGGTTTCGTCTTCCAGCACTTCCACCTGACGGACGGACTCACCGCGGCGGAGAACGTGGCGACCGGCCTGCTGTACGCCGGTGTGCCCAGGAAGTACCGCAAGAAGCTGGCCGAGGAGGCCCTGGCCCGGGTCGGACTCGCCCGTCGGGCCGGCCATCTGCCGGGGCAGCTTTCCGGAGGGGAGCGTCAACGGGTCGCGATAGCCCGGGCGGTGGTCCATGAGCCGGCTCTGGTCCTCGCCGACGAGCCCACCGGCGCACTCGACACCGCCAACGGTGCCGCGGCGCTCGCCCTGCTGACCGAACTCAACGCGGCGGGCACCACGATCGCGCTGATCACTCACGACCGTGACATCGCCGACCAGTTGCCACGCAGGGTCCACCTGCGTGACGGTCGCCTGGTCACGGACACCACACTGACCGGAAGCCCGTCATGACCGCCCCCGCCAAGCCGTCCCGCGCCACGCTGCGGCGCTCTTCCCGGCGTACCGAAGAGAAGATCAAGCCGGTACGTCTCGCCTTTCTCGATCTGTTGGGCCTGGGGCTCCTCGGCCTGCGCACCCGCAAGCTGCGCGCCGCGCTGTCGGCGCTCGGCATCTCGATCGGCGTCGCCACGATGGTGGTGGTGACCGGGATCCCGGCCTCCAGCCAGCGGGCGCTGATGGACGAGATAACGGCGCTCGGGTCCAACATGCTGCGGGTGCAGCCGTTCTCGGGGCAGGCCGTGCCGGTCGAACTGCCCGAGGAATCGGTCGACATGGTGCGCCGCATCAAGCCGGTCACCGAGGCGAGCGCGGTGGCCAACACCCATGCCGTGGTGCAGCGTTCCGACCTCATCGGTGATGACGACTTCTCCGGTACCGGACTCAGTGTGCTCGCGGCCCGTCGCGACCTGCTGAGCGTGGTGGGCGGAGAAGTCTTCTCGGGAAGGTTCTTCAGCGCCGCCGACGAGCAGTTCCCCACGGCCGTACTGGGATACCGGGCCGCCGGCCGACTCGGCATCGGGGAGATCCCCGAGAACGACCCGGCTCCACAGATACAGATCAACAAGTCGTGGTTCACCGTGATCGGCATCCTGCACTCCGTACCGCTCTCCGACGACCTCGACAACGCCGTACTGACGGGATGGCCGGCCGCCAAGAAGACACTGCGCTTCGAGGGGAACCCCACAGTGATCTACGTCAAGGCACGGGACGCACATCTGGAGGACGTACGGAGAGTTCTCCCCGCCACCGTGTTCCCGGAGCAGCCCGGACAGGTCCAGGTCAGCCGCCCGTCCGACGCCCTGGCGGCCAAGCGCGCCACGCAGAGCACCTTCTCCTCCCTCTTCCTGGGCCTGGCCGGTATCGCCCTGCTGGTCGGTGGAATCGGCGTGGCCAACACCATGGTCATCTCGGTCCTCGAGCGCCGAAGGGACATCGGGCTGCGCCGGGCACTGGGCGCGACCCGCGGGCAGATCCGCGTTCAGTTCCTCACCGAGTCGGTGGGGCTGTCACTGCTCGGCGC
>Ga0247820_10001861_pt1 | contig 11871 bp, 9 predicted proteins | sample 13C_Glucose_Day1_2_FD_192480 | JGI IMG/M metagenome (GOLD analysis project Ga0247820, IMG submission 192480) | Soil microbial communities from agricultural site in Penn Yan, New York, United States - 13C_Glucose_Day14 | ecosystem: Environmental > Terrestrial > Soil > Agricultural land | place...
AGCCTGTCGGCGCGCTCGGCGAGCTCCATCCGCCAGCGGCTCGCCGGAACGGCGTCGGCCAGGGAGTCGGCGACGGAGTCGAGGTCGAGCCCGGCGGCGAGCGCCATCGCGGCGGCCGCGGCGGCGTTGCGCCACTGGTAGGCGCCGACCTGCGCGAGGTGCACGGTGGCTCCGGATCCGCGGTGGACGAGCTCGAAGGACTGGCGGCCGAGCTCGTCGGTGGTGACCTCGCTGACCGCGACCTCGGGACCCGGACCGTCCGTCGGGCCGCCGAACGTGACGACCTGGGCGGCGGTGCGCGCGGCCATCGCGGCCACCAGGTCGTCGTCGGCGTTGAGCACGGCGGTGCCGTCGGCGGGCAGCGCCTCGACGATCTCGCCCTTGGCCTGCGCGATCGCCTCCCGGCTGCCGAACTCCCCGATGTGCGCCGTGCCGACGTTGAGCACGGCGGCGACACGGGGCGGCGCGACGGCGCACAGCTCGGCGATGTGCCCGACGCCGCGCGCCCCCATCTCGACCACGAGGTAGCGGGTCTCGGGCGTCGCTCGCAGCACCGTGAGCGGCACGCCCAGCTCGTTGTTGAAGTTGCCGCGTGTCGCGACGGTGGGGCCGGCCTCGGACAGCACGTGCGCGAGGTAGTCCTTGGTGCCGGTCTTGCCCTGCGAGCCGGTCATCGCGAGGACGACGACCTCGGGCAGGCGGTCCACGACGTGGCGTGCGAGCAGCCCCAGGGCCACCGTCACGTCGTCCACCACGACGGTCGGCAGCGCGGTGGGCCTGCTGCCGAGCACTGCTGCGGCGCCGGCGTCACCCGCCGCCGCGGCCAGGTCGTGGCCGTCCACCCGCTCGCCGGCGACGGCCACGAAGAGGCCACCGGGCTCCGGGGTGCGGGTGTCGACGAACGCGCCACCGGTGACGACCGCCTCGCCGTGGGCGGCGCCTCCGACGACGTCGGCGATCTCGTCGAGGGACATCTCGATCACGCGCGGCCCCCGGCGTCGTCCGGGTCCTCGGCGCCGTGGCGCTCGTCGGCGAGCGCCCGCACCTCCTCCGCCGCGACCACGCGGTCGTCGAACGGGTGGACCACGTCACCCACCTGCTGGCCGGTCTCGTGGCCCTTGCCGGCGACCAGCACCACGTCGCCGGGACGTGCGCGGCGTACGGCCTCCCTGATGGCCAGCCGGCGGTCGCCGACCTCGACCACCTCGGCAGGACCGCGGGCGCCGGCCAGGACGGCCGAGCGGATCGCTGCGGCGTCCTCGGTGCGGGGGTTGTCGTCGGTGACCACCACGACGTCGGCGAGGCGCGCGGCGATCTCGCCCATCACGGGACGCTTCACGGTGTCGCGGTCGCCGCCGGCGCCGATCACCACGACGACCCGGCCGTCCGTCAGGGGGCGCAGGGTGGTCAGGACGGCCTCGAGGGCGTCGGGCTTGTGGGCGTAGTCCACGACCACGGTGAAGTCCTGTCCGACGGAGACCGGCTCGAGCCGGCCCGGCACCCCGCCGACGCGTGAGATGCCGTCCGCCACCTGTCTCGGGTCGAGCCCGGCGAGCGCCGCCGAGGCGATGGCGGCCAGGGCGTTGGAGACGTTGAACTCGCCCGGGATGCCGATCCCGGCGGGGACCTCGACGCCGGGCCCGACGACGGTGAAGGTCGCGCCGGCCGGGCCGAGGTCGATGTCGACGGCCCGCCAGTCGGCGTCCGCGTCGCGCAGGGAGTAGGTGGACATCGGGATGGTAGCTACGTCGAGGAGCCGCCGGCCGAACTCGTCGTCGACGTTGGTCAGCCCGACCGCCGCACGCCCGGGCGCGAAGAGGCTGGCCTTGGCGGCGAAGTAGTCGTCGACCGTGTCGTGGAAGTCGAGGTGGTCGCGGCCGAGGTTGAGGAACGTCGCGACGTCGAAGACGACGCCGTCCACCCGACCGAGGACGAGTGCGTGGCTGGACACCTCCATGGCGCACGTGTCGACACCACGCTCGCGCATCACGGCGAAGAGGCCGTGCAGGTCCGGCGCCTCCGGCGTCGTGAGCTGGGTCCTGACGTCCTCCCCCGCGATGCGGGTGCCGACGGTGCCGATGACGGCGGACGTGACGCCGGCAGCGGTGAGCCCCTGCTCCAGCACGCGGGTGGTCGTGGTCTTGCCCTGGGTGCCGGTGACGCCGATGACACGCAGGGCGGCGGCGGGCTCGCCGTAGATCCGCGCGGCAAGACGTCCCAGCACCCGGCGCGGGTCGCTGACCCCGAGTGCGGGCGTGCCCGGAGGGAGGCGGTCGAGGCCGGCGGCGTCGGTGAGCACCACGACCGCGCCGGCCTCGAGGGCCTGGGCCGCGAAGTCCGCCCCGTGGGCGCGCGCGCCCGGAAGGGCGGCGTACAGGTCGCCGGGTCGCACGCGTGAGGTGCTCAGCGACATGCCGTCGACGGCGACGCGGAGGTCACCGTGCACGGACACCTCGGTCGTGCTCGAGAGCCAGTCGGCGAGCTCGGTCGCAGGGGTCGACGGGGACCGCTGGGGCCGCGTCGCACTCACCGGGTCCTGCACCGGCCGAGCGTATCGAGTCACCACTCGACGGGCAGGCGCGACGGGGTGCCGTTGGTCGGCTCGACCCCGTAGCGGCCCAGGACGTAGCCCATGATCCGGGAGAACACCGGCCCGGCGATCGAGCCGCCGCCTCCGTCGACCTTCGGGGCGTGGACCACGACGTAGACCGTGAACCGGGCGTCGTCGGCCGGCGCGAAGCCGCCGAAGGACACCGTGGTGCTGCCGTCGTAGCCGGTGCCGTCGCTGGCCACCCGCTGGGCGGTGCCGGTCTTGCCGGCCACGAGGTAGCCGGGCACCTGCGCACCCGGCGCGACGCCGTCCTCGGGGTCGACGACCTTCTCCATCATCCGGGCGGTCGCGCGGGCGGCCTGCTTGCTCACGACCCGCGTGCGGGTGGCCACGTCGGTGCCGACGGTGACGCCGTCGTCGGTGACCGCGGAGCCGGCGACCAGGCTCGGCGACACCCGCACGCCGCCGTTGGCGACGGTGTTCACCGCCGCCGCCATCTGGGCGACGTTGACGGAGAGGGACTGCCCGAAGGCGACGCGGTCCTTGGTCTGCGAGGTCATCGCCTCGCCCGGCGTGAGGATGCCGGGGGTCTCGCCGCGCACCCCGACGTCGGTGCGCTGCCCGAGGCCGAACCTCTGCAGGTAGGACACCAGCTCGACCGGCGAGAAGGCGTCGGCGGCGAGCACGGTGCCGATGTTGGAGGACTTGGCGATGATGCCCGCCAGCGTGAGCCGGATGTTGCCGTGGTCGAACCAGTCACCGATGACCCGGTCCTGTCGGGCGAGGTTCGACGGGACCTTGAAGCGCTGGCGCGGGAACGCCTTGCCGGCGTCGATCAGTGAGGCCGCGGTGAGCACCTTCTCGACCGAGCCCGGCTCGTAGGTGTCGCTCATGGCGCGCGAGCCGAGGTCGTCCTCGTCGGCCTCGGTCGGTGCGTTGGCGTCGAACGTCGGCACGTCGGCGAGCGCGAGGATCTCACCGGTGCGGGTGTCCATGACGATCGCGGCGCCGCTCTCCGCGCGGTACTGGCGTACGGACTGGGCGAGCACCTTCTGGGTGAACCACTGGAGGTCGCGGTCGATCGTCGTGCGCAGCGGCGCGCCGTTCTGTGCGGCCTTGAGCGTGCTCTCGCGCAGCGGGATCCGCACGCCCTTGCCCGAGTTGGACTGCCAGGTGGCCTCCCCGTCGACACCGGCAAGCTGCTTGTCGAAGGTGCGCTCGAAGCCGCCGAGCGGCTCGTCCGTGCCCATGTAGCCGACCAGGTTGGCGCCGACGTCGCCCGCGGGGTAGGAGCGGATCGGGTCGTCCTGGAGGCTGATGCCGGTGAACCCGGCGTCGTCGAGCTCGGCGAGGGTGTCGCCGGCGAGGGTGCTCGGCACCCGGCGGGCGACGTACTCGTAGCGACTGCCCTCCTTGCGCCCGCGCAGTGCCGTGAGGGTCCTGAAGTAGTCGACGGAGAGCCGGTCGGACAGCAGGCGGGCGAGCTCGGGCGCGCGGTCCGCGGTGAGGTCGGGGTCGGCGATGACCATCTTGCCCTTGACCGAGTCGGCGAGGGGTACGCCGTTGCGGTCCAGGATGTCGCCCCGCTCGGCCACGAGCGGGACCCGCACCGCACCCTCGGCGGCCGCGCGGACGGCGTACGAGCGCGGGTCGACGCCCTGGAGCTGCACGAGCCTGGCGCCGAAGAAGGAGAGGACGATCGCGATGAGGACGAACCCGATGCGAAGTCGCAGCATCGGCGCGCCGCGCGAGGCGCCGCGCCTGGTGCGGGTGCTCGGCACTGGTCTCCCTCGTTTCCCGGTCGGCTCCCGGCTGGATCCGACCTGCTCGACAATCTAGGTGGGGGGCGCCGCCGAACGGCGCGACCGCGCCGTCAGCGGTTGCGGTTGTTCCGGGGCTTGGCGTTCACGGCGCCCGGGTCCGTCGCAGCCTGCTCCTCGACCGTGGGCGCGGCGGGCACCTCGACGACGGTCGGCTCGGGCGCGAGGACCGCCGGCTTGATCGGGGCCGGCGGCTGCAGCTGGATGGCGTTCTCCCGCGTCGACGGCGTCCGCACGCCGGTGGTCCGCCCGGTCTCGAGGTCCAGGAACACCGGGGCGGACGGGATGACCATGCCCATCGCCTGCGCCTGGCTCGCCACCCGCTGCGGATTGCGGAGCTCGTCGAGCTCCATGCGCAGCGTCTGCTCGCGGGCGGCCAGCGTGTCGGCCTCGCTCTCGAGGGCGGACGCCGTGAACGACGCCTGCTGCATCGAGGTGTTGAAGAGGAGGAGTCCGACGATGCCGCCGACGAGGACCAGGCTCACGAGCGTCATGAACGGCATGCGGGGCGCACCGGTCCGCACCCGCGGCACCACCGTGAGGCGGGCCTTGTCGACCGCCTCCTGGGCGATCCGGGTGACCCGGGTCCGGGGCTGGAGGGCAGGGCTGCTCATCGGGCGACTCCTGGGGAAGAGGGAGAGGACGAGTGCGGGCGGACGCGCTCGACGGCGCGCAGGCGGACGGATGCTGCTCGGGGGTTCTCGGCGACCTCGTGCTCGTCGGCCTGCTCGGCCCCGCGGGTGACGAGGCGCAGGGCCGGCTCGGAGCCCTCCGGGACGAACGGCAGGTCGGGCGGCACGTCGAGCCGGGTGGCGTCGGCGAAGGCGCGCTTGACGAGGCGGTCCTCGAGCGAGTGGTACGACTCGACGACCACGCGGCCGCCGACACCGATGGCCTCGATCGAGGCCGGGATGGCGCGTCGGAGCACGGCGAGCTCGTCGTTGACCGCCATCCGCAGCGCCTGGAAGGTGCGCTTGGCCGGATGTCCACCCGTACGCCGCGCAGGAGCGGGGATCGTCGCGTAGAGCAGCTCGACGAGGCCGGCACTGGTGGTGAACGGCGTGGTCTCGCGCCGGCGGACGACCTCGCGGGCGATCCTGCTGGCGAACTTCTCCTCGCCGTACTCGCGGAGGATGCGGGTCAGCTCCTGGGCGGTGGCGGTGTTGAGCAGGTCGGCCGCGGTCCGACCCGTCGTCGGGTCCATCCGCATGTCGAGCGGCGCGTCCTCGGCGTAGGCGAAGCCGCGGTCGCGGACGTCGAGCTGCATCGAGGAGACCCCGAGGTCGAAGAAGACGGCGTCGGCGTGGTCGAGGCCGAGCGAGCTGATCACCTCGGGCAGCTCGTCGTACACCGCGTGCACGGCGGTGAACCGCGTGCCGTGCGCGGCCAGCCGCTCCGTCGACATCTGCAGGGCGGCCGGGTCGCGGTCGATCCCGATGACCCGGGCGTTCGGGAGGCGTTCGAGGACCGCCTCGCTGTGGCCCCCGAGGCCGAGCGTGCAGTCGACGTAGACCGAGCCCGGAGCCTCGAGCGCAGGCGCCAGCAGGGCGACGACCCGGTCGAGGAGCACCGGGGCGTGGCGGGGAGTCGTCATCTGCTCAGCCCTGGGAGCCCAGGTGGGTCAGCAGGAGGAGCGCCAGCGCGAGGCGGCCGCCCTCATCGCGTTCTCGGCCGCCATGGCGTGCGGCCTCGCGCGCCTGGTCGCGCACCCGCAGCGGCGGTGCCGCTGCCGTGCGTCCCACGGGCTGGGTGGTGCTCATGGTCTCGACCCCACTGGTGTGCTGCGGATGTGCGTGCTGGCTGTGCTGCGGTTGGCGGTGCGGCTGACACCCCCCGTCGTGTGGCACGGGGCGAGCCGCCGCACCAGGTCCCTGCCCGCTCCCCTGCGAAGGGGAAGTAGCCCTCTGGTGCCGGGGAAGTGCCCCAGATGGCCACGCGAGGAGCGGGCTCGAGACCTGGTGATACGGGTCGCGATGTCAGCTGTGGAGTTGTCTGCAGGTGGTGCGGCCTCAGATGCCGGGGAAGACCTCGTCGCTGAGCTCGGAGAACTTCTGCTCCTGCTCCTCGGAGTAGCTCGCCCACGCGGTCGGGTCCCAGATCTCGATCCGGTTCATCGATCCGATGACGACGCACTCCTTGCGGAGCGAGGCGTACTCCCGCAGCGGAGCCGGGATGTTGATGCGTCCCTGCTTGTCCGGCACCTCCTGGCTGGCGGCGGCGAAGAGCATGCGGACGTAGTCGCGGGTGTTCTTCTGCGTGACCGGCGCCTCGCGGAGCCGGTCGGTGAGCTTCTGGAAGTCGGCCATGGACCAGACGGTGAGGCAGCGCTCCTGACCCCTGGTCACCACGAGTCCCTCCGTCAGCTCGTCCCTGAACTTCGCCGGGAGGAAGAGCCGGCCCTTCTCGTCGAGCTTGGGCGTGTAGGTGCCGAAGAACATCCGGCACCTCCCCTGCTCGGCGGGCAGATCGACCCTGTCCCCCACTTCGCCCCACAGTACTCCACTTCACTCCACCGTCAACCAGATCACGCGTGTTTCGCGCACGTTTTTCCGCTGGACGCGGCGGTGGCGCGCGCCTCCGGCGTGGGTGGTCGGCGGGTCGTCCCACGCTCAGCGGAGGCGGGATCCACGCTCAGCGCGGCTCGGGTGGAGCGCCGGTGGGGAGAACGGCGCGCACGCGGTGGGGAGAAGTGGAGGACGGGTGTTGCCCCGGGTGGGGGACGTACGTTCCGGCGGCACGCGCGAGCCCGCCCAGCCGGGTATGTTGCGCGCACCACATACCGTGGTGACGAGCACGCACGAGGAGACGGACACGTGACGACTGGGTATCCCGAGCAGGCGCCCGACCTGGACACCGTTCGGAGGGTCACCGGCGCCGTGCGCCAGAACATCGAGCGCGTCATCGCCGGCAAGCCCGACGTCGTCAACGCCGCCCTCGTCGTCCTGCTCGCCGAGGGCCACCTGCTCATCGAGGACGTGCCCGGGGTCGGCAAGACCCAGCTGAGCAAGGCGCTCGCCCGGAGCATCGACTCGACGGTGCGGCGCATCCAGTTCACCCCGGACCTGCTGCCCTCCGACGTCACCGGGGTCTCGGTGTTCAACCAGGACACCCGCGAGTTCGAGTTCCGCCCCGGCGGCGTCTTCGCCAACATCGTGGTCGGCGACGAGATCAACCGTGCGTCCCCCAAGACGCAGTCGGCGCTGCTGGAGTGCATGGAGGAGCGCCAGGTCACCGTCGACAACGCGACCTACCAGCTCGAGAAGCCCTTCATGGTCATCGCGACCCAGAACCCGATCGAGATGGAGGGCACCTACGCCCTGCCAGAGGCGCAGCGCGACCGGTTCATGGCGCGCGTGTCGGTCGGCTACCCCGTCGAGTCCGCGGAGATCGCCATGCTCGAGGGACACACCGCCCACAACCCGCTCGACGACCTCGAGCCGGTCACCGACGCCGGAGAGATCCGCAAGGTCATCGAGATCGTCGGACGCGTGCACGTCTCCACCGCGGTGCAGCGCTACGCCGTGGCCCTCACCACCGCGACCCGCGTCAGCAACGACCTGCACCTCGGCGCGTCGCCGCGGGCGACGCTCCACCTCGTCCGGGCGGCCAAGGCCGTCGCCGCCACCCAGGGACGTGACTACGTCCTGCCCGACGACATCCACGGCATCACGTCCCCCGTCCTCGCCCACCGCCTGCTCCCCAACGTCGAGGCGACGATGAGCGGACGCACCACGTCCGCGATCCTCGCCGGGATCGTGGAGTCGGTGCCCGTCCCCTCGGGCCCCGGATCCAGTGGCAGCCGTGCGTGAGGCACTCGCTGCACTGACCGTCCGCGGGCGGGCGTTCCTGGCCGCCGGGATCACCACAGTCGTCGCCGCGATCGTGGTCGGCCACTCCTCGGTCGTCCGCATCGGCGTGCTCGTCGCCGTCCTGCCGCTGCTCACGGCCTGGTGGGTCGGGCGCTCCCGCTACCGCCTCTCGCTCGTCCGCACGGTCACGCCCCAGCTCGTCGTCGCCGGCCAGCCGGCCACCGTCGAGCTCGCCGTCGCCAACGAGTCGCGCACCCCCACCGGCGTGCTGCTGCTCGAGGAGCGACTCCCCTACGTCCTCGGCACCCGGCCGCGCTTCGTGCTGGAGGGCCTCGGGCACGGGTGGCGGCGGCACGCCACCTACCAGGTGCGCTCGGAGCTGCGCGGACAGTTCGAGATCGGCCCGATGTCGGTGCGGGTGACCGACCCGTTCGGCTTCGTCGAGCTCGGCCGCACCTTCCACGCCACGACCCGACTCACCGTCACGCCGCGCACGATCCCGCTCCCGAACATCCCGCTGGGTGGCGCGTGGACCGGGTCCGGCGACAACCGTCCGCGCGCGTTCGCCACCGGCAGCGCCGAGGACGTGACCGTCCGCGAGTACCGGCGCGGCGACGACCTGCGGCGGGTCCACTGGCGCAGCTCTGCCCGTGTCGGTGAGCTGATGGTGCGCCGCGAGGAGCAGCCCTGGCAGTCGCGCGCGACCGTGTTCCTCGACAACCGGGGCACGGCCCACCGCGGCCAGGGCGCCGCGAGCTCGCTCGAGGGTGCCGTGTCCGCGGCTGCGTCGATCGCCATCCACCTGTCGCACCACGGCTACACCGTCCGCCTGGTGACCGCCTCCGGCGACAGCCGCGAGACCGAGTGGCACTCCCACAGCGCGGAGGCCAGCACGATCCCGCTGCTCGAGGCGCTTGCTGTCGTCCAGCTCGACCACGCCCTCGCGCCGGACACGCAGTGGCTGGCCGAGCCCGGCCACGGCGGGCTCACGATCGGGGTCTTCGGCGGACTCGGCGAGTCCGACGTGCCGTACCTGCGCCGCCTGCAGCACCACGCGTCGTCGAGCCTGGCGATCGCGCTCGACGTGGACGCGTGGGCACCCCACCTCCCGGTCCAGCCCGGCCTCGGCGCGTCCGCGCACCTCACCTCGAGCGGCTGGCGCTCGGTGACCCTCGGCCCGCGCGACCGCCTCGACGCCGCCTGGCAGGAGCTCGGACTCCTGCAGAGCCGGGCCATCGCACCCGCGGGGGTCGCGCGATGAGCGCGTGGAGCGGCCTCCCCCACCAGCTGCGCATCGCCGGCATCGCGCTCCTCGCCGCCTGGGCCACCGTGCTGTCGTGGCGGGTCCTGACCGAGGACTTCGCCGAGGTCGCCATCCCCCTGCTCCTCATCGGCGTCGTCCTCGGCGGCGCCGGGGCGCTGGCCCGCTCGAGCCGCCTGCCGGCCCTCGCGATCGTCGCGGGCCAGGTCGTGATCGGCGGTCTACTAGTCCTCGGCACCACGACCGGGTCGCCGATCCCGACCCCGAGCAACATCGACGCGTTCACGGCCGCGCTCGCCGACGCGCTCGAGACGTCCCGCAGCTTCGCAGCTCCCGTGCCGTCCAACGTCCCGCCGGTGCACCCCCTCCTCCTGATCGGCGGCACGCTCGTCGTGCTGCTCGTCGACCTGATCGCCTGCACCCTGCGCCGCGCCCCCGTGGCCGGTCTCGTGCTGCTCGCCGCGTACACGCTGCCGGTCGCCGTCACGGGCAACCCGGTGTCGTGGTGGCTCTTCGCCGTGATCGCGGGCCTGTTCCTCACCCTCGTCTTCATCCAGCACAGCGACCACGTCACGAGCTGGGGGCGCGCGCCCGAGGGCGAGAAGGGCTCCTTCTCGGTGCGCACCGGCGCGATCGGCAACACCGCGCTGGCGCTCGGCGCGACCGCCATCGCGCTCGCCGTCGTCGTACCGATCGCCGTGCCGACGATGAGCATGAGCGTCTTCGAGGGCAACGGGCCCGGCACCCGCGAGGTCGAGGTGCAGGACCCGATGGTCGACCTCCGCCGTGACCTCCGCCGTGGCGAGGACGTCCCGCTCCTGTGGGTCACCACGCTCGGACCGAAGCCGACCTACCTCCGTATCTCCGTCCTCTCCCGCTTCACCGGCTCGCAGTGGACGCCCGGGGACCGCGAGATCCCCGAGTCGCAGTCCGCGACGGGCGCCCTGCCCCCGCTCGACGGCGTGGCCCTCGACGTGCGCCGCCGCGAGTTCAAGTACGACGTCCGCGTCGGGCCCGACTTCAACTCGTCGTGGCTGCCCACCGCGGCGCAGACGACGCGGATCGCGGCCGGCCGCGACTGGCGCTACGACCTCGACACCCGCGACGTCATCGCCGCTCGCGAGGACGTCACCACGGCCGACAGCACGTACGACTTCACGGGCGTCCAGCTCGACTACGACGCGGAGCGGATGAACTCCGCGGTGTCCGGCGCCGGCTCGGTGTCCGGGATCTTCACCGAGGTGCCCAGCACGTTCAGCAACGAGGTCCGGCGGCTCGCGGCCTCGGTCACCGCGGACGCACCCACGCGGTTCCAGAAGGCGCAGGCGCTGCAGCAGTGGTTCCGTGAGGACGGCGGCTTCCGCTACGACCTCAGCGCGGTCCCGTCCGCGGGCGACGGCAGCGCCGACCTGCTCGCGTTCCTCGACGACCGGGTCGGCTACTGCGAGCAGTTCGCCGCATCGATGGCGATCATGGCCCGCATCATCGGCATCCCGAGCCGCGTGGCCGTCGGATTCCTCGAGCCCGAGCGCGCCACCAACGGAGCGTGGGAGTTCTCCTCCCGTGACCTCCACGCGTGGCCCGAGCTCTACTTCCCGGGGTCGGGATGGGTGCGGTTCGAACCGACCCCCCAGTCCCGCGCCAGCCAGCCCCCGAACTACACCGAGGCGGAGCTCGCCGCGATCACGGAGTCGCCGACGCCCAGCGCCGCCGGCCCCAGTGACGACCTGCCGGACCGCGCGACGGACGCCGAGGCCGAGGCGGCCACGGACGACAGCAGCAGCGGCTCGTCCATCCCCTGGGTGCCGATCATCGCCGGCGTGCTGGGCCTGGGCCTGATCGCGCTGCTCCTGCTGACGCCCCGGCTGGTCCGGGCGGCGCGTCGCCGGCGGCGTCTCGCCGGTGACGTCGAGGACCTCTGGGTCGAGCTGCGGGACGTGGCGCTCGACCTGGGCCACGCCTGGCCCGCCGGCCGCTCGCCGCGGCGCGCGGGTGACTGGCTGGGCCGCCTGCTCGCGACCCCCGTCCACGACGGCTCGCGGCCCGACCGCCCGCGCCGCGGTCGGGACCAGGCGCCCGAGGCGGCGCAGGCGCTCGACCGGCTCGTCTCCTCCCTCGAGCGCAGCCGCTACGCCCGCAACCCGGAGAGCTTCACCGCCGAGCACCTCGTCGGCGACCTCGACCTGGTCGAGGAGTCCCTCGTGGCCGGGGTGACCGCACGCGAGGCGCGCCGCGCCGAGTGGTGGCCGGCCTCCGTCGTCGGACGGCGCCGGTCGTGGCGCCCCCGCTCCCGCGCGGGCCGGGCCACGACCGCGACCCCGGACCGCGACTCCGTACGGACCGTCGACGAGCTGATCGGCTGAGGCGCCGGGCTCCCGCGCGGTCGCTCGACGACGTACCGCAACGTCATGTCGGCCGGTCGCTGGGGCA
>Ga0247820_10001863_pt1 | contig 11861 bp, 12 predicted proteins | sample 13C_Glucose_Day1_2_FD_192480 | JGI IMG/M metagenome (GOLD analysis project Ga0247820, IMG submission 192480) | Soil microbial communities from agricultural site in Penn Yan, New York, United States - 13C_Glucose_Day14 | ecosystem: Environmental > Terrestrial > Soil > Agricultural land | place...
GCCGGGGCCGCGCTTTGAACGAGGGCGTCGGGCCTGCGATCAAACCGCCTGGACCTCGCGCACGTCCGGCAGGAAGTGGCGCAGCAGGTTCTGGATGCCGTGGCGCAGCGTCGCCGTCGAGGACGGGCAGCCGGAGCAGGCGCCCTTCATGACGAGATAGACAGTGCCGTCCTTGTAGCCCCGGAAGGTGATGTCGCCGCCGTCGCCGGCCACCGCCGGGCGGATGCGGGTCTCGAGCAGCTCCTTGATGGTCGCGACGGTCGGGGCGTCGTCCTCGTCGAAGAACTCCTCGCCGTCCTCGACCTCCGCCACGTGCCCCTCGGCGAAGAGCGGCGCGCCGGTCATGAAATGCTCCATGATGCCGCCGAGGATGGCCGGCTTCAGGTGCTGCCACTCGCCGTCCGCCTTGGTGACGGTGATGAAGTCGTAGCCGAAGAAGACCCCGGTCACGCCCTCGATGGCGAAGAGCCGGCGGGCGAGGGGCGAGGCGTCGGCGCTGTCCGGATTGCGGGCCTCGAAGGTGCCTTCGGGCATGACGACGCGGCCGGGCAGAAACTTCAGGGTGGCGGGATTGGGGGTGGCTTCGGTCTGGATGAACATCGGGTCTTAATCCTCTGGCGCCGGTTCAAGGCCGGCCGAGTGGGGCGTTGGGTCTTAGAATCGTTCTAACAGGTTCCGCTCCCAATGTGGATCGGGGACGGGGAGAATCCAAGGGGGAGAATATCCACCCTCCGTCCTCTTCCCGAGGAGCGACCATCAGGCTGTGTCGAGACGTCGACTCCAGGGTTGTTGCCGGGATCCTATCCCGCCAGCGCGTCGATCTCCTCGTCCGTCAGGCCGCCCGGCACGATGACGATGGGGATCGGGAAGGTGGAGGCGGCGCGACCGGCCAGGGTGGAGACGAGGGGGCCCGGCCCCTCCTTGCTGGCCCCGGCGGCCAGGACCAGGAAGGAGATGTCCTCGTCCTCGTTGATGAGCTTGATGATCTCGTCCGCCCGGTTGCCGACGCGAATCACCTGCTCGGGTTCGACGCCGGCGGCGTTGCGGGCCTCGCGGGCAGCGTCCTCGAGCTGCTTCACGGCGGCCTGGCGCGCCTCCTCGACCATGGCCTCGCCGACGCCGATCCACTCGAAATTGTCGGGCGGATCGACCACGGCCAGCATGATCATGCTGGCGCCGGTGCGGGCCGTGCGCCGCGACGCGAAGTGCACGGCGCGGGCGCATTCCGGGGTCTTGTCGACCACCACCATGAATTTCGGCCGATGCCCGGCCTCGTAGGATTGGCGCTTGCCGCTCACAGCACGGTCTCCTGCCTTACCATCCGATGCTGCCCTGCCGTTACGTCATGAGCAAGCCGGGCCCCTGCGCGGCCTCAGCGCGGCCGCACGAAGCCGACGATGTCCTTGACGGCGTCCATGGTCTCGGAGGCGAGCACCCGCGCCCGGGCCGAGCCGTCGGCCAGCACCGAATCGATGTGGCCCGGATCGTCCATCAGCCGGCGCATCTCGCCCGCGACGGGCGCGAGCCTCGAGACCGCCACGTCGACCAGGGCGGCCTTGAAGCCGGAGAACTGGGAGCCGCCATGCTCGCGCAGCACGTCCTCGGGCGTCATGTCCATGAGAGCCGCGTAGATGGCCACCAGATTGTCGGCCTCCGGGCGCGCGGCCAGGCTCTCGACCTCCGTGGGGAGCGGCTCGGGATCGGTCTTCGCCTTGCGGATCTTCTGGGCGATGGTGTCGGCGTCGTCCGTGAGGTTGATGCGCGAATAATCCGACGGGTCCGACTTCGACATCTTCTTCGAGCCGTCGCGCAGCGACATGACCCGGGTGGCGGGGCCCGCGATCAGGGGCTCGGTCAGCGGGAAGAACGCGTCGCCGAAGCCGTGCTCGGCGATGGATTCGGCGAAGTCGTTGTTGAATTTCTGGGCGATGTCGCGGGTCAGCTCCAGGTGCTGCTTCTGATCCTCGCCCACCGGCACGTGGGCGGCGCGGTAGACCAGGATGTCGGCCGCCATGAGCATGGGATAGGCGAAGAGGCCCACCGACGCGTTCTCGCGGTCCTTGCCGGCCTTCTCCTTGAACTGGGTCATGCGGCTGGCCCAGCCCATGCGGGCGATGCAGTTGAACACCCAGGCGAGCTCGGCGTGCTCGGAGACCTGGCTCTGGTTGAAGACGATGTGCTTCGAGGGATCGATGCCGGCGGCCAGGAACGCGGCCGTGACCTCGCGGATCTGGCGCGTCAGTTCCTTCGGGTCCTGCCATGTGGTGATGGCGTGCATGTCGACCACGCAATAGATGCAGTCGTGCGTCTGCTGCATGGTGACGAAGCGCTTGATGGCTCCGAGGTAATTGCCGAGATGGAGGTTCCCCGTCGGTTGGACACCGGAGAAGACCCGCTCCTTGAACTGCGCCATCGTCTTTCAACTCCCACGCTTGTCGCGGGCCGGGTTATGGCAGGGCCGGGCCCGGATGCACAAGCGGTCTTAAGTCTTTTTCGTCAGGAGGGCCACATCGTCGCGGGCGAGGGCGCCGGTGAGCCGGGCCGCCAGCCCATAGAGGGCGAGGCCGCCGAGGCAGAAAGCCGCGAGCGCGGCCGGGCCGGGCTCGGGCGCGAGCGCCAGGCCGCCCGTCAGGCCGAGCCCCATGAGGGCTGACGCGGCGGCGATTCGGGCCAGCCGCCCCGGCAGGACGCGGCCGGGGCGCCAGAGGCCGAGCCGGCCCAGGAACCAGACGAGCACCGCCCCGTGGACGAGGCAGCCCAGGCTGATCCCCAGGGCGATGCCGGCCATGTCGAGCCGCCAGCCCAGAAGCCCCGAGGCCGCTGCCGTGGCGCCGATCCCGGCCCCGGTGGCCACGAGGGTCGCCCTCAGGGAGCCGTGGGCGAAGAGAGTCTGGCTCAGGACCTTGGCGGCGGTGGCGAAGGGCAGGCCGAGGCTCAGGGCGGCGAGCACCCGGGCGGTGCCCTCCGCATCGGCGGCCGTGAAGGCCCCGCGCGCGAACAGCACCGACGCGATCGGCCGGGCGAGGACCATGAGGGCGAGGCTCGCCGGCACGGCCATGAGGAGCGCCAGCGCCAGCGCCCGGTTCTGCGCCTCGACGATGCTCTCCTGCCCGCTCTCCCGGTGCTTCAGGGCGAGGTCCGGCAGCAGCACGCTCGCCGCGAGGGCCGCCATCAGGCCGAGGGGCAGCTGCATGACCCGGTCGGCGTAGTAGAGCCAGGAGATGCCCCCGGGCCGGAACGACGCGATCTGGGTGCCGACCAGGATGAAGAGCTGCACCGCGCCGCTGGCGACAAGCGCCGGGAATCCCGCCAGCAGGAGGTTTTTCAGAAAAGGCGACCAGGACGGGCGCCGGAAGGCGATGATCCGTACCCCGCCGCCGAGGAGCGCCGCCGTCACGATGGCGAACTGGAGAAGGCCCGACAGGCTGGAGGCCGCTGCCAGCCACGCGGCCTTGCCGGCCAGCGGCAGGCCGGACGCCGTTTCCAGCACGATCGCCGCCGCGATCAGGCCCCCGTTCACCGCCAGGGGCGCGAGGGCGGTGGCGCGGTAGTGCCCGCGCAGGTTCAGGAGGGCGGCGGCCACGGAGGACAGGGTCACGCCGAGCACCATCGGAAAGCCGAGGCGGGTGTAGAGCGCCACGAGGGCGAGCGTGCCCTCGTCGTTCAGCCCCGGCGCCAGAAGGACGGCCAGGAGTCCCGCGCCGATCTCGACCAGGGCGGTGAGGGCCAGCAGGGCCAGGGCGAAGGCGGTCACCACGTCGCCCGAGACCCGCGCGGCCTCGTCCGGGCCGAGGCGGCTCAAGGTTGGCACGAGAGCCGGGTTGAGCCCGCCCTCGCCGGTGATGCGGCGCACGAGATTGGGCAGGCGGAACGCCGCCAGAAAGGCATCCGCCACCGGCCCCGCCCCGAGCGCCTGCGCGAACAGGATGTCCCGGGCGAAGCCCAGGACCCGCGACGCGGCGGCGCCGAGCCCGACGAGGAGGGAGGAGCGGAGAAGCGACATGCCCCGTCGCGATTAGCCGGTCCGGAGACGGTTGTCCAAGGCGACGAAAGGTGAGGCCGGGGTCGTCCCCGGCGAGCCGCAGGCGAGGGAAGGAGACAGGCACCGGAGTGGATCCATGGATCCCCTTCCCCTCCGCGACGCTCCGGCCGGGGATGACACCGGTCGTGTTTGTCGCCCGGTCGACCTACCCCGCCCGCGCCCTGGCGATCGCCTCGCGCTTCTGCGCCAGGTTCATGCCGCCCACATAGGCCTCCATTCCGATGAGGAAGGATGGGGTGGCGACGAGGCCGAGCGAATTGCCAAGGGTGAACGAGCCCTTCATCCACTGGGTGGTGCGGTCCGCGTCCGCCGCCGCCACGAGCTTCGCCCGGTCGCCGCCGAGCTTCTCGGCCGCCGCGATGGCGCGCTCGCCGTTGACGGTGCCGGGCAGGCCGAACAGGGCGAGGTGGAGCGGCAGGTAGCGCTCCGGCCCGTAGACCTGCAGATAGGCCAGGGCCGCCCGCGTGGCCTCGACGGAAGGGACGCCGAGCACGGCGAAATTCACCAGCACGTAGGTCAGGTCGGGCTCGGCCTTCAGCAGGGCCGGCAGGTCCTTGGCGGAGCGTTTGCACCAGGGGCAGTTATAGTCGAAATACTCGACCATGATCACGTCGCCGTGCTTGTGGCCGAGGCGTACGGCCGAGGGCAGGTCGAGAGTGTCCTCGACGAGCTCGATCGGCACGCGCTGCGCCTCCGGCGCCGCCTGACCGAAGGCGGGAGCGCTCGCGCCCGACAGGGCAAGGCCGGCAAGAAGGGTTCGACGGGACAGGGTCATGGGCAAGGGACTCGGGCAGGGGACTCGCGTGAAGGGGCGCCCCTCGTGCCGCCCAACCGTGGCAATAGCAAGGTTGCCGGGGGCTTTCTCTCGGTCTCGTGACGGTTGCCGATCCTATTGCGCGACGCTTCCCTTCACCGCGCCCACCGCCCGCAGGCTCAGGGCCGCGATGGTCAGGGTCGGGTTGGCGGTGGCGGAAGTGGGGAATACGGACGAGCCGAGGATGAAGAGGTTGCGATGGTCGTGGCTGCGCAGGTCGCGGTCCACCACGGAGGTTTCGGGATCGTCTCCCATGCGGGCGGTGCCAATGATGTGGCCGGCGCCCTCGGCCTCGTCCTGGTGCCGGACATGGGTCGTGCCGAGCCGCCCGAAGATTTCCGCATGCGCCGCGCGGGCCGCCGCGAGGCCGGCCTTGACGTAGTCGTCGAGGCGATAGGTCAGGCGGGGCAGGGGCACACCGTACATGTCCTTCTCGGACGGATCGAGGGTGACGCGGTTGTCGGGATCGGGCAGCTGCTCGACCAGGGAGGCCACGCGCACGTGCCGCGAGGTGTGGTCCCTGAGGGCCGCGTCGAGAGCCTTGCCGCGCAGCCCCGTGCGGGCGAGATCCTGCGCCGTGCTGATCGGGCCGTTGGTCGGCCAGGACCAGCCGTCGTTGCCGATCTCGACCCGGAAGGCCGGGCGCTCGGCCCGGAACGGACCGTCGCGCAGGTTCTCGATGCCCGATGTGGAGAGCGGCCCGCGATAGGGCCAGACCGGCTCGTTCGCCAGCGCCCAGCTCAGCTGGGTCGGATGGTCCATCAGGTTGCGGCCGACCTGGTCGGAGCCGTTGGCGACGCCCCGCGGCGTCGCCTCGGAGCGCGAATTGAGCAGGAGGCGCGGGGTCTCGACCGCGTGGCCCGCGATGACGAAGACCTTGCCGAAAGCCCGTCCCTCGCTGCCGTCGGGCCGTTTCACCCGGATCGCCGCGATGCGCCCGTCCGGTCCCGTCTCGACGACGGTGGCGGTGGTCCGGTCGTGGAGCGCCGCGCCGCTCTTGAGGGCGCGCTCCACATGCACGGTGGCGTCGTATTTCGCCTGGACCGGGCAGACCGGAATGCAGCTGGCATTGCCGCAGCAGGACGGGCGCTCGTCCCGGTCCTGCGAGTTGCGCCCCTGCGGGGTGGAGCGGACCTGGTAGATCGTGCCTTCGAGAGCCCGGGCGAAGGCCTTGTCGAGGTAGGTCCGGGGGATCGCGGGCATCGGGTAGGGGGTGGAGCGCGGCGCTCCGAGGGGCTCGTAGGAATCGCCCGAGACGCCGATCTCGGTCTCGGCCTCGGCATAGAAGGGCTCGAGGTCATCATAGGCGATCGGCCAGTCGACGCCGCGGCCGTAAAGGGTCTTCAGGCGGAAATCCGCCGGCACGTGGCGCAGGCAGGTGCCGAGCCAGTGCCAGGTGGTGCCGCCCACCACCTTGACGTAGGTGCTCCTGAACTTGTCCGGCCCGGCCTGCCGGTACCAGTAGTCGAGATCGCTGCTGATCGGGTGCTCGGCCTCCGGCGTCGGCGGATAGGGGCATTCGGGCACCTTGATCAGCGCGTCCCAGTAGCGCTGCGTCGCCTCGGCCCGGTCCACCTTCTGGCCGGCCTCGACGATCGCCACCTTGAGGCCGCTCTCGGCGAGCTTCGCGGCCAGGATCGCGCCCGCGACCCCCGACCCGACGACGATGACGTCGGCTTGAATATCGGTCATGTGCTGTGCCCCGGATCTAGCTTTGCGGCGCCTCGGCCCAGTAGCCGGTCTCGCCGCCGCAGGAGCCGAAGGGCTTGGTATAGTCGAGGGCATTCCAGACCAGCGCGTCCGTGAAGGTCGCGAGCGCCTCGCCCCGGTCCGTGTCGCAGATGCCCGAATACCAGGCCGCCACGATGTCGTCGGCCACGGTGCCGGCCGTGACGTTCGGGTCCTGCGCCAGCAGCGCGAGGCCGGGTCCGCGCCCGATGGAGATCAGGCCCTGGAGGATCTTGGCGGCGGCGGCGGGATCGAGGTCGGAGGCCTGCATGTCGGTCAGGCGGGCCGAAACCTTGCGGAACGCCTCGAGGGAAATGGCGTCCTGGGCCTGCGCCGGCCGGGACAATCCGGCGGCGAATGCCAGGGTCATGCTCGCGCTGCCCAGCATGAGCGCGCGGCGCGTCGTCGACGGCGCCATTCGGTCTCCCCCATCCTTGCGATGGCCCGGGCTGGCGTCGTTATCGGTCTTGTGGCCGAGCGCAGGCATTCGGCTCATTCTTACGCTACGGCATGTTAAGGATTTGCAAAAGCGCGCAGAGCCGGGATCGCCTCTCGGAGGGAGAGGTGAGGGGGCGCGGAAGGGCCTTAATCCTCCTCGCCGGTCACGCCGGCGGCGTCCTGGGCCTTCAGCACCTCGGGGCGGGGCATCGAGATGATGTTGTAGCCCGAATCCACGTAGTGGATCTCGCCCGTCACGCCGTTCGACAGATCCGACAGGAGATAGAGGGCCGAGCCGCCGATATCCTCGATGGTCACGGTGCGGCGCAGGGGAGCGTGGGCCTTCTGGTAGGTGAACATGAGCCGCGCATCCGAGATGCCCGCGCCCGCGAGCGTGCGCACGGGGCCCGCCGAGATGGCGTTGCAGCGAATTCCCTGGGGGCCGAGGTCGGATGCGATGTAGCGCATGGAGGCTTCCAGCGCCGCCTTGGCCACGCCCATCACGTTGTAGTTCGGCATGACCCGGGTCGAGCCGCCATAGGTGAGGGTGAGGAGCGATCCGCCGTTGCGCATGCGCCTGGCGGCGCGCTGCGCGATCTCCGTGAAGGAGAAGCACGAGATCACCATGGTGCGCGAGAAGTTCTCGCGGGTGGTGACGTCCACGTAGGGGCCCTTGAGCTGGGACTTGTCCGAGAACCCGATGGCGTGGACCACGAAATCGAGCCCGTCCCATTTGCGGTCGAGGGTTTCGAACACCCCGTCGACGGACGCGATGTCCTCCACGTCGCAGGGGATCACGATGTCGGAGCCGAGCGACCGCGCCAGGGGCGCGACGCGCTTGCCGAGCGCCTCGCCCTGATAGGTGAAGGCGAGTTCCGCGCCGTGCGCTGCCAGCGTCTTGGCGATGCCCCAGGCGATGGAGTGATCGTTCGCGACGCCCATGATGAGGCCGCGCTTTCCTTGCATCAGACCGGTCACTTGGGTCCCCCTTGTCGACGGCCCGATTGTCTGCCGCCTATTGTTATCAAAGCGTGCACGCCGAGCCGCGATGTCGATATTGCCGAGCGCATCCATGCGAGGTCCCCCGAAAGATCCATCGGGGGAGTCGCATGCGGACGTCTCAATGATGTGACGCTCTCTTTAAGCGTTATAACGGCTGAAGACGAGTGTGGCATTGGTGCCGCCGAAGCCGAACGAGTTCGACAGAACCGTGTCGATCTTCGCGTTGTCGATCCGCCGGCGCACGATGTTCATGTCGGCGAATTCCGGATCGATCTCCTCGATATGGGCACTCTCGCAGATGAAGCCGTTGTTCATCATCAGCAGCGAGTAGATCGCCTCCTGCACGCCGGTCGCGCCGAGCGAATGGCCGGTGAGCGACTTGGTGGCCGAGATCGGCGGGCACTTCTCGCCGGCGCCGAACACCTCGCGGATCGCCTCGATCTCCTTCTGGTCGCCCACGGGGGTCGAGGTGGCATGCGGGTTGATGTAGTCGACCGGGGTCTTCACGGTGGAGAGGGCCATGCGCATGCAGCGGATCGCGCCCTCGCCGGAAGGCGCCACCATGTCGTAGCCGTCCGAGGTCAGGCCGTAGCCGACGATCTCGCCGTAGATGCGGGCGCCGCGGGCCTTGGCGCGCTCCAGCTCCTCCAGCACCAGGACGCCGGCGCCGCCGGCGATCACGAAGCCGTCGCGGTTGACGTCATAGGCGCGGGAGGCGGTGGCCGGCCGGTCGTTGTACTTGGTCGACATGGCCCCCATGGCGTCGAAGAGGGAGGACATGGTCCAGTCCAGGTCCTCGCAGCCGCCGGCGAACATCACGTCCTGCTTGCCGTACTGGATCATCTCGTAGGCGTTGCCGACGCAGTGATTCGAGGTCGCGCAGGCGGACGAGATCGAATAGTTCACGCCCTTGATCTTGAACCAGGTGGCGAGCGTCGCCGAGGCCGTCGACGACATGGCCTTGGGCACCGCGAAGGGGCCGATGCGCTTCGGGCCCTTGTCGCGGGTGATGTCCGCAGCCTCGACGATCACCCGGGTCGAGGGGCCGCCGGAGCCCATGATGATGCCGGTGCGCTCGTTGGAGATGTCGCTCTCCTCCAGCCCCGCGTCGCGGATCGCCTGATCCATGGCCACGTGGTTCCACGCCGTGCCCCTGCCGTGGAAGCGCATGGCGCGGCGGTCGACGATCTCCTCCGCATTCAGGCTCGGAGCGCCGTGGACCTGGCAGCGGAAGCCGTATTTGGCGTAATCCTCGGCCCTGCCGATGCCGGACTTCGCTTCGCGCAAAGAGGCCAGAACCTCCTGCGTGGTGTTGCCGATGGACGAGACGATGCCCATACCGGTGACGACGACGCGCCTCATAGCCTTGACCTCTTCATAGGAACTTCATGTCAGCCAACGTCCAGGAGACGTAAGGCCGACCCTGCCCAATCTCAACCGTGAGCCTTCGAATGATCCGCGCATGATCCGGAAGGCCGCCGCGGCCCTTCCGTAAAAGCCATGTCCCGACAAAGCAATAGGCCGGATGCGGCCGGGCGGCGACGGCCGCCCGGGATCAGCCGCCGGCGGCTTCGCCCTGCTGGAAAAGGCCGACGCGCAGGTCCTTGGCCTCGTAGATGCGCTTGCCGTCGGCCTCGAGCCAGCCATCCGCGATGCCGAGCACCAGCTTGGAGCGGAAGACGCGCTTCAGATCGACGCCGTACACGACCTTCTTATGGCTGGGCAGAACTTGATCGGAGAACTTCACCTCGCCGACGCCCAGCGCCCGGCCGCGGCCCGGGGAGCCGGACCAGCCGAGGAAGAAGCCGACCATCTGCCAGAGGGCATCGACGCCGAGGCAGCCCGGCATGACCGGGTCGCCCTTGAAGTGGCAGGGGAAGAACCAGAGATCCGGTCTCACGTCGAGCTCGGCGCGCACATGACCCTTGCCGTGCGCCCCACCATCCTCGCCGATGGAGGCGATGCGGTCGAACATCAGCATGGGCGGAAGCGGCAGCTGCGCATTTCCGGGACCGAACAATTCTCCACGCCCGCAGGCGAGAAGCTCTTCGTAGGTAAAGCTCGACTGGCGCGCCATGCCGGATGCCGATCCTTTCATCACTCTTTCAACACCGGCCCCGGGGCTCGCCCGAGGCCGAAACGGGGCTCTGGTAGCACAGGCTTGGCCGTCCATCAAAGGGAGCCGAGCCCCTGCGGCGGAATTCTTGCCGAAGCGCGGCCTTGAGCGCTTCGGTCGCCTTGCGGCAAGAGCCTCGCTTTCTTATCATTGTAATGATAGAAGCGCTTTTTCCGACAATCAGTTCCGACGATGACCGATCCCTTGTCAGACTACATCCAGGCCACGACCGCTCCCGCCCGCCGGGGTTGCCCCCTGTCCGAGCTGCGGGACAAGCTGCGCCGCGTCGGCCTGCGGCCGACCCGCCAGCGCGTCTCGCTGGGCTGGCTTCTGTTCGGCAAGGGCGACCGGCACATCACCGCGGAGCTCCTCTATGACGAGGCGACCCGGGCCCGTGTGCCGGTTTCGCTCGCCACCGTCTACAACACCCTGCACCAGTTCACCGAGGCCGGCCTCCTGCGCCAGCTCGCGGTGGACGGTTCGAAGGCCTATTTCGACACCAACCCGACCGAGCACCACCACTTCTTCCTCGAGGACGAGGGCGAGCTCGTCGACATGCCGTCGACCGGGGTGAGCGTCGGCGACCTGCCCGAGCCGCCCCCGGGCATGGAGGTCGCGGGCGTCGAGGTGATCGTCCGCCTGCGGCGCAAGGCCTCCTGACATCGAGAGCAATCCCACCAGGGCTTTCCCGTCAAGGGCGGTCATAGAGTCACCAGATGCCGCTCGGCCATTGCCTTCTCGCCCTTCTCGTCACGGTCATCTGGGGCCTGAGCTTCGTCGTCATCAAGGTCGGGGTCGATTCCACGCCGCCCCTGCTGCTCGCGGCCCTGCGCTTCACCTTCGCGGCGCTCCCGGCCGTGTTCTTCGTCGCCCGTCCCAAGACGGACTGGCGCCATCTCGCCGCTTACGGGTTCTTCCTCGGCATCGCCCAGTTCGGCCTGCTCTTCACCGCCATCGCGCTCGGCATGCCGGCGAGCCTCGCCTCGCTGGTCATGCAGGCGCAGGTCTTCTTCACGATCCTTTTCGCCGCCTTCCTGATGGGCGAGAAGCCGAGCCCGTGCCAGATCGTCGGCGGCACCGTGGCGTGCCTGGGCCTCGTGCTCATCGCGCTTCCGCGCCTCGAGGGCAGCGAGGGGCTTCCCTTCATGATGACCGTGGCGGCCGCGGCCGCCTGGGGCGTCGCCAACATCGTGTCGAAGCGGGCGGGCCGGGTCGACATGCTGGGCTTCGTGGTCTGGGCGAGCCTGATTCCGCCGATTCCCCTGCTCGGGCTGTCGCTCTGGCTCGACGGCCCGGCCCAGGTCGGCGCGGCTCTTCGGCACATCGATCTCGAGACCCTCGCGTCCGTGGCGTATCTGGCCTACCCGACCACGGTCTTCGCCTTCGCGGCCTGGGCCTTTCTGCTCTCGCGCCACCCGGCCGCGACGGTCACGCCCTTCGCGCTGCTCGTGCCGGTGGCCGGCATCGCCGGCGGATCGGTCATTCTGAACGAGGCCCTGGTGCCCATGGAGGCCATCGGCGGCGCGGTTATCGTGCTCGGGCTTGCCCTCAACATCCTGGGGCCGCACTTCTCCCGCGATCCTGAGGCCTAAAGCATCGGACCCAGAAGTGGATTTGCACTCTTGGGATCCCTTCGATGCTTTCCCTTTGAATGAGAGCATCGTCCGAGCGGAAAACCGGATCCACTTTTCACTGGCGTGGCCCTGCGGGTCGCTGACGCG
>Ga0247820_10001864_pt1 | contig 11858 bp, 13 predicted proteins | sample 13C_Glucose_Day1_2_FD_192480 | JGI IMG/M metagenome (GOLD analysis project Ga0247820, IMG submission 192480) | Soil microbial communities from agricultural site in Penn Yan, New York, United States - 13C_Glucose_Day14 | ecosystem: Environmental > Terrestrial > Soil > Agricultural land | place...
GCCGTTCGCTGCGCGCGGTGTTCGACCTCAAGGCGCTGGGCGAGCGCACCATCCACCTCGATTGCGACGTGCTGCAGGCCGACGGCGGCACCCGCACCGCGGCGATCACCGGCGCCTTCGTCGCCGCGCAGGACGCAGTCAATCAGCTGATGTCGACCGGCAAGCTCGCCGCCTCTCCGATCACCGGCCCCGTGGCGGCGATCTCGGTGGGCATCGTGGAAGGCACGCCGCTGCTGGACCTGGAATACGTCGAGGACGTTTCCTGCGACACCGACATGAACGTCGTCATGACCGGCGCCGGCCATTACGTGGAAGTGCAGGGCACGGCCGAGGGCGTGGCGTTCACGCGGTCCGAGATGGACCAGCTGCTGCGCCTGGCCGAGAAGGGCATCGCCGAGCTGGTCGAGCTGCAGTCGCGGGCCTTGTCCGCCCCGCTGTCCCGCTGAGGAGCAACGCGCGTGAAAGTCCCGCGCATCGTGCTGGCGTCCAACAACCGCGGCAAGCTGGCGGAGCTGCAGGCCATGCTGGCGCCGCTCGGCATCGAGCTGGTCCGGCAGGCCGACCTGGGCATCGGTGAAGCCGAGGAGCCGCACCGCACCTTCATCGAGAACGCGCTGGCCAAGGCGCGCCACGCCGCGCAGCACAGCGGCCTGCCGGCGCTGGCCGACGACGCCGGCCTGTGCGTCGATGCCTTCGGCGGCCTGCCCGGCGTGGACACGGCCTACTACGCCACGCAGTTCGGCTACGAGAAGGGCGACGACAACAACGTCAAGGCGCTGCTCGAGCAGATGCGCGGCGTGCAGGACCGCCGCGCCGCGCTGGTCAGCACGCTGGTGGCCGTGCGCTCGCCGCAGGACCCCGAGCCGCTGATCGCGGTGGGCCGCGCGGTGGGCGAGATCGCGCCCGAGCCCGTGGGAGAACACGGGTTCGGCTTCGATCCCGTGATGTTCATCCCGAGCTTCGGCAAGACCTTCGCGCAGCTGCCGCCCGAGGTGAAGAACGCCAACAGCCATCGCGGCCAGGCCGCGCGGCAGATGGTGCAGCTGATGCGGGAGCGCTGGCTGTGAACGCGACGCGACCGGATCCTGCGCACTACATGCGGCCCGGCCTGCTGCAGTTGCCCGCGCTGCCGCCGCTGTCGGTGTACGTGCACCTGCCCTGGTGCCTGCGCAAGTGCCCGTACTGCGACTTCAACTCGCACGAGGCGAAGGGCGAGATCCCCGAGCAGCGCTACCTCGACGCCGTGATGGCGGACCTCGAAGCCTCGCTGCCGCTGGTGTGGGGCCGCACGGTGCACAGCGTCTTCATCGGCGGCGGCACGCCCAGCCTGTTCTCGCCGGCGGGCATCGAGTCGCTGATCGCCGGCCTGCGCTCGCGGCTGAAGCTGGAGCCCGGTTGCGAGATCACGCTGGAAGCCAATCCCGGCACCTTCGAGAAGGACCGCTTCCGCGCGTTCCGCGACGCCGGCGTCACGCGGCTGTCGATCGGCGTGCAGAGCTTCGACGACGAGAAGCTGCGCGCGCTCGGCCGCGTGCACGACAGCCGCCAGGCCATCGCCGCCGCGGAGGAAGCCGCGCTCGCCTTCGACACCTTCAACCTGGACCTGATGTACGCGCTGCCGGGGCAGGACCTCGCGATGCTGGAGCGGGACCTCACGCAGGCGCTGGCGCTGATGCCTCCGCACCTGTCGGTCTACCACCTCACGATCGAGCCGAACACGGTGTTCGCCAAGTTCCCGCCGCGCGTGCCCGACGACGACCTGGCGTACGCCATGCTGGACCGCATCACCGAGATGACGACCGGCGCCGGCCTGGAGCGCTACGAAGTCTCGGCCTACGCCAAGCGCGGCCACGCCTGCCATCACAACCTGAACTACTGGCAGTTCGGCGACTACCTCGGGCTGGGCGCGGGCGCGCACGGCAAGCTGAGCTTCGCGCACCGCGTCGTGCGGCAGATCCGCTACCGCGATCCGCGGCTGTACATGGACAACGCGCTGAGCGGCCAGGCCGTCGCGCAGGAGGACGAAGTCGGCCGCAAGCAGCTGCCGTTCGAGTTCATGCTCAACGCGCTGCGCCTGCGCCAGGGGTTCTCACTGCCCTCGTTCTTCGAACGCACGGGCCTGCCGCTGTCGGCGATCCAGGGCGGATTGGAAGAGGGCCAGCGCAAGGGCCTGCTCACGGTCGATGGCGGCTGGGTGCAGCCGACCGAGCAGGGCTTCGATTTCCTCAGCGACCTGCAGAGCCTGTTTCTGGAAGGCTAGCGCTTGGCCGTCGCGGCATGCGACGAGGGCAGGCGCATCAGGTGCGGCAGCACGCTGGCCGCGCCGTGACCCGATCGGCCGTGCTGGCCGATGGCGCCATACCCGTCACGCGGCCGGGCCGAAGCGGGCTGCACGCCCGAGCGCGGAGCCGACCAGGCACGCGTGCGCGCGACCAGCGCCCGTGCCTCTTCCAAGGGGGTGCCCGTGGCCTCCTGTACCGCCCGGGCCGCTTCCATCGGCGAAGCACCATGGCCGCGCAGGAACTCCAGCGCCCTCTCGACCGGAAGTCCCAGTTCGAGCGAGGTTTGCAGCAGTTCGCGGTAGGTCACCGAACCATTTTGCCCGACGGTCGCGCCACGGCAAGCTCATCCGTGAAGCCGGCCGCGGCCGGCCGCCTAGAATCACCGCTCCCGGAGAGTTGGCAGAGCGGTTGAATGCACCGGTCTTGAAAACCGGCGACGTTGAAAGACGTCCGTGAGTTCGAATCTCACACTCTCCGCCAATCCCCTCTTGTTCACGTCACCGGCGCCGGATTGAACAGCACCAGCTGGTTCGCCAGCTTCCACTGCTCGGCCCAGGTCTTCTTGCGCCCGCTGGCCACGTCGAGCATCAGGCGGAACATTTCCCAGCCCACTTCTTCGATCGTGGCCTCGCCGTCGGCGATCTTGCCGGCGTTGATGTCCATCAGGTCGTGCCAGCGGCGCGCCAGGTCGGAACGCGTGGCCACCTTGATCACGGGCACTTCGGCCAGGCCGTAGGGCGTGCCGCGGCCGGTGGTGAACACGTGCAGGTTCATGCCGGCGGCCAGCTGCAGCGTGCCGCAGATGAAGTCGCTGGCCGGCGTGGCGGCGTAGGTGAGGCCGCGGTTCTTCAGCTTCTCGCCCGGCGCCAGCACGCCGGCGATCTCGGCGCTGCCCGACTTGATGACCGAACCCATCGCCTTCTCGACGATGTTGGCGAGCCCGCCCTTCTTGTTGCCCGGCGTGGTGTTGGCGCCCCGGTCCACCGAGCCGCGCTGCAGGTAGGCGTCGTACCAGGCCATCTCGCGCACGATGCCCTCCGCGATGTCCGGCGTCGCCGCGCGCGAGGTGAGCTGCGCCACGGCGTCGCGCACCTCGGTGGTTTCCGAGAACATCACGCTGGCGCCCGCGCGCACCAGCAGGTCGGCGCAGAAGCCCACTGCCGGATTGGCGGTGACGCCGGAGAAGGCGTCGCTGCCGCCGCACTGCACGCCGACCACCAGTTCGCTGGCCGGCACGGTCTCGCGCCGCCGCGCGTTCAGCCGCTCCAGGTGCTGCTCGGCCTGCCGCATGATCGACTCGACCATGGACATGAAGCCGACGTGCGCCTCGTCCTGCAGGCACACCACGTCGAGGCCGGTGTCCGCATTCGCGCCCACGTCCGCGACGTTGCGCTCGTCCACCAGCGGGATAGTGCCCGGCGGCAGCAGGCGCTCGGGCTGCAGCTTCTCGCAGCCCAGGCTCACCACCATCACCTCGCAACCGAAGTTGGGATTGAGGCTGATGTTGCGCAGCGTGCGGATCGGGATCACCGCGTCCGGCGCGTCGATGGCGACGCCGCAGCCGTAGCCGTGCTCCAGCGCCACCACGTCGTCCACGTTCGGGAATCTCGGCAGCAGTTCGGTCTTGATGCGCTGCACGGCGAAGTCGGTGACGCCGGCGACGCACTGCACGGTCTGCGTGATCGCCAGGATGTTGCGCGTGCCCACCGAACCGTCCGGATTGCGGAAGCCCTCGAAGGTGTAGCCCTCCAGCGGCGGCAGCTCGCGCTTCACCGTCGCCATCGGCAGGTCGGCCAGTTCGCGCGCTTCCGGCATGCGCAGCAGCCGCTCGTGCACCCAGCGGCCGGCGGCGATGTCGTCCAGCGCGTAGCCGATCGTGACGTCGTAGCGCTTCACGGCGCTGCCGGCGCGGATGTCCACCAGCGCCACCTTGTGGCCCTGCGGCACGCGCTCCTGGAGCGTGAGGCCGTTGGACAGCGTGGCACCGGTGGGCAGCCCGCCGTCGTTCGCCACGATGGCGACGTTGTCGGCGGGGTGCATGACGATGTGCAGGGGAGGGCGTTGTGCGGTCTGCATGGTGATCACTTGAGGGACGTTGATTGGCGCTCGACGATGCGGAAGCCCAGGTCGACGACGGGTTGCTCGATGGCGTTGCCGTTGCACCGCTCGAGCATGAGTTGCGCGGCGCGGCGGCCGATCTCGGCGCCGTCCACGTGGACGGTGGTGAGCGAGGGCAGCAGGTGCGCGGCGAAGTCGGCGTCGCCGAAGCCGCAGACCGACAGGTCCTCGGGCACTCGCAGGCCGCGGCTCGCGGCTTCGACCAGCACGCCTTGCGCCAGGCCGTCGGAGCTGCAACTGATCGCCTGCAGCTTCGGTTCCCGCTCCAGCAGCTGCGCCAATGCGCTGCGTCCGACGGCCAGGTTGCTCGGGGCCGGCACTTTCACGACGGGCACGTCGCGGCCGAACGCGGCGCGGAAGCCCTCCAGGCGCTGCATCGCGCGCTGGTCGTCGCCGGTGGCGACGGCGACGCGCTCCCAGCCGCGGGACAGGAAATAGCCCGCGACCGCGCTGCCCACCTTCAGGTGCGAGAAGCCGACCACCACGTCGATCGGGCGGTCGCTGATGTCCCAGGTCTCGACCACGGGGATGCCCACGCGGCGCAGGCGATCGCGTGCCTGCTCCGACCGCACCAGGCCCGCGACCACGATGCCGTCGGGCCGGCGCGCGAGCATGGTGTCGATCAGCCGCTCCTCGCGCGCATAGTCGTAGCCGCTCTGGCCCAGGATCAGCTGGTAGCCCGCGTCGTCCAGCGTTTCGGTCAGCGTGCGGATGGTGGGCAGGAACTGCGGCACCGAGATGATCGGCACCAGTCCCGCGATCGTCATGCTGCGCTTGGACTTCAGGCCGCCCGCCAGCAGGTTGGGGATGTAGCCGGTGCGCGCGACCGCTTCGCGCACGCGCGCCAGCGTCTTGTCGGAGACCACGCCCGGATTGCTCAGGGCCCGGGATGCCGTGATCAGCGACACACCGGCCTCGCGTGCCACGTCGTGCAGGGTCGGGGGTTTGAGCGCGGCAGTGCGGTTCATCGGGGAAACAAGGGTTGACGCGTCCGGAATGGCAACGTTACCATGACTTCAAAATCAGGCCTACGGCCTTTGCTTTTGACTCGACATGACAACGTTACCATCCGCTTCCGACGACCGCATCGAAGGCCTGCGCCTCTCCTCCTGCTACCTCCCGCTGGCCACGCCCATCAGTGACGCGAAGGTGCTCACCGGCCGCCAGAAGCCGATGACCGAGATCGCGATGCTGTTCGCGGAGGTGCGCACGGAGAGCGGCCACACCGGTCTGGGCTTCAGCTATTCCAAGCGCGCCGGCGGCCCCGGGCAGTTCGCCCACGCCCGCGAGATCGCGCCGGCGCTGATCGGCGAGGACCCGAGCGACATCGCCCGGCTGTGGGACAAGCTCTGCTGGGCCGGCGCTTCGGTCGGCCGCAGCGGCATGGCCGCGCAGGCCATCGGCGCGTTCGACGTCGCGCTGTGGGACCTCAAGGCCCGGCGCGCCAACCTTTCGCTGGCCAAGCTGCTCGGCGCGCACCGCGAATCGGTCCGCTGCTACAACACCTCGGGCGGCTTCCTGCACACGCCCACCGACCAGCTGCTGGTCAACGCCCGCAAGTCGCTGGACCGCGGCATCGGCGGCATCAAGCTCAAGGTCGGCCAGCCCGACGGCGCGCTCGACATCCGCCGGCTGGAAGCCGTGCGCGAACACCTCGGCGATACCGCTTCGATCATGGTGGACGCCAACCAGCAGTGGGACCGCCCGACCGCGCAGCGCATGTGCCGCACCTTCGAGCGCTTCAACCTGGTGTGGATCGAGGAGCCGCTGGACGCCTACGACCACGAGGGCCACGCCGCGCTGGCGGCGCAGTTCGACACGCCCATCGCCACCGGCGAGATGCTCACCAGCGTCGGCGAGCACTGGGACCTGATCCGCCACCGCGCCGCCGACTACCTGATGCCCGACGGCCCGCGCGTGGGCGGCATCACGCCCTTCCTGAAGGTGGCGACGCTGGCCGAGCACGCCGGCCTGATGCTGGCGCCGCACTTCGCGATGGAACTGCACGTGCACCTGGCCGCCGCGTACCCGCGCGAGCCCTGGGTCGAGCACTTCGAGTGGCTGGAGCCGCTCTTCAACGAACGCATCGAGATCGATGCCGGCCGCATGCGGGTGCCCACGCGGCCCGGCCTCGGCCTCACGCTCAGCGAACAGGCCCGCGCCTGGACGCGCGAGACGTTCCACGTCGGCGCGCCGCTGTGACGCGCGCCGGATCCACCACCCCAGAAGGAGACAACCGATGAAGAAGACCATCGCCGCCCTGGCGCTCGGCGCCGCGACCGTGATCGCCCATGCCCAGGCCTGGCCCACTGCCAAGCCCGTCACCCTGCTGGTGCCTTTCCCGCCCGGCGGGTCCACCGACATGATCGCGCGCTCGCTGCAGCCGAGGCTGCAGGAGAAGCTGGGCGGCACCTTCGTCGTGCAGAACACCTCGGGCGCGGGCGGCACGCTGGGCGCCACCACCGCCAAGCGCGCGGCGCCGGACGGCTACACCGTCTTCGTCTCGTCGCTCGGCCCGTTCGTGATCGGCCCGCACCTGATGAAGGGCCTGGGCTACGACCCGCTGAAGGACTTCGACTACCTGACGGTGGCGGTCCAGGCGCCCAACATCCTGACCGTGCCCGCCAATTCGCCGTACAAGTCGGTGGCCGACATCATCGCGGCGCAGAAGGCCAAGCCGTCGACGGTGACGTTCGCGTCCGCCGGCAACGGCACCAGCGACCACCTGACCGCCGAGCTGTTCTGGCAGGAGACCCACACCAAGGGCGTGCACGTGCCGTACAAGGGCGGCGCGCCCGCGATGCAGGACCTGCTGGGCGGCCAGGTGGACGCCACCTTCATGAACATCAACACCGGGCTGCCGAACGTGAAGGCCGGCAAGCTGCGTCCCCTGGCGATCACGTCCAGCAAGCGCTCGCCGCTGCTGCCCGACGTGCCGACCATGGAGGAGCTGGGCTACAAGGGCATCACGGTCTACTCGTGGCAGGCGCTGGCCGCGCCCAAGGGGCTGCCGGCCGACATCAAGACCAAGCTGCACGACGCCATCGTGGCCGGGCTCAACGATCCCAAGGTCAAGGACAACCTCCTGAACCTGGGCTTCGAGATCGTGGGCAACACGCCCGAGCAGTTCACCGCTTTCCAGGCTGCCGAGTTCGCGCGCTGGAAGAAGGTGATCGAAACCGGCAAGATCACCGCCGACTGACGGCGGGGTCCCCTCCGCGGCAAGGAGAACTCAATGAACATCGGATTCATCGGCCTGGGCATCATGGGCGCGCCCATGGCCCTGCACCTGGTCAAGGCCGGCCACACCGTGCACGTGAACACGCGCAGCAAGGTGCCGGCCGACATCGCGGCCTCCGGCGCCGTCACCTGCGCCAGTCCGGCCGAGGTGGCGCGCGCCGCGGAGGTGATCTTCACCATGGTCCCCGACACGCCGGACGTGGAGGCGGTGCTGTTCGGCGCGAACGGCATCGCCGCCGGGCTGGCCGACGGCAAGGGCGCGGGGCCGCGCAAGGTGGTGGTCGACATGAGCTCGATCTCGCCCATGGCCACCAAGGACTTCGCGCGCAGGATCAACGCACTGGGCGCCGACTACATCGACGCGCCGGTGTCCGGCGGCGAGGTCGGCGCCAAGGCGGCCTCGCTCACCATCATGTGCGGCGGCGATCCGGCCGTCTTCGAGCGCGTGCTTCCGCTGCTCGAGAAGATGGGCAAGAACATCACCCTGGTGGGCGGCAACGGCGACGGCCAGACCACCAAGGTGGCCAACCAGATCATCGTGGCGCTGAACATCGCGGCCGTCGGCGAGGCCCTGCTCTTCGCGAGCAAGGCTGGTGCCGATCCGGCCAAGGTGCGCCAGGCGCTGATGGGCGGCTTCGCGGCCAGCCGGGTGCTGGAGGTGCACGGCGACCGCATGGTCCAGCGCACGTTCAATCCGGGATTCCGCATCGCGCTGCACCAGAAGGACCTGGGCCTGGCGCTGCAGGGCGCGCGCGAGCTGGGCGTTTCACTGCCCCAGACGGCGAGCGCCGCGCAGCTGATGCAGGCCTGCGCGGCGAACGGGATGGCGAATCTGGATCATTCGGCGCTGGTGCGCGCCCTGGAGCTGATGGCGGCGCACCCGGTGGCGGGCGGCACGCCATAGCGGGGGAAGGGTCAGCCGGCCTGGGCCAGGTCGCCCATGGCGAACACGGACACCGGGATCCGGTTGGCCAGCTGCTCGGCGCTGTGTTTCATCCAGGTCAGGCGCTGCTGCGCTTCCAGCGCGGCCTTGCGCTCCTGGGCCAGTTCCTTCTGGGTCAGTTCCTGTTCGTCTTCGATGATGATGCGGATGTCGGTGGCGTCGATGGCCTGGTTTTCTTGGAAACGGTCTTGCATGGGCGCAATTGTCGCGAATGAAGGCGCGTTTGAGGGTATTCCCGGGCTATATCCTCAATCAGTCAATGCCGTGCTTGACAGCCCGGCCGTAGAGCGTCGCGGCAGAATCGTCGCATGAAAGCCGCCTGGTACTCCCGCAACGGCCCGGCCCGCGAGGTGCTCGAGGTCGGTGACCTGCCCCGTCCGGCCCCGCAGGCCGGCGAGGTGCTGGTGGAACTTCATGCCTCGGGCGTGAACCCGTCGGACGTCAAGTCCCGGGTCGGCCGCCCGATCGAGGGCGGTGTCATCGTGCCCCACAGCGACGGCTCGGGCGTGATCGCCGAGGTCGGCCCCGGCGTTCCGCCCGATCGCATCGGCGAGCGCGTCTGGATCTGGAACGGCCAGTGGCAGCGCCCGATGGGCACGGCCGCCGAATCCATCGCCTTGCCGCAGCGGCAGGCCGTGCCCTTGCCGGCCAACGTCGGTTTCGAGGCCGGCGCGTGCATCGGCATCCCGGTGCTGACGGCCCTGCAGGCGGTGCGCCTGGCCGGCGACCTGGCCGGTCGCACGCTGCTCGTCACCGGCGGCGGCAGCGCGGTCGGGCATTACGTCACGCAGCTGGCCCGGATGCGCGGGGCGACGGTGCTGGCCACGGCCGGATCGGACGCGCGGCGCGACCACGCGCTGGCGGCCGGCGCCCACCACGTCATCGACTACAAGCGCGAGGACGTGGCCGCGCGGGTGAAGGCGCTCACCGCCGGCTCCGGCGCCGACGCCGTCATCGACATGGATTTCTCCACCACGGCGAAGCTGCTGCCGCAGGGCGCGCTCAGGCCTCACGGCCGCCTGGTCGGCTACGGCTCCAACCAGCCCGGCGACGTGCCGGTGAACTTCCGCACGCTGCTGTGGAACTCGCTGGAGCTGCGCTTCTTCGTCGTCTACGACCTGCTGCCGCCGGACCGCGAGGCGGTCACGCGCGAAGCGGTCGAGTTGCTCTCGCGCGACGCGCTGGCGCACACCATCGGCGCGGTGTTCCCGCTGGAGGACGTCGTCGCGGCCCACGAGAAGGTGGAGGCGGGCGACCTGGTGGGCAACGTGGTGCTGAAGATCCGCGGCTGAGCGGCGTACCCGCAGCGCGGGTATTTCGCGCTTACTCCTGAAACGGGTGAAGTGCGTTTACTTGCATTGCGAGTAAGACCCAAGAACTTCAGCATCCAGCTGCTGCCCAAGGGCCGCTACCGGCTGACGCCGCTCTACGACGTGGTCTCGATCTGGCCCATCATCGGCGACGGTCCGAACCAGCTGCGCTGGCACAGGTCGAAGCTGGCGATGGCGGTGCACGGGAGCGACAAGCACTACCTGCTGAAGGACGTCCACCGGCGGCACTTCAATGCCATGGCGTCGAAGTGCGGTTACGCGGCCACCGCGGAGCCGTTGATCGAGGAGCTCCTCCAGCGCGTGCCGCACGCCATCGCGGAGGTGGGCGCGAAGCTGCCGGCGGGCTTTCCCCAGCGTGTCGCGGACACCATCTTCGCGGGACTGCAGGGCAGCGCGGCGAAGCTGCAGCGGATGCCGCCGGCCTAGGACTGCTGCAGCAGTCCCCGTGTTTCGATGAAGCTCACGACTTCGTCGAGCCCGCTGCGCGTCTTCAGGTTCGTCATCACGAACGCCTTGTCCTTGCGCATCCGCCGCGTGTCCGCCTCCATCACGCCCAGGTCCGCGCCCACGTGCGGTGCCAGGTCGGTCTTGTTGATCACGAACAGGTCGCTCTTGGTGATGCCCGGGCCGCCCTTGCGGGGGATCTTCTCGCCGGCGGCCACGTCGATCACGTAGATCGTCAGGTCCGACAGCTCCGGGCTGAAGGTCGCGGCCAGGTTGTCGCCGCCGCTCTCGACAAAGACGATGTCCGCGTCCGGGAACTGGCCCAGCATGCGGTCGATCGCCTCCAGGTTGATCGACGCGTCCTCGCGGATCGCGGTGTGCGGGCAACCGCCGGTCTCCACGCCCATGATGCGCTCGGCCGGCAGCGCGCCACTGACGGTGAGCAGGCGCTGGTCTTCCTTGGTGTAGATGTCGTTGGTGATCGCCACCAGGTCCCAGCGCTCGCGCATGGTCTTGCACAGCATTTCCAGCAGGGTGGTCTTGCCGGAGCCGACCGGCCCGCCGATGCCGACGCGCAGCGGCGGCAGCTTCTTGGTGCGGCCTTCGATGTGGTGCAGGTTGCTCATGATCTGAAGAGGCGTGAGTACTGGGTTTCGTGCTGCGCCGACAGGATGGCCAGGCGCGGCGTGAAGGCCTGGCGGTCCTCGTCGCGCAGGGCGATGGCGTGGTCGGCCGCGGCGGGGATTTCGCCGGCCAGCCGCAGCAGGATGCGTTGCCCGGCCGACTGGCCGAGCGGAACGGCCTTGATGGCGGCCTGCATCAGGTTCTCGGCCCAGCCGAAGGCATAGGCCAGCACGATGTCGCGCACCGGCGCCGCCACCGGTGCGGCGGCGCGGGCGAAGGCGACCGGATAGGTGAGGTTCTCGCGGGCACCCGGCTGCGGCTCGAGCGACCGCGACCAGTCGCCCAGCGAGCGGCCCATCTGCTCGGATTGCAGGCGCAGCTCGCTGGTCTCGCGCGTGCGGCGCACCCAGCGGTCGAGTTCGGCGACGCGCGCGGCGTCGTTCGCGCGGAATGCCGCCACCGCTTGCGCCACCACGGCGAGATCGGATTCCGCGAGCGCCAGGTGCAGTTGATCGGCCAGCCATACGGAAGCGCTGGCTTCGTCGGTCACCAAGCCCGCTTCGACCGCGGCCTCCAGCCCCTCGGAGTACGAGAAGCCGCCCACCGGCAGCGCGGGCGAGGCCAGCCAGATCAGCCGCAGCAGCGCGCCGTCAGTGCGAATGGCCGTGGCCGTGGTGCTCGTGTCCATGTCCATGCGCGTGTCCGCCCGCGTAGGCGCCGCTTTCCGGCTCGAACGGCTCCGAGACTTCGTGGACGATCAAGTGCATGCCGCGCAGCATGTCGGCCAGCACGTGGTCGGGCTCGATCTTCAGGTGGTCGGGCTTCAGCTCGATGGCGACGTGCTGGTGGCCGAAGACGGCTCGCTGGTGCGCGTGC
>Ga0247820_10001865_pt1 | contig 11856 bp, 23 predicted proteins | sample 13C_Glucose_Day1_2_FD_192480 | JGI IMG/M metagenome (GOLD analysis project Ga0247820, IMG submission 192480) | Soil microbial communities from agricultural site in Penn Yan, New York, United States - 13C_Glucose_Day14 | ecosystem: Environmental > Terrestrial > Soil > Agricultural land | place...
CCGTTACCGACACCGCGCTCGGTGATGACCTCACCGAACCACATGACGAGCGCAGCGCCCGCGGTCATTACCAGCACGATGATCACGAGGCCGAAGATGCTCTTGTCGGCGATGATCTCTTCCTGGCATCCCTGCAGCAGCTGGCCGCGCGACGCGAGCGCCACGATGCCGGTGGCCTGCAGGATCGCGAGGGCGATCGACAGATAACGCGTGTACTGCGTCATCTTCGCCTGGCCGGACTGGCCTTCCTTCCGGAGTTCCTCGAACTTCGGGATGACGACCGTCAACAGCTGGACGATGATGCTGGCCGTGATGTACGGCATGATGCCGATCGCGAAAATCGACAGCTGGAGTAGTGCGCCGCCGGAGAACAGGTTGATCAGCGAGTAGATACCCGCGGAATCACCGCCCGACAGCTGATCGACACAGGCTCGGACGTTCCCGTAGTCGACGCCCGGCGACGGAATCACGGCGCCGATGCGATAGAGCGCAACGAGACCGAGCGCGATGAGGATCTTCCGCCTCAGGTCCGGGGTCCTGAGGGCCGAGACGAAGGCGGAAAGCAAAGATCCTCCTGGCACGACGGTGGGGAGACGAGTCGAAAGCAGACTTGTCCGTGAATGAACTCTAGAACTCTAACAGTGGCAACTGAACGCACAGTTGGGAGACCTGCGGCAGTGCTGCCCGTACAGCCGCAAATGGCCGCAGTACAGCGCGAGGCTGTACTGCGGCCATCTACTGGCTAGCGGTGATAGCTCACAGCTCGGTGGCGGTACCACCGGCAGCAGCGATCTTCTCCTTGGCGGAGCCGGTGAACTTGTCGACCGTCACCTGGACGGCGACAGTCAGGTCGCCGTCGCCGAGAACCTTGACGAGCTGGTTCTTGCGAACGGCACCCTTGGCAACGAGGTCCTCGACCGTGACCTGTCCACCTTCGGGGAACAGACGGGCGATGTCGCCGACGTTGACGACCTGGTACTCGGTGCGGAACGGGTTGGTGAAGCCCTTGAGCTTGGGCAGACGCATGTGCAGCGGCATCTGTCCACCCTCGAAGGCTGCGGGCACGTTCTTGCGGGCCTTGGTGCCCTTCGTGCCGCGACCGGCGGTCTTGCCGCGCTTGCCGCCTTCACCACGACCAACACGAATCTTGTTGGACTTGGCTCCGGGTGCGGGGCGCAGGTGATGCAGTTTGATGGTCATGGTTAGACCTCCTCAACTGTGACGAGGTGGCGCACCACGTTGATCAGACCGCGGTTCTGCGCGTTGTCCTCACGAACAACGGTCTGACGGATGCCCTTCAGGCCCAGCGTGCGCAGAGAGTTCTTCTGGTTCTGCTTGGTACCGATGGTGCTCTTGATCTGAGTGACCTTGAGTTCGGCCATTACTTCACGCTCCCAGCCTGTGCGCGTGCACGCAGCATGCCGGCGGGAGCCACGTCTTCGAGGGGGAGACCGCGGCGAGCCGCAACTTCCTCGGGACGCTGCAGGCCCTTGAGCGCAGCAACGGTCGCATGCACGACATTGATGGCGTTGTCGCTACCGAGCGACTTCGACAGGATGTCGTGGATACCGGCGCACTCCAGCACGGCACGCACCGCGCCACCGGCGATGACACCGGTACCGGGGCTTGCCGGACGCAGCATGACGACGCCCGCTGCGGCCTCACCCTGAACCGGGTGCGTGATGGTGCTGCCGATCATCGGAACGCGGAAGAAGCTCTTGCGAGCCTCCTCGACGCCCTTCTGGATGGCCGCAGGAACTTCCTTGGCCTTGCCGTAGCCGACGCCGACCAGTCCGTTGCCGTCGCCCACGATCACCAGAGCGGTGAAGCTGAAGCGACGACCACCCTTGACGACCTTCGACACGCGGTTGATCGTGACGACGCGCTCGATGTGGTTCGACTTCTCGGCCGACTGTCCGCCGCGACGATCGTCGCGACCGCCACCACGACGGTCGCCGCCGCCGCGGTTGTCCCCCGTGTTGGGGCCATTCTGTCCGGCGGGTCCGCTTCCGCCGTCACGCCTCTGACGTCCCGGCATCAGGCTGTCCTTCCGTTCATGTACTCGGTCTTGGTCATCAGAACTTCAACCCGCCTTCGCGAGCTGCGTCCGCAAGGGCCGCGATGCGACCGTGGTAGCCGTGTCCACCGTGGTCGAACACGACGGCCTCGACACCGGCTGCCTTCGCACGCTCGGCGATCAGCTGACCGACCTTCGCACTGAGGGCCTTCTTGTCGCCGTCCGCTGCACGCACGTCGGCCTCGGTGGTCGACGCCGCGGCCAGGGTGTGGCCTGCGAGGTCGTCCACGAGCTGGACGTGGATGTGGCGCGAGGACCGGTTGACGACCAGGCGGGGACGCTCGGGCGTGCCGGAAACCTTCTTGCGGAGACGGAAGTGACGACGCACCTTCGACAGGCGACGCTTCGTGGACGCATCCTTGCCGAGCGGAATCCGCTTGGCTTTCTGGTTTGCAGTCTGGCTCATATCACTTACCCGTCTTTCCGACCTTGCGGCGGATCTGCTCACCCTCGTAACGCACGCCCTTGCCCTTGTACGGGTCCGGACGACGGAGACGACGGATGTTGGCCGAGATCTGCCCGACCTTCTGCTTGTCGATGCCCGACACCGAGAACTTGGTGGGCGACTCGACCGCGAAGGTGATGCCTTCCGGAGCCTCGATCGGGACCGGGTGGCTGTAGCCGAGTGCGAACTCGAGGTCCTTGCCCTTGAGAGCGACGCGGTAACCGACGCCGTGAATCTCCATCTTGGTGGTGTAACCGTCGGTGACACCGGTGATGAGGTTCTGCACCAGGGTGCGAGACAGACCGTGCAGCGCGCGGCTGCGACGCTCGTCGTCCGGACGCGTCACGCTGAGCGTGCCGTCGTCGTTCTTCGCAATGGCAATCGGCTCGGAGATCGTCAGGGCCAGCGTGCCCTTGGGACCCTTGACCGTGACGTCCTGGCCGTCGATCGAGACGTCGACGCCGCCGGGGACGGTGACGGGAATCTTTCCAATACGCGACATTGTGGTGGCCTCCCTTACCAGACGTAGGCGAGGACTTCCCCGCCCACTCCTTGATTGGCCGCCTGGCGATCGGTGAGCAGGCCGGTGGACGTGGAAATGATCGCCACGCCGAGGCCGCCCAGAACCTTGGGCAGGTTGGTGGACTTCGCGTACACACGCAGACCGGGCTTGGAGACGCGACGCACGCCGGCAAGGCTGCGCTCACGGCTCGGGCCGTACTTCAGGTCGACGATGAGGGTCTTGCCCACCTCGGCGTCTTCGGTGCGGTAGTCGGCGATGTAACCCTCGCGCTTGAGGATCTCGGCGATGTTCGCCTTGATCTTCGAGTGGGGCAACTTCACCTCATCGTGGTACGCCGTGTTGGCGTTGCGCAGACGCGTCAAGAAGTCTGCGATGGGGTCGGTCATGGTCATGAGGTTGACCTCTACCTTTCTCACAACGGTTCCCTCTGCCGTTTCCGGCGCAGGCCTATCGCGAAGTAGGTCTTACGTTTCCCGGTCCGAGGTTACGAACCGGAAGTCTGTGGGGTGACGCCGCCGCCGAGGCGACGGCGTCACCGGCTCACCAGGAGCTCTTGTGAACGCCGGGCAGCTCGCCGGCGTGCGCCATCTCACGGACGCAGATTCGGCACAGGCCGAACTTGCGGAACACCGAGTGCGGACGGCCGCAGCGCTGGCAGCGGGTGTAGGCGCGCACCGCGAACTTGGGCTTCTTGTTGGCCTTGTTGACCAATGCCTTCTTAGCCATTAGCTCAGTTCTCCTTGAACGGGAAGCCGAGGTGCTTCAGCAGGGCACGGCCTTCTTCGTTGTTGGTCGCGGTGGTCACCACGGTGATGTCCATGCCGCGCGGGCGGTCGATCTTGTCCACGTCGATCTCGTGGAACATCGACTGCTCGTTCAGGCCGAACGTGTAGTTGCCGTTGCCGTCGAACTGGTTGCCCGACAGGCCGCGGAAGTCCCTGATGCGGGGAAGCGCGACGGACACGAGACGGTCCAGGAACTCCCACATGCGGTCGCCACGCAGCGTGACGCGGGCACCGATCGGCATTCCCTCGCGGAGCTTGAACTGCGCGATGGACTTGCGTGCCTTGCGGATCTCGGGCTTCTGACCGGTGATCAGAGCGAGATCGTTGACGGCACCGTTGATCAGCTTGGCGTCGCGCGCGGCGTCACCGACACCCATGTTGACGACGACCTTGACGACGCCGGGGATCTGCATCACGTTGGCGTAGTCGAACTCGGTGTTCAGCGCAGCCTTGATCTCCTCGCGGTAGCGAGTCTTCAGGCGCGGCTGGATCTTGTTCTCAGTGGAGGTCATGTCAGATGTCCTTCCCGTTCTTCCGGGAAATCCGAACGCGCTTGCCGGACTCTTCGTCGGTCCGGTAGCCCACGCGAGTGGGGTTGCCGTCCGAGTCGACGACCGCGACGTTGGAAACGTGGATCGGGGCTTCCTGCGTGACGATGCCGCCGGAGGAGGCTCCGCGCTCGTTCGCGGAAACCGCGGTGTGCTTCTTGATGCGGTTCACGCCTTCGACGAGGACCTTGTTGGTCGCGGGGTAGGCCTGGATGACCTTGCCCTTCGCGCCCTTGTCCTTGCCGGCGATGACCAGCACGGTGTCACCCTTGTGCACCTTCATCACAGCACCTCCGGGGCGAGCGAGACGATCTTCATGAACTTCTTCTCACGCAGCTCACGGCCGACGGGGCCGAAGATGCGGGTGCCACGGGGATCGTTGTCCGGCTTGATGAGGACGGCGGCGTTCTCGTCGAACTTGATGTACGACCCGTCCGGACGGCGACGTTCCTTGGTGGTACGGACGATGACGGCCTTGACGACCTCGCCCTTCTTGATGTTTCCACCCGGGATGGCGTCCTTGACGGTGGCGACGATGATGTCACCGATCCCGGCGTAGCGGCGAGACGAACCACCGAGAACGCGGATGCAGAGAATCTCCTTGGCACCCGTGTTGTCGGCGACGCGCAGCCGCGACTCCTGCTGAATCACTTACTTCTCCTTGACCTGGACTGTTGCACGGCAGATTTCCGACCCGACGTGCGCGGTCTGTACCCGTGCCCTGCGAGAGGGGCCGCCCGGGTGGGCGGCACAACGGTGGGGTTGCCGTGCGTCTGCCGCAAGGCAACCCCACCATCGTACTGGATACATTATTCGGTTTCTTACTTGGCCTTCTCGAGGACCTCGACGAGACGCCAGTGCTTGGTCGCGGACAGCGGACGGGTCTCCATCAGCTGCACGCGGTCACCGATGCCTGCGACGCCGTTCTCGTCGTGCGCCTTCACCTTGCTGGTGCGCCGGATGATCTTGCCGTAGAGCGGGTGCTTGACCCGGTCTTCGAGCTCGACCACGATCGTCTTCTCCATCTTGTCGGAGACGACGTATCCGGTGCGGACCTTGCGGCTGCCGCGCTCTTCAGTGCTCACTGCTTTTTCCTCACTCATGCCGCGTCACCTGCGTCCGGACCAACGGCCAGCCCGAGCTCACGCTCACGCAGAACGGTGTAGATACGCGCGATCTCGTGACGAACGGTACGAAGTCGACGGTTGTTGTCCATCTGACCCGTGGCCATCTGGAAACGAAGGTTGAACAGCTCTTCCTTCGACTCACGAAGCCGGGTGACCAGCTCTTCTTCGGTGAGCTCGCGGAGCTCTGCGGCTGGGGTTCCAGTAGCCATCAGAACTGCTCCTCCCTTGTCACGATCCGGCACTTGCACGGGAGCTTGTGCATCGCGCGGCGCAGGGCCTCACGAGCGATCTCCTCATTGGGGTAGCTCATCTCGAACATCACGCGACCGGGCTTGACGTTCGCGATCCACCACTCGGGCGAACCCTTACCGGAACCCATGCGGGTTTCGGCCGGCTTCTTGGTGAGGGGGCGATCCGGGAAGATGTTGATCCAGATCTTGCCGCCACGCTTGATGTGCCGGGTCATGGCGATACGAGCGGACTCGATCTGCCGGTTGGTGATGTAGGCCGGCTCGAGAGCCTGGATGCCGTAGTCACCGAAGGTCACCTGGGTTCCACCCTTGGCGGCACCCGAACGGCTCGGATGGTGCTGCTTGCGGTGCTTGACCCGCCGTGGGATCAACATGCGTCAGCCCTCCTTCTGTTCAGTCGTAGCGGGTGCATCGGCAGTGGCGGTCGCTGCGCGGCCGGCTTCGGTGCTGGTCGCGGTGGTGCCGGTGGCACCGGAACGACGGGGACGGCTCGGACGCTCACGGCGCGGGCGGTCGCCTGCGGGAGCAGCCACGTTGGCGGCGAGCTCACGCTTGCCACCGACGATGTCGCCCTTGTAGATCCAGACCTTCACGCCGATGCGGCCGAAGGTGGTCTTGGCCTCGTAGAGGCCGTAGTCGATGTCCGCACGAAGCGTGTGCAGCGGCACACGGCCTTCGCGGTAGAACTCCGACCGGGACATCTCGGCGCCGCCGAGACGACCGGAGCACTGAACGCGGATGCCCTTGACGTTGGGCTGACGCATGGCCGACTGGATGGCCTTGCGCATGGCGCGACGGAAGGCGACACGGTTCGAGAGCTGCTCGGCCACACCCTGTGCGACGAGCTGAGCCTCGGCCTCGGCGTTCTTGACCTCGAGGATGTTCAGCTGGACCTGCTTGCCGGTCAGCTTCTCGAGCTCGGAACGGATGCGATCGGCTTCGGCGCCGCGGCGGCCGATGACGATGCCCGGGCGAGCGGTGTGGATGTCCACACGCACACGGTCACGGGTGCGCTCGATCTCGACCTTCGCGATGCCCGCGCGCTCCATGCCGGTGGCGAGGAGCTTACGGATCGCGACGTCTTCCTTGACGTACTCCGCGTACTGCTTGTCTGCGTACCAGCGAGACTTCCAGTCGGTGGTGATGCCGAGGCGGAAGCCGTGCGGGTTGATTTTCTGGCCCACTACTGAGCACTTCCCTTCCGGCGATTACGGGTCGATGTTCCGGTCTTCGGCAGGCTCTCCACGATCACGGTGATGTGACTGGTGCGCTTGCGGATACGGAACGCACGTCCCTGTGCACGCGGCTGGAACCGCTTGAGGGTCGCGCCCTCGTCCACGAACGCCGTGGCGACGACAAGCGTGCTCGGGTCGAGGTCGAGGTTGTTCTCGGCGTTGGCTGCTGCGGAGGCGATCACCTTGGCGACCGGCTCGCTCGCTGCCTGCGGCGCGAACTTCAGGATGTTCAGGGCGTCTTCAACCGAACGCCCGCGGACCAGGTCCACAACACGACGCGCCTTCATCGGCGTGACGCGCACGTGGCGCGCTACTGCCTTGGCGGTCGGGTTGGCGGTTTCGGTGTTGCTCATCGCCTCTTCGCCTTCCGATCATCCTTGATGTGACCCTTGAACGTGCGGGTCGGTGCAAACTCTCCGAGCTTGTGTCCGACCATCGAGTCGGAAACGAACACGGGGACGTGCTTGCGGCCGTCGTGAACCGCAAACGTGTGGCCGATGAAGTCCGGGATGATCGTGGAACGACGGGACCAGGTCTTGATGACCTGCTTGGTTCCCTTTTCGTTCTGCACGTCCACCTTCGCGAGGAGGTGGTCATCGACGAACGGGCCCTTCTTGAGGCTGCGTGGCATCCTTCACTCCCTCCTAGCGCTTGTTCTTGCCGGTACGGCGACGACGGACAATGAGCTTGTCGCTCGCCTTGTTCTTGCGGGTGCGGCCCTCGGGCTTGCCCCACGGGCTGACCGGGTGGCGACCACCGGAGGTCTTACCCTCACCACCACCGTGCGGGTGGTCGACCGGGTTCATCACGACACCACGGACGGTCGGGCGCTTGCCCTTCCAGCGCATACGGCCGGCCTTGCCCCAGTTGATGTTCGACTGTTCGGCGTTGCCGACCTCACCGATCGAGGCGCGGCAGCGAACGTCGACACGACGGATTTCGCCGGACGGCATACGCAGCGTGGCGTAGGTGCCTTCCTTACCGAGCAGCTGGATGCTGGATCCGGCCGAGCGGGCCATCTTGGCGCCGCCACCCGGGCGGAGTTCCACCGCGTGGATGGTGGTACCCGTCGGGATGTTGCGCAGGGGCAGGTTGTTGCCGGGCTTGATGTCGGCGCCTGCGCCGGACTCGACCGGAGCACCCTGGATCAGGCCCTTGGGGGCGATGATGTAGCGCTTCTCGCCGTCCGCGTAGTGCAGCAGGGCGATACGCGCGGTGCGGTTGGGGTCGTACTCGATGTGAGCGACCTTGGCCGGCACGCCGTCCTTGTCGTTGCGACGGAAATCGATCAGCCGGTAGGCGCGCTTGTGTCCGCCACCCTTGTGCCGGGTGGTGATACGACCGTGTGCGTTACGTCCACCGCGTCCGTGGAGCGGGCGAACCAGCGACTTCTCGGGGGTCGACCGAGTGATCTCGGCGAAGTCCGAGACGCTCGAGCCACGACGGCCCGGGGTAGTCGGCTTGTACTTACGGATTGCCATGAGTCTTCTCGTCCTCTATGTCTCGTCAAGTCCCGGGCGCTTACGCGACCGGTCCTCCGAAGATCTCGATGGGCTTGCTGTCGGCCGAGAGGGTCACGAGCGCGCGCTTGGTGTCCTTGCGCTTGCCGTAACCGAACCGGGTCCGCTTGCGCTTGCCCTGACGGTTGGCGGTGTTGACGCTGGTCACGGTGACGCCGAAGATCTTCTCGACGGCAATCTTGATCTGCGTCTTGTTCGAGTCCGGGTGCACCAGGAAGGTGTAGGTGCCTTCCTCGATCAGTCCGTAGGACTTCTCGGAGATGACCGGGGCGAGCAGGATGTCGCGGGGATCGGCGATGGTGCTCACTTGCCCTCCTCCTTGTTCTCTTCCTGGGCGGTCTCGGCGGGCCCGTGGATGAACGCGTTGAGCGCCTCGACGCTGAACACGACGTCATCGCTGTTGAGCACGTCGTAGGTGTTGAGCTGGTCGGGTGCAATGGGGTGCACGCCGTCCAGGTTCTGCACGCTCTTCCAGGCCGCGATGTCCTCGCGTCCGACGACGAGCAGGACCTTCTTGCGGTCCGAGATCTCGCCGAGGAAGGTGCGGGCAGACTTCGTGGACGGAGTCTGACCGGCAACCAGTTCGGTGATCACGTGGATGCGCTCGTTGCGGGCCCGGTCGGAGAGGGCTCCGCGCAGGGCGGCGGCCTTCATCTTCTTGGGGGTCCGCTGGCTGTAGTCGCGCGGCTGCGGGCCGTGGACGGTGCCACCACCGGCGAACTGCGGTGCACGGGTCGAGCCCTGACGAGCGCGGCCGGTGCCCTTCTGGCGGTACGGCTTCTTGCCACCGCCGCGAACCTCGCCGCGGGTCTTGGTGGCGTGGGTGCCCTGACGTGCAGCAGCGAGCTGCGCGACGACAACCTGGTGGAGAAGCGCGATGTTGGCAGGCGCGTCGAAGATCTCCGCGGGGAGATCGACGGTGCCGTTGGTCTTGCCGCCGGCGACCTTGACGTCCAGCGTCAGCTTGGTCGTCGATGTCTCGGTGCTGGTCATGCTCGTGCACCACCCTTCACTGCACTCTTGACGATCACGAGGCCACCCTTGCGGCCGGGGATCGCACCCTTGATCAGCAGCAGGCCGTTCTCGGCATCCACCTTGTGGACGGAGAGGTTCTGCGTCGTGATGCGGTCGCTACCCATGCGGCCGGACATGCGCATGCCCTTGAACACGCGGCCCGGAGTGGCGCAACCACCGATGGAACCGGGGCGACGGTGAACGGCCTGCGCACCGTGCGATGCACCCTGACCGGCGAAGCCGTGGCGCTTCATGGTTCCGGCGAAGCCCTTACCCTTGCTGGTTCCGGTGACGTCGACGTAGGCGCCGTCCTCGAAGACCTCGGCGGTAAGTTCCTGGCCGACCTCGTACTCCGAGGTGTCGGCAACGCGGAGCTCCACAACGTGGCGGCGCGGGGTGACGCCGGCCTTGGCGAACTGGCCGGAAGTCGGCTTGTTCACCTTGCGCGGGTCGATGGCGCCGAACGCGAGCTGCACGGCGCTGTAGCCGTCACGCTCTTCGGTACGAATCTGGGTCACGACGTTCGGTCCGGCCTTCACGACGGTGACCGGAACGACCCGGTTGTTCTCGTCGAAGACCTGGGTCATGCCGAGCTTGGTGCCCAGGATTCCCTTGATCTTGGTATCAGTCATTGTTTTTGTCTCCGCCGCGCTCACTGAATGTTGACGTCGACGCTGGCCGGAAGGTCGATGCGCATGAGCGCGTCAACCGTCTTGGGCGTCGGGTCGAGGATGTCGATAAGCCGCTTGTGAGTACGCATCTCGAAGTGCTCGCGCGAGTCCTTGTACTTGTGCGGCGAGCGGATGACGCAGTACACGTTCTTTTCGGTCGGCAACGGCACGGGTCCAACGACGCGGGCCCCGGTACGGGTCACCGTCTCGACGATCTTGCGCGCTGACGCGTCGATCGCCTCATGGTCGTAGGCCTTGAGCCTGATGCGGATCTTCTGTCCCGCCACGCTTAGTGTCCTTTTCTTGCCGCGTTTCGTAGTCCCACCCGAGTCGGGCCGAACTACCTCGTCTGCACAGTCCCTTACCTGGGCCGCAACTGTCCGAACGCTAGGCGACCGGGACACACCCGATCCGCTGCCGCTGTTCATCTGTCATGGTTCTCCGGTACACGCGGTCGGGCGTGTCGCCCTCCCACTCATTCTCCGACCCGGAACTTTTCAGCTTTTCGGGCCGGGAACGCGCACCGGATGCACTCGAATTCGAGTGCCAGTAGGTACTGCTTCCGTCTTGCATGTGGCCGCGAGCAGGTCATTTGATCTACACCGCGACGTTTCACCCCACCTGTTTCGGGCCGCAAACGATCGCGTCCCAGACAAGGCAACCCGACCAGTATGCCGTACCGGGCGGGAGACTACAAACCGGGGTCGATCCCACCCGCGAGTACCTGAACTTACTCTGAAGTAAGATATGGGGATGACGACCTCGAGTCCCACGTACACCGCGTGGCAGAAGCTCCCCGACAACGCGCTCGGACACGCCCTCTTCTCCGCCGGCATGTGTCTCCGTGTCCCCTACTTCGGCTCGGTGCTCCCCCGCGTCGTCGAGATGCAGCCCGGCCGCTGCGAGGTCCGCGCCCCGAAGTGGTGGGGCGTCCGCAACCACCTGGGCACGTTCCACGCGATCGCGGCGTGCAACCTCGCCGAGGCCGCGATGGGCATGCTGTCCGAGGCGACCGTGCCCTCGACCCACCGGTGGATCCCGAAGTCGATGACGGTCGACTACCTCGCCAAGGCGAACGGAACGCTGCGCGCCGTAGCGGAACTGCCGGAGCTGCCGGACTTCACCGCGATCACCGCGGGCACCGACGTCGTCGTGCCGGTACGCATCTTCGACGGGCAGGGGGTAGAGGTGGTTCACGCCGACATCACGACGTGGGTCACGCCGCGGTAGAACGCGAAAGGCGCATGTCGAAGCTCACATTCGTTCCGGCGTCATCGGCGGTGACCCGAATTGCCGTGTGGCACTTCCCCGGAGCCGGAACGTCGCGGCACAGCACGACCTTCCGGCCGGACGGACCGGTTTCCACCGTGGTCGCCGGGGCCGAAGTGGTACAGACGTCCGGCATTTATCGCGTACCTGTCTTTACGCGTTACAGAAGATTTCCGCTCCCGTTCCCCGGGCGCGAAGGTGTTCCCCGGTCTGCCTTGATCACCCTCTTCGCGTGACATACTCGGGACATGCCAGCAGCTGACACCGCCGTTCTTGTCGAGGGAATCGAGAAATCCTTCGGTGACGTAGCAGCGTTGCGGGGTGTGAGCTTCGAGGTGCCCCGCGGCACGGTCCTGGGCATCCTGGGCCCCAACGGCGCAGGGAAGACCAC
>Ga0247820_10001866_pt1 | contig 11856 bp, 16 predicted proteins | sample 13C_Glucose_Day1_2_FD_192480 | JGI IMG/M metagenome (GOLD analysis project Ga0247820, IMG submission 192480) | Soil microbial communities from agricultural site in Penn Yan, New York, United States - 13C_Glucose_Day14 | ecosystem: Environmental > Terrestrial > Soil > Agricultural land | place...
GGTGATGCTAGGGTTGCTGGTCAATGTGTTCGGACCCAAGCTTGGGCAGCGGTTACGGGCTGCGAGCGCTCAATAACGATTGTGTAGAGCCGTTCGGCCCTCTCCCGGGTAAACCCGAAGGGCCGATGCTTTGTTAGACTCGGGCTCTTTTGTCACGCCACCGGAGCCCCCATGATCATATCCACCACCAGCCAACTCGAAGGCCGGCCGATTGCTGAGTACCTTGGCGTAGTCAGCTCCGAATCGGTGCAAGGCATCAACTTCGTGCGCGATTTCTTTGCACGATTTCGCGACTTCTTCGGCGGCCGTTCCCAGACGCTGGAAGGCGCACTACGCCTCGCCCGCGAGCAGGCGACCGAAGAATTGAAAGCACGGGCACGGCAGTTGCAAGCCGATGCAGTAGTGGGTGTGGATTTCGAAATCAGCATGCCCTCGGTGCAAGGCGGCATGGTTGTAGTGTTCGCCACGGGCACCGCTGTGCGCCTTAAATAAAGGCATTGTGCCATTGGTCGGCTCCGGGTGTTTTGCCCGAGCGGTCCGTAAATGACCGGCTAGTCTCACTTTCACAGGCTGCGTTTTTCCAGGCAAAACCCTTTACTTGCCGGCGCGGTCGCCACTGAAATGGAGACGGGGCATGAGTGAGTCCTTTTTCGAAGACATGAATGATGCGTTCCCCATCAACAGCCAGGTGCGCTGCGGTCAGGCAGCGTTTCGCCTGGGCTTTGCCCACATGACGCTGGATGATTCGGAGCAGCTGCAACCGGCACATCTGCAACGCAGCAAAAAGGGCCGCTTCACGCCGAGGGTTGCGCCGAGAAAGTGACCCCGTTCACATAACCCCGTACCAGTTGCGGGGTTTTTTAGTTCCTTGTTTGATCTTGCTCATGGTAACGCTGGGTTGTGCTCGCCGAATCGATGCAACTGTGGTCTTCTGCCCGGGATCTCAGGAAAGGAGTGATGTTTGCATGCGGGTCAGGGAAGAGACTTACTGGCAGTGGGCCGATGCGCAATTGCACTGCCGCAGCCACGATGAAGCACTGAGCGATGGCACCACCATCGATGTCCAGGTGCGCCTGTCACGGCTGGGCGCCACGCAACTGTTCCTCGGGCTATACGGCCTGGACGGCAAAGCGTTGCTTGAAGAGTACTACCCGGCACGGCCTGGTGAGACCATGACACGAGCCATGGTATGGGGCGTTGAGCGGGCCAGGGCGCTGGCGACCGGCGCATTGGCATTGCCGCAGCGACAGCGTCGCCAGGCATGAAAAAGCCCGGCCTGTTCGGGCCGGGCTCAGGAAGTGGTGTGGCAGCCCAATGAAGGGTCAGTTGAGCGGCTCGATCACCTTGACTGCCTGCCGCTCACGGGCGGCGGGCCATTCTTGTTGCAGGGTCTGCAGCACGCGGCCAACGAACTCGGTGTCGGCGGCGGCCTTCTTGCCGACGTAGCCTTGGCCTCGGCGGTAGACCTTGAAGCGGGCACGCATGCTGGGCAGGTGCTCTTCAAATTCATCTTCGATGGTGTTCGGCGGCAGGCGGTCGAGGCGCACTTCGCCGGTTTGGCTGACCCACAGCAGATGGTCGTCGAGGCTGTCCTTGCGCATGGCAAACAGCTGGGCCAGTTGGTCAATTGTGGGATTGTTGTTCAAGTTCATCATAAAGCCCCCATTACCCGTTTTTGTTGGTGATTTTCACAGTTGGCGCTACAGCATGTAGCGCACTACCAAGGCTGCTACAGCAGCATCGCAACAGGGGCTTTCTCACGCTGCCTTTTGGACAGTTCCCTCTCCACGGACGGCCTGCGTTACCGCGCAGACCATCTGGAACACCCTTGCCACCGCTCCCGATCGGGGAGACAGCTTCATCATGCCCAAGCGCGATGAATGGCGTCAACCGTTTTGTAGTGAATATTTTTTGCCACTACATCTTGTCGGACAATCCTGCTCGGAGTGCCTTTCAGCGGTCGATACTGGAGAGGATCCGGTAGGCTGCACGCACGCGCTCTTCGTTGGGATAATTGCGGTTTGCGAGAAGAACGATGGCCTTGCCTTCGGCAGGAATGAACGCGGCATAGGCACCAAAGCCGCTTGTGGCGCCGGTCTTGTTGTACCAGGCCTGGGGCAGGGCGGGGCGTGTCGGGTTCAGACGCTGGGTGGCTTGAGGTTCGCGAACGATCCGCGAGCTGTTGCCATCGACCAGCGTATCGAGCGCTGCGGGGTAGGGGTAGCGCTCCCATCCCAGACCTTGGATCATTGCGCCGACCTGGAAATAGCCCGCCTGGGTGATGGCGGCCGCCTTTCTCAACGCAGGCGATAGCTCGGCTGGCTGCATGTGCAGGCGCACGTAGCGCAGCAGGTCGCTGGCGCTGGTCTTGATTCCGTAGGCCTCATCGGCATACGGGCCCGGGCTGACGTGCACCGGCCGGTTCTGCGCGTCATACCCTTGGGCATAGAGGCCCTGCGCGCTGGCAGGTACTTGCAGGTAGGTGTGTTTCAGGCCCATTTGCGGCAACAGGCTTTTGGTCATCAGTTCAGCGAATGGCTGCTGCTGCGCGCGTGCCGCCAAGTCGCCGAACAGTCCCAGGCTGGGATTGGAATAGCAGCGCTGGGTGCCGTGTTCGGCACGGGGCTTCCAGGTTCTGAAAAATTCCAGGGCTTGCTCGTCCGTCTGGACAGAGTCAGGGAACTGCAGTGGCAGGCAGTCGGCGCTGTACGCCCCCAGTTCGAGCACACTGGTCTTACCCAACGATGTGCCGGCAAGGGCTGGCTGGTAGCGTTGGGCCGGTGCGTCGAGATCGAGCTTGCCTTCGGCGCTGGCCAGTGCGGCAAGGGTAGCGGTGTAGGTCTTGCTCAATGAGCCGATCTCGAACAGCGTATCGGCGGTGACAGGGCTGTTGTCGGCCTTGCTGGCCACGCCGTAGCTGAAGTAGTGCGCCTTGCCGTTTACGTACAGGCCTACGGCCATGCCGGCGATGTCCTGGTCATGCATCAGTGGGCGGATGATGTCGTCCACCTGCGCCTGCAGTGGATCGGCTGCGTTTGCACTGGTGGCGATCAAGGCCAGTGCGGTAGCGGCGGTGAGGGAAGCGAAGTGCATACAAAGATCCTTTTCAGTTTGTGTCCGTTGAGCGATACCGGTGGGGGTTCCGGCGTTAGCGGGAAAAAGCCCAGAACCATATCGTCTGTTCTTGCACAACGACAAGACGGAAACTGTTATGAAGTATTTGCGCATGCTGTTCGACAACTTCACCTTGGCCCTGCTCGGGGTGGTGCTGATCGCCACTGTGCTGCCCTGCTCGGGCGATGGCGCGGTGTATTTCGGTTGGTTGACCAACCTGGCCATCGGTCTGCTGTTCTTCCTTCACGGTGCCAAACTGTCGCGCGAGGCGATAATCGCCGGTGCCGGGCACTGGCGTCTGCACTTGCTGGTGTTCTCCTGCACCTTCGTGCTGTTCCCGTTGCTCGGCCTGGCTTTCAAGCCACTGTTCGTGCCGCTGGTGGGCAACGAGTTGTATCTGGGCGTCCTCTACCTCTGCGCTTTGCCGGCCACCGTGCAGTCGGCCATTGCCTTCACATCGCTGGCCCGCGGCAACGTGCCGGCAGCCATCTGCAGTGCAGCGGCCTCCAGCCTGATCGGGATTTTCCTGACGCCGCTGCTGGTAATGTTGCTGTTGGGGGCTGGGGGGGATACCGGTTCGGGGCTGGATGCAGTGTTGAAAATTACCCTGCAGCTGTTGGTGCCCTTCGTCGCCGGGCAGATTGCGCGGCGCTGGATTGGCGCATGGGTCAAGCGCAATGCGCGCTGGCTCAAAGTGGTGGATCAGGGCTCGATCCTGCTGGTGGTCTACACCGCATTCAGCGAGGCGGTAGTGACGGGCTTGTGGCACACGGTATCGCCGCAGCACCTGGCGGGCTTGTTCGCCGTTTGCGGGATTCTGCTCGCGGTAGTGCTGTACGGTACCCGCTTGCTGGGCAAGGTGTTGGGCTTCAGCCTTGAAGACCGCATCACCATCCTGTTTGCAGGCTCCAAGAAGAGCCTGGCTACGGGCGTGCCAATGGCGCAAGTGCTGTTCGTGGGCAGTGGCATCGGGGCCATGATCTTGCCGCTGATGCTGTTCCATCAGATCCAGTTGATGGTGTGTGCGGTGCTGGCGCAGCGGTATGCCAGCCGGGTGGAGGAGGGTGAGGGGGCTACTGCTTCCTCCTGATGGACATCACTTTACCGGCCTGCGCGCGGGTCTGGCCGCGAGCAGGCCGGTAAACACTAACGAGCCTGCCCCGAACTGCGCTGGCGCAAGGCTTTGCCCACCTCGGCCTCGACCTTGTAGGCGGGCTCTTCCAGCGCCTCGTAATTGCGCGTATAGCGACGGGCGAATTCCTCTACCCCCAGTTCCTGGTACTGCTGCACATGCTTGAGCTCATGCGCCCACAGTGCCACGTTGTCCTCTGCATCACTGGCATGGCGGAAGATGATCGTGTCGATCAGCGTCACCGCATTCACATCCGGATTCTGCAGCAGGGCATTGGCGGCGCTGATCTGCTGCTCGTCGCCAACCCGAAAGCGCGCTGCATCGAGCACGGCAAAGTCATACCAGCCCTCGAGCTGGGCCCGTATGTGCAAGGGGATCGGTTCACTGCCGTTGGCGGTAGCTTCATCGCGGGCCTGGCGCAAGGCGAAGGCCAGGCTGCTGGAGGCCATGACCTCGACGTCCTTTAGCACCTGGCCGGCCTGGCCAAGGTCGATCGGCGCGCAGAAGCAACCCATCAGGCAGACCTGATACTGCCCCGGTGGGCAGGCCTGCTCGGCAGAGGCCGCAGTGCTCAGCAACATTGCACACAGCAGGCTAGCAGCTCTCATTCAGAGCCCTTTCGACGCTACTTCGATTGGCCTGCAGAAGTTGGGTTTGAACCGACTCGCTGGCCAGCATGCGCCCGACCACCAGCGCCCCGACACACTGGCTGATCAGCACCCAGGCCAGGGCTTCATCCTCCAGCGTCTGGCTCCACGCAGCGTGCAGTTTCACCAGCCAGTGCTCGGCTTCTTCACGCACCGGCGGTTCGGCGCGGGCGATTTCCACCCCCAGTGGCGGCAACGGGCAGCCGCCCTCGGCATTGTGCAGATGCGCCAGGCTCAGGTACTGCTGCAGGCAGCGCACCAGGCGTTCGCGGCTGGCGCCCTGATTGGCCAGGCGTGCCAGCGGGCTGTTGCACAGCTCTTGGCGGACCACTTCGGTAAACAGGTCGTCCTTGGACGGGAAGTGGTTGTAGAAGGCGCCACCGGTCAGGCCGATGGCTTTCATCAGCCCGGCCACGCCGGTGCTGGCAAAACCGCCGCGCTTGGCCAGTGCGCCGCTGCTGGCTAGCAGTTTGTCACGGGTTTGTTGCTTGTGTTCAGTTGAGTAGCGCACCTGAAAAACCTCACGGGCGGGCTTGACGTTGCCGGGGATCGTAACATAGCGTTCGTTTACTAAACGATCGTTCATCAATTGAGGCGCGCATGACAGAACAAAAAAAAGTGGTGCTGGTGATCGGTGCGGGAGATGCCACTGGCGGTGAAATCGCCAAGCGCTTTTCCCGCGAGGGGTACATCGCCTGCGTCACACGGCGTCAGGTCGACAAACTGCAACCGTTGGTGGAAGAGATCCTTGCTGCCGGCGGACAGGCACACGGTTTCGCCTCCGATGCACGCAAGGAAGATGAAGTCGCCGAGCTTGTCGAAACCATCGAGCGCGATATCGGGCCGATCGAAGCCTTCGTTTTCAATATTGGCGCCAATGTCCCCTGTAGCATCCTTGAGGAAACTCCGCGCAAGTACTTCAAGATCTGGGAAATGGCCTGTTTCGCAGGCTTTCTCACCGCCCAGGCGGTGGCGCGGCGCATGGTCGTGCGTGAGCGCGGCACAATCCTGTTTACCGGTGCCACCGCGGGCACCCGTGGCGCAGCCGGGTTTGCGGCCTTCGCCGGAGCCAAACATGGCCTGCGGGCTTTGGCGCAAAGCATGGGGCGTGAGTTGGGGCCGCGTAATATCCACGTTGCCCATGTGGTGGTGGATGGCGCCATCGACACCGCATTCATCCGTGACAGTTTCCCCGAACGCTACGCCCTCAAGGATCAGGACGGCATTCTGGATCCGGCGCACATTGCCGACAGCTACTGGTTCCTGCACGCACAACCACGCGACGCCTGGACCTTCGAACTCGACCTGCGCCCGTGGCTGGAGCGCTGGTAAGCCCTGCCCCCTCAAGGAGTGCGTTGCATGAGCAAGACTGTGGAGTTCTTTTTCGACCTGGGTAGCCCCGCCAGTTATCTGGCCTGGACCCAGCTGCCGGCACTGTGCGTCCGCCATGGCGCAACGTTGCGTTATCGGCCGATGTTGCTTGGCGGTGTGTTTCAGGCCACAGGCAATGCGTCGCCAGTGATGATCCCCGCCAAGGGGCGCTACATGTTCACAGACCTGGGGCGGTTTGCCGCGCGCTATGGCGTGCCGTTCGGGCTGCCGCCTGGCTTTCCCATCAACACCTTGGCCTTGATGCGTGGCCTGGTAGGCACGCAGTTGCGCACGCCGGAACGCTTCGAAGCCTTGTTGGCGGCGCTGTTCAACGGGTTATGGGCACAACGGCGCAATCTTGGTGATGCCGCCGTATTGGAGCAGGTGCTCGCTGAAAACGGTTTTACCGCCGCTGAATTTCAGTTGCTGACTGGCGACGCAGAGGTGAAGGCGGCATTGAAACAGGCCACAGAAGAGGCTGTGGAACGCGGGGTGTTTGGTGCGCCGACCTGTTTTGTCGATGGGCAGATGTACTTTGGTCAGGATCGTCTGGACTTCGTGGCGGATGCACTGAAGCTTTGAGCGCAGCGGGCTGTTCGCGGTGTTGCCCGCGAACAGCCAGGCCCATTGGGCCTTGGATCAGAAGTTGGCCGGCGTGTTGGCGCTGATGATCTCCGCCTCGTCCTGACCAATGTTCTTGAAGCTGTGCGGCAGGGTGGTGGGGATGTAATAACCGTCGCCGGAGTTGAGAACGCTGACCTGGCCATCGACCCACAGTTCCACGGTGCCCCGTGTGACCAGCCCGCATTCCTCGCCCTCGGCGTGCACGATCGGTTCACCCGAATCGGCACCCGGTGCATACAGTTCACGCAGCATGCGCATCTGCCGTGCCTCTACGCTGGCACCGACCAGCAGCATGCGCAGGCCATTGCGGCCCAGGTCGGGCTGCTCGGAGGCGCGGAACACGAAGCGCTCTTCCCGTACCGGCTCGTCGAAGCTGAAGAACTCTGCCAGGGTCATCGGGATGCCTTCGAGCAGTTTTTTCAGGGAGCTTACCGATGGGCTGACGCGGTTTTGCTCGATTTGCGAAATGGTCGAGTTGGTCAGCCCGCTGCGGCGGGCCAGTTCGCGTTGGGAAAGGTTGTTGCGTTCACGCACCAGTTTGAGTCGTGTCCCCGTGTCCATAGCCGCCTTGTAATCAGAGGTGTTTAAAATAATGGGCGCATTAAAACACACTATGCACGCTCGCGCGCTGTGCTTGTCAGGCCCGCGAGCGCGGCATCGGCCATAGCCCGACCAGCAACAACAGCACAGCCACTACCAGAAATGGCAGGCGTGGGTCGAGGGCGTAGATCAGCGTCCCGGCCAGCGGGCCGATCACCGCGCCCATGCCTTGAGCTGCGCCGATGGAGCCAGCGGTGGCGCCCTGTTCTGAAGCGTGCATGGCATTGGCGGCAAGTGCTGAGAACGCCGGGAAGACAAAGCCCATGCCAGCGGCGGCGACAAAATAGCACCCCCACAGCCACGGCGCGCTGGTAGCCAGCGAACCGGCGGCAAAGCCCAGTGCCGAAACGCTGGCGCCAACACGGATCATTTTCAGCGGTGGCCACTCGAGCTGGCGCAGGATGATTTGTGACAGGATGAGTGCCACCCCGACGGTGGTCAGGGCGATGCCGGCAGCCTGGGCGGCCTCTGCCGGCCCCAACTGCAGGCGGTCGAGGGCGAAGAAGCCGACGATGATCTGCGACACCGTCACACTGAGCATCGCGCTGAAGGCCACCAGCAGAGGCCGGCGCAGGCGCGGGTCGCTCAAGTGCACCGGGCTGGGCGCATGGCGATGGGCCAGTGGCTGTGGCTTGAGTTTGAACAGCAGGACCAGAAACGCACTGGCAGGCAGCAGCGACATCACATGGAAGGGTAGGCTCAGGCTGTGCCGTGCCAGCAATGCCGCAAGCGCTGGCCCGAGTACCAGGCCCACAGCATTCGCTGCACCCAGCGATGCCATGGCCCGGGCGCGCTGTTGTGGCCCTATATGGGCGGCGATCAGCGCATTGCAGCCCACCGGGATGGCCGCGTAGAAGGCGCCGATGCAGCCGCGCGCGAGCATCAGGCCGACGAACGCCAAGCTAGCCCCCGGCATCCAGCGCAATGCGCCTTCGACGAACAGGCACAGCAGCCAATACGCCACCGTGAAGCCGGCACTGCCCAGCAGCAGGATGCGCCGGCGGCCCAGGCGGTCGGCTGCGCGCCCCCAGGGGCGGGCCAGCAGCACCCAGACCACACCTGACACAGTCACCGCAGCGCCGGCTTGCCAGGTGGCCATGCCGAGCAGGCGGGCGATTGGCCCGATCAAGGCGACGAACGCCATCATCGACATGGTGCAGGCCATGTTGGCCAGCAGCAACGGGCGCGTGTCCAGTGTACTGGCGGTGGTCAGTGTGGCAGGGTCCTTGGCGACATTCATTGGGCAGTCCAGGGCAGTTGAACAGACGGCGTGCAGATTGATGAGAACATTCATCGTTCGTCGGGCCTGCCCATGCACCGCATGCCGTCAGTCACTGCGGCGCAGCGGCCCTGGCCACATGCTACGCAATACCCCGTCCCGGCGCACCAGTGCATGCATCAGCGCAGCGCCCAGGTGCACCAGCACCGTAGCGAACAACAGGTAGCCGGCCCAGCCGTGCGCCTGGCGCAACATTGCGTAGAGTTGCAGGTCGTGCGGGGCGATCGCGGGCAGTTGCAGCGGGCGAGGATAGCCGCCTGCCGACAGCATGGCCCAGCCCAAGAGCGGCATTGCCAGCATCAAAGCGTAGAGCAACAGGTGCGATGCGCCTGCGGCGAGCCGCTGCAGCGCAGGCAGGTCCTTTGGTAGAGGAGGGTGAGGAAGGCTCAGGCGCAGGCCGATACGCACGATCACCAGAAGCAGCAGCCCAAGGCCCGTAGCCTTGTGCAACTCTACCAGCACCGGGTGGCGCAGCGACAGGTCGCCAACCATGCTCACGCCAATGAACAGCATGGCGATGATCAGAATCGCCATCAGCCAATGCACCAAGCGGGCAAGGGGGTGGAAGGCTTCGGGTTTCATGGGCGGGCTCCTGCGCCGAGGGCTTCGCGGCTGCGGCGGTTGAAGGACTCCGAGTAGGCCGCCGAACGGGCAGCGAGAATCGGGTCATTGGAGGGCTGAATGCCGGTGGGCAGGATCAACGGGTCGAAATTCAGGTCACGGCAAGCGCCTTGCTCCGGGGCATCCACCTGTTCGATGACCAGGGTGCCGGCATCGACGCTGCGCCGCTCGGCGGGCCAGGGCTGCGCCGGGTCGTCCTGCGCATCGCCGGGGTTGGCCAACACAAGCCGCAGGGTCCAGCGCAACGGGCCCTGGGTCAGGCGTTGCTGCAGGTCATGCTGCAGGAACTGCTTGTCGTCGACCTTGCCGGGCAGGGCAGCAAAAGGCGTTTGCGGCTCGAGTTGCCAACGCACTGGGTGCGCAGCGCCACTGGCATCGATCAGACGGAAGGCATTGATGCTGTGGTACTGGGTGTTGGCGAAACTGTCGCTGGGTTTATAGCTTGCGGCCCATTGGCGGAAGGCCGCGCTTTCCGGGTGGGCGGCAAAGAAGGCCTGCTGCTTTGCCGGGTCCGGCTTGCCGGTAGCAGGGTCTGGCGCGTTGGCCAGCACCTGGTCGTAAAACCCTTGTGGTGTGCTGATCGCCAGCACGGGCGGATTGTTCATCCCGGTGCGCCAGACCTGGCCGTCGTCGGTGCTCAGCTCAATTGCCAGGCTGCGCACCGGCACGCCCGTATCGGGGGCGAACGGGTTGGCGCCACCGATGGCGAAACGGCCGATTACCGGTACGCGATCCTGAGTGAACGCACGTGCTGTGGACAGCGTGGCGGCCTGGCCGCTGGGCTGGAAGTAGCCGCTGACGCACAGGCCTTTTGCGTGGTTCTTGCGATAGCCCGGGTAGTGGCCGGCCTGGGCTTCGAAGGTGTCGATGATGCGTTGCGGCGTCAGCTGCGGCCCGCCGATCCAGCCTGCGGCGTAGGCAAAGCCCGCGCCCAAAGCCAGCATCACGGCGCCAATGCCGGCCAGGCGCAGGGCCTTGTCCGGGCCGTGCAAGGGTGAGTTCATGGTGTTCATCCGGTTCAGTGAAGATGCCGGTACGACGGGGCAGGGAAATATTTATTCCATCGGTGGGAATAAATTTTGTGGCGGCGCGTCTGCCCCCTACACTGACAACCCCCGAGCCGGTACCTTGCCATGCACGACCTGGACGAACAGCAGTGGCGCGAGTTGCTGCAGCGCCTGCGCCGCTTTGCCTTGTGGCTGAGCCGCGACCCGGGCAGCGCCGACGACCTGGTGCAGGGCACTGTAGAGCGTGCCCTCAGCCGCAGCAGCCAGCAACGTGATGGTGATGCGCTGCGTGCCTGGTTGTTCACCATTCTTTACCGGCTGTTTCTCGACGGTAAACGCCGTGAGCGCCTGCACAACCGGTGGCTATCGTGGTTCGGCCGCGCCGAGCAGGAGAGCGAAGTACTCGGCGGCAACATCGAAAACATCGTTCTGGCCCAGGCCGACCTGCAAGCCTTTGCCCGGCTATCGACCGAACAGCGTGCCTTGTTGCTGTTGGTGAGTGTCGAAGGGCTGAGCTACAAGGAGGCGGCCCAAGCACTGGGCATTCCGATTGGCACGGTGATGTCGCGCCTGTCACGTGCCCGTGCCGCCTTGCGTGAACTGACTGAGGGCAACCCCCAGCCCCCAGCCTTGCGGAGACTGAAATGACGCGCCTGATACCCAGCGAAGACGAACTGCATGCCTATGTTGACGATCGACTCGAGCCGACGCGACGTGCCGAGGTGCAGGCCTGGCTGACGGCCAACCCTCAGCAAGCTGCGCGTATCGAGGCCTGGCGCAACGATGCTCGACGCTTGCGCACGGCCCTGGCCGGGTTTGGCGATCAACCCAGGGCGGCCCAGTTGGATCTGGGCCAGTTACAGCGTCGTGTGCGTCAACGGCGCCAGCGTCGGCTGGCTTCGGCTGCTGTGCTGCTGCTGGCCCTGGGCGTGGGCGGGGTTGGCGGTTGGCAGGCGCGGCAGGTCACGCTGGCAGGGAGCGAGTTACCCATGGCCGATGCGCTCCAGGCGCATCGCTTGTTCGCCGGCAGTGAGGCGCTGGATATCCAGGCAAGTGACCCGACGCAGCTGCGTCACTGGCTGGGCAGGCATTTCAGCAGGGTGGGGCAATTGCCTGATTTGACCGGTTACGGGTTCCAGCCTGTGGGCGCACGATTGTTGAGCAATGAGCAAGGGCCGGCGGCGTTGCTGGTGTTCCAGGACCGTCAAGGGCAGCGCATCAGCCTGTTCCTGCGCTCACCTGGCGAGCGTTTCGAGCGTATGCCGCAAGGGCAGCGTGTCGATGGCCAGCTGGAGGCGAGGTACTGGTCGCATGGAGCCTACAACTTTGCCCTGGTCAGTGCGGCAGATGATGTGCGCGGGGCGGGTGTGGGGGAGGCCTTGCGTTTAGGCCTTTAGCGCCAGTCAGGCTCTGTCGCAACGTGCCCGCTGTGGGAGATTCTATGGTTGTAAACAACGGTCT
>Ga0247820_10001867_pt1 | contig 11854 bp, 8 predicted proteins | sample 13C_Glucose_Day1_2_FD_192480 | JGI IMG/M metagenome (GOLD analysis project Ga0247820, IMG submission 192480) | Soil microbial communities from agricultural site in Penn Yan, New York, United States - 13C_Glucose_Day14 | ecosystem: Environmental > Terrestrial > Soil > Agricultural land | place...
CTTCTCTGGGTGGGCGTCGCGCAGCCGGGTGATCGCCGCGAAGCCGCGCTCGTCGGCGGCATTGCGGCCCATGCCCACCCAGAGAAGCGCCCGCACCACCGCCTCGCGCAGGCCGCCGCGGGTCATCGCCGCCCGAAGCTCCGCGATGCGGCGCTCGACCAGCGCCTCATGCAGCTTGCTCCGCGCCGCCTGGCGCGGCCGCTCGGTCGAGGCGGTGTCGATGCCGAGGGCGGCCTGCAGCGCCGGCGTGCCGTAGATCGCGTGGAAGCTCTGCTCGGCGAGCCGCTCCATCGCCACCCGCCAGGCCTCGAGGCTTTCGACGATCGTCCTCGAGGCGAGCGCCTGCGCCGCGACGAGCGGGTTTTCCGGATCGGCCGGGAGGCGATGCCCGCGCACCCGCTCGGCCGCGGCGGCGATCCACGCCGACCAGGGGTTCCGCGCCCCGAGCATCTCGTAGGAGAGGCGGAGCGGGTGCATCTGGCGCGCCGCTTCGGCGAGCTGCGGGCTCGCGAGCGCCCGCACCACGGGCTGGGCGAAGGCGCGATAGAGCGCGAGGTTCACCTCCGAGAGCCGGGCCGCCGCCTCGAACTCGCGCTCGTCGGCGAGGTCGTTGCCGCCCAGGGCGCGGATGTCGGCGAGGGTGCGGGCCTCGCAGCGCATCACCCATTCGCCGGTGACGAGGTCGGGGTTCGCCGCCGCCTCGCCCTTCGGGGTCAGCACCGCCTCGTAGAGGCCGGGGGGCAGCACGTCGATCAGGTCGATGTTCGAGGCGAACTCGTCGTGCTCCTTCCGGGCGACGCCGCCGGAGACGAAGATGCCGAGATGGCCGACGCTCTCGTGGACGGTGTAGACGATGGTCTGGCCCCAGGCGCGGATGTCGTCCTCGCTGTCGTAGAGGTCGAGGATCCAGTCGAGCGCCTGTTGCGGCGGGGTGATGTTGTCGCCCTTGGAGCAGAAGACCACGATCGGCGAGCGGATGGCGCGCAGGTCGATCGCCGTGCCGTCGGCGGTGCGGATCTCGCCCGCGGCGAGGCGGTTGCCGACGAAGAGCTCGTCGACGATCCACTGCATCTCCGCCGCGTTGAGAAGCACGTGGGCGTTCCACCACTTCTCGAACTCGAGGTAGCGCTCGGGCTCGGTGTCGACCTTGGACCAGAGGTCGTACTGCTTGGTCCAGAGCGTGTTCGCCGGGTTCTGGTTCTCGAAGTTCTGCACGAGGCTCGCGCCGTCGAAGATGCCGGCGCCGAGGTCGCCCGCGAGCGCGGTCAGCCACGAGCCGCCGAGGAGCCCGCCCGAGTAGCGCATCGGATACTGGCCGCGCACGCCCGCCCAGTAGGAGAGCGGGGTGCCGGCGATGATCACCGGCCCGAAGAGCTCGGGCCGGAGCGCCGCGACGATCATCACCGCCCAGCCGGCCTGACAGTTGCCGACGACGCACGGCCGGCCCTCGGCGTCCGGGTGCCGGGCGATGACCGCCTCGAGGAAGCTCGCCTCGGCCGCGGCGACGTCGAGGATGGTCTGGCCGGGCACCGGCTCGGGCAGGAAGCCGATGAAGTAGGCCGGATGGCCCGCCTTCATGGCAACGCCGATCTCGCTGTCGGCCTTAAAGCCGCCGATGCCGGGGCCGTGGCCGGCGCGGGGGTCGACGATGACGAAGGGGCGCTTCCGCGGGTCGACCGTCACGCCCTCGGGCGGGACGATGCGGGCGAGGAGGTAGTTGACGGGCCGGGCGAGCTTGCGGCCGTCGAGCACGAGCTCGGCCGCGTAGTCGAGCACGTTCGGCGCAGGCTCGGCGGCGTGCGCCTCGTACTGGGCGGCGCGCGCGCGCATGACGTCGAGGAAGAGCACCGTGCGCTGGACCGCGTCGGTCCAGTACTCGATCGCGGCGGCCGGGCTCGGGAGCCGGGGCAGGTCGCGGGCCTGGGTCATGCCATCCTCCACTACAGGGATCGGGAGCCTTCGCACGCGCTGGTGTCGGTGCGCCGCTGCACTGCGTCAAGAGTGAAAAAGCGCACACCACCATTTGTGACGTTCCCCCGCCGGGCGCGCCGGGTGTATGACGGCGGGAAACGATCGCGAGGTGATCCCTATGGACGACAAGATCGATACGAAGGCGACGCCGATGTCGGCGGAGGCCCTGCGACTGTCCATGCTCCAGAAGGAGATGGACAAGATGGACCAGGAGCGCGCCCTCCGCGAGGCCGAGGAGAAGAAGCTCGCGCGGTTCACCCAGGACTTCCTCCACAAGCACGTGACCGAGGAGGAGGTCGCGATGGTGCGCCGGCTGGTCGCGAACGCGGTCAAGGACGGCAAGATGGAGGCGATGGTCTACAGCTTCCCCTCCGATCTCTGCACCGACAGCGGCCGGGCGATCAACAACAACGACCCGCGCTGGCCGGAGACCCTGCAGGGCAAGGCCAAGGAGTTCTTCGAGCGCTACGAGGAGCTCGGCAAGCCGCAGGGCTACCGACTGAGGGCGATGGTGGTCACCTTCCCGGGCGGGGTTCCGGGCGACATCGGGTTCTTCCTGAACTGGGCGCCGCCGGCGGTGTGACCCCGGGCCCCGATCGGCGCCGGTCGGCAGGCTTCGGCTGCCGACCGGAAAGCCGCGGCGCGCCCTCCCGGTGCAACCGCCCGAAGCGCGCGCCTCAGAGCGTCGCGAGAGCGCGGTTGGAGATGGCGTCGCCGTAGCTCCGCCGCATGGCGAGCTTGGCCTCCACCGCCTGCACCACCCGGTCCGCGAAGTCGGTCCGATACATGCTCGCCATGTGGCTGAGGCCGCCCGGGGTGAAGACGTTGATCTCGAGGATCTTGTCGCCGACGAGGTCGAGGCCGACCAGGAAGAGCCCGTCCTGTACCAGCTTCGGGCGGACCAGCTCGGCGACGGCGAGCGCCTGCTCGGAGATCCGCACCTTCTCGGGCGTGCCGCTGGCGTGGACGTTCGAGCGCAGGTCCCCGCGCGCCGGGACCCGCCGCATGGCGGCGTGCTTGCCGTCGTGCACCAGCGGCACGCCGTTCATCACGAAGAGACGGACGTCGCCCGCCGCCGCCGCCGGTATGTAGCTCTGCGCGACCAGGTAGCCTTCGCCCGAGACCGCCTCGAAGATCTGGTTGAGGTTCGAGTCGCCGCTCGAGCCGATCTTGAAGACGTTCCGCCCGCCCGAGCCCTGCAGCGGCTTCAGGATCACGCCCCCCCTCTGCTCGTCGATGAAGCCGCGGATCTCCTCGATGCTCTTCGAGATCAGGCTCGCCGGGCGCACGTCCTGCGGAAAGCCCTGCAGGTAGAGCTTGTTCTCGGCGAGCGCGAGGCCGTCCGGATCGTTCAGCACCAGGACGCCGCGCCCGACCGCCAGCCGGCCGAACATCGGCCCGGCGCTGGCCGCCCAGGGGCGCGCGGCGGCGTCCTCCGAGGGATCGTTCCTCAGCATCAGCACGTCGATCTCGCGGACGTCGAGGGTCTCCGTCCGGGCGTCCGCGCCCTGCAGCGCCTCGAGGAGCGTCTCCAGCTTCTTGTAGCCCTTCCCGGGCGGCGTCCGGGTCCGCGCCAAGAGGCTGTCGTCGGGGCGCAGCACGAAGTCGCCCGGGGCGATGTAGCAGATCTCGTGCCCGCGCAGCAGCGCGGCGAGCGCGAGCGCCGTGGTGGTGTAGCGCGGATGCTCGCCCTCGATCGAGTTCACGAAGAAGGCGATGCGCATCGTCGGCTCCTATCCCGGGACGAGCTCGGTCGGCGACAGGCCGCCCCGGGCCGCCGCCAGCCGCTCGGCCGCGCCCGGCAGCGACAGGAAGGCGGGGCGGACCGGCGGCGGGGTCAGGAGCCCGCGCGCCTGAAGATCCTCGATTGCCGGCAGGTGCGCCTCCGCGACCTTGCCCATCCAGAACGGATCGAGCGACAGGCCGCGCCGGAGGTGCTCGAGCACCGCGAGGAGCCCGCGCAGGTAGATCGCGTCCTTCGCCAGCCCTCCGGAGCGGTGCACCCGCAAGGCGACGTCGAAGGCCCCGGCCTCCGGCAGCCCCTGCTCGCGCCGGAGCAGGCGGAAGGTCTCGGGAAACGCTGCGCCGTCCAGCATGGCGGCGCAGCCGACCACGCGGGCCGCCACGAGGCGCAGGCGCGCCGCCGTCATCCCCCCCGCGAGGTATTCCGCGAGCACCGCGAGCCCCTCCTGCAGGCCGTCATAGCCGGCCAGCCCGGAGCGGAACAGCCGCAGGCCCTGAGCGTCGCCGGCGAAATAGGTGAAGAGATGCACGCCCACCTCGTGGCTCAGCAGCGCCTCGACCCGCCGGCGCGGCATCGCGGTGCTGCGCGAGATGAGGAGGCGCGCCCCGGACACCATCAGCCCGGCCGGCAGGTCGCTCCGCAGCGAGACCCGCGCCGGAAACCGCATCCCGGCGCCGCGATAGTCCCCGATCATCCGGTGCGCCGCGCGGCGGAGATGATGGCAGTCCACGGGCTCGTCGGCCGAGGGCCGCGCCGGGGTCGCGGCGAGGATCGCCTTCGCCGCGGCGAGAAGCCCCGGCTCCACCGAGCCGTAGAGCACGCGCGACGCGTCGCGGAACTGCGGGGTGTCCCGCGCCGCGATCATCGTCAGCATCAGGTCGAGCTCCTGCTGCTTCTGGCGGAAGAGCTCGTAGAGCAGCGGGTCCTCGAGGTCGTCGAAGGGGATCGAGAAGAGCCGGCGCTTCGCCACGTCGACCGCCACCGTCAGCGGCCGGTAGAGGAGCCGCGGCGCCCTCCCGCAGTCGGCGGCGCGGAACGCCGCGCGCGCCGCCTCGGCGTTGATCGGAGTGACGGCGAGGAGAAAGTCGAACGAGCTCGCGATCTGATCGACCCGCCGGTCCACCCGCTCCACCGCCTCAATGAAGGCGCGCCGGCCGAGGGCGCGGTGCGTGGGCGGGGACGAGGCCCCAGCCGCGGCGAGGAAGGCGGCGCATCCGCGCAGCAGCGCCTCGGAGACGGCCGCCACCAGCCGCCGCCGCAGGTCGGGATAGAGCCGGCCGGTCTTCGGCTCCCGGTAGATCGGCGCGAAGTCGACGGCGATCCGCGCGAGGCGCGGGTCGAGCCCGACCGGCCAGTCCGCCCTCTCGACGCGCCGCAGGGTGACCCGGGGCGAGCGGTACCTCACCGGCACCTCCGCCATCGCCGCGGCGAAGGCCTCGGCGGCGGCGCGGGCCGGGGGCGTGTCCTCGAGCGTCACGATCATCTCGAAGGCCGGCAGGAACGGGCTGTCCGGCGACAGGAGCCGGTCCTCGGCGAGCTCGCCCACCTCGAGGACGAGGAAGGCGCCGAACCGGCGCCGCATCGTCTCCCCGATGGCATCGACGAGCTCGGCCGCCCCTTCGAGATGCGGCGCGACGAGATAGGCCGCGTTCGCCGTCGTCACGTCGAGGGCGGCGAGCGCGCGACCCGCGCCGGTGGCATGCAGGCAGAGAAACGGCAGCGGCCGATCGACGTGAAGCCGGCCCCCGCCCGGCAGCGCGCGCCGGACCGCGGCTCCTGCCGCCAGGCGCTCCAGGATCTCCGCGGCGAGCCCCCCTGCCCCCGCCTGCGCCGCGCCGGCCGCGGCCGTCACGGCGACCGCTCCAGGATGTCCTCCAAGAGCGGCAGGGTGGAGCGCACCATCGCGCGGATCGCCTCGATCGCCTCGGCGTCGGGCGCGCCGGTCCATTCGTCCATGAAGACCTTCTTGAACTCGACGGCGATGGCGCATCCGGTCCGCGGGAACTCCGCATGGACGAAGCGGGTCTGCTCGCCCCGGCCCTGAAACGCCACGTTCTCCCGCACGTCGACCGGCGCGCCGCGGAACGCGCAGGCGCGGAGCCTTTCCATGAAGGGATCGACCACGTGGGCCCACCGGCGCCGGTCCATGGAGAAGGTGCCGATATTGACCTGGGGCGTCCGCTCGGCGCCGGCAGGCGGCGCGTCCGGTCCGTCGCGCCGGTGGTTGTAGCTGTGAACGTCGAGCAGCACGAAACGGCCGAACTGCGCCTCGAGCTGCGTCAGGAAGGCGCGGAGGCTCGCGTAATAGTGGTCGTGGAGGCGCAAGGCCCGCCCGATCAGCTCGGGCCCGGGCGGCTCTGCGAAGACGCGCAGGCCCCACGCCTGGTCCGGGTCGAGGTAGATCGCGGCGTCGCGGGCGCGGTTCAGGTCGACGGCGAAGCGCGACTGGTGGACGACGATGCGGTTCGGCACGTCGCGGATGAAGGTCGCGGTAAAGGGATCCTCCTCGCGCCGCCGCTCCTCGCCCGTGAGCGCCAGGCTTGCCGCGAACCCCGGTGGCAAGCCATGGCCGTCATGGATCGCGGTGCCGACGACCGGCGAGTCGCCGCGCTCCATGGTCCACCACGCTGAACCCGTCCCGCTCATGTGAATGCTAACTTGAGCCGGGAAGCGCGGTTCCGCGGCGCAGGACTGGCGCAGCGCGGCCCGCACGCGCGGGGCCTGCAGCCGGAACGGACTCGCGCCAAGTCGGCTCCGGCGGCTCGGGCGGAGCGAGACAGGCGGAACCGGAAGAGGCTATAAGCCCCGGATGGGACCGGATCGCGGCGCCCGAGGATACAGGCGGCGAACCGAGGGGAGAGGCTTGAAGAAGTCGGGCAGACGCAAGGGGCCAGGGGCGCGGCCTGCCCTCTCCCTGCCGAGGAGGCGCGACGGCGATTCCGCGCCGAGAGCGCAGGGCGCAGGGCCGATCTTCCTCGAGATCGCGGACGACCCCAAGGCGCCGGACCCGCGCGACTGGCTCGCGGCGATCATCGAGGGATCGAGCGACGCCATCATCAGCAAGGACCTCGACGGCATCATCCAGAGCTGGAACACCGGCGCCACCCGGCTCTTCGGCTATGCGGCCGAGGAGGCGATCGGCAAGTCGATCACCATCCTCATCCCGGAGGATCGCCTGGACGAGGAGCCGGCGATCCTCGCGCAGATAGAGCGCGGCCAGCGCGTCGAGCATTTCGAGACCAAGCGGCGGCGCAAGGACGGCTCGCTCGTCGACATCTCGCTGACGATCTCGCCCATTCACAACGTGCACGGCGACATCGTCGGCGCCTCCAAGATCGCCCGCGACATCACCGAGACGCTGATGGCCCACGCGCAGCAGCGGCTTCTCATGGGCGAGATGCGGCATCGGGTGAAGAACCTGTTCGCGCTGGCGGGCGCCATCGTCTCGATCAGCGCGCGGTCCGTGGCGCACGAGGGCGACGTCATCGCGAACGTGCGGGCCCGGCTCGCCTCGCTGGCGCGCGCCCACGAGCTCACCATGTCGGATCGGCTCGACGACCCGGAGGCCGGGCAGGCGGTCACGCTGCTCACCCTCGTGCGGGCCATTCTCGAGCCCTACGCGAGCGAGGGCCGGATCGGCATCGGCGGCGACGACTGCGCGGCGGGCGGCAAGGCGATCAGCGGTCTGGCGCTGCTGCTGCACGAGCTGGCGACGAACGCGGCGAAGCACGGATCGCTGGCGACCGAGGCCGGCCGGCTCGACGTCCACGTCGCGATCGTGGGCGATACCGTCCGGCTCACCTGGCGCGAGACCGGCGGCCCGGCGCCGTCCTCGGGCGGCGCGGCCGGGTTCGGCAGCCGTCTCGAGCAAGGCCTGGCGAGCGCGTTGGGGGCCACGGTCGAGCGCGATTGGCGGCCGACGGGGCTCGTGGTCGCCGTCGTCGTGTCCAAGGCAAAGCTCGGCGCCTGATCGGCGATCGGGGAGCGCTCGGAGGCGGCTCCCCCGCCCATCTCCGCCTGCCCATCTCCACCTGCCCGTTGACGGCGGCACCTCACGCCGCTTGCATTCCGGCAGCGGACTCCGCATGAAAGTGGGGCGCTGTTACGACGTTCGACCTGCTGTCTCCTTAACCGGCCTCAGCTTTCGACCATCCGCTGACCGAGCCGGGCCGTCGCATTCCTGCGGGCGGCAACACCATGAGGAGACATCACGATGGCGAACGGCACCGTGAAATGGTTCAACGCCACGAAGGGCTTTGGCTTCATCCAGCCCGAAGGCAGCTCGAAGGACGTGTTCGTCCACATCTCCGCCGTCGAGCGGGCGGGGCTGACAGGCCTCAACGACGGCCAGAAGGTCACCTTCGACATCGAGCGCGGCCGCGACGGTCGCGAGTCGGCCGCGAACCTCGCGCTCGCCTGACCGACCTCCGCCGGCTGCAATCGCGGCCGGTGGCCCCCCCGAGATCGCCGCCGCCGGGCGGATCGGTGCCGCCCGCCCCGACCGACTCCGAGGATCCGCGCGCGCCCCTGCCGCGGTGGTCAGGATCGCCTAGAAATTCAAGACGCTCGAGCGGACGGCCCGGCCGGGACGGACTGCGCGCTCGCGCGCGTGGGCGAGTTCCCCCCGCAGGCCAGAAATGGGCGGCAGAGGAGGAAGCCTCTGCCGCCAAGGGGCGCAGCGGTGGTATGGATTCCGCTGCTCGAGGGATTCCCGACCTTAGGCCGAGCGACCCGCCGGGATGAAGCGTTCCATCCGGCTGAGGCGGGCGTCCTTTCAGGCGATCCGGCCCGGCCTCCGCGCGCCCGCGCGGGCGCGCCTTCCGGGGCAGGCTCGGGGCAGAGGGCATCCTCGGCGGCTCCGAGTCACCGCCGCTCGGCTCGATCCGGAGAAATCCTTCCTCCCACTCGTCCCCGAGTTCGGAGCCTCCGGTGAACAGTCCTTAACTTTTCGGAGAATTCGTCGAGCGTTTGCCTTGCCGTTCCGGCCCGCGCCGACACTATGACAGGAGCATCCATGGGCCGACCTCCGCACCATGCCGAACCCGCACGTCGCAGCCCGCGCTTCCGAGCCTGCAGATCCTGAAGACCGACGTCGATCGCCTTCCCTGCGAAGGCGCGATCCCCAGGCGCCGGAGACCGATGGAGGGACGGGCGTCGCCGACCGGCCCGGATGCGGCCCCGATCCGATCGAGGAGATCCGGGCGCGGCCGCCGGAGGGGACGAGGGGACCGGTGCGATCCGAGCGCGCATGAGCGGCGGCGGCTCCCGGGCCGGCGGCGAGGCGTCGCCCCTCCTGCCGGTCCTCGTCATCGCGCTCGCCGAGCTCTTCGGCACCTCGCTCTGGTTCAGCGCGAACGCGGCAGCGGGCGACCTGCTCGCGGTCTGGTCGCGGCCCGCCTCCGGCATCGGCACCCTGACGATCGCGGTCCAGGGCGGGTTCATCGCCGGCACGCTGCTCCTTTCCCTCACCGGGCTGGCCGACCGCTTCCCCGCCAGCCGGATCTTCTTCGCGAGCACGCTTCTCGGCGCCGCCTTCAACCTCGCCGTCGTGCTCTGGCCGGGCAGCTTCCAGTCGGCCATGATCTTCCGCTTCGCGGTCGGGGTCTGCCTCGCGGGCATCTATCCCATGGGGATGAAGCTCGTCGTCGGCTGGGCGCCGGAGAGGGCCGGGGCCGCGCTGTCGCTCCTCGTCGGGATGCTGGTGCTCGGCACCGCCCTGCCCTACGGCGTGCGCTGGAGCGGCGGCAGCCTTCCCTGGCAGCTCGTCTTCCTGGTCTCCTCGGCGCTCGCGGTGATCGCGGGCGGCCTCGTCCTCGGTCTCGGCGACGGCCCGCATCTCGGGATCGGCGCGGCGACCGGCGCGGCGCGACCGGCAAGCGTGCTCTCGGTGTTTCGGCTTCCCGACTTCCGGGCCGCCGCCCTCGGCTACTTCGGCCACATGTGGGAGCTCTATGGGTTCTGGACGCTGATCCCGGCGCTCCTCGCCCCGAGCGGCATCGGCGCCTCCGGGGACGCGCCGGCCTGGGCCTTCGCGATCATCGCCGCCGGCGGGCTCAGCTGCGTCCTCGGCGGCAGCGCCAGCGTCCGCTTCGGCAGCGCCCGGATCGCCGCGATCGCCCTCGCCCTGTCGGGAGCGTGCTGCCTCGTCTTCGCGGTCGCCGGGGCGGAGCTGAGCGCGCCGCTCGCCCTCGCGCTCCTGGTCGTCTGGGGCGCGGCGGTGGTGGCGGATTCACCGCAGTTCTCGGCGCTGTCGGCGCGGGCATGCCCGCCGCGGATGGTCGGAAGCGCCCTCGCGATCCAGAATGCCATCGGCTTCGCGATCACCCTCGTCTCGATCGCCGTGACGACGCGGGTGGTCCAGGCCTGGGGAACGTCCGTCGCCATCCTTCTCCTGCCGGGTCCGATCCTCGGGCTGATCGGCTCCTATCGGCTCTGGCGGCCGCGGGCCTGAGCGCGATCACGCTGGCCTCACGCCGCTCGACGTAGGAGAGCGCAGCGCATGAGCGCCCTCGGCCGGAGGCGCCGGGCGATCGGGCCGCCGTCGGCGCGCGAGCCGGTGCGGACCGCGGTCGTCCCGGCCGGGCCTTCGCCCCGCCGGTCCGCAGCGGTCAGAGGATGAAGTCGGCGGCCGTGTAGCTCGCCGGGGTGAAGATCGTCCCGTCCTCGATCGCGAGCTCGAGCTCGAACCCGCCGCCGGCGGTGGTGTTGCCGCGGACGATGGTCAGCCCGGCGCTGTCGATCAGCGACAGGTGCCCGACGCCGGTCCCGCCGAAGACGAAGGCCTGGTTCCCGGGCTGGCCGGTATCCGCGTCGATGCCGGCGAGGTCGATCCGGTCGCCGAGGTTCGCCCCGGGCAGGTCGAAGGCGCCGGCGCCGTCCCCGGCGCGGATCGTGTCCCGCGCCCCGAGCGTCGAATGGGCGGCGGCGTTGAAGTCGAAGACGTCGTTGCCGAGGCCGCCGATCAGGATGTCGGTCTCCGCCCCGGACTGCAGCGTGTCGGCGCCGCGCTGGCCGCGGAGCACGTCGTCGCCGAGGCCGCCGGCGAGGATGTCGTTGCCCGCGCCGCCGACCAGCGTGTCGTCGCCCCCGACGCCGTCGAGCGTGTTGGCGCCGCCGTTGCCGCGGATCACGTTGTCGGCGGCGTTGCCGGCGCCCGAGAGGTTGCCGACGCCCTCGAAGGTCAGGTTCTCGATGCCGAAGCCGAGGTCGTGGTCGGCCCGCGCGAAGACCGTGTCGAGGCCGCCGCCGGGGCCGCTCGTCGCCTCCGCCGCCACGTCGCCGGCAGTGTCGACCTGGTAAGTGTCGTCGCCGGCGCCGCCATCCAGGCTGTCGGCGCCGGTGCCGCCGTCGAGCGCGTCGCGCCCGCCGCCGCCGAGGAGCGTGTCGCGGCCGGCGCCGCCGTCGAGCGTGTCGCTGCCGGCGAGCCCGCTCAGGACATTGTCGCCCGCCGTGCCGCGAAGCGCGTTGGCCTTGCCGTTGCCGGTGGCGTCGATGTCGCCGGCTCCGAGCAGGAACAGGTTCTCGAGCGCGGCGCTTAGGGTGAAGCTCACCGCGGCGTTGACGGTGTCGATGCCGCCCGGGGCGGTGGCGACGCCCTCCTCGGCGGTGTCGCCGTCATTGTCGACGAAATAGACGTCGTCGCCGTTGCCGCCGTCCATGTAGTCGGCGCCGCCGCCGCCATCGAGCGTATCCGCGGCGGCGCTCGGGCGGCTGCCCGGCGGGTCGGCGACGACGCCGTTCGAGACGAAGTCCGGCCGGATGGCGTTGACGCTGGCGTTTCCGGTAAAGCTTGCCATGGAAATGGCCTCCTTGGTTGAGCAGGGGGATCGAACGAGGGGTTTCGTCGTGCGCGGCCGCGACGCGGCCGCCCTTCCGGGGCCGGGAGCGCCGGCTCCGTGCGCCGGGCGAGCGCCCGGCTTCGGCCTCCCGTCAGGAGGGGCGGGAGGAATCCTGGCCTTGCGGCACCACCCGGCAGCGGGCGAGCACGATGCCGTGGTAGCCGTGGTGGCGGGCCTGCCGGGGCAGCGCGTGCGCCTCGATGCGGAGATCGGCCGCGAAGGGCGTCAGCACCCTCTGCAGGTCCGCCTCGTCGATGTTGGCGCTCGGAAACCGCCGATCGCCGACGCGGTAGCCGCCGCA